>Ga0102832_1000275_pt1 | contig 115286 bp, 108 predicted proteins | sample EBPBio282013_DNA_FD_88942 | JGI IMG/M metagenome (GOLD analysis project Ga0102832, IMG submission 88942) | Wastewater treatment Type I Accumulibacter community from EBPR Bioreactor in Madison, WI, USA - Reactor 2_5/28/2013_ DNA (Illumina Assembly) | ecosystem: Engineered > Bioreactor > EBPR >... | reverse complement strand
TGGCGCTTCTTGTAGCCGGTCTTGTTCTTGAACTTGATGATCCGGATCTTCGGACCCTTGGTCTCGGCGATCACCTCGGCGGTGACGCTGGCTTTGCCGAGCTTCTTCGCATCGGTGGTGATCTTGTCGCCGTCGACCAGCAGCAGCGGGGTCAGCGCAACGCTGTCGCCGGCCTTCGCCTCGACCTTGTCGATCTCCACGATGTCGCCGACAGCAACCTTGTGCTGACGGCCACCACTGCGCACGATCGCGTACACGCCCGACCTACTTCCTTGAACTCTTTCCGACAAGCGCGCCCACCCCGGTCTTCGCGGGTGTCCTGCGCTCTGGGTCATGCTCCCGGCGACGCAGAGCCGCACAGTGAGCACCGAGGGTCAAGACTACGGCCCCTCGGTCGGGAGGGTCAAACCGGGGACGACGTCCGGAGCAGCGCTGTTCGGTCCGGCGCGCCGACCTCGGACGCCGCGCGGCGCGAACCCGGTGTTCGGCGGGCGGACGGCCACGTCCGATTTCCGCTAGTGACGGGCCGGGCCGGGTGTCATGCTGGTCGTCATGGACTTCGAGCAGCGCTACCGGGCGGTCGAGACCCGCGACCCCCGCTTCGACGGCGCGTTCGTGCTCGCGGTGCGCACCACCGGCATCTACTGCCGTCCGTCGTGTCCCGCCCGGACCCCGCTCCCCCGCAACGTCGAGTTCTTCCCGACCGGCGCGGCCGCCCACGAATCGGGCTACCGCGCGTGCAAGCGGTGCCTGCCGGACGCCGTGCCTGGCTCACCGGAGTGGAACCTGCGCTCCGACGTCGCCGCGCGCGCGATGCGGCTGATCGGCGACGGGGTGGTGGAGCGCGAAGGCGTCCCCGGGCTGTCGCGGCGTCTCGGCTACACCAGTCGGCACCTCAACCGGCTGCTCACCGCCGAACTCGGCGCTGCTCCGCTGGCCCTGGCCCGCGCGCACCGTGCCCAGACCGCGCGGGAGCTGCTGGTGGCCACCGACCTCCCGGTCAGCGAGATCGCGTTCGCGGCCGGTTTCGGCAGCATCCGCCAGTTCAACGACACGATCGCCGAGGTCTACGACCGCACCCCGTCCCAGCTGCGCGCCACCCGCCGTCCCCCCACCACCGAGTTGTCAGAACCTCAGGTCGCTATAGCGGTCCCAGGTTCTGACAAGTCGGGGGGGACCCGGGTGCGGCTGGCGCTGCCGGTGCGGGGGCCGTTCGACGCGGGCGGCGTGTTCGCGTGGCTGGACGCGCGGGCGGTGCCCGGGGTGGAGTCGGCGGGCATCGACCGGTACGCGCGGACGCTGCTGCTGCCGTCCGGCCCGGCGACGTTCGAGGTGCGGTGGGACGGCGAGCGCCTCCTGCTGGACGCGCGCCTCGCGTCTCTGGCCGACCTGACGCCGTTGGTCGCGCGCGTCCGGCGTCTGTTCGACGCCGACGCCGACCCGGTCGGCATCGACGAGGCGCTGTCGCGACACGCCGAGCTGGCACCCCGCGTCCGCGCCGTTCCCGGCATCCGATTGCCGGGGGCGGTGGACGCCCACGAGATGCTGGTGCGGGCACTGGTCGGCCAGCAGATCTCGGTCGCGGCCGCGCGCACCCAGCTGACCCGTCTGGCGGCGGCCTGCGGCACCGCGCTCGAGGAGCCGATCGACGGGCTCACCACCCTGTTCCCGACACCCGCGCAGCTGGCCGAGCACGGCCGCCCCGTGCTGGTCGGCCCCCGGGTGCGCACCGAGAACATCCTTGCGATCGCCGGGCGGCTGGCCTCGGGTGAGCTCGACCTGTCCTGGGCCGACGACCCTCGGGCCCAGCACGACCGGCTGGTGGCCGAGCCCGGGATCGGCGAATGGACGGCCGGCTACGTGGCCATGCGCGTGCTCGGCGACCCCGACGTCCTGCCGACCGGGGACGTGGCGTTGCGCAAGGGCGCCGCCAACCTGGGGCTGCCGGCCAGCCCGGGAGAACTCGCCGCCTGGGGAGTGCGAGTGTCCCCGTGGCGGTCCTACGCGAGCCTGCACCTGTGGCGGGCATCCACACTGATGACCGGAGACCGATGATGACCATGAAGCTGACCACCTTCGACACCGCCGACGGCCCGTTCACCCTGCTGGCGGACGCGGGCGTGGTGCTGGCCGCCGGTTGGACGGCCGAGCCCGAGGCGATCCTGGGCCGGCTGCGGCCCGCGGAGCGTCCGCAGGAGGTTGCCGTCGTCGAGCCGTCCGACCCGGACGTGGCCGGGCCGGTGGCCGCCGTCCGCGCCTACTACGACGGTGACCTCGCCGCGGTGGACGCCGTCCCGGTGCGCCAGTTCGGCAGCGCCTGGCGGCAGTCCGGCTGGCAGCGGCTGCGTGCGATCACCCCCGGGGAGCCGCTCAGCTACTCACGGTTCGCCGCCGAGCTGGGCAACCCGTCCGCCGTCCGGGCGGCGGCCAGCATCTGCGCCACCAACGCGCCGGCCCTGTTCGTGCCCTGCCACCGCGTCCTGCGTGGCGACGGCAGCCTCGGCGGCTTCGCGTGGGGCGTGGAGGTGAAGCGCTCCCTGCTCGCCCGCGAAGCCGACCGACCGAGCTAGAAACCGCCCCCGCGAGATCACCTGACGCGATGTGGCCACTTCTTGCGTCCCAGCGGTCCCAATCGTCACGCTCGGGCCCTCGAAGGTCCAGATGACGACAGCCGTCCCCACCAAGCGTCGCGCACCCATCAGCGCCGGCTAGCGCGGCCTGGGTCAAGCCCTTGTCGCAATCCGTCCACCGAACCGGTGGGGTGGGGCCGCTGGGGCAGAGGGGACGCCAGCGATGGCCAGATCGCGACATCCGCGGGGAGGTGCTGATCGGTTCTCTCTCACTCGGCGGACGGGACGGGGTCCAGGACGTCGGCGATGAACGTCACCACCGAGCTGACGACCAGCTGCTCTCGCTCGGCGACCAGGGGTGCGGGCAGGCTCTTCGCCGGCGCCAGCGAATGGGTGGCCCCGGGGACGGGCACGATGCGCTCACCGGCGTAGCCCACCTCGGCCAGCGCCCTGGCCAGCTCGGCAGGGCTGCCGAACGGGTCGTTGGCCCCCTGCACCACCAGCGCAGGCCCGTCCGCACCGGCCAGCTCGGCGACCCGGCTCTTGGCGGGCTTGCCGGGCGGGTGCAGCGGGAACGACAGCAGGACGAGCCCGGCCAGCGAGGGGTCGAAGCAGCGGCAGGCGCAGCGGGCCCCGGCGCTGCGTCCGCCGACGAACAGCGGGACGCCCGGCCAGCGACGGCTGAGCACCTCCAGCGCCGGCAGCCACGCCCGGTCGAGGCTGGCCGGAGGCCCGGCCACCTTGCGTCCGGCCACCAGCCAGGGCTGGCGGTACCGCGCCACGCTCACCCCGGACGCCGGCAGCTCCCGCGCCAGCAGTTCCAGGTCCCAGGACGCCTCGCTGCCGCCGGCGCCGTGCCCGAGCACCACCGCCGCCACCGGCGACGCCGCCTCCGCGACCACCAGTTCGCCCACCCCGTCCGGGGTCTCGACGCGCACCGGCCCACTCATGGGTCCAGTCTCGCCGATGGACGCTCACGGCGTGGCATGCTGAGGCAGACACCGCAGCCAGGAGCGCAGCCAATGGACTTCTTCAACCTCTACGCCCACGGGTTCGCCCGGGTCGCCGCCTGCACGCTGCCGATCACGATGGTGACCCCGCGCGCGAACGCCGAGGCCGTGCTCGCCCAGGCCAGGAAGGTGGCGGACGCGGGCGCGTGCTTGGCCGTCTTCCCCGAACTCACCCTCACCGGCTACTCGATCGAGGACCTGCTCATGCAGGACACCGTCCTCACCGCCACCCTGGACGCGCTCGACTGGCTCGTCCCGCAGACCGTCGACCTCGGCTGCATCGTCGTGGTGGGCGCTCCGCTGGTGAGCCTCAACCGCATCTACAACTGCGCGGTGGTCATCCATCGCGGGCAGGTGCTCGGCGTGGTGCCGAAGTCGTACCTGCCGACCTACCGCGAGTTCTACGAGCGCCGCCAGATCGGTCCCGGCGACGACGTCACCGGCGAGATCCGGGTGGCCGGGCAGGACGTGCCGTTCGGCTCCGACCTGCTGTTCGCCGCCGACGACGTGCCCAGCTTCGTCCTCAACGTCGAGATCTGCGAGGACATGTGGGTGCCGATCCCGCCGAGCGCCGAGGCCGCGCTGGCCGGCGCGACCGTGATCGCGAACCTGTCCGGCAGCCCGATCACCGTGGCCAAGGCCGAGGAGCGCAAGCTGCTCTGCGCGTCCGGCTCGTCGCGGCTGATCGCCGGGTACGTGTACGCCGCCGCGGGCGAGGGCGAGTCGTCCACCGACCTCTCCTGGGACGGGCAGACCCTCATCTACGAGTCCGGGACGCTACTCGCGGAGTCCGAGCGCTTCCCGTCCGGACCGCGCGCAAGCATCGCCGACCTCGACCTGGGCACGCTGGTGCAGGACCGGCTGCGCCAGGGCACGTTCGACGACAACCGCCGCACCCACGCCGAGCGGGTCGGGGAGTACCGGACGGTGACCTTCCCCCTCGAACCGCCGACGGGCGACCTCGGGCTACGGCGGACGCTGGCGCGGTTCCCGTTCGTGCCGGCGGACGCGGCGCGCCTCGCCCAGGACTGCTACGAGGCCTACAACATCCAGGTCAGCGGGCTGGAGCAGCGACTGCGGGCGATCGGCCAGCCGAAGATCGTGATCGGCGTCTCGGGCGGCCTCGACTCCACCCACGCCCTGATCGTGGCCGCCCGCGCCATGGACCGGCTGGGCCGTCCGCGCACCGACATCCTGGCGTTCACGATGCCGGGCTTCGCCACGTCCGCCCACACCAAGGGCAACGCGACCGCGCTGGCCACCGCGCTGGGCGTGACGTTCGCCGAACTCGACATCACCGAGACCGCCCGGCTCATGCTCGACCGCATGGACCACCCGTTCGCGGACGGCGAGCCGGTCTACGACGTGACGTTCGAGAACGTGCAGGCCGGGCTGCGCACCGACTACCTGTTCCGGCTGGCCAACCAGCGCAACGGGATCGTGCTCGGCACCGGCGACCTGTCCGAGCTCGCGCTCGGCTGGTGCACCTACGGCGTGGGCGACCAGATGTCGCACTACAACGTCAACGGTGGGGTGCCGAAGACGCTGATGCAGCACCTGATCCGGTGGGTGATCAGCTCGGCACAGTTCGAGGACGCGGTGTCGGTCACCCTCCAGGCGATCCTCGACACCGAGATCACCCCCGAACTGGTGCCGGTCGGCGAGGGGGAGACGCCGCAGTCGACGCAGGCCAAGATCGGGCCCTACGCGTTGCAGGACAACACCCTGTTCCAGGTGCTGCGCCACGGCATGCGACCGTCGAAGATCGCGTTCCTCCAGTGGCACGCCTGGCGGGACGCGGACGCCGGCGCCTGGCCCGAGGGCTTCCCGCACGACGAACGCACGGCCTACGACCTGGCCACCATCAAGAAGTGGCTCGGCGTGTTCTGCTCCCGGTTCTTCGGCTTCGCGCAGTTCAAGAGATCCGCGCTGCCGAACGGCCCCAAGGTGGTCCGGGGCGGCTCACTGTCGCCGCGCGGGGACTGGCGGGCACCGTCCGACACCTCGGCGGCCCTGTGGCTCGCCGACCTGGAGAACGTCCCCGACCAGGCCTGACCCACCGGCCTCCGTCCACAGACGCCCCCGAAGTTCACAAACGCCCCCGAAACTTCGGGGGCGCTTGTGAGTTTCGGGGGCGTTTGCGCGGGAGCTGGGGCCCACCGTAATGCTTGCTGGCGCCTGCTCCTCAGCGACCGTCGGCGCTCAGACCTCGGCGGGCGCGGCCTCAGGGTCGACCGGCTCGGCGACGGCGTCCTCGGGCTGGAGCACGATCCCGGGCACGTCCTCGACGACCGGTTCGGTGAGGACCTCGACGACCGGTTCGGCGACGACCTCAACGGTCTCGACCACCTCGACGGCCTCCGCCGCCTCGGCAGCAGCGTCCGCCTCCGCGGCAGCCTCGGCCTCGGCGTGGGCGTGCTCGCTCGCGGCCGCGATGACCAGGAGTTCGGGCGGCGGTCCGGACGGACGCACCGGCTCCTCCTTGCGCGTCCGACCACCGCGACGGGTGGTGGCGGCAGTCGCGTTGCCGCCCCGGGAGCCACGACGTCCGGTCTCGCGCTCACCGCCGTCGGCCGGCGCCTGCGACGCCACCGGGGCGTCGTGCACGTGGTAGCCGCGACCCTTGCAGGTCTCGCACGCCACGGTGAACGCCTCGGCCAGACCGGTGCCGATCTTCTTGCGGGTCATCTGCACCAGGCCGAGCGAGGTGACCTCGGCCACCTGGTGGCGGGTGCGGTCGCGACCCAGGCACTCGACCAGCCGGCGCAGCAGCAGTTCGCGGTTGGCCGGGAGCACCATGTCGATGAAGTCGATCACGATGATGCCGCCGATGTCGCGCAGCCGGAGCTGGCGGACGATCTCCTCGGCCGCCTCCAGGTTGTTCGACGTCACCGTCGCCTCGAGGTTGCCCGACGTGCCGGTGAACTTGCCGGTGTTCACGTCGATGACCGTCATGGCCTCGGTCCGGTCGATGATCAGCGAGCCGCCCGAGGGCAGGAACACCTTGCGCTCCAGCGCCTTCGCGACCTGCTCGTGGACGCGGTGCGCGTCGAAGATGTCGCCGCGCTCGGTGCGGTCCCAGCGCTGCAGGCGTTCGCGCAGGTGCGGCGCGACGTGCTCCACGTAGGCCAGGACGGTGTCGTAGGCGTCGTCGGCCTGCCCGTTGCCGTCGACGACCAGCGCACCGAAGTCCTCGGTGAACAGGTCACGGACGATGCGGACGGTCAGGTCGGGCTCGGCGTACAGCTGCGCGGGGCCCTGGCCGGACTTCTTCTTCTCCAGCACCTCCCACTGCGCCTTCAGCCGGTTCACGTCGCGGACGAGTTCCTCCTCGCTCGCGCCCTCGGCCGCGGTCCGCACGATGACGGACGCCTCCGGCTCGATCAGCTCGTCGAGGATGCCCTTCAGGCGCCGCCGCTCGCCCTCGGGCAGCTTGCGGGAGATCCCGGACAGGTGGCCGCCCGGGGAGTAGACGATGTAGCGGCCGGGGATGGAGATGTGGGACGTCAGCCGCGCGCCCTTGGCGCCGACCGGGTCCTTGCTCACCTGCACCAGCACCTGCTGGCCCGACTTGAAGACCCGCTCGACCTTCTTGTCCTGGCCGGTGACGCCGAAGCCGTCCCAGTCGACCTCGCCGGCGTACAGCACCGCGTTGCGGCCGCGGCCGATGTCGACGAACGCCGCCTCCATCGAGGGCAGCACGTTCTGGACGCGGCCCAGGTAGATGTTGCCGATCATCGAGGTGGCGGACGCCCGGTCGACGTAGTGCTCCACGAGGATCCCGTCCTCCATCACGGCGATCTGGGAGTAGTCGTCGGCCTGGCGGATCAGCATGGTGCGCTCGACCGCCTCGCGACGGGCCAGGAATTCGGACTCGCTCAGGATCGGGGTGCGGCGGCGACCGGCAGCGCGGCCCTCGCGGCGGCGCTGCTTCTTGGCCTCCATGCGGGTCGAGCCCTCGATGCCGGTGACCTCGTCGTTGGCACTGGTGCCGCGGCGGCGCGGTTCGCGCGGCGCCCGCACGACGATCTCGACGCCGTCCTCCTCGACCTCACCGGAATCCTCGCCACGACGGCGACGACGGCGACGACGGCGTGCGGTGCCCTCGGCGGCCGGCTCGTCACCGGTCTCGGCCTCGGCGTCCGCGGTGGTCTCGGCGGGCTCGCCGTCGGCGTCCTCGGTCTCGTCGTCGACGGCAGCGTCGCCCGCGCCGCGACGACGGCGGCGTCCGCCACGACGGCGACGACGACGGCGCGGGCTCGCGCCCTCACCCTCGGCCTCGCCCTCGGCCAGTTCGTCGTCCTCGGCCTCCTCATCGCCCGCGTCGGCGTCGAGCGCCTCGTCGGCCGCTTCAGCGTCGGACGCCTCGTCGCCCTCGGTGAGCGCCTCGGCGTCCTCGTCCTCCTCGAGTTCGGCGGCGGTATCGCTCAGCCGCCCGCTGATCGCGGCGGCGAGGGAGTCGAGCACCTGGTCGGGGGTGGCCTCGTCGGTCATACCGAAGGCCTCGGCCTTGACCCGGCCACGGGAGCGGGTGCGTCCGGTGCCGGCGCTGGCCAGCTCGGCCAGGCTGGCCGCGACCTCGCCGGTGGCGTCGGCGGCCGGAGCCTCGGCCGGCTCAGCGGCACGGGTGGCGCGGCGGCGCCGCGGGGTCTTGGGGGCGTCCTCGGCCGGCGGAGCGGTGTCGGCCGCGGCGGCCGGCTCGTCCAGCTGGAGCTGGGGTGCAGCGTCGGGGTCCGCGGCGTTGGCGCGGCTGCGGCGGGCCCGCTTGGGGGGCTCCGGCGCCGCTTCTGTCGCCGCATCAGCAGCCTCGGCGGGGGCATCGGCAGCCTGGGCGGGGGCCTCGGCGACGGCGGCCGGCGGGCCGGCCGGGCGACTCGCGGCCCGGCGGCGCTTCGGGGTGGACGCGGTGGTGTCCTGGGCGGTCTGGTCAGTATCCGGGTGTTCGGAATCGAGCATTCTTGCTCTCCTTCAGCGGCGGGGGTGCCGCAAACGTGGCTGCCTGGGCAGCGAAGCCTGATTTCGTCGAATGCCTGCGACGCTGTGGCCCCCGCGGTCGTCTCGCGTCGCGGTGAGGTCCCGGCATCGTGATCGGCCTGTCACACCGGTCACAGCACTCAAGGGGTCGGGGGTCTGGATGACTCCCACCTGATGGCAGTATTCCACACTCCCCCCAGCCCCCGGCATTCGTGGCCGGGTTGCGGGCGGGCGAGTTCTGCTGATCAGTCGGCCAGCGGGTCGCGGATCTCCGCGCCGTCCCAGACGCCCTGCTCGAGCCGCGTGGCCAGCGCAGGGACGCCGGTCTTCAGGACCGGGCGCAGCGCGTGGAGCGCCTGCACCACGTCGTCGGGACGCACCAGCGGCTCACCGATCAGCGACACCAGGTCGAGTCGCTCGCCCGCGGAGGCGAGCGAGAGGATCGCGCCGCGAACGTCGAAGTGCCGCAGGCCGGTCTTCGTCATGCGTTCCACCTCATGCTGCTCGGCGGCGAGCAGTTCGGTGACCGCACCGGACAGTTCGGCGGGGTCCACCCCGGCGAGCACCAGCTCCCAGCGGGACGCGGTGAGCCGGTCGGCCAACGACCCCGGGCCGGCCTCGACGACCCGGACGATCACGAGCCCGTCGGGCATGGCGGCGTTCAGTTCGTCGCGCACCCAGCCCGGTTCCAGCACCGCGGCCAGCCCGAGCTCGAGGTACTCGGCCTCGGTCGCCGCGCCGGTCGGGGACGCGTTCGCGTAGCTGATCCGTGGGTGCGGGGAGAAGCCGGACGAGAACGCCATCGGGATCCCGGCCCGCCTCAGCGCGCGCTGGAAGGCCCGGTCGAAGTCACGGTGCGAGGCGAACCGCGCCCGTCCCCGCTTGGCGTACTGCACGCGCAACCTCTGCACCGGGGGCGCCTGCTGGACGGGTGGCTGTCGGGACACGGCGCACAGCCTAACGGGCACCACCCGGACCCGAGCGCGGGCGGGGCTAGGCTGCCGCGCGTGATCGAGCTGCGTCCGGCCCTTCCCGGTGAGTACGCGGCCGTCGGCGACCTCACCGCCCGCTCCTACCTCGCCGACGGCGCGGTCGCGTCCGACGACCCCTACCTCGACCTGCTCCGCGACGCAGCCGGACGCGCCGCCGGCGCCGAACTGTGGGTGGCGGTCGAGGACGGCACCCTGCTGGGCACCGTCACCCGGTGCCCGCCCGGCTCGCGCTACCGCGAGCTGGGGGGCGAGGACGAGGGCGAGTTCCGGGCCCTCGCGGTCGCCCCCGAGGGGCGCGGACGCGGGGTCGGCGCGGCCCTGGTGGAGCTGTGCCTGGAGCGGGCGGCCGCCGAGGGCTCGGCGAGCATCGTCATCTCCACCGCGGAGTGGATGACCACCGCCCACCGCCTCTACGGGCGGCTGGGCTTCGTGCCGGCTCCCGAGCGTGACTGGTGGCCGCGTCCCGACGTGCACCTGCTGGCGTTCGTCCGTCCGCTGCCCTGAGCGCGGCCGGGAGGCCGGTCAGGTGATGCAGAACTCGTTACCCTCCGGATCGGCCATCGTGAACCAGCGGTGCGGGCCCTGCGAGTCCTCGTGCAGGAAGGTGGCACCCCGGGCCAGCAGCTCGTCCCGGGTCGCGTCCAGGTCGGGCCCGGCGGCGGTCGCCCGCACGTCCAGGTGCAGCCGGTTCTTGCCCGCCTTCGCCTCGGGCACCAGCTGGAACAGGATCCGGGTGCACGCCGCACCCGCCGGCGGTTCGGGCTGGACGATCGCTGCGCCGGTGGCCCACCACACCTGGCCGCGCCAGGTGCGGGTCTCGTCGTCACTCGCGTAGCCCTGCGCGACCATCGCGGCGATGAACTCCTCGTTGGTGGGCTCCAGCGTCCAGCCCAGCGTCCGCGCCCACCAGTCGGCGAGCTCGTGCGGGTCCGCGCAGTCCACCACCACCTGGAAAGCCAGCGGTGCGGTCATCGTTCCTCCTTCGGCTGGGTCGTGGTGGCCTCCGGGATGCCCGGCGGCCGGTCCCCGAAGTTCTCGAGGTGCCACTCGTCGAACGCCGCGACGGCGGTGGGCAGGGTCGCGAAGATGCGGTTCTCCCCCACCGCCTGCACGAACCCGGCCGCGGCGAGCTGTTCGCGCACCTCCATCTTCACCCGGGCGAGCGCGAACACGATGCCCGACTCGGTGAGCGTCCGCCGCAGCTGCTCTAGGGTGTCGACGGCGGTCAGGTCCACCTCGACGTTGGCCTCGGCGTTCAGGACGAACCACTGCGCGGGCGGGTCGGCACGATGGACGGTCGCCAGCGCGCGGGTGTAGAAGTCGTCGGCGTTGGCGAAGAACAGCGGCGAGTCGTACCGGTAGACGATCAGGCCGGGCACCTGGGTGGCGTTCGGGTAGTCGTCCACGTCGTGCATGCCGGCGATACCGGGCACGTAGCCCAGCACCCCGTCGTGGGGGTGCGCGATGCGCCGGATCAGGTCCAGCAGCGACAGCCCGACGGCGATCCCGATGCCGTTCAGCAGGCCGGTGCCGAGCACGGCGGCCATTGTGATCAGGGCGAGCACGATCTCGCTGCGCCGGAACCGGGCGATGCGGCCCAGCTCGGCCAGGTCGACCAGCCGGAGGCCCGCGTACACCACCACGCCGCCGAGGGCGGCCTGCGGAAAAGCCCCGAGCACCGGCGAGAACAGGAAGATCGACCCCACCACCATCGCTGCGGCCACGAGGGAGTGCAGCTGGGTGCGGCTGCCGGCCGCGTCCCCGATCACCGTGCGACTCGCCGACGAGGACACCGGGAAGCCCGCCAGGAACCCGTTGGCGACGTTGGCGGCGCCCATCGCGAGCAGTTCACCGGTCGCGTCGACGTGCTCCTCCCGCCGGGCGGCGAACGCGCGTCCGGTCAGGATCACGTCGCTGTACCCGACCACCGCGATGCCGAGGGCGGCCACCACGAGCTGGAAGGTGTTGATGCCGTCCAGGCTCGGCAGCGCAGCCTGCGGCAGGTCACGGGGCACCTCGCCGATCACTGCGATGCCCATGGACGCGAGCGGCGTGAACGCGACCAGCGCCGCCGCGGCGAGCATCACCATCAGCGGACCGGGCCAGGTCGGCAACCAGTGCCGCAGGGCGAACAGGGCGACCACCACGCCCAGCCCCAGCGCCAGGGTCGGCAGGTGCACCGAGCCGAACTGCGCGAACAGGGACGCCGCCTCGGCGCCGGGGTTGTCGCCGGCGACCGGGAGCTTGGTGAGCTTGCTGAGCTGGCTGAACACCATCAGCACCCCGATGCCGGCCATGTAGCCCACCAGCACCGGCTTCGACAGCAGGTTCGCGATGAACCCCAGCCGGGCGAGCCAGGCGACCAGGCACACCACGCCGACCGCGATCGCGATCAGGGCCGCCACCTCGCCGCGGCGTCCGATGCCCACCTGACCGACCAGGGCGGCGATGCCGGCGGCGGTCATCAGGGCGGTCGTCGACTCCGGGCCGATCGAGAGCTGCCGGGAGTTGCCGAGGATCGCGTAGATCGCCATCGGTGCCAGCACCGCCCACAGGCCGGTGACCGGTGGCAGCCCGATGATCTCGGCGTACGCCATCACCTGCGGCACCAGGTACGCCGACACCGTGACGCCCGCGATCAGGTCGCCGCGCAGCCAGGTGCGCTGGTAGCTCGTCAGTACCGCCAGGCCTGGCAACCAGCGCCGCCAGCCCACAGGTTCGGAAACCATGGCTGGACCCTATTCGACCAGCCCCGCCGCCACCGCAAAGTGGACCCAAACCGTCGACATCGGCGGTTTGGGTCCACCTTGCGAGGGTTCCGGGCGCAGGAAAGGGGGACAGTCCCCTTCACCGCGCCGCCACCGAAACGAAAGGGGACTGTCCCCTTTCGTTTCGCGGCGGCTCAGCTGGCGGCGGCCGGACGGGTGACGACGGTCAGCGGGAGCAGCGAACGGCCGGTGGGGCCGATCTGGATCTCGGTGCCGAACTCGGGGCACACGCCGCAGTCGTAACAGCCCGACCAGCGGCAGTCCTCCACCTCGCTGCCGTACAGCGAGTCCTGGTAGTCCTGCCACAGCCAGTCGCGGTCGAGGCCGGCGTTGAGGTGGTCCCAGGGCAGCACTTCGCCTTGCGGGCGCTCCCTGGTGGTGTACCAGGCGAGGTCGACGCCGGTGCCGGCCAGGGCCGTGGACGCGGCGTCCACCCAGCGCTCGAACGAGAAGTGCTCGCTCCAGCCGTCCAGCTTGCCGCCGTCGCGCCACACCTGCTCGATCACCGCACCCACCCGGCGGTCGCCACGGCTCAGCAGGCCCTCGATCATGCCCGGCTTGCCGTCGTGGTAGCGCATGCCGATCGCCCGGCCGTAGCGCTTGTCCTCGCGGATCTTCTCGCGCAGCAGGCGCAACCGGTTGTCGATCGTCTCGGGGCTGGCCTGCGCCACCCACTGGAACGGGGTGTGCGGCTTCGGCACGAACCCGCCGATGCTGATCGTGCACCGGACGTCCCGGGTGCCGGCCGCTTTGCGTCCGGCCTCGATCACGTGCGCGGCCATGTCGGCGATGCCGAGGACGTCCTCGTCGGTCTCGGTGGGCAGTCCGCACATGAAGTACAGCTTGACCTGCCGCCAGCCCTGGCTGAACGCCGCGGCGACGGTGTTGATCAGGTCCTCCTCGCTGACCATCTTGTTGATCACCTTGCGCATCCGCTCCGAGCCGCCCTCCGGGGCGAACGTCAGGCCGGAGCGGCGTCCGTTGCGGGACAGCTCGTTGGCGAGGTCGATGTTGAACGCGTCCACCCGGGTGCTGGGCAGCGACAGCGACACGAAGCTGCCCTCGTACCGGTCGGCGAGCTCTCGGGTGACCGGCCCGATCTCGGAGTGGTCGGCGCTGGACAGGCTGAGCAGGCCGACCTCGTCGAGCCCGGTCGCGGCGATGCCGCCCTCGACCATCCGTCCGATGGTCTCGATGTTCCGTTCCCGCACCGGGCGGGTGATCATGCCGGCCTGGCAGAACCGGCAGCCGCGGGTGCAGCCACGGAAGATCTCCACCGAGTAGCGCTCGTGCACGGTCTCGGCCAGCGGCACCACCGGGCGGGACGGGTAGGGCCACTCGTCCAGTTCCATCAGGGTGTGCTTCGACACCGTCGCCGGCACCCCGTCCGCGTTCGGACGGACTACCTCGATCGCACCGGTGTCGGTGTAGCTGACGTCGTAGAACGAGGGGACGTAGGCCACGCCGCTCTTCGCGAGCTCGAACAGCAGGCCGCGGCGGCCACCGGGCCGTCCGGACGCCTTCCAGCCCCGCACCAGTTCGGAGACCCGGAGCGCGGCCTCCTCACCATCGCCCAGCACGGCGGCGTCGATGAAGTCGGCGATCGGCTCGGGGTTGAACGCGGCGTGCCCGCCGGCGATCACGATCGGCTCGTCGTCGCCGCGCTCGCTCGCGTGCAGGGCGATCCCGGCCAGGTCGAGGGCCTCGAGCAGGTTGGTGTAGCCGAGCTCGGTGGAGAAGCTGACGCCGAGCACGTCGAACGCCCGCACCGGGAGGTGGCTCTCCAGCGTGAACTGCGGCAGCCCGTGGGTGCGCATCAGCGCGGCCAGGTCGGGCCAGATCGAGAACGTCCGTTCGGCCAGCAGCCAGTCGCGCTCGTTGAGGATCTCGTAGAGGATCGCCAGCCCCTGGTTGGGCTGGCCGACCTCGTAGGCGTCGGGGTACATCAGGGCCCAGCGCACCTCGGCGGCGGCGAAGTCCTTGCTGACCGAGTTCACCTCGCCGCCGGTGTACTGCACGGGCTTGCTGACCTGGGCGAGCAGGGGCTCCAGGCGCGGATACAGCGATTCGACGAGAGTGGTCATGGTCCGACAAGCGTAAACGGTCGCCTCGTCAGGGCCGAACGGATCAGGTCGGCAACATTCGCACCCCACCGCTTCGCAAGCTGTGAGTCAGGCGGCGATGTCGCCGCTCAACTCACAGCGTGTGGCGTGAGACCCGTCAGTCGATGACCGGGGAGTGCGGGGCCGCGTTCTCGACCACCAGGTCGGCCCGGTGCGCGGGGTCGCACGACTGAAGGTAGATCAACTGGCCCTGGTAGTACCGCGCATTCGCCGGGTCCTCCGGGTCGGCGATGATCTTCTCCTCGCGCTCGGACATCCGGTGGAACGACTCGGCGAACGGCACCTCGAGCCAGACCGAGAGGTCCCAGACCTTCTTGTTGCGGCTGGAGCACAGCTCGTCACGGTGGATGAACATGCCGTCGATGATCACCACCGCGTCATCGGGGGCGATGCGCCACGGCGACTTCACCTCCGACTCCGAATCCAGGTCGTAGGCGGCGGTGCGGTAGCGCCCCGAACCGCCGTGGCCGAGCGGCTCAAGCACCTCGTTGCTGAAGCGCTCGTAGTCGTAGCTGTCCTCGAAGTAGCCCTTGGCGGACGCCCGCCCCTGCGCGTACCGCTTCGACTGCGGGTTCAGGTAGTCGTCCATCGAGATCCGGATCACCGTGAGGCCGGACTCCTTCAACAGGTCGGCGAGCTCGTCGGCGAACGTCGTCTTGCCGGCGCCGTCGACCCCGTCCACGCCCACCAGGGTGCGTCCTGCGCGAAGCCGGATCTTGGCCCGCAGCCACTTCAGGGCACTCGCCGCGTCGAGCCGGTTCATCACATCGTTGGTCATCTCACGCCCTTGTCAAGCGTTGTGTGCGAAGACTTCCACTCTACCTCGCTCCAGCCGTTCGGCTCCCCCGGGGTCGCGCCCACCGGGACGACGGCCGCCGGTGCGGCGGACGTGGCCAGCCCCTGGCGCTTGGCGATCCACAGGATCAGGACCATCACCGCCACCGTGAACACCAACTGGACGAGGGCGATCGGCCCCGTGGAGTCGGGTCCGCGGTCGAACATGCCCTCCAGCCCCCCGAACGGCAGGTGGATCTCCGCCACCATGTTGTTGGCGACGTGCAGCGCGACCGCGGCCTCGAGCCCGCCGGTGCGCCACACCAGCACCGAACAGATCATGCCGACCGAGAAGTAGTAGATGTTCAGCCAGAGGTTGTCGGCGGCGTGCAGCAGCATGAACACCCACGACGACACCACCGCCGCCACCACGAGACCCAGACGTCGCGACCCGAACCAGGAGCCGACGCTGCGGGCAACGATGCCCCGGACGCCGTACTCCTCGCCCGCGGCCTGGAACGGCGTGGTCAGCAGCACCACGAGGATCAGGAACAGCGAGTCGTTGTTCCACCGGAACTCGGGGATGCCGCCCAGCGCGAAGTCCAGGCCGAGACCGACCAGGAAGACGGGCGTGGCGACCAGCAGGAACCGCCACAGCAGCCGCCAGCGGAAACCGCCGGCGATCGAGGAGATCCAGCGCGGACGCTGGCCGTACACCGCCCAGGCGGTCAGGCCGGCCAGCGGGATCGAGAGGGCGAGGGCCACGTTGTTGGTGGCGAAGCCGATGGGCGTCGAGACCGCTGCCGTGATCCGGTCCGGGTCGCCGGAGGTCAGGTCCTCCATCGAGACGCGGCCGGCCGCGATGTCGATCGCGATCCCGATCCCGGGCACCACCAGCGCCGCCACGAAGAACAGGGCGACGAACATCGCCAGCGCGAGGATCGGCTTCCACCAGCGGAACCGCGGGGCACGGAAGAACTCGTGGTACTGCCGCGGCACCACCGGCAACGCGGACGGCTTCGGTCGCGGCCCCGGTACGGTCCACACCGGTGCGTACGGCGGCTGAGGGGAGGGCGGCATCCCGCCCGGGGCCGGCGCGTACGGCGGCAGTGCGTACGGCGGCGGGGCGGACGTGGGCATCGCCCCCGGAGCGGGCGCGTACGGCGGTTGCGCGGACCAGGCCGGACCCGCCTCCGGGGCACCCGGCCAGGCGGGCGTCCCGGTGTTCTGGTCGGGCTGGCCGGGTTGGCTCACGCCAGGTTCGGGAACCACAGCGCGATCTCGCGAGCGGCCGACTCGACGGAGTCGGACGCATGCACCAGGTTCTCGCGGTTGGACAGCGAGTAGTCGCCGCGGATCGTGCCCGGGTCGGCGACCACCGAGTTGGTCACGCCGTTCATCAGCCGCACCACGTCGACCGCGGACGTGCCCTCCAGCACCAGCGCCACCAGCGGACCGCTGGTGAAGTAGTCGCGCAGCGGCGGGTACCACGCCTTGTCGACGTGGTCGGCGTAGTGGCGATCGGCCATCGCCGCGTCCACCTCGCGCAGTTCGAGGGCGGCGATGCCCAGCCCCTTCGCCTCGTAGCGGCCGAGGATGGCGCCGGCGAGCCCGCGACGCACCGCGTCCGGCTTGAGCAGGACCAGGGTCCGTTGCAGATCCGTCATGGCTGGCACCTTACCTGCCGGTACCCTCGGGTCCGTGCACGCCGGCGTTCAGGCCGCGGGCGGCCCCGCCGGCGGTGTCGTTTCGATGCGTCGGCCCAGCACGAAGCAGACCACCCACAGCAGGGCGAACATGCCGCCGACCGCGTACATCATCGGGGTCGCCAGGCCGAGGGCGATGGCCACCACCTGGGTCAGCCAGCCCAGCGGGTAGCCGGCCGGGCCGCGCAGCAGGGCGGCCGCGAGCAGCGCCAGCACGGCCGCGCCCAGGCCCAGGCCGAACGCCAGCGGGACACCCAGCGCCGAGACCTGGATCATGCCGGCGATGGCCAGCCCGAACACGATGGCCTCGAAGGCCAGGATGCTCAGCATCACCCGACCCATCGGGTTCTTCGGGGCGAGCCTCACGACTCGTCGTCCCGGTGCACGAGCAGGGCGCGGGCCTCGCCGGCCGCGTAGACCGAGCCGGCGATCAGCACGCCGGCGCCCGGTCCGGCTTCGTCGGCCAGCCGCACGGCCTCGTCGATCGCGGCGGCCATGCCCGGGGCGACACGCACCCGGTCCTCGCCGAACACGCCGGACGCCCGCTCCCCCAGGTCCTCGGCGCTCATGGCCCTGGACGTGGACCCGATCGTGGTGCAGACCACGGTCGACATGGCCTCGGCGAAGATCGACAGGACGCCGTCCACGTCCTTGTCGGCCATCATCGCCACCACGCCGATCAGCGGGGTGAAGTCGAACGCCTCGGTGATGCCGTCGATGGTGGCCCGGGCACCGTGCGGGTTGTGGCAGGTGTCGAGCACCACCGTCGGAGAACGACGGACGATCTCGAGCCGCGCCGGCGCCACGACCTGCTCCAGGCCGGTCGCGATCACCTCGGCCGGCATCGGCTTGCCGCCGAGGAACGCCTCGACGGCGGCCACCGCCACCGCCGCGTTCTCGGCCATGTGCGCCCCGAACAGCGGCAGGAACAGGTCACCGAGCGGGCCGTCGGCGGTCTCCAGGCGCAGCACCTGCCCGCCGATGCCGGTGGCTCGGCTGATCAGCCCGAACTCGACACCCTCCCGCAACGCCTCCGCGCCGACCTCGGCGCACCGGGCCATCAGGACGCGGGCCGCGTCCGGCTGCTGCGCGGCCAGCACCGCCTTGGAGCCGGCCTTGATGATGCCGGCCTTCTCTGCGGCGATCTCGGCGATCGTGGTGCCGAGCAGGTGGGTGTGGTCGAGGTCGACCGGGCAGACCACGGCGACCTGGGCGGTGACGATGTTGGTGGCGTCCCAGCGTCCGCCGAGCCCGACCTCCACCACCGCGACGTCCACCGGCGCGTCCGCGAACGCGGCGTAGGCCAGGGCGGTCATCACCTCGAAGAACGTCATCTTCACGCCGTCGATCAGCTGCGCGTCGACGAGGTCGACCAGCGGCTGCACCTCGGTGACCAACTCGTCGAACCGTTCGTCGCTGATCGGCTCGCCATCGATGCTGATGCGCTCGGTGAGGTCGACCAGGTGCGGGCTGGAGTAGCGGCCGACGCGCAGCCCGAGCGCGCGGAGCAGCGAGTCGATGATCAGGGCGGTGCTGCCCTTGCCGTTGGTGCCGGCGACCAGGATCACCGGGCAGGCCTGCTCCGGCGAGCCGAGCAGGTCGCACAGCGCCTGGACCCTGGCCTGGCTGGGCGCGACGCGGTGTTCGGGCCAGCGGGCCTGGAGGTCGGCGACGATGGTTGCGTGGGTGGCGCTCATGGTGCCGCCCAGATTAACGGACGTCCGTCCGGTTGCCCCCGGGGCCGGCCGTCCTTCCCGGCAGGGCTCACAAACTCCCTCGGTATACTGACGCGGTGCCCGAGTCCGCCGCTGCCCTGCCGTCCCGGCGTCCGTGGCCCGAGTGGGTGACCCTGGCCGCACGGCTCATCCTCGGTATCACCCTCGTCGTCGCCGGCGCCCTCAAGGTGACCAGGCTGGACGCGTCCGTGCAGTCGGTGCGGCTCTACCAGTTGCTGCCGTGGGACCTCACCACGATCGTCGGCATCGCGCTGCCGATCCTGGAGATCGCGGTCGGCCTGCTGCTGATCACCGGCACCTTCACCCGTCTCGCGGCCGTGCTGGGCGCCCTGCTGATGCTGGCCTTCATCATCGGCATCGCCTCGGTCTGGGCGCGCGGCATCTCGATCGACTGCGGCTGCTTCGGCGGCGGCGGCGCGGTCGAGGCGAGCCAGACCCAGTACCCGCAGGAGATCGCCCGGGACGTCGGGCTGTTCCTCACCGGCGCGTGGGCGGCGTGGCGTCCCCGCTCGCCGTTCGCCATCGACAACTGGCTGTTCGCCCCGACGGCCACCGAACCCGACGCATCCGAATCCGAAGAATCCCCGGCTGACAAGGAGCCCGCACGATGACCCAGAACAACCGCGAACGCCTGCGCAAGGCACAGGCGGCTGCCGCCAAGCAGCAGCGGCTGACCCGGATCATCGGTGTCGGCGCGGCCGTGCTCGTCCTCGTCGTGATCGGGGTGTTCGTCGGCGTCCTGTTCCAGAACCAGGGCAAGGTGGCCGCGTCCAGCTCGATCACCCCGCCCAACGCGACCGCCGACGGCAAGTCCGTCGTGCAGAACCCGGGCAAGGCGAAGGCCGGGGCGCCGGTCGTCGAGCTGTTCTTCGACTACCAGTGCCCGGTCTGCAAGCAGTTCGAGTCGGGCTACGGCGAGGCGATCACCTCGCTGGCCGCGTCGGGTGACATCGAACTGCACTACCGGACGATGACGTTCCTGGACAACAACCTGAACAACGACGCCTCCGTGCGCGCCGGGGTTGCCGCCATGTGCGCCGACACCGTCGGCAAGTACTCCGACTTCCACAACGCGATCTACACCAACCAGCCCGAGACCGAGGGCGCCGGCTATGCCGACAGCGTGCTGCGCGACACGATCCCGGCGGCGGTGGGGATCACCGGGGACAACCTGACGACGTTCCAGTCCTGCTTCGACAAGCAGGCGACGAAGGCGTTCGTGACGAACTCCAACGACCTGGGCACCCAGGACATGCTGTCGGTGAACAAGCAGGTGTCCACGCCGACCGTCCACGTCAACGGCAAGGACCTGCCGGTCAACAACATCGCGCAGACCGGCGCGTCGGGCACCGTCGACACCGCCGCTCTGCTCGCCCTGTTCCAGCAGTACGCCTGACCGCCCTCCGGAACGGCTGAGCAATGCCTGGTAAGAGCCAGCGCCAGCGAATGCGCGAGGCGCAGCTGGCCAACCGCCGCGCGACCCGCCTGAGGCGTCTGATCATCATCGGTTCGGCCGCGCTGGCGGCCGTGCTGGTCATCGTGATGGTCGTCGTGGTCACCCTGCAGTCGAACGGGACGGCCGGCGCCCCGCCGTCCGCCACCACGTCGGCCTCGGGGACGACGTCCGCGACCGCCACAGCCTCGGCGTCCGCGTCGGGCTCGGAGGTCGTCGCCCCGCCGCACGCCACGTCGAACAACGACGGCATCATCCACACGTCCAACCCGGGCAAGCCGGTCGTCCAGCTCTACTTCGACTACCAGTGCGGGCCGTGCCAGCAGTTCGACGCGAGCTTCGGCACCGCGCTCGACCTGCTCGCGCAGACCCACGAGATCGAGCTCGTGCACCACGCGCTGGTGTTCATCGACCAGAACAACACCGACGGCCCGTCCCACAAGGCGGCGATGGCGGCGGCCTGCTCGGACGTGGTCGGCGCCTACATCCCGTACAACACGGCGATCTGGAACGCCTCCACCCAGGGCAAATACACCGACGACCTGTTCCTGAAGGAGCTGCCACCGAAGGCCGGCATCACCGGGGACGCGCTGGCGACGTTCACGTCCTGCTACACCAGCAAGGCGATGCTGCCGTTCTTTAACGGCGTCGGGGCCGCCGGGCTGAAGGCGGGCCTCACCGAGACCCCGCAGCTGGTCGTGAACGGCAAGATGCTGCCGAACAGCACGTTCACCGGCAAGAGCGGCAACGACCTCAAGCAGATCATCGAGGACGCGGCCAAGGGCTGAGCCCGCCCGGGGTGGCGGATTCTGAACAACGGTGGGGCGCTCAATAAGATGCACCCCATGACCGAACAGGCCCAGAACACCGCCGTGCCCGCTCCGACGCCCGGCGCCGGCGGCGTACCGGAGCGCCCGGTGCTGGAGGGCCTGGAGGCCAAGTGGTCGCAGGCGTGGCGCGAGCAGGACACCTACGCGTTCGTCCGGCCGGCCTCGCGGGAGCAGGTGTTCAGCATCGACACCCCGCCGCCGACGGTGTCCGGGTCGCTGCACGTGGGCCACGTGTTCAGCTACACCCACACCGACCTGGTGGCGCGCTACCAGCGGATGCGCGGCAAGCACGTGTTCTACCCGATGGGCTGGGACGACAACGGCCTGCCCACCGAGCGCCGCGTCCAGAACTTCTACGGGGTGCGCTGCGACCCGTCCCTGCCCTACGACCCCGACTTCACGCCGCCGGCGAACCCCGACCCCAAGCGCCAGCTGCCGGTGAGCCGGCGCAACTTCGTGTCGCTGTGCCACGAGCTGACCGCCGTCGACGAACAGGCGTTCGAGAACCTGTGGCGCACGCTCGGCCTGAGCGTGGACTGGGGCGCCCTGTACGCCACCATCTCGGACGAGTCGCAGACCGTCGCCCAGCGCGCGTTCCTGCGCAACCTGGCCCGCGGCGAGGCGTACCTGTCCGAGGCGCCGACGCTGTGGGACATCACGTTCCAGACCGCGGTCGCCCAGGCCGAGCTGGAGGCCCGGGACTACCCCGGCCACTACCACCGGGTGGCGTTCCACCGCCCCGACGGCGATACGGTCCACATCGAAACCACCCGTCCCGAACTGATCCCGGCCGTCGTGGCGCTGATCGCCCACCCCGACGACGAGCGCTACCAGCCGCTGTTCGGCACCACCGTGACGTCCCCGGTGTTCGGCGTGGAGATCCCGGTGCTGGCCCACCCGGCCGCCGAGCCGGACAAGGGCGCCGGCATCGCGATGTGCTGCACCTTCGGCGACCTGACCGACGTGCAGTGGTGGCGTGAGTTGCGGCTGCCCACCCGCACCGTGATCGGACGCGACGGACGCCTGCACGCCGACACCCCGGAGTGGCTGGTGAACACCGAGCCGTACGCCGAGTTGGCCGGCAAGACCGCCTTCGGTGCCCGTGAGGCGATGGTGGCCCTGCTCCGCGCGTCCGGCGACCTGGATGGCGAACCCACCCCGACCCAGCGGATGGCCAACTTCTACGAGAAGGGCGACAAGCCGCTCGAGATCGTGTCCACCCGGCAGTGGTACATCCGCAACGGCGGACGCGACGAGGACCTCAAGCAGGCGCTGCTGGCCCGCGGCGAGGAGCTCGTCTGGGTGCCCGACCACATGCGGCACCGCTACGCCAACTGGGTGAACGGGCTGAACGGCGACTGGCTGATCAGCCGCCAGCGCTTCTTTGGCGTGCCGTTCCCGGTCTGGTACCCGCTGGACGCCGAGGGCGAGCCCGACTACGCGAACCCGATCCTGGCGAGCGAGGACGCGCTGCCGGTCGACCCGTCCAGCCAGTGCCCGCCCGGCTACACCGACGACCAGCGCGGCGTGCCCGGCGGCTTCACCGGCGACCCGGACGTGATGGACACCTGGGCCACCTCGTCGCTGTCGCCGCAGCTGGCGTGCGGCTGGGAGCGTGACCCGGAGCTGTGGGCGCTGACGTTCCCGATGGACATGGCCCCCCAGGCGCACGACATCATCCGCACCTGGCTGTTCTCGCGCGTGGTGCGGTCGCACTTCGAGCACGGGACGCTGCCGTGGCGCCTGGCCGCGATCTCGGGCTTCGTGGTCGACCCCGACCGCAAGAAGATGAGCAAGAGCAAGGGCAATGTGGTGGTGCCCACCGACATCCTCGACCGCTTCGGGTCGGACGCGGTGCGTTGGCGCGCGGCGATGGCCCGTCCGGGCATGGACTCGCCGTTCGACGAGACCCAGATGAAGGTCGGACGCCGCCTGGCGATGAAGATCCTCAACGCCAGCAAGTTCATCCTCGGGATCGCGGCGGACACCCCCGCCCGCTACCTCGCCACCGAGCCGGTCGACCTGGCCATGCTGGCCTCGCTGAAGACCGTGGTCGAACAGGCGACGGCGGCGTTCGAGGCCTACGACTACTCCAGCGCGCTCGAGGTGGCGGAGAAGTTCTTCTGGCAGTTCTGCGACGACTACCTGGAGCTGGTCAAGGAGCGTGCCTACGGCGACGAGGACGTGGCCGGCAGCGACTCGGCCCGCGCCGCCCTGCGCGACGCGCTCGACGTGCTGCTGCGCCTGTTCGCCCCGTTCCTGCCCTTCGTCACCGAAGAGGTGTGGTCGTGGTGGCGGTCCGGGTCGGTGCACCGCGCGAGCTGGCCGGTGGCGTCCGAGATCTCGGCGGAAGATGGCGACCCGGCCCTGCTGGAGGACGTGGCGGCCGCGCTGGTCGGCATCCGCGGCGCGAAGTCGCAGGCGAAGGTCTCCATGAAGACCGAGGCCACCCGGGCGGTCTTCGCCGGCCCCGAGCCGGTGCTGAACCGGTTGTTCGCCGCCGAGGACGACCTGCGTGCGGTGGGCCGGATCACCAGCCCGATCGAGTGGCTGCCCGAGGCCGGTCCGCTGGACGTGACCATCGAGCTCAAGCCGGCCGAGGCCTGAGCCTGGTGGCGGTTCGGCGGGTTCGAGGGCTGCGGCGGGGTGCCGTGGCCCTCGCGATGGCGCTCGCGCTCGCCGGGTGCGCGGGCGGCCCCCGGGACGGCTCGGGGCAGGTGACGGCTCCGGCCACCACCGACAGCTATTCGGTGCGGGTGGGCGACTGCCTGGACAAGCTGCCCTCCGAGAGCGCGGACGCGCTGCCGCTGCTGCCGTGCAGTTCGCCGCACTACTGGGAGGCATTCGCGACCAGCACGCTGACCGCGTCCGACTTCCCCGGGAACCCGGCGGTCAAGGAACAGGCGCAGCAGGCGTGCGACGCCGAGTTCGAGCCGTTCATCGGCCTGGCGGCGAAGAAGTCGAAGCTCGACCTCACCATGCTCACGCCCACCCGGGAGACCTGGACCCAGGCCGGCGACCGCGAGGTGGTCTGCCTGGTGGGCAGCAGCACCGGCAACATCACCGGCACCCTGAAGGGTGCCGCGAAGTAACCCCACGCCCCTCCGCTGCCGACTTGTCAGAACGTGGGGACGCTGGAGCGTCCCCACGTTCTGACAAGTCGGCGGGAGGGGGTCAGACGAGGTCGGACAGGACGGGGTCGGCCATCGCCATCACCGCGGCCTTGGCCTCGGCGGCGTTGGTGCCCGCGCGGGCAGCCGCAGCCATCTGCTGGCACTGGGTCATGGTGTGCAGGCCGAGCGCCGTCCGTACCGCGGGCACCTTGCCCGGGGCCATGGACAGGCTGGACACGCCGAGACCGGCCAGCACGAGGGCCAGGCCCGGGTCGCCGCCGGCCTCACCACAGACGCCCACCGGCTTGCCCATCGCCTGGCCGCCCTCACACGCGAGCGCGACCACGTCGAGCAGCGCAGGCTCCCACGGGTTCAGCAGCGCCGCCAGCTCGCCCTGCATGCGATCGGCCGCCATCGTGTACTGCTGGAGGTCGTTCGTGCCCAGCGAGGCGAAGTCGACGTGGTACAGGATGCCCTTGCTGCGGATCGCGGCCGCCGGCACCTCGATCATGATGCCCACCTTCGGCAGCCCGAGCGCGCGGACCTTCTCCGCGAACCAGGTGGCCTCGGCCTGGGTGGCGATCATCGGCGCCATCACCCGGACGTCCGCCCCGGTCGCCTTGTAGGCGGCCGCCAGCGCTTCGAGCTGGGCGTCCATCACGTCGGTGCGGATCATGCCCAGACGGATGCCGCGGCGACCCAGCGCCGGGTTCTCCTCCGGGCCGAGGTCGGCGAACTTCAGCGGCTTGTCCGCGCCCGCGTCCAGCGTCCGCACGACGACGCGACGGTCACCGAACGCCTTGAATACCTCGGTGTAGGTCGCGGTCTGCTCCTCCACCGTGGGCATGGTGTCGCGGTCGAGGAAGAGGAACTCGGTGCGGAACAGGCCGACGCCCTCCACCGCCTGCTTGGCGGCCTTCTGTGCGTCCGCCGCCGTGCCGATGTTGGCCAGCAGCGCGACCGGGTAGCCGTCCTTGGTCGCCCCGTTCCCGGTGCCGCCGGCCAGCGCAGCGGCGCGACGCCGCTTGCGCTCCTCCAGCAGCTGGATCTCCTTCTCCGACGGGTTCACCGTGATCTCGCCGACGCCGCCGTCGATCGCCACGGTGGTACCCGCCGCGACCGAGAGGATGCCGGCGGCCTGCACCACGGCCGGGATACCGAGCTGGGAGGCCAGGATCGCGGTGTGGCTGGTCGGCCCGCCCGCCTCGGTGATGATGCCCAGGCAGGTCTCGGTGGTGAGGGTTGCGGTCTCGGCCGGCGCCAGGTCGTGCGCGGCCAGGATGCTCGGCACGCTCAGCGTGGGGACGCCCGGCTCGGGCTGGCCGAGCAGGCGCGCCACCGCACGGTCGCGGACGTCGCGCAGGTCGGTCACCCGCTCGGCCATGTAGCCGCCGAGCGCCTCGAACATCGTGCAGATCTCCTCCACCGCCGCGGTGACCGCGGTGGTGACGCCCTTGCCGGCCTGGAGCTGGTTGTCGATGCCCATGGCGAGGCCGGGGTCGCGCGCCATCATGGCGCCGGCCTCGAGGATCGGCTTGGCGTGGTCGCTCGCGACCGCCGCGCGCGCGTCCAGACCCTTGGCGACGTCATCGAGGACGCCGTGCACGAGGGCGGACGCGGCAGCGGCGTCAGTCGTGGGCGCTTCGTCCGCGGGCGCCTTGGGCGGTGGCGTCACCACCACGAGCGGACCCACGGCGGTGCCGGCACTGACGCCGATCCCGTGGAAGGTGGTGTTCAGTTCGGCGTCGCCGCTCATGGGTTACTCCGCGTCGAGGTCGCGCGAGAGCAGCTCGACGAGCGAGTCGAGGGCGGCGTCGGCGCCCTCGCCCTCGGCGGACAGCGTCACCACCTCACCGTTCTTGGCACCCAGCGCCATCACCATCAGGATGCTGCGGGCGTCGACGGGAGCGCCGCCGGCCTTCGCAATCGTGACCGGCAGGCCGGTCGCCGTCGCAGCCTGGACGAACAGGGACGCGGGGCGGGCGTGCAGACCGACCGACGAGGCGATGCTGACTTCACGGGTGGCCATTGGGAACTCCTTCGTTGGCAATGTCGACTGGGTCCCACAATGGCATATGCGTGTGGTCACCGGCGACCCCTCTCCACACTCCGGGGGCGTATTACGTTTCACTCCCCCCGGAAGCCGGTTTGGGTTGCCCGGAAAGGGTGTCAGGCGCTCTTCTCGCGCCGTTCGCTGCGCGCCAACTGCGCGCGGCTGACCAGCTGCGGAGCGGCGCCGTCGTTCACCACGTCGGCATCGACCATCACCTGGGCCACCTCGTCGTCGCTGGGAACGTGGTACATCACGTTGAGCAGGATCTCCTCGAGGATCGAGCGAAGCCCGCGGGCGCCGATGCCGCGGCGGAGCGCCATCTGGGCGATCGCCTCGATGGCGCCCGGGGTGAACTCCAGATCGACGCCGTCGAGTTCGAAGAGCTTGCGGAATTGCTTGATCAGCGCGTTCTTCGGCTCGACGAGAATGCGGACCAGCGATTCGGAGTCGAGCTGTTCGACCGTGGAGATCATCGGCAGGCGTCCGATGAACTCGGGAATCAGGCCGAAGCGGTGCAGGTCCTCGGGACGAACCTCCGCGAACGGGTTGAGGCTGGCCGGACGGCGCACCGCGGCGTCGTTGTTGAAGCCCAGCGGACGCTTGCCGACGCGGGCGTTGATGATCTCCTCCAGGCCGGCGAACGCGCCGCCGACGATGAACAGGATGTTCGTGGTGTCGATCTGGATGAACTCCTGGTGCGGATGCTTGCGTCCGCCCTGGGGGGGCACGGACGCGGTGGTGCCCTCCAGGATCTTCAGCAGCGCCTGCTGGACGCCCTCGCCGGAGACGTCCCTGGTGATCGAGGGGTTCTCGCTCTTGCGGGCCACCTTGTCGATCTCGTCGATGTAGATGATGCCGGTCTCGGCCTTCTTGACGTCGTAGTCGGCGGCCTGGATCAGCTTCAGCAGGATGTTCTCGACGTCCTCACCCACGTAGCCGGCCTCGGTGAGGGCGGTGGCGTCGGCCATGGCGAACGGCACGTTGAGCATGCGGGCCATGGTCTGGGCGAGGTAGGTCTTGCCGCAGCCGGTGGGGCCGATCAGCAGGATGTTCGACTTGCCGAGCTCGACCAGCTCGTCGTCGGCGATGCGCCGTCCGGGCGTCGAGGCCTGGGCCTGCACACGCTTGTAGTGGTTGTAGACGGCCACGCTGAGCGCCTTCTTGGCGGTCTCCTGGCCGATCACGTAGGAGTCGAGGAAGGAGCAGATCTCCCGCGGCTTGGGCAACTCGTCGAGCAGGCCGGAGTCGCTGGTCTCGGCGAACTCCTCCTCGATGATCTCGTTGCACAGGTCGATGCACTCGTCGCAGATGTACACCCCCGGTCCTGCGATGAGCTTCTTCACCTGCTTCTGGCTCTTCCCGCAGAACGAGCACTTCAGCAGGTCCGAGGTCTCGCCGATGCGTGCCACGTTGTCGCGCCTTCCTTGTGTTCCTCCGACCAACCCTAACCCGGCCACCCCAGCAGAGCGGGGATGGCCGGGTCGTGAGTCAGTGCGGAGCGTCCTTGAGCGAGGTGAGGATGTCGTCCACGATGCCGTACTTGACCGCCTCCTCGGCGGTCAGGTACTTGTCGCGCTCGATGTCGAGGCTGATCTTCTCGACGTCCTGCCCGGTGCTCTCGGCGAGCATGCCCTCCATCAGCGAGCGGATCCGCAGGATCTCCCTGGCCTGGATCTCCAGGTCGGAGGACTGGCCGTAGCCACCCTCGGTCGCGGGCTGGTGGATCAGGATGCGGCTGTTCGGCAGGGCGAGGCGCTTGCCCTTGGTGCCCGCGGCGAGCAGCACCGCAGCGGCGGACGCGGCCTGGCCGAGGCAGACGGTCTGCACGTCGGGCTTGATGTAGCGCATCGTGTCGTAGATCGCGGTCAGCGCCGTGAAGGAGCCGCCCGGGGAGTTGATGTAGATGCTGATCGGACGCTCGGGATCCATCGACTGGAGGCAGAGCAGCTGGGCCATCACCGCGTTGGCGATGTCGTCGCTGATCGGGGTGCCGAGGAAGATGATGCGGTCCTCGAACAGCTTGGTGTAGGGGTCGACCCGACGGATGCCGTAGGACGTCCGTTCCTCCCACTGGGGGATGTAGTAGTCCATGCTCGGCCCCGCCGGGGCCAGCCCCGAGGGCAGGGTGTTGATCAGGTTGCTCATGTCAGGCGCCTCACTGGTTCGGTGCGTCGGTCTTGATCTGCGAGGCGCGCTCGTAGACGTGGTCGATGAAGCCGTAGGCCAGAGCCTGCTCGGCGGTGAACCAGCGGTCGCGATCGGAGTCCTTCTCGATCTGCTCCACGGTCTGCCCGGTGTGCTCCGCGATCAGGCCCGACATGGTCTTCTTGATGTGCAGCGACTGCTCGGCCTGGATGCGGATGTCGGACGCGGTGCCGCCCAGACCGCCGGACGGCTGGTGCATCATGATGCGGCTGTGCGGCAGCGCGAACCGCTTGCCCTTCTCACCGGCGGAGAGCAGGAACTGCCCCATCGACGCGGCCAGACCCATGGCCACGGTGGCGACGTCGTTCGAGATCCACTGCATGGTGTCGAAGATCGCCATGCCGGAGTCGACCGAGCCGCCCGGGGAGTTGATGTAGAGGTAGATGTCGCGGTGCGGATCCTCCGCGTTCAGCAGCAGCATCTGCGCACAGATCGCGTTCGCGTTCTCGTCGCGCACCTCGGACCCGAGGAAGATGATGCGGTTCGCCAGCAGGGACTGGTAGACCGAGTCGGTCATGCCGAAGGGGCCGGCACCGGCGGCCATGGACAGGCCGCGCTCAATGGCTCGATGTTCGTTCACGCAGGCGAACCTACCCGGTGACACCGACTTTTCCGCCGACTTGGGTGCCCTGTTCGCTGACGGCGCACCCGTGTCGCGATCCGGCCAACCACGCTCCCCCAGCAGTCACACCCGCCCCATCCGGCCGGGTGGCAGGCCGGATCGCGGCAGCTCCAGGACCGCGAGAATTGTGTCCAGGACCATCGCCGGCCGTTCGACGAGCATCGTCCAGGTGATCCGGAGCACCCGGAAGCCCTCCCTCACCAGGAGGTTCTGCCGGTACCGGTCATCCTCGAACCGGCCCCCTCCCGTGTGGGACTCCTTGCCGTCGAACTCCAGGATGACCCCGGCCTCGCGGAACCACACGTCCGGGTAGAGCAGCGCGCCGCCGAGCCACAGCGGCTCGTTCGCCACCCAACCGGTGATCCCGGCCGAGCGCAGGAGGTCGTGGAGCAGCGCCTCGGCGTAGGACCAGGGATTGGCGATCGCCTGGAGCGCCACCCGCCGGCGCGCCGGGTTACCCGGGGTGTGCTCGAACGCGGGCAACGTCGCCTCCAGTTCCGGAACTGTCGTGATGCGGGTCCTGAGGAACCGGAAGGCCGCCTCACCGTGATCCGCCGCGGCAATCTCAAGACAGGCGTAGGCCGGGCTGACAAGGACGAGTCCCCGGTGGTGGACCTGGTGCTCTGCGGGAATCCGCCCACGGCTCACCCGGAGCCAGGCGACCGGCCGTGCCCGGTTCGGCGAGCGTAACGCGATCGGCATGGTGACCGGGTTGCCGGAGTAGACCTGCGCCGCGGTCCGTCCACAGATCGCGCCAGCCGCCGACCAGGCGCTCACCGCGAGAAGTCGCACCGCCGGGTTCAGAACGTCCTCGGGAACGACGAACACACCGGGCAGGATCGACACCACCCTCCCGGCTTCGGCCGCGCGCTGGATCGATCGGGCCGATCTGGGGTGTTGGCGCAGCGAGAGCACCCGTGAGGAGGCGAGCAGGTCATCGATTCGCATGCCTGCACTATCGGCAGCGGCAACGCAAACGGTTCAGCGACTTCCGCGGCCTGTGGATGACGGCATCCAGCCGCTCAAAGCTGTGGATGAGGTAGGTGGGACGGCTGGGAGGGCAGGCGCGGTCGTATCGCGACAAACGCAGCAGCGCCGCCACCCGGGCGGGTGGCGGCGCTGTCGCGAGCGGTTACTCGGAGTCGACGACCGGGGCCTCGACGCCGACGAGGTCGACCACGTTGCCGTCGGCGTCGGTCACCGTCGCCTTCGCGACGATCTGGGCGAGAGCCTTGTTGCGGCGGATCTCCTGCATCCAGGCGCCCACGTGGTTGTGCTCCATCATGTGCGACGCCTCCTGCTCGGGGCTGGTGCCGTTCTGGGCGGCCTTGCGCACGAGCAGCTCGGACAGGTCGGCCTGCTCGACCCCGACCGCGGCGTCGTCCGCGACCTTGTCGAGGATGAGTTGGGCCTTCAGGCTGCGCAGGGTGGACGCCTCGACGTCGGCCCAGAAGGCTTCGGGGGTGTCCGCCTCCTCCTCGGCACGCTCGAGGTAGTCCTCGAGGGTGAGCCCGGCGCCCTGCAGCTGCTGGGTGATCTGCTCCTTGCGGGCGGCGACCTCCGCAGCGGCGACGCGTTCGGGCACCTCGAAGTCGGTCGCCTCGACCAGGGCCTCGAGGACCTTGTCGCGACCGCTGGCCACCTGCTCGGACGCCACCAGCTCCTCGACCCGCTTGGTGAGGTCGGCGCGCATCTCCTCCACGGTGTCGAACTCGGAGATCAGCTGGGCGAACTCGTCGTCCACCTCGGGCAGCTTCTGCTCGGCGACCTTGGTGACGGTGACCTTGATGTCGGCCGGCTCGCCCTCGAGCGGCCCGCCGACGAGGGTGGACGCGAACTCGGCCTCCTCACCCGCGCTGAGGCCGGTGACGGCTTCGTCGAGGCCCTCGATCATGCCGCCGGAGCCGAGCACGTAGGTGACGCCCTCCGCGGTCGCGTCGGGCAGCGGCTCCCCGTCGCGCGTGCCGAGCAGGTTCAGCGTGAGCTGGTCGCCGTCGGCCGCCGGACGGTCGACGCCGGTGCTCGTCGCGAAACGCTGCTGGAGCAGCTGGATGCGCTCGTCCACGTCCTCGGCGACCGGACGCTTGGCGTCGACAGTGGCCTTCAGGGTGCTGAAGTCGGGGACGGTGAACTCCGGGCGCACGTCGATCTCGGCCGTGAACTCGACCAGGTCGCCGTCCTCGAGCTTCGTCACCTCGACCTCGGGCTCGCCGAGCGGGTTGATGTTCGCCTCGGTGACGGCGGCCTCGAAAGCGGCGGGCAGGGCCGCGTTGATGGCCTCCTGCAGCACCATGCCGCGACCGAAGCGCTGGTCAATGACGAGGTTCGGGATCTTCCCCTTGCGGAACCCGGGGATGGACACCTGCTGGGCGATCTCGCGGTAGGCCTTGTCCAGGTGCGGCTTCAGGTCGGCGAAAGGGATCTCAACGGTGAGCTTGACCCGGGACGGGCTGAGCTGCTCGACGGTGCTGGGCAATGCAGGCTCCTGATCGGAAGATGGCAGACCGCACGATTCTAGCCAGCGTGTCGCCGAAGGTCATATCTGGTGACCGACGGGCAGCGCAGGCCCGCGGTGGCGGGCGCCGTCCGAGGTGTTCGGTTACTCTTGGCGACGCGCGGATGTAGCTCAATGGCAGAGCCCCAGCCTTCCAAGCTGGCCATGCGGGTTCGATTCCCGTCATCCGCTCTGGTTGCCGGACGGAGATCCCGGCCTTCGCCACAAGGACGATGCACCCGGGCCGGGCTAGGGCATGCCGAAACGCCCGGGGGGATGTTCCCCGGGCGTCCGGTGCAAAGAGAAATGACCGAGGCGCTGAGAGTCAGGCCGCGAGCCAGGCATCCCTGGACAGGATGGCCGTCATCAGACCCATGGTCGCGAGACCGACGAAGAGGCCACCGGCCCCCACATCGGCAAGCACCTTGAACTGGGTCGTGAAATTGCTCAGGACAGCCGCCAGAACGGCGCTCCCCATGACTACCCCGATGATCATTCCGCCGATACGCAGCAAATAGCGCATCTTGCTCCTCCCCCCGAATGAGCTGATGGCTGAAAGCATAGGGGTCGATGGCCCCCCGCGCTATCGGAGATTCCAAGAATTGGCTGAGTTTTCTCACCGCCCCTTCCCGGACGTTTCTCCTAGCCGGCGAGAGCCTTCGCCACCGTGTCGACGAGTTCGGCCCACGAGGTGGTGAACTTCTCCACACCCTCGCGCTCGAGCAGGTCGAACACCTCGTCGAAGTCGATGCCGACAACGGAAAGCTGTCGCATCACCTCGGCCGCGGCCGTTGCGCTGCCGACGACCGGGGCGCCGATCTCGCCGTGGTCGGCGTAGGCCCGCAACGTCTTCTCCGGCATGGTGTTGACCACGTCCGGCGCCACCAGTTCGCTGACGTACAGGGTGTCGGGATAGGCGTCCGACTTCACGCCGGTGGACGCCCACAGCGGCCGCTGAGGATTCGCCCCCAGCGCGCGCAGAGCGGCAAATCGGGACGTGGCGAATTGCTCGGCGAACGCGGCGTAGGCGAGCTGGGAGTTCGCGATTCCCGCTTTCCCCTTCAAGGCGGACGCGTCGCCGCCGATCGCGTCCAGCCGCTTGTCCACCTCGGTGTCGAGCCGGGACACGAACACCGACGCCACCGAATGGATCGTGCTGAGGTCGAGCCCGGCGGCCGCGGCCTTCTCCAGGCCCGTCAGGTAGGCGTGCACCACCTCGACGTAGCGGGCCACGCTGAAGATCAGGGTGACGTTCACGCTGATCCCGGACGCGATCGTCTCGGTGATCGCCGCCAGCCCCGGACGGGTGGCCGGGATCTTGATCAGCACATTGGGCCGTCCGACCCGCCCGTGCAGGTCACGGGCCTGCGCGATGGTGCCGGCCGTGTCCATCGCCAGCCCGGGCTCGACCTCGATCGAGACCCGGCCGTCCACGCCGCGGGTGTCGGCGAACACGCCGGCGAACAGGTCGCACGCGTCGCGCACGTCGGACGTGGTCAGCCGCTTGACGGCCTCCGCGACGTCGACGCCCTCGCTGCGGAGTTCGGCGATGGCGGTGTCGTAGCCGGCGCCGCCGGCGAGCGCCGCGGCGAAGATCGTCGGGTTGGTGGTCACACCGCTGACGCCGAAGTCGGCCATCAGCTCGGCGAGGCTCCCGCTGGTCAGCCGCGAGCGGGACAGGTCGTCCAGCCAGACCGACACCCCCGCCTCGATGAGCTTCCGCATCCGTTCGTTCATGCCACGCTCCTTCACGCCGGGGACCCAGGATCGTGGCCAGCCTACGTCCGCCCGCAGACGCCGCGACAGGGATTCGGCAACCTCACCGAACACGGGCCGTTAGCATCGACGGGTGCCCGTGACCCGCCGCCGTCGCCCTGCCGCGGCCTGGGTCCCCCGACAGCACGGCGCCTGGTTCATGCTGGCGCTGCCGGTGGTGGCCGGCTGGGTGCTGCGGACGCGCGCTACCGGGTCCGCGTCGCCCGAACTGGTGCCGATCGCGGCCTGCTGGGTCACCGGCTACCTCGCGTTCAACGCCGCCACGGCCTGGCTCAAGGCGCCGCCGCGACGCCGTCCGTCCGCGCTCCCGCCCGTGCTGGTGTACGCGTCGGTCTCGGCAGTGTTCGGCGTGGTGGCGCTGGTGGTCAGCGGCCCGGGGCTGCTCGGCTGGGTGCCGGCGTTCGTCCCGTTGGTGGCGGTCGCGCTGTGGCTGGCCGCCCGCGGACGTGACCGCAGCGTGGCCGCCGGCGCGCTCACGGTGGCCGCCGCCGCCCTGACGACGCCGGTGGCCCGGTTCGTCACCCCGGACGCGGCCCTCGCCGCCCTGGGCACGGACGCCGGCACGGCGGCCCTCGCGTTGACCGGGATCGTGTTCGGCTACCTGTTCGGGACGGTCCTGTACGTCAAGACCATGATCCGGGAGCGCGGACGGCCGGGCTGGCTGGCGGCCTCGATCGGCTGGCACGCCGCCGTGACCGCTGCGACGACCGTGCTCGCGGCGACCGGCGTGGTCGGCCGGGCGTGGCCGGTGTTCTTCGCCGCCACCGTGGTGCGGGCGGCCCTGGTGCCTGCGATCGCCACTCGTCGCCGGGTCACGCCGCTGGCCGTCGGGCTGCTCGAGATCGCCTTCACCGCCGCGTTCGTGACCTGCTGCGTCCTCGGCTGAGGCCCGTGTCCCGGCGCGGGGGTGTCCGTGGCCGCACGTAGACTCCCGAATGGATTCCCGCCGTCGAGAGGCTGTACCCATGCCGAAGTTCCGTGGTTCGCGTCCGCTGTTGGTCGCGCTGGCTTCGGCGTCCCTGATCTCGCTGGCCGCGTGCAGCACGCCGGACGCGATCGTCAGCGGGGCCCGTCCGAACTCCCCCACCGCCACGTCCGCGCCGACACACAGCCCGGAGACCGACCCCAGCAAGCTGGCGCTGTCGCTGTCCTCGCTTCCCGGGTACACCAGCCCGACGTCCCTGGGGGGCGGGGCGTTCAGCCGTCCGCTCGTCGAGGCGTCCGGCGACGTCACCTGGAAGGTGCTGGACGGCAACAACACCGTGATCCCCGACTACCGGCCGGCGACGACCGTGGCGTTCGGGGACTCCTCGGCCTACACCTCGGTGCCGGGCGTGCTGACGTTCCGCGGCAACAACTTCCGCAACGCGCCGGTCTACGGCACCACCGACGTGAGCCAGAAGAAGCTCCAGGTGGTGTGGACGCAGGACACCGGCGACGTCTACGCGGAGGGCTCGCACTGGGCGGGCGCAGGCTGGACGGGACAGCCGTTGCTGGTCAACTGGCCGACCGCGACCAAGCAGGCGATGGGCCTGACCCAGGCACAGATCGACGACCCGAACTTCGTCGAGGTCGTCTACCCGGTGGTGGACGGCAACGTCTACCGGCTCGACCTGGCGACCGGACGGCAGACCAAGCCGCCGATCTCCACGGGGTTCGCGTTCAAGGGCACCGGCTCCATCGACCCGCGCGGCTACCCACTGCTCTACTCGGGGATGGGGCTGAACCAGAACGGGGACAAGACGGGCGAGTGGCGGTACCGCATCTTCGACCTGATCCAGAACAAGGAGGTGTCGGGCTGGGACGGCACGGACGCCGGCTCCCCGCGCGACTGGGGAGCGTTCGACTCCTCCGCGCTGGTCAACGGCCCGTCCGACACCCTGATCGAACCGGCCGAGAACGGCCTGGTCTACAAGGTGAAGCTGAACGCGACCTTCGACGCGGCGGCCAAGACCGTCAGCGTCACACCTGAGTTCACCAAGCTCTGGTACGACACCCCCGACTCCTCACGGCACGGCATCGAGAGCTCGGCCGCCGCCTACCGCAACCTGATGTTCGCCGGCGACAACGACGGCAACATCGTGTGCTGGGACGCGACCTCCCTGCAGGTGGTGTGGGTGCGTCCGACCGGGGACGACACCGACGCGACGATCGTCCTGGAGGACACCGCGGACGGCCCGTTCATCTATACCGGCAACGAGATGGACAAGCGTGGCGACGGCAAGAACGCGCCCACCCACGGCCCGGTGACCATCCAGAAGCTCAACGCCCTGACCGGTGAGCAGGTATGGCAGTACCAGGTGGACGCGCAGTACAACGAGGCGGTCAACGGCGGCCTGATGGCCACCCCGGTGCTCGGCACCGGCGAGGTGTCCGACCTGGTGTTCTTCAACATCGCCAAGACCGGCTCGCAGAAGACCGGCTCCCTGGTCGCACTGGACAAGAAGACCGGCGCGGTGGTGTGGAACCGGACGATGCCGCACTTCGGCTGGACGTCGCCGCTGCTGCTGACCGGCACCGACGGCCACAGCTACGGCGTGCTCGGCGACTCCAGCGGGCTGCTGCACCTGTTCGACCCGAACACCGGCAAGGACTTCTCCACGCTCCAGCTGTCACAGAACATCGAGGCATCGCCGGCCGTCTACGGCAACATGCTGGTCGTCGGCACCTACGCCAAGAAGCTGTACGGAATCCGCATCAGCTGAGCCGGCGATGCATCGCTAGGCTCGGGTCCCATGGGCTGGTTCAGGAGCAAGGACGACGCAGGCGCGGCACGGGACCCGGAGTTGCCCTTGAGCGTGACGCAGGCGCAGCGGCTGCGGGAGTTGGTACGGGTCGCCTGGGCACGCGCCGGGCGTGAGGTGACCGTTCATCCCGACCATGTGGTCGATGCCAGCGGCGGGGTCTTCGGCCTGTGGAACCTGGCCGTCCTCGTGGCCGACGCTCCTGAGCGGAACTGGCCGGGCCTGGTTGCGGACCACGTCGCGCGCCTGGCCGCCCCGAATCCGTCCGTCGAGGCGTTGTCCGACGCCGAGCTGCGCGCCCAACTGGTGGTGCGCCTGGCCGACGGTGCCGCCATCCCCGACCCGTCCTGGTTCCCGACCGCACCCACGCTGGCGGGGGACGTGCTTCAGCTGCTCGTGCTGGACTTTCCGCAGACGGTGATCACCCCGCGCGAGGACAAACTGGCCGCCCGTGGCGATCTGGACGAGTGGCGGGCCGTCGGCCGCGGCAACCTGTGGCAGATGATGCGCAGCGAGCCGCGTGATCACGAGGTTCTGGCCCAGGGCGAAGGCGGGCACTTCGATGTCCTCCTGGGCAAGAGCCTGTACACCGCGTCCATGGCCCTGTTCCTGCCCGAACTGATCTCGATGGTCGGTCGAGCCGACCAGGGCCAGGGAGTGTTGGTGGCGCTCCCGATCAGGCGCCAGGTCGCGTTCCGCGTGGTTGACGGCCCGCAGGCGGCTCTGGGCCTGCACAATCTCTTCCTCTTCGCGATGGCCGGCTACGACGAGGGTGCCGGCCCGCTGAGCCCGCACGTGTTCTGGGTGAAGGACGGGCACTGGGAGCAGGTCACCCGCCGCGACGAGGAGAGCGCCCGGGTCGTCATCGGACCGGCCCTGGCCGAAGCGCTGGGGATGCCCGATCAGTAAGGGTCCCTTCTGCGGGTGGGCGAACGGATTCGCCCTGGATTGCGCCCGCGGAGGCGTAGACCGCCAACTCACGGGCTGATCGAGGGCAAATTGGGTACCGCGCCGAGATCCCGGCGCTCAGCAGGGGCAGAGTTCACGATGCGTTTCGCCTTGTCGCTGGTGACATCGCGATGAGTTTGACTGGTCGGGGCGACAGGACTCGAACCGGAGGGAGAGGCGCGCCAAAGTGGCAGCTGACTAGGTGCAATACCTGCGCTGTATCGTTCGTGCCGGTCAGTTGGGGCTTATCTGAGGCACAGAGTTCAGCATGCGCATCGGCGTTTCGTCGCCTGCCGGCTCTCGACGAGCCGATGCGCAACCTCGTCGAGCCTTACCTCCAGCGCGTGGACAGCTCGCGGCGCTGACTCACTGACATCACCGACGCCGGTCGGTTTCGCCGAAGCTCTTCTGGCACACCCCACGTGTCGTGTGTAAGGAAGGCAGCCGTAGCGCTCCGTATTGCACGCGTATTACACTTGGCTCGTGGGAGAAGGAGCCGATTGGCGGCATCGCGGCGAGTACATCGCCAAGCATGGGCTGACGCCGGCCGCGGCGGACGAAGCACTCGACGATCCGAATCGGCTCGTCATCGACCCAGATCCCGCATCCAGGTCCGGTCGCACGGTCCGGGTCATCGGCTGGAGCACGTCGCTCCAGGCACTCGTGACGGTGATCATCCTCCCCGAGGACAACGTGACCTGGGGAGTGAACGCATGGCCGGCCAACAGCACCGACCAACGACGCTATCGAGAGGAGGCCAACGATGGGGATTGAGGAACTGATCGCAGCCGAGGCCGAGGCCGCCGAGAAGAACCCGGACGCCCAGATCCGCCCCGGCTCCAAGATCACGCGGGGCCACAACCGGGTCCGGACACTTCAGGTGCGGCTCAACGAAGACGAGTTCGCTGCCCTGACGAGCGTCGCCGAACGTCTCGGTGTTCCGGCCTCCACACTCGCCCGCGACCTCCTGCTGCGGGAGCTCGCCTCGCCGAGCGCGAGCCCTCAGGCCGTCATCGCCCGAATGCGGGCCGACCTCGACGCCCTCGCCTCCTCAGTCGCCTAACGCGCCCGGTCAGCTGAGCCGGAACGACGCAGCATCGCGTCCACGTCCTCAGGACGGACGCGCAGGATGCGCCTTCCGCTGGAGAATGCCGGCAGCTGGCCGGACGCGATTCGGCGACGCAGAGTCTTCCGGCTGATCCCCGTGCGCTCCGCCGCTTGGGCCAGGGACTCGTATCGCTGCAGCTCCATCGTGATGTCCTTCCGCAGCCCAAGAAAGGGCAGGCGGGTTCGGACACCAAGAACCAGGAGATGTGAAGATCTGCCTCCTCGGGCCGCCTGCTCCGCGGCCGTCCCGGATGAGAGAGGTCCTATCCTCGCTGCGTGAGCGCGAACGTTGACCTGAGGGAGTTGCGCCAGAACGCCTCCGAACTGGTACGCCGCGCCCAGGCCGGAGAGGTGATCACGATCACCGTCTCCGGCCGGCCGAGCGCACGCTTGGTGCCGGCGGGATCCACCCACTGGAGGCGCTGGGACGACTTCGCCGAGCTGTTCCGTGGCCTCGACGACCCGGACCGGCACCATGACCGGGAACTGGTCACAGACGACCCGCGCGGCCCCTGGGACAGACAGTGACCCGGAGCGTCACAGTTCGGCGAGCTTGCTCATGTTCTCCGCCAGCCGCGACCGGGACGCCCGCGTCGCGTGCTGGTAGCGCTCGACCATGCCGGCGGCGGCGTGGCCCATCATCGCCTTCAGCTCGGCAGTCGGGGCGCCGGTCATGCCGGCCAGGGACGCGGCGGAGTGACGCATGTCGTGGAAGGTCAGATCCTCCCGGCCGATGACCTTGCGGGCCTTGCCATACGCGTAGCGCAATGCCTTCTCCGACATCAGCGAGACGCCGTCTCCGCCCCGGAAGAGGAAGCCGTCGCGTCCGGTCACCGGCAGCGCGGCCACGTATTTCGCCAGGTACGGGATCGGGTGCGGCGGGATGCTGACGTCCCGCACGCCTGCCGCCGTCTTCGGCGCTCCGACGTGCACCTGGCCCTTGGTCCAGGTCACCGCCTGCCGGACGCGCACCACCCCCTCGGTGAGGTCGAGGTCTCGCCGGCGCAGGCCGCGCACCTCCCCCGACCTCAGACCGCACCAGCGGCGGGTGCGATTGGGCCGAGGTCCTTCAGCTGAATCACTCCCGTCGTCGGCACGATCAGCTTCTCCTGCACGCCGGCCGTAACCTTCACGCCTGCCGTTCTGGTCCGATCTCGCCCTCGGTGCCGAACCGGCAGACATCTAGGAGCGAGCGGTCCCTGCGCGGCGAACGGATTCGCTCTGGATTGCCCCCGCGGAGGCGTAGAGCGCCAACTCACGGGCTGATCGAGGGCAAATTGCGTAACCGCGCCGAGATCCCGGCGCTCAGGAAAGGCAAAGTCCACGATGCGTTTCGCCTTGTCGCTGCCGACATCGCGACGAGTCTGACTGGTCGGGGCGACAGGACTCGAACCTGCGGTCTCCTGCTCCCAAAGCAGGCGCGCTAGCCACTACGCTACGCCCCGTCGACCGCGGCAACTCTACGGGTGCCCGCGCCGCCGGGCCAACTCAATCCAGTGCGCCGAGGGCGGGGTTGAGCAGCAGCCAGGCGAGCGGCTCGGCGTGGGGGACACGCCCGTCGATGTAGGCACACAGGATCTGCCCGCGCGCCTTGTCCGCCACCAGCGCATAGTGTCCGGCCCGCTCCCACTCCGGCGGGCACAGCTCCAGCAGGCCCACCAGTTGCGCGCGTTCGGTCCAGCCGAGCAGCGGCGCGCCACCGGGCAGCAGACCGCCGAGCCGGTTCGCGGCCCCGGCCAGCTCCGCGTCCCCCACGTCGACGCTGCGGTAGTGCAGAAGCGAGCTCTCCAGGGACGCGGTGCGTCCGACAGCCGCCCGTCCGAGCAGCTCGTGGCAGCGTTCCTGCGCCTCCAGGCCGACCGACAGCGATGTGATCCAGCCGGCCATCGCGACCCGGCCGTAGCCGACGCCGGCCGGCAGGCGTCCCAGCAGGCGCAGCGCGTCCGACACCAGCGCCGCCTCGCCGAGGCTGCGTCCGCGTGCCAGCCCGAACGCGGCGCCCAGCACCGACTCCTCCGCCGCCCAGTCGACACGGTCCAGCAGGTCCTCCGCGGCCGGGTCCAGCCACAGCGCCTGCCGGTCGGATGCGAACTGCACGCACAGCGCCTCCGCCGCGCTCAGCCGGCCGCCCCGGGCCACCACCGCCGACGCCACGTCGTGCAGCACCACCTCGACGCCGGGCACCCACTCCAGCGGGATCCGGCTCAGCCCGCGCGGCGTCTGCACGTCCAGCACCCGTCGTCCGGACGCGGCCGTCACCGACACCATGCTCTCGGTGAAGTCGATCGTGACGTCGTCCGGCGCACTCAGCCCGTAGTCGGCCAGGTCGCCCCACCACGGCTCCTCCGCGTCCAACTGGCTGTCGTTCAGCCACCCGGGCAACCGGACGGCGAGCTCGTCGAGCAGCGGGTGCCACTCCCCCACGAGCGCCGTCACCAGCCGCTGCCCCGGCGTCAGCTCGGCGCCGCTGGGCGCGATCAGGTAGTCGACGCTCGCGCTGGTCGCCGACGGATTGCCGAACTCCTCCAGGTAGCCCTGCTCCAGCCGCAGGCCGAGCACCGGGCCGCCGCTGTGCGCGGGCGCCACCGCCAGCACCGCCGACACCCCGCTCGCCCAGCTCCACAGGCTGTACTCCGACCCGGGCCGCACCCGCAGGCGGTCCTCGACCACCGCCGGACGCCGGGCCTCCCGGGTGAGCACCCACCGGCTGCGCCAGCCCTCGGCCACGGACTGCCGCTGGAACAGCTTGCCCTCCGGCGTGGCCAGGCTGTGCTCCACCTCGTCGTCGGACTCGAACTCGGTCGGCGCCCCGTGCGCGCCCACCCAGCTCAGCTCGACCACCAGGTCGGGCCCGCGCAGCAACCGGATGCTGGTGCCGTCCTCGGCGACCCGCACCTCCGCGTCGCCCCAGTGCATCACCGACGGCGTTGGCATCGCGAACACCAGTACAGGTTGCGTCCCTCGAACTCGCGGACGCTGACCTCGCGTCCGCACACCAGGCAGGGCTGGCCGGCCCGCCGGTACACGTAGACCTCGCCGCCGTGGCGGTCGACGCGCGGATCGCGTCCCATCGCTTCGGGGCTGTGCTCGGGCCGGACCGTGTCGATGCGTCCGTGCTGGACGCCCTGCGGCATCAACGCGACCAGGTCGTCCCAGATGCGCCGCCAGGCGCGCGCCGAGAGCGTGTTCCCCGGGGTGTCGGGATGGATGCGCTGGCGGAAGAGCACCTCCGCACGGTAGATGTTCCCCACCCCGGCCGCCACCCGCTGGTCCATCAGCAGCGACGCGATCGAACGCTCCGAGCGGTGCACCCGGCGCCAGCCGCGGTCGGGGTCGGCATCGGGGCGCAGCGGGTCGGGCCCCAGCCCGGCGACCAGCGCGTCCACCTCGTCGGGGCCGATCAGGGCACAGGTCTGCGGGCCGCGCAGCTCAGCGGCGTGCTCTTCGGACGCGATGCGCAGCCGGAGCGTGGCCGCTCCTTCGACCGGTCCGGGGTGCACCCAGCGCAGCTTGCCGATCAGGCCCAGATGGATGTGCACGAAGGGCCCGGGGGCGGGTGGGCTCACGAGCCCCTCAGGGACCGCGGCCGGGGAGAAGTCGAGCAGCAGGTGCTTGCCGTAGGCCTCGGCGCGGCGCAGGACGGCGCCGTCCAGGAGCGACGCGGCCTGCGCGAAGCGTCCCTGCGGGCTGGAGACCGCGACGCTCCGACCGGCGAAGGCGAGGGTGAGCTCGCCGGCCAGCCGATGGATCACGTGCCCCTCGGGCATGGCACCTCCTCCTTCGCGAGTTCGGGGAGTCTACGCTTTCCCCATGACCACGACGCCGCGCCATCCCGACCAGGAGCGCGTGTTCGGACGCGATGGCATCTCGGGTCTGGTGGACGCCCACCGGGCCCAACGGGCGCGCGACGTGAGCCGGCCCGACGCCTCCGACCTCGCCGCCGGTGAGGCCGCCGCCGACGTCGCTCTGGCGCGCCTCGACCGAAATCGGCGCTGATCGCCTGATCGACGGTAGGTTGAGCGCCGCAGAAGGGCCTAGTAGCCTCGCTTGACTGGGGCGAAACAGCCCATCACCCCAAGTGAGTGAGGTCTCATGTACCCGGCGAACATCACCCGCGCCGAGGCTGCCGAGCGGTCCAGCCGGATCGCCACGCACAGCTACGACGTGCTCATCGACCTGTCCGGGCGCGTACCGGACGAGGGTGAGTTCGACCCCGAGGAGACGTTCGTCTCGACCTCCACCGCGCGGTTCACCAGCATGGGCGGCGACACCTGGATCAACCTGATCGCCGACCGCCTGCTGTCGGTCACCCTGGACGGCCAGCCGCTCGCGGACGCGTCCCTGGACGAGCACAAGGTGCGGTTCGACGCCCCCGTCGGCGACCACGAACTCACCGTCTCGGCGCTGTGTCGCTACAGCCGCACCGGCGAGGGACTGCACCGGTTCGTCGACCCCGTCGACGGCCTCGTCTACTGCTACACCCAGCTCGAGACCGCGGACGCCCGCCGCCTGTACGCCTGTTTCGAGCAGCCCAACCTGAAGGCCACCTTCGCCCTGACCGTGATCGCCCCGGACGACTGGACGGTGATCTCCAACTCTCCCGAGGTCGAGCCGACCCCCGAGGACGCCGGCCTCGCCCGCTGGGTGTTCGCCCCGACCCCGCCGATCTCCACCTACATCACCGCGCTCGCCGCCGGCCGGTTCCACACCGTCCGTGACTCCGTGCAGGGCGTCGCCGCCGAGATCCCGCTGTCGGTGTCGTGCCGCCAGTCGTTGGTGCCCTACCTGGATGCCGACCGCATCCTGGCCACCACCAAGGCCGGCTTCGCGGTGTTCGAGAAGCACTTCGGTCTGCCCTACCCGTTCGCCGACTACGCCCAGGTGTTCGTGCCGGAGTTCAACGCCGGCGCCATGGAGAACGCGGGCTGCGTGACGATCCGCGACGAGTACCTGTACCGCTCCCGCGTCACCAGCGCGTCCTACGAGACCCGCGACAACACGATCCTGCACGAGCTCGCGCACATGTGGTTCGGAGACCTGGTCACGATGACCTGGTGGGACGACCTGTGGCTGAACGAGTCCTTCGCCGAATGGGCGTCCCACTTCTGCCAGGCCGAGATCCGCGCGAGCGGCGTCCCCGGCGCCGACCCGTGGGCGACCTTCACCAACAGCCGCAAGAACTGGGCCTACCGCCAGGACCAGCTCTCCTCCACCCACCCGGTCGCCGCCGACATGGTCGACCTGGCCGCGGTCGAGCTGAACTTCGACGGGATCACCTACGCCAAGGGCGCGTCGGTGATCCGCCAGTTGGTGGCGTTCGTCGGGCAGGACGCGTTCCTCGCCGGCGTCCGCGCCTACTTCGCCGAGCACGCCTGGGGCAACACCCAGCTGTCCAACCTGCTGGCCGCGCTGACCACCTCGTCGGGACGCGACCTGTCGCACTTCGCCGCCGAGTGGCTCCAGGTGGCCGGCGTGAACACCGTCTGGGCCGAGTTCGCGACCGACGACGCCGGCGTCTTCACCCGGTTCGCGGTCCGCCAGGTCGCCGCCGCCGAGTGGCCGACCCTGCGGCACCACCGGCTGGCGATCGGCCTGTACGACGTGGTCGAGGGACGCCTGGCGCGCGTCCACCGGGTGGAGGTCGACATCGAGGGCGAGCTCACCGAGCTGCCCGAGCTGGTGGGCCTGCCGCGCCCGGACCTCATCCTGCTCAACGACGACGACCTCACCTACGCCAAGATCCGCCTCGACCCCCGGTCGCTGCACACCGCGGTGAACGGCATCGGGACGCTGGACAGCGCCCTCAGCCGGGCGCTGCTGTGGGGCGCCAGCTGGGACATGTGCCGCGACGCCGAACTGCCGGCGCGCGAGTTCGTCACCCTGGCGCTGTCCGGGGTGGGTGTCGAGGACGACCTGACCGCTGTCGAAAAGGTGCTCGCGCAGTGCCGGACGGCGATCGACTACTTCACCCCGCGGGAGGCGCGCCCCGAGCTCAACGACCGCTTCGTGGCCGGGCTGGCCCGCCTGCTGAAGAACGCCGAGCCGGGCTCGGACCACCAGCTCGCCTTCGCCCGCGCGTTGCTGGCCGCCGCCGACTCACCGGCGGTCACCCAGCTGCTCCAGGCGTGGCTGGCCGGCGAGGAGGCCCCCACCGGCCTGGCTGTCGACACCGACCTGCGCTGGCAGATCGTGACGAACCTCGCCCGGCTCGGGCTGGCCGACGAGGCCGAGATCGAGGCCGAGCTGGCGCGCGACGCCACCGCGAAGGGCGCCGAGCTGGCGGCCGGGGCGCGGGCCGCCCGTCCGACCGAGGCCGCCAAGGACGAGGCCTGGCGGCTGGCCACCGAGGACGACAACGTGCCGAACGAGACCCACTTCCAGGTGTGCGCGCACTTCTGGCAGCTCGAGCAGGACGAGGTGCTGCGTCCCTACATCCAGCGCTACCTCGACGTGGCCAAGGCCATCTCGGACGGCGTGGACGGGTGGGGCGACCGGAGCTCGGCGATCAAGCAGCACGTGCTGGGGCTGCTGTTCCCGCGTCCGCTGGTCGACCGGCCGACGCTCCAGTTGCTGAACCTGTGGCTCCAGGGCACCCAGCTCAGTGACTACGCGCGACGCCAGGTCAACGAGCACCGCGACGACGCCGAGCGCGCGCTGCGGTGCCAGGAGGCGGTCAGCGCCTGATCACTCGCCCTTGCTGCGCGCGTTCCAGGCGGGGCCGAGGATCAGCAGGGCGAACACCGCGGCGATCCCGAACGGGATGAACACGGTCAGCACGAGCATCTGCATCACCGTCGGGTCCTGCACGGCGGGCCAGCTGGGCAGTGTCTCCAGCGGGAGGAGTGCGGGAAGCATGCGCACAACCTAGCCGACGCGCCCGCGTCCATGAAGCCCCCTGGCCGCGGGCGCTCTCCCGATGTGGGCCGCGACGGCGGCGACGCGTCCGATCCCGTACATTGGCGGTTCGAGAGCCGGACGGTCTTCCCTCGACCTCCCCGGCTCGAGAGCACCGAGGAGCGCTTGCGTGGCCGACCCAGCACCCGACACCCCGATCCCCGATTCTCCCCGCTACGTCGCGGAGGAGGCGGAACTCTCCCGATCCCTCAGCCGCATCGCGCACGAGATCCTCGAAGCCAACCGGGGCTCGCAGGACCTGGTGCTGCTGGGTATCCCGACCCGGGGCGTGTTCTTGGCCCGCCGGCTCGGCGAGCTGATCGCCGGCATCGAGGGACGCCCGGTGCGGGTCGGCGAGCTGGACATCACCATGTACCGCGACGACCTGCGCAACAATCCGACCCGCAACCCCGCCCGCACCGCGATCCCCGGACGGATCGACGACGCGGTGGTGGTGCTGGTCGACGACGTCCTGTACTCCGGACGGACGATCGGCGCGGCCATCGACGCGCTGCGCGACCTGGGCCGGCCGCGGGCCGTCCGGCTGGCCGTCCTCGTCGACCGGGGACACCGCGAGCTGCCGATCGCCGCCGATCACGTCGGACGCACCATCCAGGCGGCCGGCGACGAACGCGTCCAGGTGCTGCTGAACGAACTCGACGGCCGCGACGCCGTCACCATCTCCCGGGGAGGCAACCGATGAGGCACCTGCTCAGCGCCGCCGACCTCGACCTGGCGCAGGCCACGAGCATCCTCGACCTGGCCGAGGAGATGCAGCAGGTGCAGTCGCGCCCGGTGAAGAAGCTGCCGGCCCTGCGCGGACGCACCATCGTGAACATCTTCTTCGAGGACTCCACGCGCACCCGCACCTCGTTCGAGATCGCCGGCAAGTGGCTGTCGGCCGACACCATCAACGTGTCGGCGAAGGGCTCCTCGGTCAGCAAGGGCGAGTCGCTTCGCGACACCATGCTGACCCTCGACGCGATGGGCGTGGACGCGTTCGTGATCCGGCACTCCTCCTCCGGCGCCGCCGCCCAGGCGGCCGGCTGGGTGAAGGCGCAGGTGGTCAACGCCGGCGACGGGCAGCACGAACACCCCACCCAGGCCCTGCTCGACGCCTACTCGATGCGCCAGCACTTCCGGACACTCGGCGATCCCGGCGAGTTCGCCGGCAAGCGGATCGCGATCGTCGGCGACCTGCTGCACTCCCGGGTGGTGCGCAGCAACGTCCTGCTCCAGCGGACGCTGGGCGGTGAGGTGGTGCTGGTTGCCCCGCCGACGCTGCTGCCCACCGGCATCGACAGCTGGGGCTGCGAGGTGACCAGCGACTTCGACGCCGTGCTCGACAGCTGCGACATCGTGATGATGCTGCGGGTGCAGCGGGAGCGGATGGCCGGCGGCTTCTTCCCGACCGAACGCGAGTACACCGAGCGTTACGGCCTCACCGAGGAACGGCTCGCCGCGCTCAAGCCCGGCGCCGGCATCTGCCACCCGGGGCCGATGAACCGTGGCGTGGAGATCTCCAGCGCGGCCGCCGACGCCGCCAACTCCCTCGTGCTCGAGCAGGTCGCGGCCGGCGTCGCGATCCGCATGAGCGTCCTGTACCACCTGCTCGGTTCCGACGAAGGGGCGATGAAGTGACCGCCAACTCCACCCACCTGCTGATCGCCGGCGCGACGCTGGCCGACGGTGGCCGGGCCGACCTCTACCTGGCGGACGGGGTGCTGGCCGACCCGACGTCGGCCCCCGAGGGTGTCGAGCGGTTCGACGCCGACGGCTTGCTCGCGCTGCCCGGTCTGGTCGACCTGCACACCCACCTGCGCGAGCCCGGACGCGAGGACGCCGAGACCGTCGACTCCGGCACCGCGGCGGCCGCCCGCGGCGGGTTCACCTGCGTACACGCGATGGCGAACACCGACCCGGTCACCGACACCGCCGAGGCCGCGGAGTACGTGGCCGGGCTCGGTGAGCGCACCGGCCACTGCGAGGTGCGGGTGGTGGGCGCGGTCACCAAGCGGCTGGCCGGCGAGGAGCTGGCCGAGCTCGGGCTGATGGCCGCCTCCGGCGCGGGCGTCCGGGTGTTCTCCGACGACGGGCGCTGCGTGAACGACCCGCTGCTGATGCGTCGGGCGCTGAGTTACGTGAAGGCGTTCGACGGCGTGATCGCGCAGCACTCGCAGGACCCGCGGCTGGCCGGCCCGGGCGCGTGCTGCCACGAGTCGGAGTGGTCGGGGCTGCTGGGGCTGCCCGGCTGGCCGTCGCAGGCCGAGAGCGTCGTCGTGGCCCGCGACGTGCAGCTCGCCGAGCTGACCGACTCCCGCGTCCACGTCTGCCACGTGTCGACGGCCGAGAGCGTGGACGTGATCCGGTGGGCGAAGAAGCGCGGCATCAAGGTGACCGCCGAGGTCACCCCGCACCACCTGCTGCTGGACACCCCGCTGGTCGCCGGCTACGACACCACGTTCAAGGTGAACCCGCCGCTGCGCACGTCCGAACACCTGGAGGCGGTGCGGGAGGCGCTGGCCGACGGCACGATCGACGCGGTCGGCACCGACCACGCGCCACACGCCCGCCAGGACAAGGACCACCCGTTCGACGTCGCGCTGCCCGGCATGCTCGGGCTGGAGCAGGCGCTGGGCGTGGTGGTCGAGGTGATGGTGAACAGCGGACGGATGGACTGGGCGACGCTGGTGGAGCGGATGTCGTCCGCGCCGGCGAGGATCGGCGGCGTGGCCGGCCAGGGGCGTCCGCTGCTGACCGGGGAGCCGGCGAACCTGGTGCTGGTCGACCCGTCCGCCCGCGCGGTGGTGGACGCCGCGGCGTCCGCGTCCCGGGCCCGCAACAACCCCTACCACGGCCGCGACCTGCCCGACCCGGTGGTGGCCACCTTCTGGCGCGGCCGAATCACCCACCGCCGCTGAGTCCTCCCCGCCGAGTTGTCAGAACCAGGGTGGGCTATAGCGCTCCGTGGTTCTGACAACTCGGCGGAGGGCGTACCATGAATCGATTCATGATTCCGTGCGGGTCGCTCGCTGAGCGGCGAGGCCCGTCGGTATGCTCGTTGGACCTCAGGAAGGGACGCCCATGACCGCGGGACGCGCCAGCGTGAAGGACGTCGCCCTGCGCGCCGGTGTCTCGGTGGGCACCGTCTCCAACGTGCTGAACCGCCCGGACGCGGTCACCGAGCGGACGCGGGAGAAGGTCGAGCAGGCGATGGCCGAGCTCAACTTCCACCGCAACGCCTCGGCACGCCAGCTGCGGGCCGGCGTCTCCCACACCGTCGGCGTGATCGTGATGGACGTCGGCAACCCGTTCTACACCGAGCTCGCCCGCGGCATCGAGGACCGGCTCGCCACGGTCGACCACACCCTGATCCTGTGCTCCTCCGACGACGACCCGGTGCGGGAGGAGCGGTTCCTGAAGCTGTTCGCCGAGCAGGGCGTCCGCGGTGTGCTGGTGACGCCGATGAGTTCCACTGCTCCCCGCCTGGGCGACCTGCGGCGACTCGGCATCCCGTCGGTGCTGATGGACTCCAGCCGCAACACCCAGCACCCGTCCGTCGGCGTCGACCACATCTCCGGCGGACGCCAGGCCATCACCCACCTGCTCGCGCAGGGCCACCGTCGCATCCTGTACCTGGCCGGGCCGTCCGACCTGCAGCAGACCCGGCACCGCCTGCGCGGCGCGATCGAGGCGATCCAGGCCGCCGGGCTGGACGCCGGCGACGTGCTCCAGGTCACCAACCTGCCCAGCCTGAGCGCCAACGAGGGCCAGCGCGGCCTGATCGAGGCGCTCGACGGCCCCGGCCCCAGGCCGACCGCGATCTTCGCCATGAACGACATCGTCGCGCTGGGCGCGATGCGCGAGTTGCGCGTCCGCGGGCTCTCCATCCCGTCCGACATGGCGGTCGTCGGCTACGACGACCTGTACTTCGCCGCCGAACTGATGACCCCGCTGAGCTCGGTGCGCCAGCCGATGCGACAGCTGGGCTGGGCGGCGGCCGACCTGCTGCTCACCGACCAGCCGCACGACCTGTTCGAGCCCGAGCTGATCGTGCGCGCCTCGTCCGACTTCGCCCGCTGACCGCCAGCGGACCAAAAGGGGACAGTCCCCTTTTGGTCCACCTCCCGCCCGGCTGACCGAAACGAAAGGGGACTGTCCCCTTTCGTTTCACTTCGGGGCGGTCCCGCGCCCGGGCCGAGGGCGACGGCTAGGGTTTCGTGACGTGACGAGCACTGACCCGAACTGGTGGCGCGACGCGGTGGTCTACCAGATCTACCCCCGCTCCTTCGCCGACGCCAACAACGACGGCACCGGCGACGTGGAGGGCATGATCTCGCGCCTGGACTACCTCCAGGACCTCGGCGTGACCGCGGTGTGGGTGAGCCCGTGGTACCCCTCCCCGATGGCGGACGGGGGCTACGACGTGGCCGACTACTGCGACATCGACTCCCGCTTCGGCACCCTCGCCGAGGCGGACGCCTTCGTCGCCGAAGCGCACGCGCGCGGCATCCGGGTGCTGATCGACCTCGTCCCCAACCACTCCTCGGACGCGCACCCCGCTTTCCGCGCGGCCCTCGCGTCCGCCCCCGGATCACCCGAGCGCGCGATGTTCCACTTCCGGGACGGGCGCGGCCCGGACGGTGACGAGCCGCCCAACAACTGGGGCTCGCTCTTCGGCGGCCCCGCGTGGGAACGCGTCATCGGCCCCGACGGACCAGAGCAGTGGTACCTGCACATGTTCGCGCCCGAACAACCCGACTGGGACTGGGCGAACCCCGCCGTCGTCGCCCTGTTCGACGACGTCATCCGGTTCTGGTTCGACCGTGGCGTCGACGGACTCCGGGTGGACGTGGCCGACGGCCTGGCCAAGCAGCCCGGCTACCACGACACCCCCATCGACCCGGCCACCGGCCTCGGGATCGCCACCTTCTACCCGGGCCACCCGTGGTGGAACCAGCCCGAACTCGACACCATCCAGCGGCACTGGCGCGCCATCGCCGACGGCTACGCCGACCGCCACCTGGGGGAGCGCATCTTCGTCTGCGAGGCCAACACCAAGCCGCTGTCGGCCCTGATGCGGTTCGTCGACCCCGGCCGCATGCACACCACCTTCAACTTCGACATGCTGTGGTGCGAGTGGGAGGCCGGCTCGCTGCGGGCGATGATCGACCGCAACCTGATCGCCCACGCCGCCGTCGGCGCACCCACCACCTGGGTGCTCGGCAACCACGACTCCACCCGGGTGGTCACCCGCTACGGCAAGCCCGAGACCGGCAAGCCGTTCACGCTCGACGGCGTCACCCCCGAGTGGCAGCACCGCTTCGCCGAGTACTTCTTCGTCCAGCCCACCGACAACGCGCTCGGACGGCGCCGGGCGCGCGCCGCCGCCCTGCTCGAGTTCGCGCTCCCCGGGACGGCCTACATCTACCAGGGCGAGGAACTCGGGCTGCCCGAGGTCGAGGACCTGCCGGACGCGGTGCTGGACGACCCCGCCTTCTTCCGCACCGGCGGACGCGTCCGCGGCCGGGACGGCTGCCGGGTGCCGCTGCCCTGGTCGGGCACCGAGCAGCCGTACGGCTTCGGGGCGGACGCCGCCCCCTGGCTGCCGCAGCCGCCGGAGTGGGCCGGACTCAGCGCCGCCGCGCAGGACGGCGAGCCCGACTCCACCCTGTCGCTGTACCGGCGCGCGTTGGCCATCCGGGCCACGCACCCCGCGCTCGGCGACGGCACGCTGGCGTGGGGCGACACCTACCCGGGCACCGTCCTGTACTTCACCCGCGAGCCCGGTTTCGGCTTCCTGGCCAACCTCTCCGGCGACGCCGTCACCCTCCCCTCGGGCGCCGAGGTGCTGGTCGCGTCCGGCCCGCTGGCCGGGGACGTGGTACCGCCCGACACTGCCGTTTGGCTGTCGCTCCCCGCCTGAGCCGGGCGGGCGGGAGGCGAGGTTCGCCGGGGGTTACGGAGCCGCCATCGGGGCCCCTATGCTCCGAAGATGGCTGATACCACTGCATCAGGAGTCCACCGACTCCTCTCGCGGCACATGCTCGTCGACGGGTTACCCCTCGTCCTCGACCTGACCGCCTCCAAGGGATCCTGGTTGATCGACCAGGCGACCGGCGACCGCTACCTCGACATGTTCACCTTCTTCGCGTCCTCGGCGCTCGGGATGAACCACCCCGGGATCACCGACGACCCCGACTTCCGCGCCGACCTGCTGGAGGCTGCGCTCAACAAGCCCAGCAACTCCGACGTCTACACCGTCGCCCTGGCCCGCTTCGTCGAGACCTTCTCCCGCGTGATGGGCGACCCCGCCCTGCCGCACCTGTTCTTCATCGAGGGCGGGTCGCTCGCCGTCGAGAACGCCCTGAAGGTGGCGTTCGACTGGAAGAGCCGCTGGAACGAGGCACACGGCATCTCCCCCGAACTCGGCACCCAGGTGATGCACCTCACCGGCGCCTTCCACGGACGCAGCGGCTACACCATGTCGCTCACCAACACCGACCCCAACAAGGTCGCCCGGTTCCCCAAGTTCGACTGGCCGCGGATCACGTCCCCGTTCATCGCGGACGAGCGGGACGTCCCGGCCTACGAGGCGCGCGCGCTGGCGCAGGCCGAGGAGGCGTTCGCCGCGAACCCGCACGACATCGCCTGCTTCATCATGGAGTCGGTGCAGGGCGAGGGCGGCGACCACCACTTCCGTCCGGAGTTCTTCGCGGCCATGAAGGAGCTGTGCCACCGCAACGACGCGCTGTTCGTGCTCGACGAGGTGCAGACCGGCGGCGGGCTCACCGGCAAGCCGTGGGCGTACCAGTGGAAGGGCATCACGCCCGACGTGGTGGCGTTCGGCAAGAAGCTCCAGGTCTGCGGCGTGATGGCCGGCGGACGCGTCGACGAGGTGCCCGACAACGTGTTCCACGTGCCGTCGCGGATCAACTCGACGTGGGGCGGCAACCTCACCGACATGGTGCGCGCGCGCCGGATCCTGGAGATCATCGAAGCCGACCACCTGTTCGAGGCCGCCCAGGAGCGCGGCGCCGAACTGCTGGCCGGGCTCAAGGAACTGGCCGCCAAGCACCCGACACTGACCAACCCGCGCGGGCTGGGCCTGATGTGCGCCCTGACCATGCCCGACCGCGACGTCCGCGACCGCGTCCTGAACGTGCTGCTCGAACACGAGCAGGTCATCATGCTGGGCTGTGGCGACCGTTCGCTGCGCGTCCGTCCGGCGCTGACCGTCACCAGCGAGGTCATCCAGACCGCCCTCGCCGCCCTCGACCGGGCGGTCTCGGTGGTGGAATCCGGCCGCGATCGGAGCGGTGATGTTCAGTACGCATGACCTGAGGGCGGGCTTCGCCCGCTCGCTGTCGGCGATGTACGGCACCGAGGTGCCGGCCTACAACACCCTGGTCGACGTGTCGACCGCGGTGAACGCCGACGTGCTGGCCGCCGACCCGGTGCGGGCCGAACGGCTCGGACGCATCGACCGCGTCACCGCCGAACGCCACGGCGCGATCCGGGTCGGGACGGCGTCCGAACTGCGCCAGGTCGCGCAGATCTTCGCCGCGCTGGGCATGGAGCCGGTCGGTTTCTACGACCTGCGCGGCACCGAGGCCACCTCGTTGCCGATCGTGTCGACGGCGTTCCGTCCGACCACGGCGGAGGCGCTGGCGATCAACCCGTTCCGGGTGTTCACCTCGGTGCTGGTGACCGACGACCGCCGGTACTTCGACGCCGACCTCCAGGGCGAACTGGACGCGTTCCTCGCCCGGCGGGTGCTGTTCGGGCCGGAGGTGCTGGCGCTGGCCGAGCGGGCGGAGGCCGACGGTGGCCTGCCGGACGCGGACGCCGCCGAGTTCCTGCGACTCGCCACAGCCTGCTTCGAACTCTCCCCCGAACCGGTCGACCGGGCGTGGTACGCGCGGCTGTCGGCGATCTCGGGTGTCGCGGCCGACATCGGCGGGGTGCCGACCACCCACATCAACCACCTCACGCCGCGGGTGCTGGACATCGACGACCTGTACCGGAGGATGACCGACCTGGGCATCACGATGATCGACGAGATCCAGGGCCCGCCGAAGTGGGACGGCCCGGACGTGCTGCTGCGGCAGACCTCGTTCAAGGCGCTGGCCGAGCCGCGCCGCTTCACCGAGGCGGACGGCAGCATCAGCGAAGGCGCGCTCAGCGTCCGCTTCGGCGAGGTGGAGCAGCGTGGCATCGCGCTCACCACCCCGGGCCGCGACCGGTACGACCGGCTGGTCTCCGAGATCGACCAGCGCTCGGCGGGGCTGGACGCCGCCCAGCGTGACGGGATCAAGGTCGAGGTGTGGCAGGCGAACTGGCCGACCGAGGAACTCGGGCTGCTCGCGAACGGCGAGGGTTTCTTCGAGTTCACCGCGTCCGCGCGGCGGATCGACGACGAGCCTCCGCGCACCGTGGCCGGACTGGTCGAGGCGGGCTGGCTGGAGGCCACCCCGATCGTCTACGAGGACTTCCTGCCGCGTTCTGCGGCCGGCATCTTCGCGTCCAACCTCGACAGCAGCGGCAGCCGCGACGCCACCCTGGAGGGGTCGCCCCGCGACCTCGACTGGATCGCCGAGGCCGTCGGACGCACCGTCCACGACCCCATGCACCTGTACGCCGAGCAGAGCCGGGCCGCGCTGGTCACCGCCTGCGCCGAGCTCCGCATCCCGACCCCGGAGGAAACCCGATGACCCTCGCCGAACGAGCCGCCGACCTGCTGCGCGGGGTGGGTGTGGACCCGGAGTCGCTCGGCGGCTCCGGGGACGTGCTGGCCTGCTCCAGCCCGATCGACGGCAGCGAGCTGTTGACCGTCCGTGCCCACACCGACGCCGAGGTGGCCGAGGCCATCGCCGTCGCCGGCGAGGCGTTCACGCAGTGGCGGGTGACACCCGCACCGGTGCGCGGCAAGCTGGTCAAGCGGCTGGGAGAACTGATCGGCGAGCACAAGGAGCAACTGGCCGGGCTGGTCACGATCGAGGTCGGCAAGATCTCGTCCGAGGCGCTCGGCGAGGTGCAGGAGATGATCGACATCTGCGACCTCGCGGTCGGGCTGTCCCGGCAGCTGTTCGGGCGCACCATGCCGTCCGAGCGGGAGGGGCACCGGCTGCAGGAGGTGTGGCACCCACTCGGTGTGGTCGGGGTGATCTCGGCCTTCAACTTCCCGGTCGCGGTGTGGTCGTGGAACGCCGCGATCGCGCTGGTCTGCGGCGACACCGTGGTGTGGAAGCCGTCGGAGCTCGCCCCGCTGACGGCCCTGGCCACCAGCGCCCTGCTGGAGCGGGCCGCCGCCGACGTGGGCGCCCCGCCCGGTGTCGGACCCCTGGTGCTGGGCGGACGCGACGTCGGCGAGGCCCTGGTGGACTCCCCCGACATCGCGCTGCTGAGCGCGACCGGTTCCACCCGGATGGGACGGGAGGTCGGCCCGCGGGTCGCGTCCCGGTTCGGACGGGTGCTGCTGGAGCTCGGCGGCAACAACGCGGTGGTGCTGGCCCCCAGCGCCGACCTCGACCTGGCCGTGAACTCGATGGTGTTCGCCGCGGCCGGCACCGCCGGCCAGCGGTGCACGTCGCTGCGGCGACTGATCGTGCACCGGTCGGTGGCCGACGCGGCGACCGAGCGGCTGGCGCGCGCGTTCGCGTCCCTGCCGGTCGGGGACCCGTCCGAGGAGGGCACGCTGGTCGGGCCACTGATCCGACCCGCCGCCGCCGAGGCCATGCAGGCGGCTCTGGCCGAGGCGGTGGCGAGCGGCGGCGAGGTGCTGGCTGGCGGTGAGGCGGTGCCGGTCGGGGCGGGCGGCAGCTACGTCCGTCCCGCGCTGGTGCGGATGCCGTCCCAGACCCCGGTGGTGCTGCGGGAGACGTTCGCACCGATCCTGTACGTGGTGGCCTATGACGACTTCGACGAGGCCCTGGCGCTGCACAACGCGGCCAGCCAGGGGCTGTCGGCCGGCATCTTCACCCGTGACCAGGCCGAGGCAGAGCGGTTCCTGGCCGTCGCCGACACCGGGATCACCAACGTCAACGTCGGCACCTCGGGCGCCGAGATCGGCGGGGCGTTCGGCGGGGAGAAGGAGACCGGCGGCGGACGCGAATCCGGCTCGGACGCCTGGCGCGCCTACATGCGGCGCTCGACGAACACGATCAACTACTCCGGCTCCGTCCAGCTCGCGCAGGGCGTCCACTTCGGCTGACGCCGGGCGAGATCTGTCCCCAATCCGGTCCCGGACCGAATCGGAACCGTCCCCAACCCGGACCCGGACCGAAATCGGAACCGTCCCCAATCCGGACCCGGACCGAGATGGGGACGGTTCCCAACCCGGACCCGGACCGAGATGGGGACGGATCCTTTCCGTCAGGCGGGAACGGCGGGCCAGGCGGACGCGGCGGCGAGCATGTTCTCGGGCAGCGGGACGGGACGGCCGTCGCGGTCGCCGCAGACCAGGACGGTGCGGGTGCGCACCAGCACCGCACCGTCCAGCGGGTCCTCGACCTGCGCGACGATCGTCACCGACGTGCGTCCCACCCGGCCGATCGCCGACCGCACCCGGTACGGGGACGCGCGGTGCGCGATCTGGCCGAGGTAGTCGACGTCCTGGCGGGCCACCATCCACAGCAGGCCCTGCTCGGCGGCGGCATGCATGCGGGTGGTGTCCTCGCTGTCCGGGTTCATCCGGATCCGCGCCTCGGCGACGAAGTCGAACACGCGGACGTTGTTGACGTGGCCGTAGGGGTCGAGGTCCGACCACCGCACCATGAGCTCGTAGGAATGGGCCTGCTCCCCCACCGTCCAGCTGCCCAGCCCGGCCAGCGGCTTCAGGTCCACCGCCTGCGCGGCGAACCAGGCCCGCTCGGCGCTCGTCATCCGGCGCGGACGGCCCGCCGCGTAGTCGTACAGGCACAGCACCGACCGTGCCCGGGCGAGTTCGCGGCCGGCCTGCCGCACCGAGTAGCCGAGGGTGAACCGCACCGGCCCGACTGCCCCGACCCGCAGCACCACCTCGACCGGCTCGACGCCGAAGAACACCGGCCCGAGATACTCCACCTGGTGCGAGACCACCATCGTGGACGTCCCCAGCAGGTGCGCGTTCGGCCCCGACAGGAGCCACTCGACCCGCGCCTCCTGGAGGTAGTCGGCGACGACCGCGTTGTTGACGTGGCCTTGTGCATCCAGGTCGACCCAGCGCAGCGGGACGCGACTGACGAACTCGCTCACTCGCCCTCGCCGGGCTCCGCATCGTAGAGCGACGCCACGATGTCGGCGTAGCGGTCGGTCACCACCTTGCGGCGGATCTTCATGTTGGGCGTCACGCCGCCGTCGTCCACGCTCAGCTCGGAGGGCAGGATGGCGAACTTCTTCACCGTCTCCCAGCGCTCCAGCTTGCCGTTGGCGACGTTCATGAACCGCTCGACGGTCGTGCGGAACTCGGGGGTCTGGGTGACCTCGGCGTACTCCTTGTCGGCCATGCCGTGACGGGCCGCCCACTTCGCCAAGTTGTCCCGGTCGATGGTGAGCAGCGCCGAGATGTAGTTGCGGCCGTCGCCGACCGCCACCACCTGCGACACGTACGGGACGGTGGCCGCGATCACGCCCTCGACCTTCGACGGCGCCACGTACTTGCCACCGGAGGTCTTCATCAGGTCCTTCTTGCGGTCGGTGATCGTGAGGAACCCGTCGGCGTCGAGCTTGCCGATGTCGCCGGTGTGGAACCACCCGTCGACCAGCACCTCCCCGGTGCGCTCCGGGTCGTTGTGGTAGCCGCGCATGACGGCGGGCCCCTTGACCAGGACCTCGCCGTCAGCCGCGATCTTCACCTCGGTGCCGGCCAGGGCCGGGCCCACCGTGCCGAACCGCGGCGGCAGCGGCAGGTTCACGCAGGTCACCGCACCGGTCTCGGTGAGGCCGTAGCCCTCGATGATCACCAACCCGGCCGAGTAGAACCACGACTGCACCTGCGAGCTGAGTTTGGCCGAGCCCGACACGAAGAAGTCGATGTTGCCGCCCATCCGGTCCTTGAGCTTGCTGAACACCAGCCGGTCGGCGAGGTGGTAGGCCACCCCCATGGCCGCCGGCAGCGGCTTGTCGGCGAGCCGGTAGTCGCGGGACGCCCGTCCGACCGCGAACGCCCAGCGGGCGATGCGACCCTTGATGCCCTTCTGCGGCGACGCCAGCATCACCGCGGCCCGGACCTTCTCGAAGATGCGCGGCGCCCCGCACATGAAGTCGGGGTGCACCGCACCCAGCCCGGCGACGATGCGGTCGATCCGGCCGTCGACCGCCGTGCTGAACCCGATGCCGAGCTGGATCGTCAGCAGGTCCTTGCCGAAGACGTGGGACAGCGGCAGCCACAGGTACTGCAGCGCGTCCGGGCGGATCACCTTCATCGCGTCCAGCACGAGCGCCTGGTACACCCAGCACAGGTGGGTGAGCTCGACACCCTTGGGCGTCCCGGTGGTCCCGGAGGTGTAGATCAGCGTGGCCAGGTCGTCGGCGCCGATCAGCGCGATCGAGCGGTCGACCACGTCGGGGTCGGACGCCAGCAGCGCGCGTCCGCGTTCGGCGAGTTGCGACCAGCTGAGGACCCGCTCGCCGTCCCCCTCGCCGTCGAACAGGATGACCGTGCGCACCTGCTCGCCGGCCTCCCGCGAGCTGTCGAGCTTGGCGACCTGCTCGGCGTTCTCCGCCACCAGCACCACCGAGCCGGAGTCGAGGACGATCTGGGCGAAGTCGGCGGCGGAGGTGTTGGGGTAGATCGTGGTGGTCGCCCCGCCCGCGCAGTTGATCGCGTAGTCGGCGAGGATCCACTCGATGCGGGTGTTCGAGACGATCACCACCCGCTCCTCGTTCTTCAGGCCCACCGAGAGCAGGCCGGCGGCGAGTTCGTCGACGCGGCGGCGGGTCTCGGCCCAGTCGATCGAGACCCAGTTCTCATTGGCGTCCGGGTAGCGGAACGCCTCCCTGGACGGCGTGCGCCCGACCCGCCATCGGAACAACGCGCCCACCGAGGACGGCGCGTCGGCCATAATGGCAGTGACATCGATCTTCGCTGTTCCCATTTTTTCCTCGCATCCGCCTTTGGATATTCCCGCAAGTCTAGGGGCAGGCCCCTCCCATGTGGGGTGGCGGGTGGCCGCCGGAGTGGAGTTCTCTCCCCGTGGGTGGCCACGCCGCTCGACACTCTCACCAAAGTTGTTGAACCGTAAACTTTATTGGTACCATCGAGGCGTGACCACCATGCTCGAACCCCGCTGGCTGAGCGCAGAACAGCAGCGGATCTGGCGCGCCTACCTCAACGGCGTCGCCCGCATCAACGAACGTCTCGAGGTGGGGCTGCGGCCCTTCGGCCTCGACCTCGGCGAGTACGAGATCCTGGTGCACCTGTCGGAGTCCGAGGGCCACGCCCTGCGCATGTCCGACCTCGCCGAGAGCGTCCGGCAGTCCCGGTCGCGGCTCACCCACACGATCTCGCGCATGGAGGTCAAGAACCTCGTGCAGCGGACGGCGTGCCCCTCAGACCGGCGCGGTGTGATCGCGCGGCTCACCGACCACGGTTACCGGCTGCTGGTGCAGGCCGCCCCCGCCCATGTCGAGTCCGTGCGCTGCGCGTTCGTCGACCGGGTCGACCCCGATGACTTCGAAGCCCTCGGTCGTGCCATGGAGGCGGTCACCCGCGTGACAGACTGAGCGCGTGCCGGCCTCGCAGAGCTCCCCCGATCGGGTTGCCGCGCTGGCCGCCGACGGCTTCAGCCTCGACACCACCACCCTCGCCCGCGCGCTGTACAGCAGCGACGCGTCGCTGTACCGCGTGCCGCCGGCCGCGGTCGCCCGTCCGACGAGCGTCGCCGAGCTCACCGACCTGGTGGACGCGGCGCGCCGCGCAGGGCTCCCCCTCACCAGCCGCGGCGCAGGTACGTCCATCGCCGGCAACGCGATCGGCCAGGGGCTGGTGGTCGACTGCTCGCTCCTGAACCGCATCGCACACCTCGACCCGGCCGGTCACGCGGCGATCGTCGAGCCGGGGGTGGTGCCGGCGAAACTCACCGCCGCGGCCGCACCGCACGGCCTGCGGTTCGGGCCGGACCCCTCCACCGTCGACCGCTGCACGGTCGGCGGGATGATCGGCAACAACGCCTGCGGGCCGCGGGCGCTGGGCTACGGGCGCACGGCGGACAACATCCTCGGGCTCGAGGTGATCACCGGCACCGGCGAGCGTCTCTCGCTCGCGTCCGGCAGCCGCAGCCGTCCGCCCTCGCCGACCCTGGACGCGCTGGAAGCGCTGGTGCGGGACAACCTCGGCGTGATCCGCACCGAGTTCGGCCGGTTCCCGCGGCAGGTGTCGGGGTACAGCCTCGAGCACCTGCTGCCGGAGCACGGCTTCGACGTGGCACGGTTCCTCGCCGGCAGCGAGGGCACGCTCGCCGTCGTCACCGGCGCCCGGCTGCGCCTGGTCACCGACCTGCCGCACGCCGCCCTGGTGGTCATCGGCTACGCGAGCATGGCGGACGCCGCCGACGGCACCCCCGCGGTGCTCCCGTTCCATCCGACCGCCGTCGAGGGCCTCGACCGGCGGATCGTCGACGTCGTCCGCCGGCGCCGCGGTCCAGCCGCCGTCCCACCGCTGCCCGACGGCGAGGGCTGGCTGTTCGTCGAGCTCACCGACGCCGACCCGGCGAGCCTCGCCGAGCGAGCGGCCGGAGTGCTCGCCGCGGCCGGCGGGCTCGCCGGCGAGGTGGTCACCGACCGCACCCACGCCGGACGGCTGTGGCGCATTCGCGCCGATGGCGCCGGCCTGGCCGCGGTCGGGCTCGCCAGGCCCGCCCACGCCGGCTGGGAGGATGCCGCGGTGCCGCCGGCCGCGCTCGGCGCCTACCTGCGCGCGTTCGACGCACTGCTGGCCGCCCACGGCCTGCACGGGCTGCCGTACGGCCACTTCGGCGAGGGCTGCGTCCACATCCGGATCGACTTCGAACTGTCCGACGCCCCCGGCGTCGAGGGCTACCGCCGCTTCGTCGAGGAGGCCGCCGACCTGGCCGCGCGGCACGGCGGCTCGTGCTCGGGCGAGCACGGGGACGGCCGCGCACGCTCGGAGCTGCTGCCGCGGATGTACTCCCCGGCGGCGCTGGCCCTGTTCGCGGCCGTCAAGCACCTGTTCGACCCCGACAACCTGCTCAACCCGGGGGTGCTGGTCGACCCGCGTCCGCTGGACGCCGACCTGCGGCTCCCGTCCGCCGCCCGGTCCCGGCTGCCCCGGCTCGACCCCACGTTCGCCGCCGACGCCCACCGCTGCACCGGTGTCGGCAAGTGCCTCGCCGACACCGGGCAGGTGATGTGCCCCTCGTACCAGGCGACCGGCCGCGAGCAGGACTCCACCCGCGGTCGCGCGCACGCGCTGCAGGAGATGATCAACGGGACCCTGGTCACCGGCGGCTGGCGGGCGCCCGAGGTGCACGAGGCGCTCGACCTGTGCCTGTCCTGCAAGGCGTGCGCGAGCGAGTGCCCCACCGGCACCGACGTGGCCGCGCTCAAGTCCCGCGTGCTGGCCGAGGCGTACCGCGGACGGCTGCGTCCGCGCAGCCACTACGCCCTCGGACGCCTCCCGGCGTGGGGCCGGCTGGTCACCGCCGTCCCCGGCCTGCCGGCGGTCGTGAACGCCGTCCTGTCCGCGCCCGGTCTCGGCCGGCTGGCGACCTCGGTCGCCGGCGTGGACGCCCGCCGGTCGCTGCCGCGGTTCAACGCCCGCCCGGCGCGGCGGGCCCGCGTCCGTCCGGGCGAGGGGCGCCCGGTGGTCGTGTGGGTGGACTCCTTCACCGACACCCTGGACGCGACGAAGCTCACGCCCCTGCTGGACGTGCTGACCGCCGCGGGGTTCGCACCGGCCGTACTGCGAAGTACCACGTGCTGCGGTCTGCCCTGGATCACCACCGGCCAGCGCGAGCGCGCGGCCGAGCTGCTGCGCCGTTCGCTCGACCACCTGCACCCGATCGTGGCGGCCGGCACCCCGGTCGTCGGGCTCGAGCCGTCCTGCGTCGCGGTGTGGCGCAGTGACGCCGCCGAGCTCGTGGACGACCCCCGGGTGGCCGAGGTCGCCGCGGGCGTCCGGACCCTGGCCGAGCTGCTGGCCGAGGTCGACTGGCAGCCGCCGGACCTGTCCGGGACGGTCGTGGTGGCCCAGCCGCACTGCCACCAGTCCGCGGTGATCAGGTGGGACGCCGACGAGCGCCTGCTCGCCCGCACCGGCGCCACCGTGGTCAGGGTCGCCGGGTGCTGCGGCCTGGCCGGGAACTTCGGCGTCGAACGGGGTCACTACGACACGTCGGTGGCGGTGGCGAACACCCACCTGTTGCCCGCCGTGGACGCCGCCGGGCCGGACGCGGTGCTGCTGGCCGACGGCTTCTCCTGCCGCCTCCAGCTCGCCGATCTCGCCGGCCGCCGCGCGCTCACCCTCGCCGAACTCCTGGCGTCGCCGGACGCGCCGGACGGCCCGTAGCGAGACCCGTCCATCCCCACCGGGAGCCGGACGCGCACTCTGGCATACACTGGTCGCCGCTCCACAACCCTTGAGGAAGATCGACCATGCCCGAATTCGTGTTCACCATGCACAACGTCCGCAAGAAGCTCGGCGAGAAGCTGGTGCTCGACAACGTGACCGTCTCGGTCTACGAGGGCGCCAAGATCGGCGTCGTCGGCCCGAACGGCGCCGGCAAGTCGACCATGCTCAAGCTGATGGCCGGCATGATCAAGACCGACAACGGCGACGCGATGCTGGCCAAGGGCAAGAGCGTCGGCATCCTCGAACAGGAGCCGCCGTTGACCGAGGGCAGGACGGTGCTGGAGAACATCCACGAGGCCGTCGCCGAGACCAAGGGCATGCTCGACCGGTTCAACGAGATCTCGCTGGCCATGGGCGAGCCGGACGCGGACTTCGACGCGCTGCTGGCCGAGATGGGCGAGCTCCAGACCGAGCTCGACCACCGCAACGCCTGGGACCTGGACTCCCAGCTCGAGCAGGCGATGGACGCGCTCCAGTGCCCGCCCGGCGACGCGATCGTCGACGTGCTGTCCGGTGGTGAGCGCCGCCGGGTCGCGCTGTGCAAGCTGCTGCTCCAGCAGCCCGACCTGCTGCTGCTGGACGAGCCCACCAACCACCTCGACGCCGAGAGCGTGAACTGGCTGGAGGGGCACCTGAAGAGCTACCCGGGCGCCGTGCTGGCCGTCACCCACGACCGGTACTTCCTCGACAACGTCGCGGAGTGGATCTGCGAGATCGACCGCGGCCAGCTGCACCCCTACGAGGGCAACTACTCCACCTACCTGGAGACCAAGCGCTCCCGGCTCCAGATCGAGGGCAAGAAGGACGCCAAGCGCGCCAAGATCCTGGAGAAGGAGCTGGAGTGGGTGCGCGCCAACCCGAAGGCCCGGCAGGCCAAGAACAAGGCCCGCCTGGCCCGGTACGAGGAGCTCGCCGCCGAGGCCGAGCGCAACCGCCAGGTGGACCTCGCCGAGATCAACATCCCGCCGGGCCCGCGCCTGGGTTCGGACGTGCTCGAGGCCAACAAGCTCACCAAGGGCTTCGGCGACCGGGTGCTGATCGAGGACCTGAGCTTCACCCTCCCCCGCGCCGGCATCGTCGGCATCATCGGCCCCAACGGCGTCGGCAAGACCACGCTGTTCAAGATGATCGTCGGGGAGGAGAAGCCGGACTCCGGCACCCTCAAGGTGGGCGGCACGGTCAAGTTCTCCTACGTCGACCAGAGCCGCGCCGGCATCGACCCGGGCAAGAACGTCTGGGAGGTCGTCTCCGACGGGCTCGACCACATCAAGGTGGCCAGCTTCGAGATGCCATCCCGCGCGTACGTCGCATCCTTCGGGTTCAAGGGCCCCGACCAGCAGAAGCTCGCCGGCGTGCTGTCCGGCGGTGAGCGGAACCGGCTGAACCTGGCCCTGACGCTCAAGCAGGGCGGCAACGTGCTGCTGCTGGACGAGCCGACCAACGACCTGGACGTGGAGACCCTGCAGTCGCTGGAGGACGCCCTGCTGGAGTTCCCCGGCTGCGCGGTCGTGATCTCCCACGACCGGTGGTTCCTCGACCGGGTCGCCACCCACATCCTGGCCTGGGAGGGCACGGACGAGGACGACGCGGTCTGGTTCTGGTTCGAGGGCAACTTCGCCGACTACGAGGAGAACAAGGTCGCGCGGCTCGGCGTGGAGGCAGCCCGCCCGCACCGGACCGCGCACCGCAAGCTCACTCGGGGCTGAGCCTCGCCCGGCTCCTCGCCAACTGCGGGGCGCGCACGCTCGCCGGGCTCGAACGCCGGGCGAGCAGCGCCACCACGATGGTGAGCACGGCCGCACCCCCCGCGACAGCCACCAGAACGGCCAGCGGGTCGGTGGTGAACCAGCCGGCCAGGCCGTACAGCGGTGCGGCGATGACCAGCGCGATCGCCGGCACAACCCAGTTGCCCGGGTTGGTCTCGCCGCCGCCGCTGAGCCTCATCGGCAGCAACGTGCCGCAGATGGCCGTGCCGCCGATCGTGACCGCCCAGTACATGGCCATGCGACGCAGCGCGCGGCACTTCCGGCACCGCCCGGCGCGCGCCGCGTAGGCCAGCCAGGCGGTGAGGAAGCAGCTGGACGCCACCACCCCCGCGATGCCCGGACGCGTGGTCGCCACCAGCGCACGAGCGTTGAGGGCACCGGCGATCACGTAGGAGACCCCGATCAGCACACGGGGCAGCCAGGCTGACGTGAGCGCGCTCGTGGCACGGTCCGCGGCCGCTGTTCGGGTCGGCAACACTGCGTCTCCTCGGGGGTGGGAGGACTGCGACAGCTTCGATGGAACCAGTGAACCGGGCCCGGTTCAATGGCAACTCGGCAGTCCATACACTTCCGTGCGTACCCACGCCGCGGCGGGCCCGTTCGTTGCACCTCGCGGCGTCGCCGCTCGCCAGCGCCCGTTTCCGCGCCTCAGGCGGCGTGCACCGCCGCCTCCTCCGCGGCGTCCCCTGGCTCCTCCTCGATCGCCAGCATCAGGTCGCCGATGCTCACCTCGGCCTCCTCGGTGACCGGGCGGGTGGACCGGCGGAACACCGACGTGCCGCGGCCCAGGTCGTGGCCCACCGACTGCGCGTCGAGCTTCAGCCGTTCCTGCTCCACCCCGTCGGCGTCGATCCAGCGCTCGGTGCGCAGCCGGCCGACCACCACGACCGGGTCGCCCTTGTTGATGCTCGACTTCACGTTCAGCGCCAGCGACTTGTTGCAGACCACCCCGATCCAGGTCGTCTCGTCGTCACGCCACCCGTCCGGTCGCCAGCTGCGCGGGGTGCACCCGAGCCGGAAGCTCGCGTACGCGAGACCCTCGCGCGGTTCCCGGAGCTGTACCTCGCTGCCGACGTTGCCGGTGATCGCAATCGTTGCGTCCATGTACTGACCATCCTTCCCATGGTTCCTCACCGGGATCTTCGGCACGGAGGGCGCGAACGCGTCACGCGTTGTGGTCGCCTGTGGATGACCAGGGGCCTGTGGACAACCCGCCGTCAGCCCTTCGCCAGGACGACCGCTTCGCGCGCCCGGCGGTAACGGTCGAGTTCGGCCTGCACGGGAGCGAAGACCTCGTCGGCCACCACCGCCTCCACCGCGCCCTCAAGGGTGCGGCGCGCCGCGCGCGCGTGGCTGTTGGCCCCGATCTCGACGAACGCACGCCCCAGCACACCGAGCAGCACCCCGCCGAGGAGCCCGCCGGCGAGCAGCCACGTGCCGGCCGGGACGTCGTACCAGGTCACCGGCGGCAGCGGCGGCAGGCCGCTCGCCACCAGCACCGGGTTGGCGAACAGCCACACCGCACCGACGGCCACCGAAGCGATCAGCAGCCACTGCACGAGCCCGAACAGGCCCCACCACCAGGTGCCGCGCCGCACCTCCAGGTCAGCGCCGGCGATCGCGGTGTCCAGCCGGTCGAGAAGGAGGGTCTCGCGTCCGCGCGCGGCGTCCCGGACCGCTTGCGCCCAGCCGCGCGGCAGGCCCTCGACAGCCGACTCCGACAGTTGCCGCAGGCCCTGGTCGACCCGGGCCCGCTGCACCGACGTCGCCCTCGGCAAGGAGGTGCGGTTGAGCTCGGTCGGGCTGTGGTCGCCGGGCCGCAGGTCGAGGCGCAGCTTCTTCAGGGGGTCGGGACGCAGCCGGGCCAGCCACGAGACGAACGGCCAGCCGGTGGCGGCCGAGCCCCGACGTCGCCAGGCACGCCGGACGCCGTCCACGACCACGGGGACGCCGGCGGCCTCGCCCAGCACCCGCACCGCCTGGTGCTTCAGCCCTCCGTCCAGCGTGGGCACCGCGGCGGTGCCCAGGTCGTCGGCCAGCGCGGACGCCGCCACCCTGACGTCCGCGGACAGCCGCTTGGCCATCGCCTGCTTGTTGACCACCGTGCGCACCAACGCCTCGCGCAGTTCGGGCACCCCGGTGCCGCGCAGCGCCGACGTGGCCATGATGGGCGTGGCCCGGAGCCCCTCGGAGTCGAGCAGCCGGCGCAGGTCGCTCAGGCACCGGTCGAGTTCGTCGGGCGCGAGCCGGTCCGCCTGGTTCAGCACCACCATCATCACGTCCGCGTACGGCGCCAGCCGCTTGAGGTAGCCGTCGTGCAGGGCGGCGTCAGCGTACTTCTGGGGGTCGACCACCCAGATCAGGGCGTCGACGAGCTCGACGAGCCGGTCGACGGCCAGCCGGTGCGCGAGCTCGGTGGAGTCGTGATCGGGCAGGTCGAGCAGCACCAGGTCGGAGAACTCGTTCGGCCCGGACGGCACCAGCCGGCGGCCGGTGATGTCGAGCCAGTCGAGGAGCTCGTGCGGCAGCTCGCTGCCCCAGCTGACCGCCATCACCTTCGAGGTGGTCGGACGCCGGACCGCCACCCGCGCCAGCTCGGTCCCGGTGACCGCGTTGAACAGGCTGGACTTGCCCGAGCCGGTGGCCCCGGCGAGCGCGACGACCGTGTAGCTGCCGCTGAACGCCACCCGTTCGCCGGCCCGTTCGACCACCGCCGCGGCCTTGTCGAGCACGGCGGCGTCGGCCCGTCCGGCGGCAGCCTCGACGGCATCGGCCAGGGCACGGACGCGGGGCGCCAGCTGGTCGTCCGCCGCGCTCACTGCTGCACCTCCGGGTCGAGGACCTCGCCCTCGACCGGTGCGCCGGTGAGCTCTGCCCGCTCGGCAGCCGTCACGGCCGGCGGGGTGGCCGCCAGCTCGCGCGGTTCCCGCACCGGCTGGTCGAGCACCCCGACGCGCGCCGCGTCCACCTCCCCGGCGGCGGCGAGCAGCTCGCCGGCCTGTTCGGGGCGCTCGTCCACGTCGTCCAGCACCTTCAGGTAGCGGCTGAGCTCGACCGCGAGCAGGGCCTCGACCCGAGCGTCCAGGTCGCGCTTGGCCTGCTTGGCGAGGCGGCGGACCGCGTCCTCGCCGAAGATCGCCTCCAGCACCCGCTGGGCGAGGATCGCGGTGCCACCGGCCACGCCGATCTCGGCGCCGATCAGGCCGCCGGTCTGGCTGAACACCAGGATCATCAGGGCCACGCCCACACCGTTGACGCCGAGTGCCCAGAACCGGGCGGTGGACTTCTTCGACGCGCCCTCGGTGGTGACCAGTTCCAGCACGTCGCCCTGCCAGTCGCGGATCGCGCGGGCGGCGGCGGTGCCGTAGTCGGCGGAGGCCCGGCCGAGGTCGGCGGCCGTCGCGGTGGTCAGCAGCTGCCGTCCGGCCGGGTGCGCGAGCCAGGCCGACTCGACGCGCCGGGCGGCGGCCTCGCCCTCCTCGCGGATCAGCACCTCCAGCCCCGACTCGACGGCCACCTTCACGTCGAGGGCCTGCTTGGGCTCGCCCCGGAACGCGGCCACCATGCGGTCGCGCAGCCAGCCGATCTTCTGCTCGACCGCGCGGAAGAACTCCCCGGTGCCGACGAAGTCGTGCCAGCGGGCGAGCACCTCGCCCCGCAGCAGGGTGCCGTCCGCGGTCTGCACCGCGATGCTGCGCACCGCCTCGGCGAACGACTTCTCCGCGTCCTCGCGCAGCGTCTCCAGGCTCGCCACCTGTTCGCGGATCGCCGCCGCCACTGCCGGGGCGTCCGCGGCCAGCGCCCCGATGGCCCCGTCGAGGGTCTGGAGCACGACCTTCTTGCGGCTGACCGCGTCCGCGGCGAGCCCGCCCAGCCATTCGCGGATCGGCGCGACCGCCTGGTCGGGTAGCAGGCCCTCTGCGTCCACGTCGGTCTCGGGCACGGCGAACAGGGTGGAGCGGCCCAGCCCGCGCTGGCCCATCATCTGGCCGAGGTGGGCGGGCACCTCGTCCATCGCGGACGGGGGCACCCGGTCGAGCACGACGGCCACCACGGCGTGCCGCTCGGCCGCCGAACGCAGGTAGTCCCACGGGACCGCGTCGGCGTAGCGGGCGGCGGTGGTGACGAACAGCCACAGGTCGGCCGCCGCGAGCAGCTGCGCGGCGAGGGCCCGGTTCTCGGCCACCACCGAGTCCACGTCCGGGGCGTCCAGGATGGCCAACCCGCGCGGCATGGTGGGCTCGGCGACGATCTGGAGAGTGCGGGCGTCGGCGGCCGACGCGGTGCTGCGGGCCAGGCCGGGAAGGATCGCGTCGGAGGCGAACCACGCCGCGTCGTCGGGGTGGTGCACCAGCACCGGAGAGCGGGTGGTCGGACGGATCACCCCGGGGGCGGTCACCACCCGTCCCAGCAGCGAGTTCACCAGGGTCGACTTGCCGGCGCCCGTGGAGCCGCCGATCACCGCGAGCAACGGCGCCTCGAGGCGGTCCAGGCGTGGCAGGACGTAGTCGTCGAGCTGGTCGACGAACCGGCGGACGCGATCGCGGACGGCGGAAGCGCCGGGCAGGTCGAGCGGCAGCCGGACACCGGCGAGCGCCTCACGGAGGGCAGTCAGGGACGCGGCGAGTTGCTCTGCGCCCATGCCGTCCTCCTACCCTTTCGGCGGCCCCCAGTTGGGGTTCACTGCCGAGTACCCAGGCGATCCTATCGGCGCCTGCCCGACCGGTGCTGGCCAGTTGCCCCCGATACCGGACGGACCCGGGTAGGACGGCGGCGCGTAGGCCGGCGGCCGCTGCCGCCGGAGCCTCGGCAGGCTCAGCTTCAGCCCCCGCGGATCGTCGATCGCGACCCCCCGCAGCGCCTTCGCCTGCTCCACCAGTTCCCGCGCCCGGACGGTTGCGGCCTGATCATAGATACCCCGGATCTGGCCGTCCCGCAGGTAGGCGAGCTCGGTGAGGATCCGTTCGAGCCGGACCGTGGCGGAGAACACCCGCCAGCCACGGGTGGCGGCGATGGCCACCGCACGGAAGCGCAGCCACTGGCGGGCGAACACCACCGGGTCGCTCGCCGGCAGCCAGCCGAGCTGGGCGTAGTCACCCAGGCGCGTGGCCAGCACCCGGCGCTGCTTGAACACCTGGCGCACCACGTAGATGGCCGCGCCCAGCACCACCGGCAGCGCCACGAAGATGTAGATCAGGATGAGGCCCTGGCCGCTGTTCAGGCTGGCCTGGGAGTTGAACACCATGTGCAGGAGCGCGGCGGCACCGTAGCCGGCCAGCGGGGCGAGCACGCGTACCACCTTGCTGCGGGTGCGCACCGCGACCGCGACCCCGATGCCGGTCATCATCGTGAACAGCGGGTGACCGAAGCAGGTCCAGAACCCGCGCAGCCAGACCAGCTCCTGGACGGCCGCGTCCGCGTCGCCCACCTGGATCGTCTGCGAGGAGTACACGATGGCGCGGGCGTAATAGATGATGTTCTCGGTGAACGCGAAGCCGGCCGCCGAGAGCCCCGCGAGCACCACCATCGACACCTTCGAGACCACCCGGTAGCGGGCGATGATCGCGATCAGGAACAGCACGGACGCCTTCGCGGCCTCCTCGACGAACGGGGCGATGAAGATCGCCGCCCGGGCGCTCGTCGTCGGGTCGCCGTTGCCGGCGACCGCCAGCTGCTGGGAGGCCCAGGTGTTGACGTGGATCGAGATGAAGGTGGCGATCGCCGCTCCCCACCCGAGGGTGAGGTACCACACGACCACGCGTTGCGGACGGTAGCGGTCGGCCCAGACGAAGACCACCGTCCAGAAGGCCAACGTCGGCAGCGCGAACCAGAACGCCGTCCGGATCGCCGCGAAGTTCAGTCCGGGGATCACCCCGCCCTGCACCGGGACGTCCTCGGTGATGAGCTGGTACTGCGACACCAGGGCCACCGTGAACACGATGGACAGGGCCACGACGGCCCACGTCCACCACGAGGTCAGGATGCGCTTGGGCAGCGGGACGGAGGTGTCCGGGTCGGTGGGCAGGTCGTTGCGGCGCCGTGCCAGCTGGGCCACCGGATCCGTCATGGCGCCCAGCGTACAAGGACGCCGAACCGCCCCCGCGTCCGATCCCCGACCGAAACGAAAGGGGACAGTCCCCTTTCGTTTCGGTCCACGCGTCCGCCGCGCCGCTGTCGTGATCTGGCCACTCATCTGGCCGGTTCGGTGGACGGACCGCGACACGGTCCGACCCACGCCGTGCTCGCCGGCGCTGGTAGGTACGCGACGCATGGCGGGGACGCCTGTCGTGATCTGGCCGCGCGAGGGCCCGGGTGTGACGAGTGTGACCGCGGGGACGCCAAGGGCGGCCACATCGCGTCAGCTGGTCTCGTGGGCCGTGGTGCTTGCGCGGGATCAAACTGGACCGTACGGTTTGATTGTGGGAACGGGGCTAACGACGCGCCAGGTCGCCAAACGCGAGCAGATCGCGTCGGCGGCCCGCAGGCTGTTCCTCGAGCAGGGCTATGCCGGCACCTCGATGGACGCCGTCGCGACCGAGGCGGGCGTCAGCAAGCAGACCCTCTACGTGTATTTCCCCGCCAAGCTCGACCTGCTGCGGTCGATCTTCGACGAGGAGATGACCGCAATCGCCAGCGGCGAGCCCGCCCTGCCCCAGCTGCACACCGTCGACGACCTGCGGAACCTCCTGCTCGGGTTCGCCGCACGCCTCACGAACAACCTGCTGCACCCCGACGCGGTCTCGCTGGTCCGGCTGACACTCGGCGAGGCCTTCCGCATCCCCGAGCTCCGCGAGACCATCCGCAACGCCCTGCCGGTCCGTGCGCTGCACCGCTTCGGCTCCCTGATCGCGGCGGCCGACGCCCAGGGCCTGATCTCCGCCCCCGACCCCGACCTCACCGCGCGGATGCTGCTCGGCCCGATCATGACCTACGTCGCGATCGACGGGTTCCTGACCGCCGGCGACGTCGTGCCGCCGTCGCCCGAACAGCTGGAGCGCATCGTCGACCACGTCCTCGCCATGGTGGCGGTGACCCCGTGAGCAGCCGCCGCCTGCCCGCCGCGGTCGCGCTGGCGACCGCCCTCGGCCTCACGCTCTCGGGCTGCTCGGGGGCGACGTCATCGGCGATCGTCGCGTCCGGCACGGTCGACACCACCCTCACGCTGGTGACCGCCCCCACGCTCACCGTTCCCGCCGTGAACCTGGACGCCGGCTTCACCACCGTCACCGGTCGCCGCGACCCGGTGAGCGGGCGGACGGCCAACGCCACCAGTTCCGCCGCCGCCACCTTCGGGGTGGGCAGCACGATCGCGGTCACTCACGTCCGGGTCGCCGAGGGCGACACGGTCACCGCCGGCCAGGAGCTGGTCGTGCTCGACACCCGCATGCAGAGGGCGCAGATCGCGGCCGCGAAGGCCGACCAGAAGGTGATGGCGGCCAACGTCGACCTGCTCGCCGACGCCATCGACACCACGTTCGACAAGCAGGCCGACGTCGAGGACGCCAAGCAGACCGTCATCGACGCGATCGCCAAGGTGCGCTCGACCAGGGCCACGCTGCTCAAGACCAGGCACCAGCTGGAGAAGGCGCTCCCCCAGTTGCGTGCCGCGCTCGCCCAGGTGGAGGCGATGATCGCGAACTATCCGCCGGTACCGCCGCCCGGCTACCCCACCCTCGCCGAGCTCCAGGCCAAGGCCCAGGCGCTGGCCGCCCAGCTCGGCCAGCTGAAGGCCGGGCTGAAGAAGATCAACGCCGCCCTGCCGAAGCTGGCCGCCGGGCTGAAGAAGGCGAAGGCGGCGCTGCGGAAGATCAACGACGGCCTGGCCGGCATCGCCGACGCGCGCGGCACCCTGCGCGACCAGAAGGAGCTCGTCGAGCTCCAGGCCGAGGCGCTCAAGGTGCCGATCGACGTGGCCCGCGCCCAGGTCACCCTGGGCACCCTCACCGCACCGGTGGACGGCGTGGTCGTGTCGGTGGCCCACGTCGGGACGCAGCTGGCGCCGGGGGCGACCGTGGTCAGCATCCGCGAGGACCAGCCCAGCACGGTGACCGCCTGGCTGTCCCCGTCCCAGCTCGGCCAGGTCTGCGTGGGGGACGCGGCGCGGATCGCCGGCGACTGGATGAGCGGCGACGGCGTCCCGGCCAGCCTCACCCGCATCTCCGACTCCTCGGAGTACCCACCCACCTCCGTGGCGACCGACGAGGTCCACCTCACCCGCGCGGTCGAGGTCACCCTCACCACCGACACCGGACAGCTGCCCGCGGGCGCCCCGGTGGAGATCAGCATCCAGGGCTGCCGCACGGCAGCCGACAACACCGATTCGAACAGGTGACGAACATGGCACAGACATCACGGAAGCACCCGCCGATCCCGGTGATCGTGGTCGTGCTGCTGCTGCTGATCGGTGGCGGCGTCTGGTGGTGGTGGAGTTCCACCCAGACCAGTTCCGCGGCGGCCGAGCAACAGCTCACCGGCTCGGTGGAGGCCACCCAGTACCAGGTCATGCCGGGCGTGCAGGGGCAGGTCACGTCCGTCCGGGTGCGCGAGGGCGACCAGGTCACCAAGGGCCAGGAGCTGGTGCGGCTCGACCGCACCGCGCTCACCCTGGCCATCGAGCAGGCAAAGCAGGGTGTGACGGCCGCGAAGGCCGCGCTCACCAACGCCCGGGACGACGACGACTCCACCGACGCCGACATCGCCGCCGCGAAGGCCCGGCTGAAGCAGGCCGAGGCCGCGGTCGAGCTGGCCCGCGTTCAGCGCGGGTACACGATCGTGACGTCACCGGCCGACGGCCGGGTGGTGTCGGTCATCACCAACGCCGGGCAGAACGCCTCCCCGGCCCGGACGCTGCTGACGATCATGAACCCCGACGACCTGTACGTCCGCGTGTTCGTCCCGGAGACCTCGTTCGGCAAGGTCGCCGTCGGCCAGGCCGCCACCGTGACCACCGACTCGCTAACCCAGACCTTCACCGGCAAGGTCAGCTTCATCGCCAGCCAGTCGGAGTTCACGCCGAACGACGTCCAGACCAAGGACCAACGCGTCAAGCGGGTCTACGAGGTGCGCATCCGTATCTCCGGCGGTGGCGGGGCCCTCCTGGCCGGCATGCCGGTGGATGTCGTCCTGGGCTGACACCGTGTCCTCCGCTCCCCCGCCGGCCACGACGGCGTCCGATCGAGGTGCGATCAGCGCTCGTGGCCTGCGCAGAACCTTCGGTGACACGGTCGCCGTCGACACCCTCGACCTCGACGTGCCCACCGGAGCGGTGTTCGGCCTGCTCGGCCCGGACGGGGCCGGCAAGTCCACGCTGATCCGGATGCTGGCGACCGTTCTGGTCCCGACCGCGGGCGAGGCGTCCGTGTTCGGCCACTCGGTGACGACCGAGCGGGACGCGGTGACGCCCCGGATCGGCTACATGTCGCAGCGGTTCTCGATGTACCCCGACCTGTCGGTGGCCGAGAACCTGGAGTTCTTCGCGACGATCCGCGGCGTCGGACGCGCCGACCGCCGGACGCGTTCGCAGGCGCTGCTGGCGAGCATGGGGCTGGACGAGTTCACCCGCCGTCAGGCCCAGCACCTCTCGGGCGGGATGAAGCAGAAGCTGATGCTGGCCACGACCTTGATGCACGAGCCCGACCTGCTGCTGCTGGACGAGCCGACCACCGGCGTCGACCCGGTCTCGCGGCGCGAGTTCTGGCGCATCCTGGCCGGCCTGCACCGCGCGGGCAAGACCGTGCTGGTCGCGACGCCGTACATGGACGAGGCCGAGCGCTGCACCCACATCGCGTTCCTCGACGGCGGGCGGATCAAGCAGTCCGGCACTCCCGAATCGATCAAGGCCCTGGTGCCCGGACGCCTGCTCGAGGTGTCTGCCACCGACCCGCGCGCGGCGCTGGCCGTGGTCCGCACCCTGCCCGGCGTGGCCTCGGTCCACCTGCTCGGCGACGTCGTGCGGGTGCTGTGGGAGGCGCCGTCCGAGCCTGTCGGACCGCTCACCTCCGCGCTCGTCGCCGCCGGACTGCACGGCGTCGGCGTCCGCGAGATCTCCCCGGACATGGAGACGGTCTTCGCGTTCCTCGCCGAGGCGGACGCCCCGCCGGGCGCCGGCAGCGAGGTGGCCTCATGATGGCGACGCTGACGCGCATCGGCGCGATCGTGGTGAAGGAGTTCCGGCACCTGCTCCGCGACCCCCGGATGCTGCTTGCGGTCGTGATCACCCCGGTGATCCAGCTGCTGCTGTTCGCCTACGCGATCAGCTTCGACGTCGAGAACGTGCCCACGCTCGTGGTCGACCTCGACCAGACCCAGACCAGCCGCACCTACCTCGAGCAGTACGAGGCCTCCCCGTTCTTCGAGGTCGTCGCCCACGGCAGCACGCTGGCCGACGTCGACACCGCCTTCGACCAGAACACCGCCCGGGTGGCCATCGTCATCCAGGCGGGGTTCGCTCGCTCGCTGGCCGCCGGCGAACAGGCGCAGGTGTCGGTCATGGTGGACGGCAGCGAGCCGAACGCGGCCAAGGTGTCCCAGGCGTACTCGGTAGCGATCAACCAGCTCTACACCCAGCAGCTGACCCGGCAGTGGGCGGACGCGCAGGGTCTCGACCTGAGCAGCGTCGGCATGCTCGAGCCGCGGGTGCGCACCTGGTACAACCCGGAGCGCCGGTCCTCCGACTTCCTGATCCCCGGCCTGATGGTGGTGATCATCGCGATCGTCACGGTCCAGCAGACCGCGGTCACCCTGGTGCGCGAGCGGGACCTGGGCACCGAGGAGCAGCTCGAGGTGAGCCCACTGCGCAAGGTCGAGCTGATGGTGGGCAAGCTGTTGCCATGGACGCTGATCGCGTTCGCCGAGGTGGCCATGATCACCGGGCTCGGCCGCACCGTCTTCGGCATCCCGATGCGCGGCGACTTCTGGGCGCTGGCCGTGGGCGCCGCGCTGTTCGTGTTCGCGTCCCTGGGCATGGGCCTGCTGATCTCGGCGGTCGCCCCGTCCCTGGACACCGCCAACATCCTCGCCATGCTGATCGCCTTCCTGCCGTCGTTCCTGCTCTCGGGCCTGGCGTTCGCGCTCGACCAGATCCCGGTGGTCCTGCAGTGGATCAGCTACGGCTTCCCGGCACGCTACATGGTGACGATCTCGCGCGGGGTGTTCCTGAAGGGCGCCGGCTTCCCCGAGGTGTGGCCGGAACTCGCGGCACTGGCGGTCTACGCCGTGGTGATGATCGTCATCTCCTCGGTGCTGTACGGACGGAGGGCCCGGCGATGAGCGCGAAGCGCGTCCGGCTGCTGATCTGGAAGGAATTCACCCAGCTGCGCCGCGACCCCCTGCTGATCCGGCTGCTGCTGCTGATGCCGGTGCTCCAGCTGATCATGTTCGGCTACGTGGTGGCGGTGGACGTCCGCAACCTGTCCACCGCGGTGGTCGACCTCGACCAGACCGTGGCCAGCCGGCAGCTCCAGGCCGCGTTCTCCGGATCCGGCTACTTCACGATCACCCGGACGCCGGCCAGCGAGGCCGACCTCCAGCCGCTGCTCGACAGCGGCACGATCAAGGTCGCGTTGGTGATCCCGCAGGGCACCCAGGACCGCCTCGGCCGCGGCGAGACCGCGCCGATCGGCATCATCGTGGACGGGTCGGACTCCCAGATCTCGGCGATCGGCAGCGGGTACGCGTCCCAGATCATCGCCCAGTTCAACACCGACCGGCGGACGTCCTCCGGCGCCCAGCTCGACGCACCCGGGATCGACGCGAGGGTGCGGGTGATGTTCAACCCGACCCTGGACCCGATCAACACGATGATCCCCGGGCTCATCGCGGCGATCATGATGATCTCGCTGATGGTGATCATGAGCCAGGCCGTGGTGAAGGAACGGGAGTCGGGCACGCTCGAACAGATGTTCGTGACCCCGATCAAGGCCACCGAGTACCTGATCGGCAAGCTCACCCCGTACGCGGCACTGGCCACCGCCCAGATGGCCCTGGTCGCGCTCGGCGGCCTCTACTGGTTCAAGGTGCCGTTCAACGGCAGCTTCTGGGTGGTGCTGGTCGGCCTGCTGCTGTTCATGTTCACCTGCCTGGGACTCGGGCTGCTGATCTCGCTGGTCTCCCGCACCCGGCACCAGGCGCAGCAGGCCGTGATGTTCCTGATGATCCCCACCATGGTGCTGTCGGGGTTCATCTTCCCGATCCAGTCGATGCCCCCGGCGATCCAGCCGCTGACCAACCTGATCCCGCTCACGTTCGCCCTGGAGGTGTTGCGCGGCGCCTTCGTCAAGGGCAGCGGGTTCGAGGCGCTCGCCGTCCCCATGCTGGCCCTGGCGGGGTTCGGCGTGGTGATCTTCGGCGCGTCCATCATCGCCACCCGACGCCGGATCGCGGAGTGAGGAGCCTGCCGTGATGCAGCCGACGACCGGGCCCGCGATCTCGCTCCGCGGCCTCACCAAGACCTTCGGTGACTTCACCGCCGTGGACGGCATCGACCTGGACGTGCCGCGCGGCCAGATCTTCGGCTTCCTCGGACCGAACGGGTCGGGCAAGACCACCACGATCCGCATGCTGACCGGCACGCTGCGTCCGAAGTCGGGCACGGCGGAGGTGCTCGGGGTCGACGTGGTCCGCCACCCCGAGCGGGTCAAGCGGCGGATCGGCTACATGAGCCAGAAGTTCGCCCTGTTCGAGGACATGACGGTCGACGAGAACCTGAAGTTCTACGCCGGCGTCTACGACCTCGACCCCGCCACGTTCGCCGCCCAACGGGAGTACGTGCTGCGGATGGCCGACCTGGTCGGACGCGAGGACGAGCTCACCAGCAACCTGTCGGTGGGCTGGCGGCAGCGGCTCGCCCTGGGCGCCGCCACGATCCACGAGCCCGAACTGCTGTTCCTCGACGAGCCGACCTCCGGCGTCGACCCGGTCGCCCGGCGCCAGTTCTGGGACCTGCTGTACGACCTGGCCAGCCGCGGCGTCACACTGTTCGTCACCACCCACTACATGGACGAGGCGTCGCACTGCAATCGGCTGGCCTTCATCTACCGCGGACGGATCATCGCCGACGGCAGCCCCGCCGAGATCCGCGCCGACCACATGGAACAGCGGATCCTCGACATCACCACCCCAGACGCCGACGCGGTCCTGGAGTGGCTGGAGAAAGCGGACGGGGTCGACGAGGCGTACCTGTCGGGAGCGTCCCTGCACGCCGTAGTGCCCACCGGTTCCCCGCTCACCGAGGCCGGACTGCGTGAGCGACTGGCCGCCGCCGGGCACGTCGGTGTCGAGGTCACCGAGGTCGACCCGACGATCGAGGACGTCTTCGTGAATCTGGTGGCACGCCAGCGCTGAGACGTAAGCTGCCCCCATGTTGCGGGTGGCGCTGGCCGCGATGCTCCTCCTTGTCGCCGGGTGCTCGGCGGATCCCGAGCCGACCGCGTCGGCCACGCTGGTCCCCATGGGCGAGGACCGCACGATCGCCCTCGGCGGGGGCCTGCGCCTCGACCCGGGGCCGGACGGCTCCGACACCAACTGGGCACCCAGCCCCAACGACTGCACCGACCGCGTCCACCTGATCACCACGCCGACGGGCGACTACCAGGTGGTACTGGTCAATGCCGGGTGCACGTCGCAGACGGTGGCCGGCAACGGGTTCCACGGCTACTTCGTCGATCCGCCGGAGAAGGCGATCGTCGAGCAGTTCACCACGCCGGCCGGGGACCTCCGGCTGTTCGCGAACTCCTACTTCGAGTGCACGAACAGCTGCACGACCGGCACCGACCAGGTCGGACTGCTCACCCTCGGCCCCCAGGTGCTCCAGGTGATCGCGCTGGCCAGCCCGTCCGGCACCTACCAGGACCGCACCCGCGGCGAGCTCAAGGCGTTCCTGGCGAACCTGAGCCGGGACTGACCAGCCACGACGCACCGAGCAGCAGGGCGCCGACGGTGAGCGCCAGCCACACCAGCCCCCAGACGACCTTCGGCACCCCGGTCAGGCCCGCGAGTTGGGCGGCGTCCGAGCCGGGACGGTGCCGGGCCAACAGTTCCACCACCGGACGCGGCGCCGCGAACAGCAGCAGCCACGCCAGCCCGGTGGCCAGCCAGCCGGCCACCACCGGCGTGGCGAACCAGGACAGCAGCCCGACCACCGCGCCCAGCCCGAGCACCACCAGGACGCCGTAGATGTTGCGCAGCGTGAGCAGCATCAGGGCCAGCAGCACGACCAGCAGCCAGAGCATGCCGATCGCGTGGCCCGCCCCGGCCATCCAGGCCGCGCCCAGGCCAACGACGGACGCCGCCGGGTAGCCCGCGAACAGGGTGGCGGCCATGCCCGGCCCGGTCGGGCGTCCGCGGCTCACGGTGAGTCCGGAGGTGTCGGAGTGCAGCCGGATGCCGCTGAGCCGGCGTCCGACCAGCAGGGCGACCACGGCGTGGCCGGCCTCGTGGCAGACGGTGACCAGCAGGCGTACCAGCGGCCAGGTCGCCAGGACCGCGACCACCGCGATCGCGCCGGCCACCGCGACGGCCGTCAGGCTCGGGACCGGCTGGGTGGCGACGGCGCGCCGCCACAGCTCAGCGATCTCGTCCACGCACCCTTCATACCTGACCAGTGGCTACGCGCGGGCACGAGTGGCCACGCGCGGGCAGACTGTGCGGTGTGCTGGTACGTGAACTGGGCTGGTGGGTGCAGGACTATGCGTGGGCGGCCGCGGTGTGGCTCGGCACGCCGTTCGCGCCGCCCTCACCCGCGGGCTACGCGAACGGCACCGGGCGGACGGTGGTCGCGCTGCCGGGGGTCTACGAGGACTGGCGGTTCCTGCGTCCGCTGGTCGTGCCGTTGCACCGTCGCGGCCATGCGGTGCACGTGGTGCCCGACCTGGGCCACACCCGCGCCCCGATCGCGGACGGCGCCCGGCTCGTGCAGGACCTGCTCGTCGAGCGGGACCTCAGCGACGTGGTCCTGGTCGCGCACAGCAAGGGCGGACTGATCGGGAAGCTGGCGATGATGGCCGACGACGGCCGGATCGCGTCCATGGTCACCGTGTGCACGCCGTTCCACGGGTCGAGCCGGGCGCGGCTGTTGCCGCTGCCCAGCGTGCGGCCGCTGGTGCCCGAGCACCCGACCCTGGTGGGCCTGGGCGAGCCAGACCCGGTGAACGCCCGCATCACGTCGCTGTACGGACGCTTCGACGAGCATGTCCCCGAGGGCAGCGAACTGCCCGGGGCGCGCAACATCCGGCTGCCGGCCTCGGGGCACTTCCAGGTGCTGGGGCACCCGTCCTGCCTGAAGGCCGTGCTCGCCGTGGTCGAGCCCGGCTGAGCCGGGCGCCGGTCAGGCCAGCGTGGCGGCCTCGTCGAAACCGAGGCGAGGGTTGCGGGGGAAGTTGCCGTCCTCCGCGACGTGGCCGATATTCACCACCATGAAGGCGTGCAGCGAGGTGCCGGCGAAGAACTCGCGGTCGATGGCCGCGGTGTCGATGCCGCCCATCGGGCCCGCGTCCAGCCCGGCGGCGCGGACCGCGAGGATGAACCCGCCGGCCTGGAGCCAGGCGTTGTTCCGGGCCATCGCGGCGCGGTGCTCGTCGTTGGCGGCGAACCGCTCACGCGCTCCTTCCGACTGCGGGGCGATCACCGGCAGGTGCTCGTGGAAGTCGGTGTCGGCGGCCAGGATGGCCACCACCGGGGCGGACGCCGACTTGGCGCGGTTCATCTCCGACAGCAGCGGCAGCAGGCGCTCCTTGCCGGCCGGGGTGCGCACGAACGTGATCCGCAGCGGCTGGCTGTTCAGCGCGGTCGGCGTGAACTTGGCCAGGTCGTAGATGGCTGCCAGCTGCTCGTCGCCGACCGGCTCGGAGGTGAACCGGTAGGCGGTGTGCATGTCGGTGAAGATGCTGGTGGCGGTGGGGGTGTCGAGCAGGTCCTGCACGGTCATTTCAGGGTGTCTCCGAGGTAGTTGATTCCTAAACTATACCATCGCCGACGGGCGCAATCCCAACCGGCGTTCGGTTTGACTGCAGGCGGCGTCCTTGATTCAATTGGGCCATCCCCGATGCCGCGTCCAGCCCCTGGCTGGCCGCCCGGAAGCCGGTTTGCACACCGCTGCGACGTCCGAACGACCGCGGAAATGGGAGCCCGGCAAGACCTATCCCTGGAGTTGTGTTGTGTTTCGGCCTCTTTCGGCCCTGGCGGCGCCTGAGCGTGCCCGCGTCCTGCTGATCGGCGTGTTCGCCCTCAGTGGGGTGTTCGCGTTCTCCTGGCTGGCCCGCATCCCCAGCATTCGGGACGCGCTCGGGCTGACCGCCGCCGAACTCGGGGCCGTCCTGCTGGTCGGCTCGATCGGGGCGCTGGTCACGGTGTTCTCCGGCCCGGCGCTGCTGGCGCGGTTCGGCAGCACCCGGGTGTTCGCCACCGGGGCCGTGGTGATGACGATCGGCTTCCTGCTGGTGGGGCTGGGTCCCGCGTTCGCGTCGCGCTGGCTGTTCGGCGTCGGCATCCTGGTCAACGGCATCGGCGGCTCGCTGCTGACCGTACCCATGAACGTGGAGTCGGCCCGCATCGAACAGGCGCACGGCCGGTCCGTGATCCCCCAGTTCCACGCCGCGTTCTCCGCGGGCGCCGTGGTCGGCTCGATCCTCGGGGCCGTCGCCTCGACGATCGGCGTCCCGGTGGTCGTGCAGTTCTCGGTGGTCGCCGTGGCCACCGGGACGTTGCGCCTGGTGGCGCTCCGGGCCGGCATGGTGATGCCCGCCTCGGCGACGCCCGTCCGTGTGTCCTGGGAGCCGGCGCCCGCCAGGGTGAGCCAGCTCGCGGTCTGGACCGAGCCCCGCTCGATCCTGATCGGCGTGGTCGCCTTCGCCGCCGCGCTCAGCGAGGGCGCCGCCAACAACTGGCTGGCCCTGGCCTTCGTCGACGGCTTCAGTGCCAGCGAGGCCTTCGGTGGCATCGTCCTCGGTGTGTTCATCGGCTCGATGATGCTGGTGCGCCTGCTCGGCGGCCGGGCGATCGACCGGCTCGGACGCGTCGCCGCGCTGCAACTGTCCTGCCTGTTCGGCGTGCTCGGCGTCGCGACCTTCGGTCTGTCGTCCCACCCGCAGGTGGCGCTGGTCGGCGTCGCCCTCTGGGGTGCCGGAACCGCGCTGTGCTTCCCGCTGACCGTCGCCGCGGTGTCGGACGAGCCGCGCCGCGCCCCCGCACGGGTCTCGATGATGGCCTCGCTCGCGTCCGTGGCCGTGATGACGGGCGCGCCGCTGATCGGCGTGGTCGCCGGCAGCCTGGGCGGTGCCCGGCACGCGCTGCTAGTGGTGCTGGTACCGCTGCTCGCGGCACTGTTCGCGTCCCGCTGGGTGGCGCCGTCCCTGACCCGGGTGGCCGACCCGCTCGCGGCCTGAACCCGGGCCCCTCAGCCCGTCCCGGCCGTTCAGGGCGCTGTAACGTGGCCGTCGAAAACCTCGGCTAGTCTCCGGTCCATGCCGAGGGCAGTTCGCGCAACCATCATCCAGCCCGACCCCCAGGTGCCCGCCGACCGGCTCGGCACGTGGCTGGCCAGCAACCGTGTGCTCGTGCGCGCGGTACCGCTGTGGCAGCGGCCGGTGCCGGGCGTCGACAGCCTCGGCGACGGGTTGATCGTGCTCGGCGGGCGGATGAGCGCCCACGACCAGGCCGAGCACGAATGGATCGACCCGCTCAAGGAGCTGCTCGTCGCCGCGGTCGAGGCCGAGGTCCCCACCCTGGCGATCTGCCTGGGCCACCAGCTGCTCGCCGAGGCGTTCGGTGGGCAGGTGACGGTGAACCATCCCGGCGGGGGCGAGCACGGCGCGTACCAGGTCACCTGGCACGAGGCTGCGGCGGACGACCCGTTGCTCGGTCGCCTCGCCGAGGCCGGCCGTTCGCTGCTGCCGGAGTCCCACGACGACGCCGTGACCCGGCTGCCGAAGGGCGCGGTGCAGCTGGCGAGCACCGAGCGCTACCCGAACCAGGCGTTCCGGGTGGGGTCCGCGGTCGGCGTCCAGTTCCACCCCGAGGCGTCCCCCGAACTGATGGGACGCTGGGCCGCGCTCGGCGGCGACGACGGCCGGGTGATGCGTCGCGAGATGAACGTCCACGACACCGAGACCTCCCGCAACGGCCGCCTCCTCGCCCAGGCCTTCTGCGGCCAGCTCCGCGCCCGCTCCCTCGCCGCCTGACGGACCGAATCGGGGACGGTTCCCCAACTCGGTCCGGGACCGTATTGGGAACCGTCCCCAATTCGATCCGGTGCCGTGGGAGACCGGACCGCTTGGGGCATGACCTATCGTGGGGAGCGAGTTCTCTAGGAGCCCGATGATCCGCCTGCTGCCCCTCGCGCTGGACCTGTTCCTGCTCGTCTTCTGCCTGGTCGACTGCATCCTCGCCGACCAGGCGCGCGTCCGGAACCTGCCGAAGTGGGGCTGGGTCGTGCTGATGGCCGTGATCCCACTCATCGGTTGCATCGCCTGGCTGGTCGCCGGACGTCCGCTGCGCCGCCCGCGTCCCACCCCGGACGCCGGCACGCCGGCCACCTGGGAGCACCCGCCCTACCTGCGTCCGACCGCCCCCGACGACGACCCGGAGTTCATCGCGAAGCTCAAGCGCACCAACTCCGAGCACGAACGCCAGCTGAAGCGCTGGGAGGAGGACCTGCGGCGCCGCGAGGAGGAACTGCGCCAGCAGGAGCAGACCGACACCGATCCGGACGACCGCTGACCCCTCACGGGTGACCGCCCCGGGCAGCCGCTTCCCCTAGGGTGAGGGCGACGAACAGCCCCGGGAGCCCCACATGATCCGCATCCTGCCCATCGCCGTCGAGGCGGTCATCCTCGTTTTCTGCCTCATCGACGTGATCCTGGCCGAGGACCACCGGGTGCGGAACCTGCCGAAGTGGACGTGGATCCTGCTGATCATCGTGCTGCCGATCGTGGGCGGCATCGCCTGGTTGGTCGCCGGACGGCCACTCGGGTCACCCACCCGCCAGGCGCCCTGGCCGTCCCGGACGGCGGGGTACCCCGAGGACGAACGTCCCGCGCACCTGCGCCATCGCGCCCCCGACGACAACCCGGAGTTCCTGGCGAAGCTCGCCAAGGACAACACCGACCACGAGGCGATGCTCAGGAAGTGGGAGGACGACCTACGCCGACGGGAACAGCAGATGCGTTCGTCGGATGAGCCGGAGGGTCCGGATCCGGAGCAGGACGCGCGCTGACCCGCCGCGCACCGATCAGCACCCCGAGGACCACCACGGCACCACCGAGCAGTTCCAGCCAGCCCGGACGCTCCCCCAGCACCACCGCGGCGGTCGCGATCCCGAACACCGGCACGAGCATCGAGAACGGCCCGACCACGCCGGCCGGGTGGCGGACCAGCAGCCACGTCCAGATCCCCGAACCGACCGCCGTACCGATCACGCAGGTGTAGGCCAGACCCACCCAGGCCGGCAGCGCGGCCACGGACAGCGACCCGGCCAGGGACGCCATGATCTGTTGCGGCCCCTCGACCGCCAACGACAGCGCCAGCATCGGCACCGGCACCACCACCGACATCCACAGCGTGAGGTGCAGCGGGTTCTGCGGCTGCGCGAGCCGGCTGGAAAGGTTGCCGAACGCCCAGCCCAGCCCGCCGAGCACCACCAGCAGGAACGGCCAGAACGCCGCCGCCTGCGCGCGCGAGACCCCGACCAGCGCCATGCCGGCCACGGCGATCGCGACGCCGACCCACTGGCGGCCGCGGATCCGCTCACCCAGCAGCAGCCCGCCGAGCACCAGGGTGAACGGACCCGACACCTGCAGCACCAGGGACGCGAGCCCGGTCGGCATCCCGGCAGCCATCCCTGCGTAGAGGAACGTGAACTGCGCGACCCCGAACCCGAGCCCGTAGCCGATCAGCCACCGCAGCGGCACCTTCGGACGCGGCACCAGCAGCACGGTGGGCAGCGCGATCAGCGTGAACCGCAGCGCCACCAGGAAGAACGGCGGGAACTGGGTGAGCGAGGCGTGGATCGCGAGGAAGTTCACGCCCCAGATCGCGGCCACGGCGACAGCGAGGAAACGGTGGGTTACGGGCACGCCACCATGCTGGAGCCGGAAACACTGAAGCACAAGTTCCGATTTGTGAACGATATGTTTAGGCTGACTTCATGGACGTCCGGTACCTCGAACTGCTCAGGGAGCTCGCCGACCGCGGGACGGTGACCGCGGTGGCGGCAGCGACGTACCGGACCCCGTCCGCGGTGAGCCAGCAACTGCGCAGCGCCGAGCGGGCCGCCGGCATGGCCCTCGTCGAACCGAACGGACGCGGGCTGCGCCTCAACGCGGCCGGACGCCTGCTCGCCGAGGGCGCGGTCGAGGTGGCCACCGTCCTCGAACGCCTCCAGCGCAGCCTCGACGACCTCGCCGGCGCGCCCAGCGGCACCGTCACGATCACCGGGCTGCCGAGCGCGCTGGAGTTCCTCACCCCCGGACTGATCTCCCGGTTGGCGGGCACCGAGGTCGAGGTGCGGATCAGCGACACCGACGTTGCCGAGGCCGACTTCGCCGGACGCGCCGCCGACCACGACCTGGTCATCGGCCACAGCCTCGCCGAGTTCCCGGAAGGGTCGGACCGGCTGTTCGTCCAGCTGATCGCCCGTGAGCCCCTCGACGTGGCCCTGCCCACCGGCCACCGGCTGGCCGGACGGTCCTCCGTGACCGCGGACGACCTGGCCGGCGAGCGCTGGATCAGCGTGCCGGCGGGTTACCCGTTCGACACCGTGCGGATCGCGATCGAGAACCGCGCCGGGCGTCCGCTCGAGGTCGTCCAGCGCATCCGGGACAACCGGCTCGTCGAGGCGCTGGTCGCGGCGGGCGAAGCCTGCGCGCTGCTGCCGAGGTTCACCACCCGCGCACGGCCCGACCTGCGCCTGGTGCCGCTCGCCGACGTCCGCTCGGTGCGCTCGATCTTCGCGATCGGGCGCCCCGACCGCCTGCAGCGCGCGGCCGTCCGGGTCGTCCTCAGCGCGCTGGCCGAGACCGGCGCGGCGCTCTCCCCCGCCACGGAGGCCCCCCAGCCCCGCACGCTGTGAGTCTGGCGGCGATGTCGCCAAACTCACAGCTCGCGACGGGGTCAGACCATCAGGGGGCCGTACTTGGTGACGACCATGGTCAGGATGACCATCAGCCAGACCCCGACGAGCAGGGCGTCGAGCCCGGCCACCGTGAACCGGCAGGCGGCCAAGCTGGCCCGCGCGGGCAGGTACAGGTTGCCGTCGCGGATGTTCACGTGGGTCAGCGAGCTGAACACCAGGGTGGTCGACAGCGTGATCAGCAGGCACCACGGGCACAGCGCCCCGATCACGAAGTACGCCTGGAAGAACAGCCAGTACGCGAACACCAGTCCGATCGTGTAGACCACCTGCGCGGACAGCATGAACCACCGCGGGAAGCGGACGCCGCCCAGCGCGGCCACCGCGATCGTGATCACCACCGGTTCGGCGACCAGCCCGAGGAACGCGTTCGGGAAGCCGAACAGGCTGGCCTGCCACGAGCTGCCGACCGTACCGCAGCTCAGCACCGCGTTGATGTTGCACGAGAGCGCCGCGCGCGGGTCCTTCGCCAGCGCGATCGCGTCGACCGAGAGCACGAACGAGGCGGTCAGGCTGAGCGCGGCCGAGAACAGCATGGTGGCGAAGATCCACCGGTTCGTCTGCCGAAACCGGTTGAACCGTCCGAGCACGTCAGCCACGCGCGGCCGCCTCGATGGCGGCGGCCAGCGGACCGGCGGTGAACAGGTCGCCGGTGAACGTCTGGCCGTTGATCTTGACGGTCGGCGTGCCGGTGACGCCGTCGTCCCAGGCCTGCTGGGTGGCGTCCTCCACCCACCCCGCGTAGGTCTGTGCGGCGAAGCGGTCGGTCATGGCCGGGGTGGCGCCGGCCTCCTGGGCGAGCTCGGCCAGCCGGGCGTCGCTCAACCCGGCGGAGTTCTCCGCGGGCTGGTTGGCGTAGAGCAGCCGGTGGAACCGGAACGCGACCGCCGGGTCGTCGTTCGCGAGCGTGACGAACGCGTTCGCCGCGCGGCTGGAGTACCGGGTGCCCGCCGACATCTCGTCGAGGAACGCCATCGGGTGGATCTCCAGCTTGGCGGTGCCGGCCTCGACCGCGCTCGCCAGCGCGTCGCCGTTGGCGCGTTCGAACCGCCCGCACCAGGGGCACATGAAATCGGCGTACACGCTCACTGTCACGGGCGCGGACGCCTGCCCGACGACCACCGCCCCGCCGCTGGTCGCCCCGGCGGGCACGGTGAGGGAGTCGGAGATGCCGGCGGTCGGCCCGCCGGCGCGGACCAGCGTCCACGCGATCACGCCGACCATCAGCGCGATCACGGTGAGGCCGGCGATCCAGGCCGCCTTGACGGCGCGTCCGGTGCGGGCGGCGGCCCGGGCCCGGGCCTGCTGTTGGGTGCGGAGTGCCTCGCGCCGGCTTCCCGGGGAGGACGCAGGGGTGTTCTTGGAAGTCTTGGACATGGTGTTTCGTTTCCGGGCGGGTACCGCCCTGGTGGTGCTCGATGTGGTGGGGGACGGCGGCAGCCGTCCGGGAGCGCGAACGCGCAGCGGCCGCGCCCGGGGGCGCGGCGGGGGTCAGGAGATCAGATCGAGCAGGACGGAGGCCCGCGGCGGCGCTGTGCCTGCGCGGCGTCCACGCCCCGGTAGTGCGCACGAACGCGCACCGGAACGAGCCGCTGCTCGGGGACGAGCACGGCGGAGAGGCGTACCAGGGCGCCGGCCAGCACGCGGTCGGCGGCGGCCGCGGCACGCCGGGCGGCCCGGACCAGCAGCCCGCCGGCGGTGAGCAGCAACGGCAGCAGGAGCAGTTGCACCACCAGCGTCGCGGCGATCATCAGCGTCCAGCTGACCGCAGGGGTCGGGGCGCTGACACAGTGCACGAAGGCGGCGGGGGTGCTCGGGATCCACTCGTACAGCGGGTGGCCGGCGTCGAAACAGGCGACCACGGTCACCCGCGGCAGCTGCAGCAGCAGCGGCACCAGGCCCAGGATCGTGAGCACGCCGGCAGCGACCCGGGACCGCAGGCCCGGGCGGAGGAGCCACGCGCGCATCGACTGCACGGGAGGAAGCCTACCTGCCGGCCGCGGACCCCACCTGTCCCCGTCCGGGTGGCACCCCGCCCAGCAGGCGGACGGCCCGCTTCGGCGCCCGTCGGGACGCGTGTTACCCTCGGGGGCATGCACACCCGCCGGCTCGCCGCTTCGCTGAGCTCCTCGCGCGTCCTTTCGTGCATGTGTTGTTGTCGCCGCCTGGCCTGACCGCAGCCTGATCGCCGCGGCCGCCGGCCGCGTGACGATCCGAGATCCTCGACCTCTGGACGTCCCCGCGTCTGCCGCTGGCCGCACGCCGTGACCAACCGACCAGAGGACTCCCCCAATGACCACCGCTTCCACTCCGACCGCCGCGCTCATCGACCCGCGCGGCCCCCGCTTCGGCGCCGCCGTCACCTCCGTGGTGCTGGCGGCCACCCTGCTCACCGGCCCCGCCCTCGGCCTGGTGCTGCTGGCCCTCCAGACCGGCGCGTTCGCCGCCGGCGCGCTGCTGGGCCTGCGCTACCAGCCGTACGGCTGGTTCTTCCGGCGCTTCGTCCGGCCGCGCCTCGGCGCGCCCGACGACCTCGAGGACGAGCGTCCGCCCCGGTTCGCCCAGGCCGTCGGCCTCGGGTTCGCCGTGCTCGGCATCCTCGGCATCGTGTTCGCCGTCCCGGTCCTGTTCTACGTCGCGGTCGGCGTCGCCCTGGTCGCGGCCCTGCTGAACGCGGTCTTCGACTTCTGCCTCGGCTGCGAGGTCTACCTGCTGGGCCAGCGCCTTCTCGGGCGTCGCGCCGCGGCCGCGGGGAGCGCCCGATGACCGGCGCATGGGTGGTCGCGGCAGCCGTGCTGCTCGCCCTCGGGTTCGGGCTGTACCGGCGCGTGGTGGACGGACGGCTCCGTCCGGCCACGGCCGACGACGGTCTCGACCCGGCCCGCATCGGGCACGAGTTCGGGCACCGGGCGACGTTCGTCCAGTTCTCGTCCGAGGTCTGCGCGCCCTGCCGCACCACCGCCCGCGTCCTGGGCGAGGTGAGCGCGGCCACGCCGGGGGTCGCCCACGTGGAGATCGACGCAGCCCAGCGCCTCGACCTGGCCGACGAGCTCGGTATCACGCGGACGCCCACGGTGCTCCTGCTGGACAGCAAGGGTGTCGTGCGCAACCGCATCGTCGGCGCTCCCCGCAAGCCGGACGTGCTCCAGGCACTCCAGCTGATCGACAACTGACCAGACCAAGGACTCAACAGATGAGCGCATTTCGCGACGACGTGTGGACACGGATCCGCACCGAGGTGGCCACCGACGCCCAGGCCGAGCCGGCGCTGGCGAGCTTCCTGCACACCACCGTCCTCTCCCACACCCGGCTGGAGGACGCCCTCAGCTTCATCCTCGCCAGCAAGCTCGGCAGCGAGACGATCACCTCGCTGAGCCTGCGCGAGCTGATCACCGCGGCGTTCGACGACGACCGCGGCATCGGCGTCTCGGTCCGCGAGGACCTTCGGGCCGTGCTCAGCCGCGACCCGGCGACCCGCGGGTACTCCCAGCCGCTGCTGTTCTTCAAGGGCTTCCACGCCCTCCAGGCGTACCGCGTCGCCCACTACTACTGGACGCACGCGCGTCCGGCCCTCGCCCTGTTCCTCCAGAGCCGCATCTCGGAGGTCTTCGCCGTCGACATCCACCCCGGGGCCGTGATCGGCAAGGGGATCATGTTCGACCACGCCACCTCCGTCGTGATCGGCGAGACCGCGGTCGTCGAGGACGACTTCTCGATGCTGCACGAGGTCACCCTCGGCGGCACCGGCAAGGTCGGCGGTGACCGGCACCCGAAGATCGGCCGCGGCGTGATGATCGGCGCGGGCGCGAAGGTGCTGGGCAACATCCGGGTCGGTGAGGGCGCGAAGGTCGGCGCCGGCTCCGTCGTGCTGGAGGACGTGGCGCCGTTCACCACCGTGGCGGGCGTCCCGGCCCGTCCGGTCGCCTACCCCGGGCACGCGCTGCCCGCCCTCGACGAACTGGACGTCGTCGGCGAGGTCTGAGCAGGAGGTCCCCTAGGCTGCCACCATGAAGGACCTGCGCGGGCGGTGGGGCGACCTGGGCGTGGTGGCCGGGCTGGTCGTCCAGGTGACCCTGATCGCGCTGGGCGTGGGCTACCTGGCCACGACCGAGAACGAGGACTCGGTCGGGATGCTGATGCTGTGGTGCGTCCTGGGGACGTTGTACGCCGGCACGATGGTGATCGCCCTGTGGGTCTCCGCCCGGGCCCCCGATGGTGGGGAGGGCTGGCGTCCCAGCCTCGTCCAGGTGAACCCGGTGGTGCGGACGGTGGCGCTCGCCGCCTCGGTGGCCGCCGGCGTGATCGGCGTGCTCACGGCGGTCCTCGTGCTGCTGCTCCGCGACGACCAGGACCTGGGCTTGCTGGTCAAGGGCCTGGGCGCGTGGGCGATGCTGCTGGCGTGGGGGTTGGTGCACTGGGGCTTCGCGCAGTGGTACTTCGGGATCTACTACGCCGCGGACACCCCGCCGCTGGACTTCCCGGGGACGCCGCGTCCGGCGCTGGTCGACTTCACCTACTTCGCGTTCACCGTCGGGACGACCTTCGCGGCCTCGGACGTGAGCGTGCTCACCCGGCGGGTGCGCTGGGCGGTCACCGTCCACGGGGTGATCAGCTACTTCTTCAACGGCGCGATCATCGTGCTCGCCCTGAACACGATCCTCGGCCAGAACTGAAGAGATCCCTCAACCCTCAACCCAACCCTCGAGGGCTACTTGAAGGCTGAACGGAACAAATCTCCTTGTCAGAGCGGATTCGACCGAAGGCCGCAGGCTCCCAACCCTCAACCGGACCCTTGCTGGCCGGTCGCGGCGCCGGTTACCAAATACGTGTGAAAGCTGTGACGAGAGTGCTGTCCGTGGCCATTGGGGTCGCCGTGGGCCTTGGCCCTGCCGTGACCTTCGTGTCGCCATCCGACGCGATCACGTCGAGCACCAAGACCAAATTCATCGCCTCGATGGTGACCGCGGCGCAGAACACCCAGCGCAAGTTCGGCGTGCCCGCGTCGGTCTCCATGGCACAGGCGATCGCCGCATCCGACTGGGGCACCTCGAGCGCAGTCGACAAGGCGAAGAACTACTTCGACACCCCGTGCAGCGCGTCGATGACGGCCTCGCAGTTCGCGAAGCTGGCCGAGGCGCAGGTCGGCAAGCCGTACGTGCTCGGCGCCGAGGCGGCGATCAGCAACCCCGATCCGCCCAAGTTCGACTGCTCCGAGCTCGTGCAGTGGCTGTTCGGCCGCTCCGGCAACGAGATCACCGACCTGGCCGCGTCCCAGTACAACGTGACGAAGAAGGTGCCGTCGGGGAGCTCCCCGAAGCCCGGCGACCTGGTGTTCCTGCGCAACAACCCCGCCCGCGCCAACGGCATCGGCCACGTGGCGGTCGTGACCAAGAAGAAGGCGGACGGCGGCTGGGAGGTCATCGAGGCCCGCGGCCGGGCGTACGGCGTGGTCAAGACCACCCTCTCCTACTGGAAGCAGCGCTCCTACTACGCGGGCCTGCGCCGGTACTCCAAATTCGTGCTCGCCAACGGCGACAGCGTGACCGCCTCCGCGTCCGCGACCTACCAGTCGGGCTGCACCACCGTGGGCTCCAGCCAGCTCGGCAAGTTCACCTCGATGACCAACTCGTTCTACGCGAACGGGGCCGCCATCGCCGAGGACAGCGCCTACGCCGACGCCCGCGCCGTGATGTCCAGCGTCCCCCGCTTAGTCGACGCCATCGCCAAGGTGGTCAAGCCGAAGAGCGCGTCGTCCTACGCCAACACCCTCGACGAGCTGATCGACACCTACAACCTCAACGACTACAACGTCGTGCCGATCAAGCGCCTGTTCGAGTCCGGCGACGACGGCGCCAAGGTGACGGCCGTCCAGTACCTGCTGAAGGCTGCCGGCTACAGCGTGAGCGCCACCGGCACCTTCGACGCGGCCACGGTCTCCGCGGTGCGCAAGTTCCAGAAGGCCAAGAAGCTCGAGGTGGACGGCCAGGTCGGCCAGTACACGCTGACCGCCCTGTTCGCGAAGCTGACCAGCGGTGACACCGGCTCCCGGACGACGGCGCTGAACACACTGCTCGACGACCTGGGCTACCGCACCACCGACGGCGACGGCTTCGGCAGCGCCACCCTGGCCTCGGTCAAGTCGTTCCAGGCCACCGCCGGGCACAGCGCCAGCGGGACCGTCGACACCTACACCTGGTCGGCACTGTTCATGTCGCTGGACACGGTCGCCCCCAAGCTGACCGGCACGGCACGCGTCGGGCAGACGCTGAGCGTGGACGGCGGCAACTGGGGCCCGGGCGCGGTCGCGCTCTCCTACCAGTGGTACAGCGACGGCAAGGCGATCAGCGGCGCCACCGCCAACAGCTACGACGTGCAGCCGACCGACGCCGGTTCGCCGCTGCGTGTCGTGGTGACCGGCCTGCGGACCAACTACACCCAGACCGAGCGCGCCGCGCAGAGCGACGTGGTCGACAACGGCACCCTGACCGCCACGCCCACGCCGAAGATCACCGGCACGGTGGCCGTCGGCAACAAGCTGACCGCCGTCGCCGGGACCTGGGGGCCGGGCAAGGTCACCCTCGCCTACCAGTGGTCGCGCAACGGCAAGGAGATCGACGGCGCGACGTCCAGCAGCTACGCGGTCCAGGTCGCCGACCTCGACGACGTCCTGACCGTGGCGGTGACCGGCACGCGGGTCGGCTACAACGCGGTGACCAAGACCTCCGCCAAGACGGACGCGGTGGCCGCGGGCACGCTGAGCGTCAAGGGCGTCAAGATCACCGGGACGGCCAAGGTGGGCAAGACCCTCACCGCGGTGCCGGGCACCTGGGCGCCGTCCGGGGTCACCTTCACCTACCAGTGGTACCGCGGCTCGGCGAAGATCGCCGGCGCGACCAAGAGCACCTACAAGCTCGCCAAGGTGAACAAGGGCAAGGTGGTCAGCGTCCGGGTGGTCGGGTCGCTGGAGGGCTACCGCAACCTGGGCAAGCAGTCGGCCAAGCTGAAGATCAGCTGACCGTCACCACTGGGCGCCCGCGCACTTCGCGACGACCTTGAAGGGCAGGACCTCTTCGATGGTCTTGCCCTTCCGGGTCTCCACGGCCTTGAGCTTGCCCGAGACCGTGTAGGTGTTGCCGGCGGACGCCAGCTTGGCCGACGTCCCGCTCGCGGTCTTGGCGGAGTCGTAGGACAGCTTCCAGGTGAACCCCTCGGAGTCCTCGCCGAAGGCGACGGCCACCGAGTCGACGGCGGCCTTGCCGGCCTTCAGCACGATCGTGGCGTCCACGGTGCCGTAGAAGTCGTTCGCGTGGTCGGCGAGGGTGATCGTGGACGCCCCGTTCTTCGTCCCGCACGTGCCGGTGAGCTTTTTCGTGACCTCGGCGTACATCGTCAGGCTCCCCGACGCCTTCACCGACGCGGGGCTCGGCGTGGCCGTCGCGGTCTGGGACGCGCTCGACGTGGCCGTCGAGGTCGCCGTGCTGGACGGCGTCCGGGTCGGGGCGGACGGGGTGATGGTCTCCACCGGCTTCGGGGTGAAACCGGGCGTCGCGGTCGCGCAGGCGGTCAGGCTGACGGCCACCCCGGTTCCGAGGGCGGCGACGACCGCCCTCCCCCATCGCCGCAGGGCCGGGTTCGGTCGGGGCGCAGTCATCTTCTCCACGCCTTCCATCGTCCAGCCTCGGCCAAGCACCGCCCGTGCCGACGCGCCAGCGGGGGCGAAGTCCGTGCGGTTTGCTCGATGGCGGTTCGCGGCACCAGCGGGAGGGTCGGGCGTCAGACCGGGCCGTCGAGCCGTCCGAAATCGAGGGTGCGCAGCACGAGTTCGCCGGCCTCCTCGCACTCGTCGAGATCAATGCGGGCGGTGATCGACCAGTCGTGGTCGCCGGCCGGGTCGTCGATGATCTGCCGGACGTCCCAGGTGCGTCCGTGCTCGGTGACCACCAGCAGCTTCGGGCCGCGCGCGTCCGCGTCGGTGGGCAGCTCGTCGTGCTCGTCCCAGTACTCCCCCAGCGCCTCGTCCCAGCGCGTCCGGGTCATCGCGCCGCCGGGCTCGAGCGCGGCCAGGCCGTCCACGTCGTCGGCGGAGGCCAGTTCGACCCGGCGGAACATGGCGTTGCGTACCAGCACCCGGAACGCCCGCAGATTGCTGGTGACGGTCTGGCGCGGCGGCAACGGCTCGTCCGGGGAGGCGCCGGACGACAACCCGGCCAACGACTCCCACTCGTCGAGCAGGGAGGAGTCGGTGAGGCGGGTGACCTCGCCCAGCCACTCGATCAGGTCCTCCAGTTCCTCGGTGCGGACGCTCTCGGGCACGGTCTGGCGCAGCGCCCGGTAGGCGTCGGAGAGGTAGCGCAGCAACAGGCCCTCACTGCGTTGCAGCTTGTAGAAGCCGACGTACTCGCCGAACGTCATTGCCCGCTCGAACAGGTCGCGGACGACGGACTTCGGGCTCACCGGGCTCTCGGCCAGCCACGGGTGGGCGGCCAGTTCTCCGGAGTAGACGTGCTCGAGCAGCTCGGCCAGCGGGCGCGGCCAGCTGACCTCGTCCAGCAGTTCCTGGCGCTCCTCGTAGTCGTAGCCGTCGGCCTTCAGCTCGGCGACCGCCTCGCCGCGCGCCTTGAACTGCTGGGCGAGCAGGATCACCTTGGGGTCTTCGAGGGTGGCCTCGATCACGCTGACCACGTCGAGGGCGTAGCCGGGGGTCTCGGGGTCGAGCCGGGCCATCGCGGCCAGGGCGAACGCGCTCAGGGGCTGGTTGAGGGCGAAGTTCGACTGGAGGTCGACGGCCAGCGCGTAGCGGCGTCCGCCGGGTGTCGGCTCGGCGAGCCGGGTGACGACCCCGGCGCGCAGCAGCGAACGGCCCATCGCGGCCGCCCGGCGCAGCATCCGTTGGCGCTGGGTGCGGTCGGGCGTGCAGGAGTCGATCAGGGCGGCCAGGGCGGTGCCGGTGTCCTCGTCGCGCTGCAGCAGGTTCAGCAGCATCGCGTGGGTGACCCTCATCCGCGCGTGCAGCGGTTCGGGCTCGGACTCGATCAGCTTGGTGAAGGTGGCCTCGGTGAAGTTCACCATGCCCTCGGGCGGCTTCTTGCGGCGCACGCTCTTCAGCTTCTTCGGGTCGTCGGCGAACTTGGCCAGGATCCGGGTGTTCTCGACCTCGTGGTCGGGGGCCTGGGCGACGACGTAGCCGACGGTGTCGTAGCCGGGGCGCCCCGCGCGTCCGGCGATCTGGTGGAACTCGCGGCTGCGCAGGACGCGGGAGCGGCGCCCGTCGAACTTGGCGAGCGCCGCGAACAGCACGGTGCGGATCGGCACGTTGATGCCGACGCCGAGGGTGTCGGTGCCGCAGATGACGGTGAGCAGCCCGCGCTGGGCGAGGGTCTCGACGAGGCGCCGGTAGCGGGGCAGCATGCCGGCGTGGTGGACGGCGATGCCGGCGTGCAGCAGCGTGGACAGCGTCTTGCCGAAGCCGCCGGAGAACCGAAACCCGCGCAGGGCCTCGACCAGGGCCGCCCGGTGGCTGCGGTCGACGATGCCGGAGCTGAGCAGGGCCTGCGCGCGGTCGACGGCGCTGCCCTGGGTGGGGTGCACCACGTAGACCGGCGCCTGGCGGGTGTCGATGAGGCCCTGGATGGTCTCGTGGACCGGCGTCACCGCCCACGAGTAGACCAGTGGCACCGGGCGCAGCGCGCCCCCGACGATCGTGGACGGACGGCCGGTGCGGCGCTCGAGCCCGGCGGCGGTGTCGCTCATGTCGCCGAGGGTGGCGGACATGATCACGAACTGGGCCTGCGGGAGCTCCACCAGCGGCACCTGCCAGGCCCAGCCGCGGTCGCGGTCGGCGAGGAAGTGGAACTCGTCCATCACCACCTGGTCGACGTGGGCGTCCCGGCCCTCGCGGAGGGCGATGTTGGCCAGGATCTCGGCGGTGCAGCACACGATCGGCGCGTCGGGGTTCACCGAGGCGTCGCCGGTGACCATGCCGACGTTGGCCGCGCCGAAGACCGCGCACAGGGCGAAGAACTTCTCGCTGACCAGGGCCTTGATCGGGGCGGTGTAGTAGCTGCGTCCACCGGCCGCCAGCGCGGCGAAGTGGGCGGCGGTGGCGATCAGCGACTTGCCCGAGCCGGTGGGCGTGGTGACGATGACGTTCGCGCCGGTGAGGATGTCGATGACGGCCTCGTCCTGGTGCGGGTAGAGCGTGATGCCGTCCGCGGCCGTCCACTCCAGGAAGGCCTCGTACAGCCGGTCGGGGTCGGCGGCGCCGTCCGCGGGCACCAGGTCGGTGAGTCTCATGTCCGGCCCATCGTGTCATGCCCCGGACCGACAGCTGGGCCTCCTTCCCGGCGAACATCGCGATCTCAGTGCAGTACGCAATCCGCCCTGGATCGGTCCGCACGTCGGCCGATCAGGCCGAAAACGACCCGATCCAGTGCAGATCGGTTCGCCCATGGCCGGCGTGGGCCGGCCGCACGCGGCGGAGATCAGGGGTGAACCGGACGCGAGGGCACCCGCGGCAATAGGTTGGGGGCATGCGAGTACTCGTTGCCGACCAGTTCGAACAGTCCGGTCTCGACGGCCTCACCGCGGCCGGCTGCGAGGTGGTGTTCTCCCCTGCCCTGAAGGACCAGGCCCTCGTCGACCAGATCGCGGCCGACGCCCCCGACGTGCTGGTGGTGCGCAGCACGAAGGTCCCGGCCGCGGCACTCGAGGCCGGCCCGCTGAAGCTGGTGGTCCGCGCGGGTGCGGGCTACAACACGATCGACGTCGCCACCGCGTCCCGGCTCGGCATCTACGTCGCCAACTGCCCCGGCAAGAACTCGATCGCCGTCGCCGAGCTCGCGTTCGGCCTGATCTGTGCGCTCGATCGCCGGATCGCCGACAGCGTCGCCGACCTGCGTGCGGGCCGCTGGAACAAGTCCGAGTACTCGAAGGCCAAGGGCCTGTACGGCCTCACGCTCGGCCTGATCGGCGTCGGCGGGATCGGCAAGGAGATGATCCCGCGGGCCAGGGCGTTCGGCCTGAAGGTGGTGGCCTGGAGCCGCAGCCTCACGCCCGAGCGGGCGTCGGAGCTGGGCGTCACGCTGGCCGCTTCTCCGCTCGAGGTCGCGAGGACCGCCGACATCGTCAGCGTCCACGTCGCCCTCAACTCCGAGACTCGGGGCCTGCTCGACGCCGCCTTCTTCGACGCCATGAAGGACGGCGCGTTCTTCGTCAACACCTCCCGCGGCGAGGTCGTGGACGAGCCCGCGCTGGTCGCCGCGATCCGGGCGAGGGGCCTGCGCGCCGGTCTGGACGTGTTCGCCGACGAGCCGGCCACCGGAACCGGCGACTTCGCCTCCGAGGTCGCGCAGTTGCCCGGCGTCTACGGCACCCACCACATCGGCGCGTCCACCGACCAGGCGCAGGAGGCGATCGCGGCCGAGGCCGTCCGGATCGTCCGCGTGTTCGCCGAGACCGGGTCGGTGCCGAACGTGGTCAACCTGGCCAGGAAGACGCCCGCGACGTCCACGATCGTGGTGCGCCACCTCGACCGGCCCGGGACACTGGCCCACACGCTGGACGCGATCAGCGCGGCCGGTATCAACGTCCAGGAGATGGAGAACATCATCTTCGACGGCGCGCTCGCCGCGGTCGCCCACATCAACATCGAGGGCGCCGTGGACGACGCCCTGCTGGACGCCATCCGGAGCCACGAGTCGGTGATCGACGCCTCCGTCATCGCGCTCTCCTAGGCCGGGCACGCCGGTTCAGGGCGCGCGCAGCTCCCCGCGCTCGCGCAGGTCGGCGACGATGCGGTCGTAGAACGCCTCGTCGATGCGGTACTTCGCCCGGTAGATCAGGTAGCTGATCACGATCAGCACCGGCGGCAGCACCAGCATGCCGATCTTGATCGTGAGCAGGCCGGACGCCGAGGTGTCGGCAGGCCGCGCGGGGTTCACGCCCGCGATCACGATCGCCACCGCCACGATCTCGGTCGACAGCGCCGCGCCCACCTTGTTGATGAACGGCTGCAACGCGAAGGTGACCGCGCCGTTGCGGCGTCCCAGCTTCCACTGCCCGTACTCGATGGTGTCGGTGAGGAACACCAGCATCAGCAGCGTGATGAACGAGGAGCCGAGGAACAGCAGCAGGCCGGCCACCAGGATGAACGCGATCTGGGCGGGGCTGACGAAGAAGACGAGGTAGCCGGCCAGGATCAGGCCGGTCGCGAACGAGTACAGGGTGCGCCGCGAGTAGCGCTTCGACACCCACGGGAAGATCGCGTAGCCCACCAGCTGGCTGGCCACCAGCACCGCGCCGAACGGTGAGTACATCGTCTCGTCGCCGTACACGTACTTGAAGTAGTAGGTGCCGAACGTGGTCGTGGTGAGGTAGCCGGTCATGAACAGGACCATCGCGATCGCGGTCCACAGCAGCTGGTCGTTGCCGAACACGACCCTCGCCAGTCCACGGAGGCTGGTGCGCTCCTGCTCGACCACGATCGGGGGCTCGCGGACGCCGAACAGCGTCACCGACTGGCTGCACAGCATGATCGCCACCACGCCGATCGCGAACAGCGTCCACGCTCCCGTCGCGCCCGCCGACGGGGTCAGGGCCTGGGTGACCGGAAGCACCGCGACCACCACCACGAACAGCCCGATGGTGGCGAAGATCTTGGCCACCGACCCGAAGCGCTCGCGCTGCTTCTGGTCGATGGTCAGGGCCGGCAGCAGCGACCAGTACGGGATGTCGTTCGCCGTCCACGACAGGCTCCACAGCAGGTAGACCAGCGCGAACACCACCACGAACGCGGTGCCGGTCAGCCCGAGGTCGGTGAACAGCAGGACGGTGGCGATCGAGGACGCCACCACCCCGACCGCGATCCAGGGCTTGTAGTGGCCCCACCGCGTCCGGGTGTTGTCGACGATCGCGCCCATCACGATGTCGGCGACCGCGTCGAACAGCCGGGCGATGAGGATCAGCGAGCTGGCCCACAGGAACTCCTGGGGCGGCGGACGCAGCACGTCGCTGAGGAAGAACACCAGGTACAGGCTGACCAGGGTGTAGACCATGTCCCGGCCGACCGTGCCGATCCCGAAGGCCCACAGGTTCCGGCGGTCGATCGCCGGCGGCACCGTGACCGCAGCCGGTTCGGCGTCACTCATCGCGTCCCCCTCACCCGATCGGGTACTGCTGGCCGGCGACCCACCGGTCGTGCGCCTCGACCGTAGCGCCGGAGTGTGCAATCACGTCGGCATAGAACCGTCCGGACTCCCGGATCGTCCGCTCCTGGCTCTCGAAGTCGAGCGCCACCAGGCCGAACCTCGCCGACTCGCCTTCGGCCCACTCCCAGTTGTCGGTGAAGCACCAGTGGTAGTAGCGCTCGATGGGCAGGTCGGACGCGGCGATCGCGGCCAGGTGCTCGTAGAGGTAACGCGCGCGGAAGCTGTCGGCGGCGTCGGCGGTGCCGTTCTCGGTGATCCACACCGGCACCGGCAGCACCCGGTGCGCCCACGCGGCCAGCTCGACCAGCCCGGCCGGGTGGATCTCCCAGCCCAGGTCGTTCACCGGGACGCCGGTCGCCATCTCGTCGCCGATCCCCCGCACCGTGTTGCGCGTGTAGTAGTTGATCGCCTGGAAGTCGGCGTATCGGCCCGGACGCACGCCGCGCGGCGTCCGCAACGGGGGCAGGAAGCGGCCGGTGGACGCGGCCCGCACCGCCGCCCCCTGGAACAGGTGCCGGGTGGCGAGCGCGGACGCCGCGTGCACCGGGTTGGCCCGGTGCCGCGGACGGAACACCCGCAGGTGGTGTGCGGCGCCGACCAGCGCGTCCGGCTGGAGCTCGTGGATCAGCCGGTACGCGGCCACGTGGGCCTCCAGCAGTGCCTGCATCACCGCGATCGTGCGCGGCAGCGACATCTCGCCCGGCGGCCACTCCCCGTACAGCCAGCCCTTCACCGCCTGCACGTTGATCTCGTTGATCGTGATCCACTCCCCGACCAGGTCGCCGAGCTCGCGCACGACCTTCTCCACCAGGCGAAGGAACGTGCGCACCGCCGCTGGGGCGAGCCAGCCGCCGGCGTCGTCGAACCAGCCCGGCACGCTGAAGTGGTGCAGGGTCACCAGCGGGGTGATGCCGGCGTCCCGCAGCCCGGTCAGCTCGTCGCGGTAGTGGGCGAACGCGTCGGCGTCGAAACGTCCGGGGGCGGGCTCGAGGCGCGCCCACTCCAGTCCCAGCCGGTAGTGGCGGACGCCGAGTTCGGCCAGGAGCGCGGTGTCCGGCGCCACCCGGTTCCAGTGGTCGGCCGCCCGGGCCGGTGTGGTGCCGTCGTGGATGTGGCCGGGCGTCGCCGCCCAGCGATGCCAGTTGGTGTCGAGGTCGCCACCCTCGATCTGTGTGGCCGCCGTGGCCACGCCGAGGGCGCAGTTCGGGAGCGAGAAACCAGGCATGCCGGCACCTTCGTTGGTCCTGGCTCGACGCTACACCGGGCCCCGGCGGCCAGTGGCGAATCAGCCGCACGTGTCGAGCATGGCGGCCAGCGCCTGCTTCTCCTGCCGGTCGGTGGGGAGGGCGTAGGCGGCCTTCACCATCACGTAGCGCACCGCGTAGCCGCACTCGGCGCCCCGGTCGGGACGCCACTGGCTGGCGTCGGCGTTGCCCTTGCCCTTGTTGGTGGCCCCGTCGACCGCCACCAGGTTGCGCAGGTCGTTGGCGAACGTGAGCCGCCGGGCGGGGGTCCAGGCGTCCGCGCCGTACCGCCACGCGACGCTCAGCGCGACGATGTGGTCGATCTGCACCTGCTCGGACTGCTTCTTCGCATCGGTGAGGGTGACGACGGTCCCGGTGTACGGGTCGGCCCAGGAGCCCGAGCGGACGTCGTGGTCGCAGCGGCCCTGCCGGGCCACCCGGTAGGGACGGTCCTTGAGCAGGTCGCGCAGCAGCACGTCGTCGCGCTGGTTGCAGCCGTTGCGGTCGGTGTCGGTCCAGGCGTCCCCGAACCGGGCGCGGGAGTAGCCGCCGACGCTGCCGGGACGGGGAACCACGACGAGCGCGGCGAGCTGGGTCCGGGCGGTCGCGATGTCCTTGGCCGAACTGGTGAACATCGTGTTGCCGGGGACGGGCGGCCCGGGGGCGAACCAGCCGGTGACCGTGCGCCAGTTCAGCGCCACCACGACGGCGGCGGTCACGAGCACGCCCACCGCGAGCCACGCCAGCACGGCCGTGCGCCGCCGAGCCCCGTCCGTCCGCTGCATCGTCCTCCCCCGGGGGTCATGATCCCACCGGACGCACGCTCGTCCGAATCAGGTGGACGTCGCGCCCACTTCCTCGGCGGCGACGGCGTTGATCTCGGCGCCCAGCAGCACGGCGTAGCTGGTGATCCACAGCCACAGCATCATCACCACCACCCCGGCCAGTGCGCCGTAGGTCTTGGCGTAGTTGCCGAACATCGTCACGTAGGTCGAGAAGCCCGCGGACGCGGCCAGCCACAGCACGGTGGCCACGACCGCACCGACCGAGGTCCAGGCCAGGTTCGGTGACTCCTTCACCAGCGCGAGCCGGTACAGCATCGCCAGCCCGAACATCACCAGGCCGGCGAGCAGCAGCCAGCGGACGATCTCGGCCAGCCAGCGCAGCCCGCCGTCCAGCCCGATCACCTGGAAGACCACCGGCAGGACGGCGACCAGTCCCACCACCAGCAGCATGAACACCACCGCTCCGACGGTGAGGCCGAGCGCGACCAGCTTCTGCTGGAGGTAGCCCCGCTTCTGCTGGTCGTCGTAGGCCACGTTGATGGCGGTGACGAGGTTGCCGATGCCACCAGACGCGCTCCACAGCGCCAGCACGAGCGTGACGACCAGACCCCAGCCCAGGCTCCGGGTCGGCGCGGACGCGAGTTGCTTCAGCTGGCTCGCCAGGAACGTGCTCGCGTCCGGGGGCATCGCGTTCAACAGGCCGGAGGTCTGGTGCGCGATGGTGTCGGGGTCGGCGAACAGCCCCCACACCAGCGTGAACGCGATCAGGGCCGGGAACAGTGCCATGAAGCCGTAGAACGCCACACCCGCGGCCAGCAGCGGGACCTGCTCGGCCGAGGCCTCCTTCCAGCCGCGCACGGCCAGCGCGAACCACCGCCGGGGCGGGATCCGGGAGGGTCGGTCGGCCTTCACGGCGGCGGGTTGGTCGGATGCCATGCCGCTTTCTACCCGATCGGGGTGGTCGAAATCCAACGTCAGCGAGTGATGATTACGCTGTCAGGTGCTGCCCGGAGGGGCGGCGGGTATGACTGGTCGGGTCGCCACGAGCGCGACGGCGAGGGGTGGGGTGACGGGGTGGAACACACGGCGAACACGGCGGCGGCTGAGCGGCGCGCGTCCGCTGCGGGCGTGAGCAGGGACTTCGCCGGGCTCGACGACCTCAGCACGCTGATCGGGGCTGCGGAGTACGGGTTCTCGCTGCTGTTCGGCGGCGACTGCACGATCCAGTTGACCGTCGAGGTGGACGACGACCTGATCGGCGGCGGCGGGGTGCTGCCCCGCGCGACGCTGGACGAGGCGGTGGGCGCCGGTCTGGCGGGGACGCCGAGCGCCGAGGTCGTGCTGGTGCGTCCGGGCATCCTGCTGGCGCCGGAGTCGGCAACCGGCGACTGCCGTGCGTGGATCCAGTTCCCGACGCCGCGGCGGATCCCGGTGGACGAACTGATCGTCGCCGATCTGCTCGCGCAGGCGTTCGCGATCGCGGTCGACCGCGTGGTGGCCCTGGACAAGGCGTCGGTGCGGGAGGACCAGCTGCGGGCGGCGATCCGCAGCCACGAGGTGGTCGGGCAGGCGGTCGGGATCCTGCTCGAGCGCCACCGGTTGACGCCCGCCGAGGCGTTCCAGCGGCTCCGTGCGGCCAGCCAGAACCGCAACATCAAGCTGATCGAGATCGCGCGGCGCGTGATCGAGACCGGCGTCGAGCCGGACGTCGCCTGAGGCGGACCTCAGAGCGGGTGCCCGGCGTCGTCGGTGCGGAACGACTGGGTCTTGAACTTGTTCAGGAAGCCGAGCAGGCGACCGTCCGTGGTCTGGACGATCGTCGCGCCGTCCTGCCAGATCGCGTTCTCCTCGTCGTGGCCGCCGCCCGGGGGGTCGCCCTGGTTCTGGTGGATGTTGTGCACGCCCAGCCCGCTGGTGAACGGTTCCCCGAAGACGTAGAAACGCACGCCCTGGGTGAGGATCGACTCCAGGTCGGTGAGCGCCTGGATGCCCGTCCCGCTGTTCCACGGCGGGTTCCAGCGCAGCCAGCCGAGCAGGCGCGACAGCCAGCTGTCGTAACGCACCCAGTTGATGAGGAACGGGGGGTGCAGCACCGGCGAGCGCGGGTAGTCCAGGGCGCCGGACGTCGGCGTGGACGCGAGCGGGTGCCAGCCGTCCGGGAGCGCGGTGAGGGCGGCGAGGTCGGCCGGCCGGATGCGCACGATGCGCCACTGGATGCCGTCGGGGGCGTTCTTCGGGTCGACGTCGATCGCGCAGTGGTAGTTGCCCGGCGGCGCGTGCACGACCAGGTTGCCGTGGTAGTAGCGCCCGTAGTCGTCCGGGGGATCCCGGTAGTAGTCGTGCTCGGTCCCGATGACCAGTCCGTAGCCGTTGCGCAGCGGCATCGCGTCTCCTCCCGCCGTCACCCGATGAGAGCGTCCATGACGGTCGGAGATACCTCGCAGAGGTCCACCTGGTCCGGCCGACCCGCTGACCGAGGTCCGCCACGGGGGATCTGCGCCCCCGGCGGGACTCGAACCCACGCACGACAGATTAGAAGGCTGTTGCTCTATCCACTGAGCTACGGGGGCCAGGCGCGCTTCGATGGTATCCGGTCTGGCCCAAGTTCCCGTGCCGCGGCAGGATGGGCCCCATGCAGACCTTCGACCTCGTCCGCGACGCCCTGGGCCGCGTCCACGAACTGATTCCCGCCGTGCTGGACGGCCTCTCCGGCGAGGACCTGCTGTGGCGTCCGGACCCCGAGGCCAACTCCATCGGCTGGCTGGTGTGGCACCTGACGAGGGTCGAGGACGACCACCTCGCCCGGCTCGCCGGCGTCGAGCAGGCGTGGACGGCGGACGGCTGGTACCAGCGCTTCGGGCTGCCGTACCTGAAGGGCGCGCACGGCTTCCGGATGACGCCGGTGGAGGTCGGAGCGTTCAACGTGACCGAGACCGGGCTGCTCAACGGCTACGCGGCCGCCACCTGGGAGCAGGCGCAGGCCATCCTTGCCAGCCTGGGCGAGGACCGGCTCGACGAGATCATCGATTCGCGCTACACGCCTCCGGTGACCCTCGGCGCCCGGCTGGTGTCGGTGATGGTCGAGACCGCCCAGCATATGGGACAGGCCGGCTACATCCGGGGGCTTCGGGAGCGCAGCCGAGGCATCAACTCAGGTTGGGCGGGCACGGCATGACCACCCGGACGACGCGCGACGCCATCGCGCAATCGAACGTCGTAAAGTACCGCCCGTGAATGAACACCTGGTGTGGGTCGACTGTGAGATGACCGGTCTCGACCTCCACGCTGACGCCCTGATCGAGGTCGCTGCCCTCGTCACCGATTCCGAGCTGAACGTGCTCGGCGACGGCATCCAGGTGGTCATCAAGCCGCCCGCCGAGGCGCTGGAGCAGATGGGCGAGTTCGTCCGCACCATGCACGACAACTCCGGCCTGCTGCCGCTGCTCGAGGACGGCCTGCCGATGGCCGACGCCGAGGAGCGCGTCCTCGCCTACATCCGCGAGCACGTGCCTGAGCCGCGCCGCGCCCCGCTGGCCGGCAACACCATCGGCACCGATCGCGCGTTCCTGGCCCGCGACATGCCCACCCTCGAGGGCCACGTCCACTACCGCAACGTCGACGTCTCCAGCCTTAAGGAGCTCGCCCGACGCTGGTTCCCGCGGACGTACTACAACACTCCGGCCAAGAACGGGAACCACCGCGCGCTGGCCGACATCCGCGAGTCGATCGAGGAGCTCCGCTACTACCGCGAGGCGCTGTTCGTGCCGCCGCCCGGGCTCAACACCGAGTCGCTGCGAGAGCTCGCCGCCAAGCACCAGGGCTCGCTGACCGGCGAGGCGGTCGCCTCCGCCGGACACTGATTTCAACTCTCGACGGACCAGCCGCTAAGCTGGTCGGGCCCTGAACGGCAACGCCGGGGCACATGGTGGGTATAGCTCAGTTGGTAGAGCACCTGGTTGTGGTCCAGGTGGTCGCGGGTTCGAGTCCCGTTACTCACCCCAGGTTGAAACCCGTTCTGACGAGCTCCAATGGTCAGGGCGGGTTTCTTCATGCAGCAGTCGTGCAGCAGGCTCGCTCGTCCCAAACTAGAATGAAATGCTAGAATCAAGCCGTGACGTCGATCACGCTCACCGAGCTGAACCAGAACCCCTCCCGGGCGACGCGACTCGCCGACCAGGGTGAGGTGATCGTGATGCGCCGGGGACGAGCCGCGTATCGCATCACCAGGATCGAGAGTTCCGGCGATCCGCTCGACGAACTGGTGGACACCGGCCTCGCCCGACCGTCCCGCAGCACCGCTCCCCGGTCGGCTCGCCGCTTCCCCACCCTCCCCACCGAGATCGACCTCGGGACTGCCCTCGACGCCGAACGGGCCAGGCTCGATGGCCTCATCTGAGCGCACCTGGTTCGTCGACTCGTCCGTGCTGCTGCGAGCAATCGCGGACACCTCCGCTGCGGCCCGCGAGTGGTTCGAAACCGCCTATGCCGCCGGTGACAGGTTCGTCGGCTCACGCATGCTCGAACTGGAGGTGCTGCGGGTCGTCAAGAACGCCGGGCTGGCCACGGACGTCGCCCTCGAATACCTGGACGAGTTCACCCTGATCGCGGTCGGGGACGACCTGGTCGACGAGGCCATCGCACTCGACCACGTCCTGGGTGGGGCCGACGCACTACACATCGCATCGGCCCTACGGCTCGGCCCACAGAGCGTCACGATCGTCACCCATGACGTCCAGATGGCCCGGGCTGCCGCCGGCCTCGGGTTCGCCGTGCTCGATCCCGTCACCGACGATCCGGGGCGAGGGTCTGTGGTCTAGCTCATCCGACGTCGGACGCGTCCACGTCGAGGTGCGCACCGAACCACGCGATCAGCGGCGCGTAGTCGCGCCAGTCCTGCCGCACGTGGTCGATCACGGCCGCCTCCTCCAGCCAGTCGGGCGTCCCCTGGTCGCGGGACGCGCGCAGCGTCCGGTGCCGCAGCAGCGCGATCCGCGGATGGTCGGACGCGATGCCGCGCGGCGCCGAGGTGAGCTGGTCGCCACCGATCGCCACGCCGGCGTCCACCAACCGCGCCACGATCGCCTCCAGCTCGGCGCCGCTGTCGTCGTCCACCACGGCCTCCCGGAACGCGGCCACCTGGGCCGGCGTCGACTGGTACCAACCGGCGCCGGTCATCAGCCCGTGCCTGCTCACCTGCACGTACAGCCCCACCCCCGGCGAGGTGCCGACCACCGCGCCCTGGTGCACCTTGTACGGCGACTTGTCCGAGGAGAACCGGACGTCGCGGTGCGGCCGGAACAGCTTGGCCGCTCCGAACTCGTCGGAAAGCCCGTCGCACAGCGCCTGCATCGGGTCGCGCACCGACCGCTTCCACCGGTCCTGCTGGGCCGTCCACCAGGGCCGTTCGTTGTTGTACTCGAGTTCGGTGAAGAAGTCGACCGCATCCAGCGGGATGCCCGGGAGCGCCTGGGTCTGTGCCACCCGCACACTCTGGCAGCAGCCCGGGCGGCGCCGGAAGGTCCACGGGCCGAGGAGCGGACGATTTGCGCCACCGGCGCGCTACCGTGAATTCACCCCGAGTTGAAAGTTGGTGAGCCCGTGCCCGAGATTCCCTGGCGCTCGTTCGTCGCGATCGGCGACTCCCTCACCGAGGGACTCCAGGACTTCGACCCGGTGGGCAACCCCGTCGGGTGGGCCGACCGGTTCGCCGGGCACCTCGCCGACCGGGCCGGCGAGCCCGTCCGCTACGCCAACCTCGCCATTCGCGGACGCCTGTTGCAGCCGATCCTCGACGAACAGGTCGAGCCGGCCCTCGCGCTCGCGCCCGACCTGGTCTCGATCTGGGGCGGCGGCAACGACATGTTGCGTCCCGACGCCGACCCCGACGAGATGGCGGCGGCGGTCGAAGGGGCCGTGGCACGGTTCCGCGCCGCGGGCGCCGACGTCCTGATCGGCCTCGGCGTCGACTCCCGCGACTCACCGGTGATCAAGCTCACCCGCAAGCGCACCGCGATCTACAACATCCACCTGGTCGGCATCGCCGCGCGGCACGGCGCGCACATCCTCGACGCCTGGAACATGCGGTCGCTGCGCGACTGGCGGATGTGGCACGCCGACCGCATCCACCTGAACGCGCTCGGGCACGCCCGCGTCGCGCAGGCCGCGCTGGTCGGCCTCGGCCTGGAACCGGACAGCCCCGACTGGGACGAGCCGCTGCTCGCGCGTCCGCCGATGACCCGCCGCGAGACCGTCGACTGGAACGTTGCCTGGACGCGCGAACACCTCAGCCCGTGGCTGCTGCGCCGCCTGCGCCGCACGAGTTCCGGAGCCGGGCGCGCCCCCAAGCTGCCCGCCTACACCGAGGTGGCGCCGGCCCGGGTGTGACGCTCCGTGGTCGAGCCGATACCCGCCCCCAGAGCCGATATTGGCACAATGGGCGCATGCCGACCACCCTGAGCGCCTCCGCAGTGCCCGCGTCGCTGTCGCGCGCCGAGCGGCTGCGGCTGTGGGCCGCCATCCGGGTGGGCGACGCCGCGGCGCTCGCCTCACGGCTGGCCGGACGCGGCTCCGGCGCGTCCATCCGTGGCCAGGTGCTGACCCGGCTGGCCCCGGACGCGTTCGCGCAACTGCTCCAGGGACGCCGTGTGCTGGCGGTGTCGGGCACCAACGGCAAGACCACCACCACCCACCTGCTCGCCGCCGCGGTCCGCGCCGGCCTGGGCGCCGACGCCGGCCGGCTGGTCACCAACGCCGACGGCGCCAACTTGCACTACGGCATCGCGTCCGCGCTGAGCCAGCGTCCGCACGCCGACATCGCGGTCATCGAGACCGACGAGCGCGTGGTGTCGGACATGATCGCCCACGCCCGTCCCGAGGTGCTGGTGCTGCTGAACTTCAGCCGCGACCAGCTCGACCGCCACCACGAGATCAAGGCCCTCGGCCGCGCCTGGCGGGTCGCGCTCGAGGCAGCAGGGACGGCCGGGCCGGTGATCGTCGCCAACGCGTCCGACCCGCTCGTGGTGTGGTCCGCCGAGACCGCAGCCCGCACGATCTGGGTCGAGACCGCCACCACCTGGAACGCGGACGGGACGCTGTGCCCGGCCTGCGGCACGGTGCTGCGCCGCGAGGAGACGGACGGGCGTGACCGGTGGCTGTGCCCCGGCTGCGGACTGGCCCAACCGGTGGCGAGCTACCGGGTCGAGGACGACCACATCGTGCTGCCGGGCGGCACCATGGTGCGTCCCGACCTCCAGGTGCCGGGTTCGTTCAACGTCTCCAACGCGGCCTGTGCGCTGGCCGCCGCGGTCGAGTTCGGCGTCCCCGTGCCGGTTGCACTGGCCGGCATGCACACCGTCACCGCGCCCGCCGGCCGGTTCGCCACCGCGTACTTCGGCCGCACCCGGGCCCGGCTGCTGCTGGCCAAGAACCCGGCCGGCTGGGCCGAGGCGCTGCCGCTGGCCACGTCCGACCCGGTGATCCTGGCGATCGACTCGGTCGCCGCCGACGGCAAGGACGTCTCCTGGCTGTGGGACGTCGACTACGAACAGCTCGTCGGGCGCCGCGTGGTCTGCACCGGACCGCGCGCCCAGGACCTGGCGGTGCGCCTCAGCTACGCCGGGGTCGAGCACGAGATCGAGCCGGACCTGCGGGCCGCGCTCGGTGAGAGGGAGCTGCCGGTGGACGTGATCGCCACCTACACCCCGTTCCAGCGGCTGCTGAAGATGGCGGGGCTGCGATGAGCCCCGTCGAGATCGTCCTGGTCTACCAGTCGCTGCTGGGCATCTACGGCGACCGCGGCAACGCGATGGTGCTGCGCCAGCGCCTGGCCCGGCGCGGCATCGACGCCACCCTGACCGTCGTCGAACCCGGCGACCCGCTCCCGGCCACCGGCGCGGTCTACCTGCTGGGTGGCGGTGAGGACGCCGCCCAGGTCTCGGCGGTGCGGGCCCTGAAGGCCGACGGCCACCTGTTCCGGGCCCTCGACGACGGCGCCGTCCTGTTCGCCGTGTGCGCGGGCTACCAGATCGTCGGTGAGACCTTCACCGTGGGCGACAACGACGACGTCATCGACGGCCTCGGGCTGCTGGACGTGACCACCCGCCGTGGCCCCGAGCGTGCGGTGGGCGAGGTGCTGAGCACCTGGACGAAGCCGGACGGTACCGAGAGCCTGATCACCGGCTTCGAGAACCACGGCGGCTTCACCTACCTCGGCATCAACGCGCGTCCGCTGGCCCGGATGGAGATCGGCATCGGCAACGCCGGCGACGGCACCGACGGCGCCGTCCAGGGCCGGGTGCTGGGGATCTACCCCCACGGCCCGATCCTGGCCCGCAACCCCGAACTGGCCGACCACCTGCTCGAACTGGCCCTGGGACGCGAGCTCGACCCGCTGCCCGACCCCGAGCTCGACGAGCTGCGCCGCCAGCGCATCACCGCCGTCCGGAAGGCCGGCCTGCGCCGCTGAGCCGCGCCGCCCACCCGCCGACCCGCCGACCCGCCGACTTGTCAGAATCTCAAGTCGCTCTGGCGACTTGAGATTCTGACAAGTCGGCGGGTGGGGACGGGCGCGTGGGGACGGGCGGGGACGGGGTCAGGGGCAGAGGCCGGTGAAGAACACGTCCAGCAGGTCGGCGACGTCGGCGTCCCCCGGGGGCCGGGCGCCGGGCGGGGCGAAGAACGGGTAGAGCATGCCGAGCAGCAGCCACACCACCACGGATGGGTCGAGCTGCTTGAACTCCCCCGCTGCCGCGCCCTCGGCGACGATGTCCTGCAGCGGTCCGATGAACGTGGCCCGGTAGTCGGCGGCGAAGGACGCCCGCTGGTCGGGGTCGAGCTGGTCGACGTCGTGCATCGCCAGCCGCATGATCGCCCGGTTCTGGGGCGGTAGCGCGAACAGCTGCTCGACCAGCCACCGCAGCCGCCGGCGTCCGGCTCCGTGGGACGCGCTGGCCTCGACCACCGCCGCGATCTCGGCCAGGTAGCCACGGAAGACCGCGTTCAGCACGTCCGCCTTGCCGTCGAAGTGGTAGTACAGGGCGGCCTTGGTGATCCCGCAGGCCTCCGCGATCTCGCGCATGGCGACGCCCTCGTAGCCGCGCTCCACGAACAGCGCGGTCGCGGTGGTGAGGATGCGGTCACGCATGGGCGGTGCCCTGCTCACCCGTGGCCGGTTGCGCTTGTTCCTGCGCGGGCCGGGCCTCGTCCTGCCGTGACTTCAGCAGCAGCGCCGCCCCGAACAGCACGATGCCGAGGACGCCGATCATCGCGAACGCCGTGGTGTACCCCGCCGCCGCCCCGACGGACGCGGCCACCGCGCCCACAACCGCGCTGCCGAGCAGCTGGCCCATGCTCGTGAACGTGTTCACCAGGCCCTGCGCGGCCGAGCGTTCGGCGGTCGTGGTCTCGTTCAGCGTGACGTAGCGGATCGGGGCCCCCAGCAGCGCCGACAGGCCGAACCCGATCAGCACGCCTGAGCCGATGAACCACCCCAGTGAGCCCGCGGTGGCGCCCAGCAGGAACATGCCGACCGTCATCACCGCGACCCCGCTCAGGATCACCACCTTCGAGCCGAGCCGGTCCAGCAGGCGTCCGGCGAGCGGCGAGCCAACGGCCATCGCCAGCACCACCGGCATCAGCAGGTAGCTGGCCACGCCGGCCGGCACCCCGAGCGCGGCCACCGCCAGCGACGGCATGAACACCAGGCTGGCCTCGCCCAGGCCGGCGCCCGCGGTCAGCACGTAGCCGATCGTCAGCTGCCGGCGGGCGAACAGCCGGGTCGGGAACACCGGGTTCTTCGCGGTCCGCTCGATGCGCAGCAGCACCAGCCAGGCGGCAGCGGACACGGCGATCGGGAACCACACCTCGGTAGTGGTGAGGCTGGCCCAGACGTGGGCGGTGTCGATCGAGTCCAGCCCGTAGGCGAGCCCGCCGAGCGCGAGGGTCAGGGCGATCATCCCGCGCCAGTCGAAGCGGGCGGTCGCCGCCACCGGGTGGTGCGGCAGCAGCCGCCACGCCAGCGCGACCACCGCGACGGCGATCGGCAGGTTGATCAGGAACAGCCACTGCCACCCGAAGCCGAGCAGCAGGCCGCCGATCACCGGGCCGATCAGGAAGGCCAGGCCGAACACCGCACCGATCAGGCCGAGGGCGCCACCCCGCTTCTGCGGCGGGAAGGTGTCCCCGATCACCGCGCTGGCCACCGGGAAGATGCCGCCGGCGCCGAGGCCCTGCACCGCGCGTCCGAGCAGCAGCAGCCAGAACAGGCCGGAGCCGTGGGACAGCGCCACGATGAGCGAGCCGGCCGCGAACAGCCCCACGTCGAGGACGTAGATCGCGCGGCGTCCGTACCGGTCGCTCAGCTTGGCCATCAGCGGGGTGCCGATCAGGTTCGCGAGCACGTAGCTGCTGAAGATCCACGACCCGGCGCGCGAGTCCAGACCGAACTCGGCCTGGATGGCGGGCAGCGCCGGACCGACGATCGCGATGTCGAGCGCGCCCATCAGCACCCCGACGAACAGGACGCCGAGGAGGCGGTTGCGGTGCTTGTCGTCCACTGGCCCCTCCCCTTACTTACCGGTCGGTAAGCAAGTCTAGCCACCACTCAACTGCGCATTCCACGCAGGCCGGTCGGGTGTGCAGGATGGGGTCGACGAAGGAGGGCGGATGCGGATCGCGGTACTCGGCACCGGAGTGGTCGGACGCACGCTGGCCGCCGCCCTGGCGGGTCTCGGCCACGAGGTGACGGTGGGCACCAGGGACCCGGCGGCCACCCTCGCCCGCGGCGGCCCCGACGGGTTCGGCACCTGGGCCGCCGCCCACCCCCAGGTCACGGTGACCGCGCTCGCCGACAGCGCGGCGGACGCCGACCTGGTGGTCAACGCGCTGTCCGGGGACGCGTCCGTGGCCGGCCTCGGTGCAGCCGCCATCGCCGACGACACCGTCCTGCTGGACGTGGCCAACCCGCTGGACGCCAGCCACGGCATGCCGCCGAGCCTGTTCGTGGCGAACACCGACTCGCTGGCCGAGCAGCTCCAGCGGGCCTACCCGCGCCTGCGGGTGGTCAAGTCCCTGAACACGATGCCCGCCCGGCTGATGGTGTCGCCCCACGACCTGGCTGACGGCGACTTCAGCACCTTCGTCTGCGCCGACGACGCGGACGCGAAAGCGCTGGTCAGCAGCCTGTTGGCCGACCTCGGCCACCGCGACGTCGTCGACCTCGGCGGGCTGGAGTCCGCTCGCGGCGCCGAGGCGTTCATGCTGCCCTGGCTGCGGCTGTGGGGCGTGGTCGGGTCGCCGCTCTACACCTTCAAGGTCGTCCGCTGAGCGGACTACAGGACCGAGAAGCCGGCTGGCAGTCCGCCGCGACCGGTGGCGGCGAGCAGCAGCGCGCCGGCGCGACCGTCCGCGACCGCGAGGTCACCGACCAGGCGCAGCGTCACCGCGGCCGGCAGCGCGGGCGGCTCGACGGGCAGCCCGAGCGCCACGCAGAGGTCGCCGGTGTGCACGGTGAGTTCGAGGACCCGCGTGGGCAGGTAGTCGACCAGCCGGATGCCGCCGACGATGCTCGTGAGCAGCTCGTCCCCGTTCAGGCCGTCGACGAGCGGCAGCACCCGTCCGGCCAGCTCCGCCACCGCGGCGACCGGGTCGTCGCCGAGCGCGCGTCCCGCGTCCACGCCGCGCCGGGCCACCCCCGGACCGGCCATGATCCCGCGGCACGCCTGGTAGTAGGCCACCGCGGACGGCACCACCACCGCGTCCGCCGGTTGGGCGAGGTAGGTCTCGACCGTGACCAGCGAGCGGCTGGTGTGGCCGGCCAGCGCGCGGACGTCCCACTCCCCCAGCCCGGGCTCCGCCCAGCGGTCGCCCACCCGGGCCAGCACCTCCCGGTACCACCCGGTCGCGTCGGCGAACGCCCGCCGCAGGGTCGCCCAGTTCGTCGGGTCGAGGTCTGCCATCAGCCGCTCCTCCCGTTCGGGAGGCAGGCTACTCCGGCGGCTGTTCGGCGAGGATGACCAGCAGGTTCCGCGGCCCGTGGACGCCTTCGACGCGGCTCAGCTCGATGTCGGACGTGGCCGAGGGGCCGCTGATCCAGGTGAGCGGCGCCCCGTCGGCGACCGCGGACACCAGCCGCGCCACCGCTTCGGGCACGTCCGAGACCACCTGGTCGGCGCGCACCACCACGAGGTGGGTGTCGGGCACCAGGGTGAGTGCTCGCCGGCCCTGGTCGGCGGCGTGGTCGAGCACGATCGTCCCGGTCTCGGCGATGCCCACCGCCGCGGCGGTGACCACCGCGTCGATCGCGTCCAGTTCGGCGCGGGACAGCTGCGGGTCGTCGTCGTGGACGGTGATGCCGGCATCCGCCACCGCCTGTCGCCAGCCGGCGTCCAGACCGCTCGGTAGTACAACGGAGGACACGCCGGCCTCGGCGAGCAGGGCGGCGACCTGCGCCGCCACGTCGCCGTCCGCCGCCCGGACGACCCGGGCCTGGTAGTCCTCGCACATCTCGACGAAGCGGCCGAGCACGTCCGGCATGGCGGTGGCACGCCCGAACTCCCACTCCACCGGCACATCGGCCACCGGGTCGGGCTGCACCACGTCGGCCAGCGCTGCCCGCACCCGGCCGAGGATCTCGTCGCGAGCGTTCATCATCGGGCCTCCCCCCGCTCCTTGCGCCACCACGTCCGGAACGACTCCGCCGGTGGCATCGGCAGGTCGCGCGCCCTCGTCCACGGGGACGCGGGCCACGGCAGCGGCCCGAGGTGGGTCGTGTTCGGCAGCGCCCTGGCCGCGAGCCCGGCCGCACGTTCGGCGAGCTCGAAGTGCTTGTGGTCGCTCAGCACCCAGCCGGCCACCGCCATCGCGGTCTGCTGGACGCCGACGTGCCCGCGCTTGTGCTCGGCCACCTCGTGGCGCAGGTGCACGAGCATGTCGGGGATCGGGATCCGCACCGGGCAGACGTCGAAGCAGGCGCCGCACAAGCTGGACGCGTACGGCAGCGACTGGTCGATCTTGGAGGAGATGCCGCGCAACTGCGGGTTCAGCACCGCGCCGATCGGGCCGGGGTACACCGAGCCGTAGGCGTGCCCGCCCACCCGCTCGTACACCGGGCAGATGTTCAGGCAGGCCGAGCACCGGATGCAGCGCAGTGCAGGACGCCCCTGCGGGTCGGCCAGCGCGTTCGTGCGTCCGTTGTCGACCAGGACGACGTGGACCTCCTGCGGACCGTCACCCGGGGTGACCCCGGTCCAGACCGAGGTGTAGGGGTTCATCCGCTCCCCGGTCGAGGAGCGCGGCAGGAGCCGCATGAACACCTCGAGGTCTTCGACCGTCGGCAGCACCTTCTCGATGCCGACCACCGAGATCAGCGTCTCGGGCAGCGTCAGGCACATGCGTCCGTTGCCCTCGGACTCCACCACCACCAGGGTCCCGGTCTCGGCGATCGCGAAGTTCGCCCCCGAGACCGCCACCTTCGCGCGCAGGAACTTCTCGCGCAGGTGCCGCCGGGCGGCGCCGGCCAGTTCGGCCGGGGAGTCGGTGATGTCCTCCGGCGCCGGGGTGCCGTACTGCTTCATCTCGCGCAGGAAGATCTCGCGCACCTCGGCGCGGTTGCGGTGGATGGCCGGCACCAGGATGTGACTGGGACGGTCGTGCCCGAGCTGGACGATCAGCTCGGCGAGGTCGGTCTCCCACGCGGCGATCCCGGCGTGCTCGAGAGCCTCGTTGAGCTCGATCTCCTGGGTGGCCATCGACTTGACCTTGACGACCTCGTCGACACCCTTGGCCTGCACCAGCCCCACCACGATCGCATTGGCCTCGGCGGCGTCCCGCGCCCAGTGGACGGTGGCCCCGGCCTTCGTCAGCGACTCCTCCAGCTGCACGAGGTAGGTGTCGAGGTGGCGCAGGGTGCGGTTCTTGATGGCCTCACCGGCCAGCCGCAGCTGCTCCCACTCCGGCACCTCCGCGACCCGTTCGGCGCGCTTGGCCCGGATGGTGCCGGTGGCGTGGCGCAGGTTGCTGCGCAGTTGGGGGTCGGCGAGCTGCACCTTCGCGTTCTTCTGGAATGTGGGCATGCCGAGGTAGGTGCCGGGGGGCGGGGCGGGGGTGCGCCGCTGGGCCTGTTCGGTCATGCCGCACCACCCTCGGTGGACGCCAGGATCTCGGCGAGGTGGATCGTCCGGACCGCCGAGTTCTGCCGGTGCAGCAACCCGCCGATGTGCATCAGGCAGGCGTTGTCGCCGGTGACCAGGTACTCCGCGCCGGTGTCGACGACGTGCCGGGCCTTGTCCGAGCCCATCGCGACCGACACGTCCGGGTTCTTCACCGAGAACGTGCCGCCGAAGCCACAGCACTGGTCGGCGGCCTCCAGCGGCATCAGCTCCAGGCCCTTCACCTTCTCCAGCAGCCGGTAGGGACGGTCGCCCACCTTCGTCACCCGTACTGAGTGGCAGGTGGGGTGGTAGGTGACCTTGTGCGGGAAGTAGGCACCGACGTCGGTGACCTCGAGCACGTCCACCAGCAGTTCGCTGAAGTCGTAGGTGCGGGCCACCACGTCGGCGACGGCCTCGGCCAGTCCGGGGTCGCCGGCGTGCTCGGCGAGCATCGGGTGCTGGTGGCGTACCGCGCCGATGCACGAGCCCGAGGCCCCGACGATGTAGTCGTACCCGCGGAACGCCTTGACGTAGTTGCGGACGTTCGGCACCGCGGCGTCGAAGTAACCGGTGTTGGTGAGCATCTGGCCGCAGCAGGTCTGCTCCACGGGGAACTCCACCGTGCAACCCAGGCGTTCCAGCACCTGCACGACCGCTTTCGGCGTGCCGGGGAACATCACGTCGTTGATGCAGGTCGCGAACAGGGCGACCCGCGGGCCGACTCCGAATCGATGCGCCATGCAGTCCACACTCCCTTGTTGGACCCGGTCCGACCTATTGGTCAGACCAATAGGTCAAGTGTCACTCCCCGACCGCTGCGCGTCAAGGGCCTAGCCTGCCGGACGTGCCGTGTTGGGTGGCCGGTTGGCCCCGGCTGCGCAGGGCTCGGGACGTCGTCCGCTGCCCTTGTGGTCAAGCCTTGAGGTGAAGACCTCCATCTGTGTCGTTGTCCGTCGGCCGGTGCGACTCCACCACGAACCGCCCCGCCGCCGTGTGACCTCGCAGTTCGCGACCCTCCGGGCTCCTCGCCGACGTCACGCCGCCAGTCAACCCGCGCCTGATTGCATGGTCTAGTCCAAGAAACGCATTGAACGTTGCTGTCGATGGCTTGAGCTGGACGGGGTTGGCGAAGTAGGCACAGGCGTTCTCAGTATCTGGACAGGTTCGGTTGAGTGGCTCGGGGACGGGTTGACTTCGCTCGCTCTGGCCGCCCTTGGAGGTCTTGTCGTGTCTTTGAAGCCACGCTCGTGGCGTGTCTTGATCGCGTTGTCGATCAGTGTTGCGCTGGTCTTCTCGATCTTGTGCGGCCGGCCCACGAGCGAAACCGCGCCCATCTCCACCGCTGGGGGCGCCAGCGTGGCGATCACGCCGGTCACCAGCGGCAGCGGTGGCCACACCATCACCCTCAGTTACAGCGGGACGGCCAACACCTTGGCCAATGACGGCACCTCGACCTACTCCCACGACCCGGCCGATGCGCTGTTCGCTGTCGGCTCGGCCACTGCCGGCGCCCAGACCCCGCTCCTGGCCTGGACCGACCAGCATGACGATGTGGT
>Ga0102832_1000274_pt1 | contig 115510 bp, 92 predicted proteins | sample EBPBio282013_DNA_FD_88942 | JGI IMG/M metagenome (GOLD analysis project Ga0102832, IMG submission 88942) | Wastewater treatment Type I Accumulibacter community from EBPR Bioreactor in Madison, WI, USA - Reactor 2_5/28/2013_ DNA (Illumina Assembly) | ecosystem: Engineered > Bioreactor > EBPR >... | reverse complement strand
TCGAAGGGTCACACCCGGGATCACCGACCACAGCCCAACACGATCAGGCTGCGAACACCATCCTCACAGTCAGTCGACCTTCAGCGCGTCGTCGAACTTCACCGTGGAGACCTCGTAGTTCAGCCTGCTGGCGAACTCGAAGGCGTCCCGGGCGCCGTAGATCCGGTCGATGAGCGAGTCCTCCCACTCGATCGACAGCGGGCCGTCGTAACCGATCTGGGTGAGCTCGCGCACGATCGCCTCGAAGTCCACGTCCCCGTGACCCAGCGAGACGAAGTTCCAGCCGCGCCGGCTGTCGCCGAAGTCGAGGTGACTGCCCAGGATGCTGGCCCGGCCGTCCCGGCGCAGCTTCACGTCCTTGAGGTGGACGTGGTAGATGCGATCGGCGAAGTCGTGCAGGAAGGTGGCCGGGTCGATCCCCTGCCACAGCAGGTGGGAGGGGTCGAAGTTCAGCCCGAGGGTGGGCCGGTGCTCCAGCTCCTCGAACAGCCGGACGGTCGACCAGTAGTCGAAGGCGATCTCGGTGGGATGCACCTCCAGCGCGAGTCGCACCCCGCACTCGTCGAAGACATCGAAGATCGGCGTCCACAGCTCCCTGATCCGGGCGAAGCCGGCCGCCACCTGCTCGGCGGTGGTCTGCGGGAAGGAGTACCAGTACGGCCAGATCGGCGAGCCGAGGAAGCAGGTGACGACCTTCACGCCCAGCCGCTGCGCGGCCCGCGCGACGTAGCACATCTCCTCGATCGCCCAGGCCCGAATCTCCTCCGGCTTACCGGCCAGCTCGGCCGGCGCGAAGTTGTCCAGCCGCGGATCCCAGTTGTCGCCGACGCACTGGCCGACCAGGTGGGAGGAGATCGCCCAGATCTTCAGACCGTGGGCGGCCAGGGTGGCCTCGACCTCCTCGGCGTAGCCGGGCTCGTCCACCACCCGTCGGGGCAGCACGTGCGCCCAGCAGGCCAGCTCGACACCGTCGTAGCCGATGCCGGCGGCGAGTTCGCACAGCTCGGGGAGCGGGATGTCGCCGTACTGGCCGGAGACCAGGGTGAGTGGGCGGGCCATCATGCCTCCTCGGCGAGCCGCACGCTGCGGCCCAGTTCGGAGGAGAGCTGGTTGGCGAAGATCACGTCCATGGCGTGCACGGCGCTGGTCCCGTCCGCGATCGAGGGCGAGTCGGTCAGGATGCTCTCGACGAAGGCGTCGATCACTCCGGTGGCGGTCCGGCCGCCGCTGGTCTGCTCCTTGTTGGAGGTCAGCTGGTCCAGGGCGAATCGCTCGACCCCGTCCGGGGTCTCGACGATCAGCGAGTACTCCGGATCGTCGTAGAGCCGCAGCACGCCGCCGGTGCAGTAGATCCTGGTCGAGTTGTCCTCGGAGCCGTAGTCGGTCCAGCTGACGTGCATGGTGCCGATCGCCCCGGTCTCCATCGTGTAGATGGCGAAGGCGTTGTCGTCGACGGTCACCGGCGAGCCGTCCGGCATCTTCTTGTCCAGGGTGCCCAGCACCGCCGTGGTGGCCACCACGGACTGGCCGGTCAGGTAGTGGATCAGATCCGTCTTGTGCACGCCGAGATCCGCCATCACGCCGAAGGTCGCGATCCGGCGATCGAAGAACCAGGTGTCGAGCTTGCCGGTCCAGCCCTCCGGGCCGGGGTGGCAGAAGTTGGTGCGGAAGCTGATCACCGTGCCCAGTTCCCCAGAGTCGAGTATCTCCTTCGCCCGGGCGTGCGCCTTCGCGAACCGCTGGTTGAGGCCGATCATCAGCCGCTTGCCGGCGCGCTCGGAGGCGTCCACCATCTCCCGGCAACCCTCGGGCGTGGTCGCCATCGGCTTCTCGCACAGCACGTGGACGCCGGCATCCAGCGCCTGCACGCTGACGGCGGCGTGCATGTTGTTGGCCACGCAGACGCTCACCGCATCCACCCCGGAGGCCAGCAACGCCTCGACGCTGTCGTAGACCCGGCCGCCGAACTGATCCGCGAGCAGCTGGGAGCGCTCCGGGTTCACGTCGTAGTAGGCGACCAGTTCGCACTCGGGGTTCTCGTCGTACTCCGGCGCATGGCGCACCTCGGCGATCTTCCCGCACCCGATGATTCCGATCTTCAACACGTTATGCCTATCTCGTGGTTAGCGTTGCGGCTCTGGGAGCTCCGCAGCAGGACGGCAAGCCCGCTGATCGGCCCGAACAGAACCACGGTGTCCTCTCCATGCGGGCGCCTGCACTGGCGCCCGGTGAATCGATGCCTACGATATACCGCCGCGATGGAGGCGAAATACGCCTGAATAATGTCGTTCGCGGCAAGAAAAGACCGGTGGCACCGACCGTGCGCCGGAGGTCCCGCCGCGGCCCGTCAGCGGCAGTCGATCAGGCCGTAGTCGTCCTTCAGGGCGAGCACCCGCGTCGTCGACTCGACGAGCCGGCCGGCGAAGTCGGCGTCCTCCTCGGCGCGCTGGACGAGCCCCTCCACCATGGGTCCGGCGACCTTGGGATCGACCGTGATCGCCAGGTCTCCGCCCGCGGCGACGAAGTCGGCCGCCCGATCCCGGCCCGGAACCTCGGCGAGCGCCTTGGCCGCCCCGAGGTCGTCACTGACCACCACCTGCTCGAACCCCCACTCCCGCAGCAATCCGATCACCGTCGGGGAGAAGGTCGCGAGGCGGTCCGGGTCGATCTTCCGGTAGATCGCCGACGAGACCATCACCGCGTCCACGCCGTCGGCGACCGCATCCGAGAACGGCGTCAGCAGTTCGCTGTCGGCGGTGGTGGTCGCGTCCACCACGTCGGAGGCGAAGTCGGTATTGCCCTTGACCGCGCCGAGGCCGGGGAAATGCTTCACCGCCGCACCGACTCCGCCGGCGTGCATGCCGGCGACGAAGGCCCGCACATGCTCGGAGACGGTGGACGGATCGCTGCCGTAGCCGCGGCGTAGTTTGGCGATCGGCTGGTTGGTTCTGCTGTTCGCCTTCGGCACCACGTCGGCGACCGGGGCGAGATTGAGGTGGACGCCGGCCGCGGCCAGCTGTTCGCCCCAGCCGGTGGCCCGCTTGGTCAGCTTGGCCGCCGAGAGCTTCGCCTGGTCTGCCGCCGCCGGGATGGTGTCGAAGCCGGAGCCCTTCAGCCGCTGCACCAGCCCGCCCTCCTGATCCACCGCGATCAGGATCCCGATCCGGTCGGCGAGATCGCCGATGGTGTCGGTGAGAACGGCGGTCCGGGCAACCCCCCGGTCCGAGGAGCCCATCAGGATCACCGATCCGAGGTGATGGGAGGTGATCGCGTCGCGTTCGCCGGCACTCAGGGATCCATCGACACCCACCATCACCAGTTGCCCGGCCTGCTGCGGGAGGGACAGTGCCTCGGCTTCGGCCCGGCACCGGGGTTCGGGCGGGGGTGTCGGGGACGGCGGTGCCGGCGGAGTGGACGGGGTGGAAGGCGTCGACGGCACCGTGGCGGTGCTCCGCCCCGGGCTGGTGACCTGGGTTGGCGGGGCGGTCGTGCAGCCGGCCAGCGCCGCCAGCAGCACACCCGCCGCGAGGCTGGCCGCGGCCGGCACCCGAGGGACTCGGGACCGACGACCGGCCCCGCGCCGCCTGCCGGCTCGCTCGGGAATCACGACAGCGGCAATCCCAGCAGCGCGTTCTCGACCACTTCGGTCAGGGCCGGGTGGATCCAGTACTGCCCGCGGGCCATGGCCTGGGCGGGCAGGCCGAAGCTCATCGCCTGCACCAGCGGCTGCACGAGATTGGCGGCGTCCGGGCCCAGCACGTGCGCGCCCAGCAGCAACCCGGTCTCCGGATCGGCCAGCAGCTTCACGAAGTGGCCGGAATCCTCCATGGCCCACCCGTAGGCGACGCTGGAGTAGTCGCGGATCGAGCTGACGTACGGCGTCCCCGATTCCCGCAGCGACTGCTCAGTGGCGCCGATCCAGGCCACCTGGGGGTTGCTGAACACCGCCTGCGGGACGAACCGGTGGTCGGTCTCGATCAACGCCTCGGGGTGCAGCAGGTTGTGCTGGACGACGCGCATCTCGTGGTTGGCGACATGCTTGAGCTGGTACGGCGAGGACACGTCGCCCAGCGCCCAGATCCCCTCGGCAGTGGTGCGCTGATGAACGTCGACCACCACCCGCCCGCAGGCGTCGGTCTCGACCCCGGTGGCGGCCAGGTTGAGCGTGTCCCCGTTGGGGACGCGGCCCAGCGCCAGCAGCACCTGCTCGCCCTCGAAGAAGTACTCGACTCCGTCGGCGTCCACAGTTCCCACGATCACCCCGTCGCCGGTCGGTTCCAGGGTGGCGATGGTGTGGCCCAGCCGCAGCGTGACGCGGTCGCTGAGCAGCTGGCTGAAGCGCTCCCCGATCGCCTCGTCGGCGACCCGGAGCAGCCGCGGGCCGCGGTTCAGCAGGGTGACCGCCGTGCCGCAGGCCGCGAAGATGTGCGCGAACTCGGTCGCCACCGATCCCCCACCCACGATCACCATGCTCTTGGGCAGTTCGGGCAGCCGCATGACGTCGTCGGAGGTGTGCACCCGCGCGGCCACAGCGGGATCGTCGATTCCGGGCAGCTCGGGGATCCAGGGGCGCGAACCGGCCGCGATCACGAACCGGTCGGCGGAGATCACCTCCTCCTCCCCGATCAGCAGCCGCTTCTCCCCCACGAAGCTGGCGCTCTCCCGGAAGACGGTCACGTTGGGGTGCCGGTCCCGTTGCCGTTCGGCGGCTTCGGCCGCCTCGTCCACCCGGGCGAAGACCCGCTCCCGCAGGTCGTCCCACCTGATGGCGACCCGGCCGACGTCCACCCCGAGCTTGCCGGCCTGCCGCGCCGTGGTGGCGACGTCGGCCGGATAGGAGAGCATCTTGCTGGGTATGCAGCCGGCGTTCAGGCAGGTGCCGCCGAACCAGGGCGCCCGGTCGACGATCGCCACCCGCTGCTCCCGGAAGGCGGAGTTGACCAGCGAGTTGCCACTGCCGGAGCCGATCACGCACAGGTCGAAATGCTGCATGCCCCGATTCTCCCACCTCGGTGCCGGCTCCCGGGGCAACCGGACCGCCGCGCGCGGGCCGTAAGCTGCCGCCATGCCTACCTACCTGACCGAGCCGCTGCCGGGCATCGAAGCCCGGCCCGGCGGCGCCCACTACGCGGTTCTCGATCAGGGCGCGCACGTCCTGGCCTGGCAGCCGGCCGGCCACCGTCCCGTGTTGTGGGTCTCGGCGGCTTCGGAGTTCCGGCCGGGAGTCGCCGTCCGTGGCGGCATCCCGCTGGTCTTCCCCTGGTTCGGCGCGGGGACGGACGGCGAGCACGCCCCGTCCCATGGCTACGGACGCATCACCGACTGGCAGCGCGAGGAGGTCGTGGAACAGCAGGGCTCGCTGCGCGTCCGCTATCGCCTGGCCGCTCGGGAGGGCTTCCCCGCCGCCATGCTGACCGTCGAGTTCGGCCCGGAGCAACTGGAGGTCAGCCTGGCGATCGTCAACGACACCGCCGCCGAGGTGACGGTGGAGGCGGCGCTGCACACCTACTTCGCGGTGGGCGACATCCGCCGGGCGCGGATCGACGGGTTCGACCAGGCGAGCTACGTCGACACGGTCCCGGGCGCCGACCCCGGCCCCCACCTCCAGGCCGGCCCGATCACGTTCGGGGCCGAGACCGACCGGCGCTACCACCACGAAGGGACGGCGGTGCTCCACGATCCGGCCTGGGGACGGACGATCACGGTGGCCAAGACCGGCTCCGCCACCACCGTGGTGTGGAATCCGTGGATCGCGAAGTCCGCGGCGATGGCCGACTTCGGCGACGACGAGTGGCAGCGGATGGTGTGCATCGAGGCGGCGAACGTCCGGGACACCGCCGTCCACCTCGCTCCGGGTGCCACCCACACCCTGAGCCAGACGATCGGCGTCGCGGAATCCGCCCCGCAAACGGTCTGACCATTATCTTCACGGATCTCCTCAAACCGGCCACGGCGAGGGGAAACTCTCGCTAGCGTTGGATCGGCAGCACCACCCAGCACGAACGAGGAGCATCATGTCGCGGATTGAGAACGCCGCCTTCCGGAGCAAGGTCACCACCGCCGAGGAGGCCGCGAAGCTGATCAAGCACGGCATGAACGTCGGGTTCTCCGGCTTCACCGGCGCGGGCTACCCCAAGGAGGTTCCGATCGCGCTGGCCGCCCAGATCAAGGAGGCCCACGAACGGGGCGAGGAGTTCAGCATCGGCATGTGGACCGGCGCGTCCACCGCCCCCGAACTGGACGGCGCCCTGGCCGAGGTGGACGGCGTCGCCTTCCGCACCCCGTACCAGTCCGACCCGATCATGCGGAACAAGATCAACGCCGGTGTCTCGGAGTACTCCGACATCCACCTGTCGCACCTGGCACCGATGATCTGGGAAGGCTTCCTGGGCAATCTCGACATGGCGGTTGTCGAGGTGACCGCGATCGCCGAGGACGGCGAGCTGGTCCCCTCCTCGTCGGTGGGCAACAACAAGACCTACCTGCAGCAGGCCGACCAGATCATCCTCGAGGTGAACTCCTGGCAGAGCCGCGATCTGGAGGGCATGCACGACATCTACTACCGGGCCGCGCTGCCCCCGAACCGGCTGCCCGTCCCGCTCACCCACCCCGGTGACCGCATCGGTCAGCGCAACTTCCGGGTCAACCCCGACAAGGTCGTCGCGATCATCGAGACCGACTCCGAAGACCGCAACACCCCGTTCAAGCCGCTGGACGACGACTCCCGCAAGATCGCCGGCCACCTGCTCGACTTCCTGGCCAACGAGGTCAAGCAGGGCCGGCTTCCGAAGAACCTGCTGCCGCTGCAGTCGGGCGTGGGCAACATCGCCAACGCGGTGCTGGCCGGCCTGCTGGAGGGCCCGTTCGACTACCTGACCTCCTACACCGAGGTGATCCAGGACGGCATGGTAGACCTGATCGACTCCGGCAAGATGACGATCGCCTCGGCGACCGCCTTCTCGCTGTCGCCGGAGTACGCCAATCGCATGAACGACGAGGCCCGCAACTACCGCTCGAAGATCATCCTGCGGCCGCAGGAGATCTCGAACCATCCCGAGATGATCCGCCGGCTCGGCGTGATCGCCTGCAACGGCATGATCGAGGCCGACATCTACGGCAACGTGAACTCGACCCACATCATGGGCTCGCGGATGATGAACGGCATCGGCGGCTCGGCCGACTTCACCCGCAACGCCTACATCTCGGCCTTCGTCACCCCGTCGGTCGCCAAGAACGGCGCGATCTCCGCCATCGTCCCGATGGTCTCCCACCACGACCACACCGAGCACGACGTGCAGGTGCTGATCACCGAGCAGGGCCTGGCCGATCTGCGCGGCCTGTCGCCCAAGCAGCGGGCGAAGAAGATCATCGAGAACTGCGCGCACCCGGCCTACCGCCCGATGCTGCAGGAGTACTACGATCGCGCGCTCACCGTGGCCAACGGGCTGCACACCCCGCACGATCTGGCGAATTCGCACGCCTGGCACCGCCGGTTCCTGGAGACCGGGACGATGCTCCCGGCCTGAGCCCGAAGGTCAGCCCAGCAACAGGGCCCGCAACTCATCGGCATTGGCGGCGGTCGCGGTCGGGGCGGCCGCCGCCAACGCGTCCGGATCCCCGGCTCCCCAGGTGACCGCGATCGCGTCGAGGCCGGCCGCCTTGGCGGCCTGGATGTCCACCACCGCGTCCCCGACGTAGACCGTCGGCACGTCCGTCATGCCCAGTCGTTCCCGGGCCAGGATCAGCGGGGCCGGATTCGGCTTGTGGATGGTGGTGTCCTCGGCGGCCACCGTGATCGGCAGCCCGATCCCGCCCACCCGCAGCGCGACCTCGGCCTGAACCCGTCCCTTCGAGGTGGCGATCCCGGAGGCGATGCCGGCAGCGGCCAGCTCATCGACCAGTTCCGGAATCCCGGGGTAGGCGGTGATCATGCTCGGCGCGTTGGCCTCGTTCCAGGCCCGGTAGGTGGCGATGAGCTCGTCGGCGTGCTCCGGCCAGAGTTCGCCGAACACGTCCCACAGCGTCTGGCCGATCCAGCTCCGGACCAGCGACTCCTCGACACGTACGCCCAGCACGCTATTCAGCGCATGGTCGTAGGACGCAATAATGAGTCCGACGGTGTCGGCGACGGTGCCGTCCAGATCGAAAATGGCACAGGGCCAACGACGAGTTCCCACCCTGGCACCATACGCTATGACCACTTGGGGGGAGACCGAGATGGAGACCAACGTCAAGCCGCGAGGCAGACGGCCGGGCAACTCCGGCACCAAGGAGACGATCAAGCAGGCTGCCTTGGCACTGTTCTCGCTCCACGGCTACGACAAGGTGTCCCTGCGTGCCGTCGCGCGCGAGGCCGACGTCGACCCCGCGCTCATCCACCACTACTTCGCCTCCAAGGCCGATCTGTTCACCAGTTCGGTGCTGGACATCGATCTCAACCCCGAGGCCGTCCTGGCCCGGATCAACGCCGGCCCCCGCGAGGAGATCGGCCAGCGGGCGGTGCGGGAGTTCGTGACCGCCTGGCAGAAGCCGGGAGCCAAGGACAGGTTCACGGCGATGTTCCGGGCTGCCGTCAACGATGAGGAGGCACGGCGTCCGCTGGTCGAGTTCCTCAATCGCGAGATCTTCGTCAAGCTCACCCAGGCCCAGGGGCACACCAACGCGACCGTGCGGGCGAACCTGGCCGTCTCGGCCATTCTCGGCCTGGTGATGGCCCGCGACATCCTGGAGATCTCCGCGCTCGAGACGCTCAAGCAGGAGGATCTCGTCCTCGGCCTGGGCGCGGCGCTGCAGCAGCATCTCGTCGAGCCCTGGTGAGCAGCGCCTAGGCTTGGCGACGGAGGTGTGATGTCCCAGACCGAGACCGAGGTGACCCAGCCCGCCGCCGATTCCGGCCAGTCGGGCCTGGCTGCCATCGCCACCTGGTCGGCGCCGGAGCCCGCCCGCGCGCAGGCATCGCCGATCAGCGCACGCACCGGCGAGCCCACCCGGGTGTGGACGATCTGGGTGGCGGCGGTGGCCAGCTACCTCGCGGTCGCCGTGATCGGCGTGGCCACGGTGATGATCTACTGGAACGCGGCCGTGATCGGCTCGCTGACCTTCGACCAGGCCTCCGGCGAATGGACCTACGAGTTCGACGGCGGACGATTCGCGCAGGCCGCGTGGCTGATGGGGCAGTTCGAGACCGAACCCGGTTCGCTGGGCCGGGTGCTACTGGCGGTGGCGGTGACCGTGATCGCGCTGCTCATCGGCATCTCCGCAGCCATCACCGGCTACTACGTCTACGACGGACGGGCGTGGACCAGGTGGTCCGCCCTGATCGCGTTGGGCCTCTCCGGGCTGAGCCTGATGCTCAACCCCCTGGCCGCCGCCGCGATCGGCCTGACCGCCCTGGCCGCCGGCGCGGTGTGGCTGCCGCCGTCGTCGAGATACTTCGCTGCCTGGCGCGCGGTGCGGCACCACGAGCCGGTGTTCTCCCCACCCCACGACGACGTGCGATACGGCCCGCTGCCCCGCTTCCGCTGAACCGCGGCTACGGTTGACCCGTGCCGATCCTGAACCAGCTGCTGCGCGCGCTCTCCTCCCTCGCACGCCAGGCGACCCGCTCGGAGCCTTCCGCCACCCGTGCCGGCCGTCAGACCCCGGCCCCGGCGGCCAACGGCTACCCGGGCGACTTCACCGGCATCCCACAGCTGCAGTACCAGCCCAGGGCGGACTCGGCCGCCGACCCCGGCGAGGTGGTGTGGACCTGGGTTCCCTACGAGGAGGACCACAGCCAGGGCAAGGACCGTCCGGTGCTGGTGATCGGGTGGGACGGGCCGTGGCTGCTGGCGCTGCCCATGACCTCGCAGGATCACGACCGCGATGCCCGGCAGGAGGCCGCCGCCGGGAGGTACTGGTGTGACATCGGCAGCGGGGACTGGGATCGCAACGGTCGTCCCAGCGAAGTGCGGGTGAACCGCATCCTGCGGGTCGATCCCGGATCCGTCCGGCGGATCGCGGCCCGGCTCGACATCGACCGCTTCGACCAGGTGGCCCGGCAGGTGCTACAGCACGCCGGCTGATGCTGCGGCAATTCGGGCCGAGCACCTGGCTGGCCATCGCGCTGGGGTCGATGCTGGCGATCCTCGCCTTCCTTCCGATGGTGGCAGCGCGCTACCGGCGGGCCGGACGGCTGCGCCTGATCGACCTGATCACCCTGCTGGCGGTGGCCGTCTACGCGGTGGCGCTGTGGACGTACACCCTCGTCCCGCTGCCGGACGCCAACGACTTCACCTGCGCCGGCGCCAACCTGCGCCCGCTGGAGTTCCTGCGCGACATCCGCGACGCCGTGCGCGAGGTGGGACGGGCCGCCTGGCGCCACCCGGCCTTCCTGCAGGCAGCGTTCAACGTGCTGCTCTTCATTCCGCTGGGCTACTTCCTGCGGGTGCTCGCCCGCCGCGGCATCATCGTCGCGACGGCCCTGGGGTTCGCGATCTCGGCGACGATCGAGTTCACCCAGCGCACCGGCATCTGGGGGCTCTATCCCTGCGCCTACCGGGTCTTCGATGTGGACGACCTGATCCTCAACACCGCCGGCGCCCTCATCGGCTCGATCCTGGGAGCGCCGGTGGCAGCCATGCTGCGGCACACCCGCACCGCACCGCCGGTGCACCGGGTGACCCTGGGGCGGCGCTATGTCGGCATGCTGGCCGACCTGATGGTGATGACCGGGCTCAGCTTCGGGGCCGTCGTCGGGTGGCGCACGATCGGCCTCTACCTGCTCGGCATCGAGTTCGAGCAGTTGCCCGAACTGGCCGACCAACTGCTGGGATTCCTCCCCGTGCTGCTGCTGCAGACCGCCTGGGTGCTCGGGCGGGGCCGGACGGTCGGCGAGGACATCGTGCAACTAGAGCCAGTCGTGATGGGCGGCTCGGTGATGCGCGCTCGGCTGCTGAAACTGCTGGGCGGAGTCGGCGGCTACCTGCTGTTCACCGCCCTGCCGGTCACCGCCCCGCTGGCCACCGGCTTCGCAGTGGTCACCGCCGTGATGGCGTGGCGCAGCGCCCACCATCGCGGGCTGAGCCATCTGATCGCCGGCATGGATCTTCGCGTGGAGCAGCCGGAACAGTAGGCATTACCCGGCGCGGGCTTCGAGCTGGGGGAAGGCTCCCCCCGCGGCGCGCAGGTCACCGGCGGTTCCCTGCTCGACCACGCGGCCGGCGTCCAGCACCAGGACGTTGGTCCCGTCCGGAATCAGGTCGGCGCGGTGGGTGATCTCGATCGTGGTCAGCCCCGCCCGGCGCGCGGCCAGGTTGCTGCGTACCGCCGCGGCCGTGGCCGCGTCCAGCTGGCTGAGCGCCTCGTCCAGCACCAGCACCTCCGGGTCGGCCAGCAATGCCCTGGCCAGCGCGATCCGCTGCAGCTGACCACCGGAGAGACTCTGCCCGCGCTCGCTGACGGCGGTGTCCAGGCCTTCCGGCAGACCGGATAGCCACTGGGTGAGTTCGACCGCTGCCAGCGCGTCGCGCAACTGGTCGTCGGTGCTCTCCGGAGCCGCCAGCCGGAGGTTGTCGGCCAGGGTGCCGCTCAACATGGTGGGGTGCTGGGGCGCCAGCCCGATGCGGCGGCGCAGCTGATCCAGCGGCACCTCGCGGATGTCGGTGCCGAACAGCCGGATGCTGCCGGCCGTCGGATCCCAGCCCCGCAGGATCAGCCCGGCCAGCGTGGACTTCCCGCTGCCGGACACCCCGGTCACGCAGCTGTGCAGGCCGGTCAGGAAGCTGGCGCTCACCTGGTCGAGCGCCGGCACCTCCGCGCCGGGGTAGCGGAAGCTGACCCGGTCGAACGCGATCGCGACGGGATGCCCGGCGGGCGCCGGAGCCCGCTCCTGCGGATCGGTGACCGCCGGAACCCCGTCGACCACTTCACGCACCCGGTCGGCGGCGGCGAAGGCCGCGTCCAGTCCGGCGACGAAGTCGTCGATCCCACGCGCCGCCGCCCAGAGCCCGACCGCCACGGCCAGCCCGACGGCGATCTGCGCGGCGTCCAGGCCCTGGGCGAATCCGACGCCGACCAGCACGATCAGCCCGGCAGCCTCCAGGAACAGCAGCGATGCCGCGCGGAACCCCTGATAGCGCCCCACGCGTGACCGGGCCGCACCGAGCTCGCTGTCGGCGGCCGCCAGCTGCGCCAGCCGGCGCTGCTCGATGCCGAACCCAAGCACCTCGCGGACGCCCTGGATGTCGTCGCCCAGCCGGGCCGCGAGATCGCCGCGCCGGGCGGCGACGCTGCGCGCGCTGCCCCAGGTGCCACGGCCCCAGAGCAGGGGCGCGACGCACACCGCCAGCACGAACAGCGCGATGGCCAGCGCCAGCCGCCCGTCCACGGTCGCCGCCAGCCAGCCCAGCACGACGGCCGGCACCACGACGGCCGACACCGCCGGTGCAAAGGTATGGGCGAAGAACACCTCGACCCGATCGATGTCGCGGGTGGCCCGTTCGGTGAGCTCCGCGCCCGCTCGCCCCTGGGTGGCGGCCGGCGCCTGCGGCACCAGGCGGTCGAAGAACAGCTCGCGTAGCCGGGCCAGCGCGGTGAACGCCACCCAGTGTCCGGCGTAGTGCTCCAGATAGCGCAGGACGGCCTTGAGCAGCGCGATTCCGACCAGGCTCCAGGCCAGGCCTTCGACCGGCCAGCCGTCCGCGGCCCGCGCCAGGGCGTCGGCGATGATCACCAGCAGCGCGACGGCCAGGGTCTGGTTGACCACCCGCGCCACCGCGGACAGCCCCAGGACGGGCACCAGCTGCCTGGTGTGGCCCACCAGCCAGCGGGCGAGCTCCCAGCGGCCGGGCGCACTCATCGAAGGCCCCCGGTCGACTCCGGCCCGTCCAGCCGGACCACGCGGTCGGCCGCCAGGACGGCACCCGGACGATGCGCGATCAACAGCACGGTGCGGCCCCGCGCGAGCCGGTCCAGCGCGGCCAGGATGGCCGCCTCGCCGGCCAGGTCGACCTGCGAGGTGGGTTCGTCCAGCACCAGGATCGGCGCGTCCCGCAGCGCGGCTCGGGCGATGGCGACCCGCTGGGCCTGGCCGCCGGAGAGCAGCCGGCCATGCTCGCCGACGTGGGTGGCCAGCCCGTCCGGCATCGCCTCGACCTCGTCGCGCAGGCCGGCCAGCTCCAGCGCCGCCCAGAGCCGGGCGTCGTCGGCCTCCGGGGCGGCCACCCGCAGGTTCTCGGCGATCGTGCCGAGGAAGAGGAAGGTGCGCTGCTCGACCACGGCCACCCGGGAGCGCGCCAGCGCCGGCTCTGCTGCGGCGTCCACGCCGTCCACCCGGCAGCGTCCGGCGCGTGGGACCAGTTGGCCGGTCACCACCGCCGCCAGCGTCGACTTGCCCACTCCGCTCGGGCCGACCAGCGCCACCCGCTCCCCTGGTTCGACGCGCAGCGAGAGGCCGGTGAGCACGTCCGGGCCACCCGGCCAGCCCGCGGTCACCTCCTCCAGCAGAATCGTCCCGGCGAGCGACGGGTCGGCGGATCCTCGGCCAGCTGCGGGCATAGCGGCGGTCGCCGCCGACGCCGGTTCCACCAGTTCCACGATCTCCCGCTGCGAGGCACGGCCGGCGATCCCGATGTAGAAGAACTGCCCGATCACGTCGACCGGGCCTACCACCAGGACGGTCATCAACGTGATCGCCACACCCTGGCCGAGGCTGAGCGTGCCGGCGGAGACCCGCCCGACCGCCAGTAGCCCCGCGGCGACGACGACGGTGAGCGAGAATGCGGCGTCCACCACGAAGATCAGCACCTGGTTGCCGGCCAGCAGCCGCATCACGCCCCGGCGGTGCTCCTCCCCGCGCTCAGCGAGCCGGGTCGCCACCCGGCCGGCGGCACGGGCGTAGACCAGGGTGTCGATGGCCTGCACGGCCTCGAGGAAGGCCGCGCTCAGCGCGAGTTGCGTCCGGCGGTAGGCCGCCCCGATCGGCCGGACGAGCTGCTGGAAGCCACCCAGCAGCACCGGCACCAGCAACACCAGCAGCGCCAGCCAGCCCGCGATCGGCGCATCGACCGTCGCCGCCATGACGGCCAGCACGAGGAAGGGAGTGGAGAGGGCGCCGACGATTGGCCCGAGGAAGCCGGCGCGATAGGTCGCGGTCTTCTCCACCGCGATGGTGGCCGTGGAGAGCAGTTCGCCGCCCCGATCGTGGGTTCCGGCCACGCCCAGGTCGAAGATCCGGCTGACGACCAGTTGCCGCAGTCTCCGTTCGGTCGAGGAGGCGGCCCATTGCGAGAACCATCCGCCGAAGCCGGCGAACCCGGCGGCGACCGCGCCCAGCAGGAGCATCACCGCGACCTCGCCGGAACCGAACCGGCCGGCGTCGAGCACGACCCCGAGCCGCCAGAACAGGGCGGCGGTTGCGACGGCCGCGCCCCAGGCCAGCACCACCGAACACCGCAGCACCCAGTTCGGGGTCGCCCCCTTCACCGCCGCGATGGCCACTCGTACCCCCTGGGTTCGCCCGGCTCCGACCCTACTGCCCGCCCGCCGACCCGGGATCACCGTTCCGGGTGGGCCCGGTCGTAGTTACGCTATCGGTCATGTCCCCGATCGCAGTGACGCTGGCCATCCTGGTGGTGGCGGTCATCGCGTTCGTCAGCAACCGGGTTCCGCTGGCGGTGGCGGCGCTCGGGGTCAGCATCCTGCTCTGGGCGACCGGCGTGCTCACCATGGAGGAGGCGATCGCCGGTTTCGGCGATTCGACCGTGCTCTTCATCGCCTCCCTCTTCGTAGTCAGCCACTCCCTGGAGGTCACCGGCATCACCAGCTGGGCCGGCAACAAGGTGATCAGCCAGGGCGGGCGGAACCGTGCCGTCCTGATCACCGCGATCAGCCTGCTGGTGGCGGCGCTGTCGGCGCTGATCAGCATCAACGGTGCGGTGGCGGCCCTCGTCCCGGTCGTGGTGGTGGTCGCCGTGGGCGCGGGGATGGCCCCCAGCAAGCTGATGATGCCGCTCGCCTTCGCCGCGACCGCCGGCTCGCTGCTGATGCTGACCGGCAGCCCGGTCAACATCCTCGTCAGCAACGCTGCGGCGGCCGGCGGCGGCCGTCCCTTCGGGCTCTTCGAGTTCGCCATCGCAGGAGTGCCGGCGCTGGTCGGGACCATCCTCATCGTGATCCTCTTCGGCGACCGGCTGCTACCCCACCGCGAGGTCAGGTCGCTGCCGCCGGATCTGAGCGCCCACGCCCGCACCCTCCAGGAGCAGTACGACCTGCCCGACGACGCCAAGCTGCTCGACATCCGCAAGGGGGTGGCCGAGTTGGTCATCCCGCCGCGTTCGGAGCTGATCGGGCTGCACGTCTTCCCCGGGATGACCACGGCCGAAGGAAACCTGGTGGTACTGGGCCTGCAGCGGGCCGGGCAGGATCTCACCGGGCCGCAGAGCACCCTGCAGGCCGGCGACACGCTGCTGGTCCGCGGTACCTGGGAGCAGTTGGAGAAGCAGATCCGCAGCCCCGATGTCGTGGTCATCGACGACCCCCGGCAGCTCCGGCGAGCCATCCCGATGGGTCGGGGATCCAAGCGGACGCTCACCATTCTCGCCGCCCTGATCCTCACGCTGGCGGTCACGCCGGCGCCCCCTGCCATGGTGGGCGTGATCGCCGCCGTGGCGCTGGTCGCCACCGGCGTCCTCACCCCGGACCAGGCCTACCGGAGCATCTCCTGGACGACCGTGATCCTGATCGCCGGCATGATGCCGTTGTCGACGGCCTTCATCAAGACCGGCACCGCCGACCTGATCGCCCAGCTCGTCATCGGGGCCGGCGCCGGCAGCTCGCCCTACATCGCGCTGGGCGTGCTGTGCCTGATGACCGCCGTGCTGGGACAGCTGATCTCGAACACGGCGACCATCCTGATCATGCTGCCGATCGGGCTCTCCCTGGCCGCGGACCTGCAGGTGTCGCCGCTGCCCTTCCTGATGGGGCTGGCGGTGGCGGGCGCCGCCGCCTTCCTCACCCCGGTGGCGACTCCCGCCAACACCATGGTGATGGATCCCGGAGGCTATCGATTCGGCGACTACTGGAAACTTGGCCTGCCCCTGCTGCTGCTGTTCCTGGTGGTGGCGGTGTTCTGGGTGCCGCTGTGGTGGCCGTTCCAGCCGTGACCGGATGAGAACCCCGTCCGTCCCCCGATCTCAGGGGGGCCGATCGCGGGTGGGGACGCCTACACTGAGCTGGGGCGGCCCGGTGGCCGACTCGCTTTCCGATGCCGGTGTCCTGCTCGAAGACGGCGGCCGGCGGTGAGCGTAGATCGCACCGTGGACAAACCGGCCGGAACGGATCCGGCCCTCTCGCTTCGCGCATCACGCCTCGTCCGAGGCATAGAAAGGAAAGACAATGGGATCGTTCTGGGCGACCATCTGGGACACCATCTGGTGGTTCCTCACCATCTTCATCTTCGTCGCCTACCTGATGGCGCTGTTCTCGATCATCACCGACCTCTTCCGCGACCGTAAGCTCAGCGGCGTCGCCAAGGCCGTCTGGCTGCTGTTCCTGATCTTCCTGCCCTTCCTGACCGCGCTTGCCTACCTGATCGTTCGCGGCGGCGGCATGGCCGAGCGCGCCAACGCTCAGGCCCAGCAGGCCAAGGACGCGACCGACGCCTACGTCCGCGAGGTGGCCGGCACCGGGCCGGCGGCGGAGATCGCCAGCGCCAAGAAGCTGCTGGATACCGGCGCCATCACTCCCGAGGAGTACGAGCGCCTCAAGGCCGCGGCGCTGGCCAAGGCCTGATCGCACCAGTCGATGCCCGGGGCAGGTCCCCGGGCATCGCTGCGTTCCAGGCCTTCTCCGGCCGGTGCCGGCGCAGTAGGGTCGCCGGGTGGCCTCAGACCCCGACGAGCAGCCGGACGCCCCCGCGCTGACCCGGCTCGATCCAGAGGAGCTGGCCGGCGGCGACCCGGCCTGCTGGCTGGCGAACGTCTGCCCCGACTGCGGCGCCTTCAACGAGAGCGCCCCCGGCACTCCCTGCTGGAACTGCGGCCGGTCCTAGCCGACCCCCGGCGGAGGTGGCCACCCGATAGGGTCGACGGGTACCCATCGCCGGCGAGGAGTTCCATGACCGCAGTTGCCACGTCCGTCGTCGCGCCCCGGGGACGGTCGCGCGACCCTCGTGGCGCGGGCCGTCGGTGGCGCACCGCCCTGTGCCTCGTGGCCGCCCTGGCCGTCGGCGGATGCGGCGTCCCGGCATCGCCGCCGTCAGCCGCCGAGCCCGTGGCGCAGCCCGTCTCGGCCAGTCTCACCGCAGCGGTACGTCCGTCAGCCACGACCAAGCCGCTGACCGGCAGGACGATCGTGGTGGATCCCGGCCACAACGGGAAGTACAGGAAGTCGTTCAACACCAAGAAGGTGCCGGCCGGCAACGGCAGGAAGAAGGCCTGCAACTCCTCGGGCACGGCCGGCAAGGGGCTCTCCGAGCACGCCTACAACTGGGCGCAGGCCAAGCTGCTGAAGAAGGAACTCGAGAAGCGCGGAGCCACCGTGCTGCTGACCCGCACGAACGACTCCGGCCTCGGCCCCTGCGTCGACAAGCGCGCCAAGGTGGCCAATGACGCCCGCGCCGACCTGCTGATCTCGATTCACGCCGACGGCAACTACGCCAAGAAGGCCCGCGGTTTCCACATCATCGTCTCCAAGACCATGGCCGGTGGCTCCGAGCTGGAGAAGAAGTCGAAGCAGCTGGCCAAGCTTGTCCGCGCCGAACTGAAGGAGCACACCTCGATGCCCCGTTCGACCTACATCGGACGCGGGACGGCGCTCAGCCCACGCTCGGACATCGCGACCCTGAACCTGCTGAAGCGGACGCCCGGCATCATGATGGAGATGGGGAACATGCGGAACAGCAAGGATCTCAAGCTCATGAAGTCGAAGGCCTTCCGCAAGCAGGTCGCCGTCGCCCTGGCCGACGCGGCCGAGCAGACGCTGACCTCCTAGCCTCCCGGCCGGGGCCATCCGCTCCCCCGGAATCGCGCCGATCGGGCGCCGCCCTGCCCTGCGAGGCTTGACCGCGCCGTGGGCTGAACCGTGCCACCGGATCGAGATCGGATCGTAACGAAGAAACCGTTGATCCGTCGGCCGCTATTCATTATAAATGCTTGTTAACTATTGGCAGTGTACGGGAGGAGCCGTCCACAAATCGAAAGGACCTGCCATGGGTTCCGCCAGAATTCTCATCGCGACGGGAGCCAGCCTCCTGCTGGCCAGCCTCGCCGCCTGTAGCAGCACCACTCCACCAGCCACCACGACCACCCCTCCGGGCGCCGCAACGACGCCGGCCGAACCCGGGGGCGAGACGCAGGGCAAGATCGCCGTCCTGCTCCCCGACTCCAAGTCCGCCGCCCGCTGGGAGACCGCCGACCGCGTCTTCTTCGAGAAGGCATTCCAGGAGGCCGGCCTGACGGCCGACGACTACATCATCAGCAACGCCGAGGGTGACGCGGCGGTGCAGCGGACCCAGGCCGACCAGGCCATCACCGACGGCGCCAAGGTGCTGCTGCTGGTGAACCTCGACAACGGCTCGGGTTCGGCCATCATCGACGCCGCCCACGCCCAGGGCCTGAAGGTCATCGACTACGACCGGATGACGGTCGGCGGCCAGGCCGACTACTACGTCAGCGGCGACGCCACCGAGGCCGGACGCCTCCAGGGCCAGGGCCTGGTCGAGGATCTGAAGTCCGTCGACAAGCCGAATGTCGCGATCCTGGACGGCGCACCGACCGACTCCTTCGCCCTCGATCTGGCGAAGGGCTACGGCGAGGTGCTCGATCCGCTGTTCGCCGACGGCTCGTTCGTGAAGGTCGACCAGCAGGCCGTCAAGGACTGGGACGGCGCCACCGCGCTGACCATCTTCGAGCAGATCCTGATCGCCTCGAACAACAAGGTCGACGGCGCGATCGCCGCCAACGACACCCTCGCCAACGCCATCATCTCGGCGCTGAAGTCGAAGCAACTGCCGATGATCCCGGTGAGCGGCCTGGACGGCGAGGTCAAGGCGCTGCAGCACATCCTGGCCGGCGAGCAGACCTTCACCGTCTACTTCTCCTACGGCACCCAGGCGGGCCTGGCGGCGAACCTGGCCGTCGAACTGCTCCGGGGTCAGGAGCCCACCGGAATCACCGCCACCGCCGACAACGAGGGACGGGCTGTGCCCGCCCTGCTGATCGATCCGGTGACCGTCCGGGCCGACAACATCGAGCAGACGGTGATCGCCGACGGCCTGATCACCTGGGATGACATCTGCATCGGCGAGTACGCCCAGTTCTGCAAGCAGTGAGCTAGAACAGAGCCGAGAGATGAGGACCAGGACCCCACTCACCCCCGCGGACTCCCCGAGCCTGCTGCGCCAGATGAACCTGGCGGTCGTGCTGCGGGAGATCCGCCGGTCCGGTCCCATCTCCCGGCCCACCATCGCGCGCGAGACCGGTCTGTCGAATCCGACCGTGACCCATGTCGTCCAGCTCCTCCTGGACAAGGGCTATGTCGTCGAGACCGGCTCCGGCGCGGACTCCCCCGAACCCAAGCGTCCCGGGCCGCGGGCCCGGTACCTGACCTTCCGCTCCGATCTGGGCTACCTGCTCGGCATCGACTCCGGAGCGGACAACACCGTCTCCAAGCTCGCCGACCTCTCCGGAACCATCCTGGCCACAGCCCGGATGGCCCACGACCGGGATCCCGATCGCGCCCACGTGCTGAACGCGATCCGCACCACCTCCGCCGAGGTGCTCACGCAGGCCGGGGTCACCGCGTCCCAGCTGCGCGCGGTGGTGATCGGCACCCCAGGAGTCGTCGACCCGGTCACCGGCGAGCTGTCGCTGGCACCCCAGATCGAGGGCTGGGAAGGCCTCGCCCTGGCCGACGAACTGCGCGATCTGGCCGGCTGCCCGATCGTGGCGGAGAACGAGGCGAACCTCTCGTTGCTGGCCGAGCGCTGGCAGGGCGGCGCCCAGGCCACCGACCACGTCGTCTACGTGCAGTTCGGCGTCGGCATCGGCGGCGCGCTGCTGGTCGGCGGCGAGCTCTACCGCGGTAGCGCCGGCGCGGCCGGTGAGTTCGCCTACCTGGCGACCACCGATCCCGAGGAGGAGGATCCACGCCGCTCCTCGGCGGGGCGGTTCGAATGGTTCGCCGGCGGCGGCGCCTACCAGCGCCACGGCGCCGAGGCCGCCCGGCGGCCGGAGGGCGCACTGCTGCTGGAACTCGCCGGCGGGGATCCGGATGCGGTGACCGCGCGGGTGGTGTTCGAGGCCGCCGCGCATTCCGATCCCGCTGCGACGCGGATCGCCGACGAGCTGCTGGCACGGGTCGGCCGCGGCCTGGCCAACATCGCGACCGTGCTGAACCCGAGCCTGATCCTGATCGGCGGCGGCATCAGCACCGCGGGGAACCTCGTCCTGGAGCCGATCCAACGGCTGGTCACCCAACTTGTCCCGTACCCCCCGCGGATCGAACTCAGCCGGCTGGGCGCCAACGGCACCGTCCTGGGCGCCGTGCGCCGCGCCATGCAGATCGCCAACGAGCGTCTCTACAACTTCACCGATGAGTTGCCCCACTAGGAGAGTCAGATGAGCTTCAGCTACGCCCTGTCCAGCTTCCTCCCGTTCCGCGACGTCGAGGCCTGCGCCGTGGCCCGCCGGATCACCAAGGACGAGATCACCCGGCACCCCAACCCCGACTTCCAGATTCGGGTGATCGAGGACGACGCCGAGTTCTACGGCAGGTTCGCCCACGATCTGGTCGACCGGATCCGCCAGGCCCGGGAGGCCGGCAACCGGTTCGTCGCGATCCTTCCGGTCGGCCCGGTGCCGCAGTACGCCGAGGCGGCGCGGATCATCAACGCCGAGCGGCTGAGCCTCGATCACATGACCACGTTCAACATGGACGAGTACGCCAACGAGGACGGCCAGACCGCGCCGCCGGAGTGGGAGGGCTCCTTCCAGACCGCGATGTGGCGCAACTTCTTCGGCCTGGTCGACCCAGAGCTCCGGCCGAGACCGGAGAACATCCACTTCCCCGACACGGCCAACATCGACCGCTACTCGGCGATGATCGAGGACGCCGGCGGCGCGGATGCCTGCTACGGCGGGATCGGCTGGAGCGGCCACATCGCCTTCTGGGAGCCGCAGCTCGGCGCCGAGTTCGACGGCGACCTGGACGCCTACAAGGCCGCTCCCGGACGGATCGTCGAACTGCATCCGATGACGATCATGCAGAACGCCCTGCACTCCTTCAGCTCGGACTGGTCGTGGGTGCCGCCCAAGGCGGCCACCATCGGGCCGAAGGACATCCTGGGCGCCAGGCACCGCTCCTTCTGGCTGGATGGCCATCTCGGCGGCGGAGCGTCCTGGCAGCGGTTCATCGCGCGCCTGGTCGCCCACGGCCCGGTGAACGAGTTCGTCCCCGGCTCCCTGCTGCAGGAGACCCGCTGCGACTACACGATTCTCGGCCAGGTGGCCAACGACGTCGTGATCGATATGGCCTGACGATGCCGGACGAAACCCTTCTCGAATTGCACCGGGTGTCGAAGAACTTCGGCGCGGTCCAGGCCCTCTACCAGGTCGATCTGACCGTGCGGGCCGGCGAGATCGTGGCGCTGGTCGGCGACAACGGCGCCGGCAAGTCGACGTTGATCAAGTCGGTGGCCGGCATCCATCCGATCAGCGAGGGCGAACTGCGCTGGCTGGGCAGGCCGGTGACCGTGCGCAGCCCCAAGGACGCCTCCGAGCTCGGCATCGAAGTGGTCTACCAGGATCTCGCGCTGGCCGACAACCTCGACGTCGTCGAGAACATGTTCCTCGGACGCGAGATGCTGACCCGGAGCCGCCAGCTGGATGCCAACAGCATGGAACGCCGCGCGCTGGACACCCTCGACGAGCTGGCGGTGACCACGATCACCTCGGTGCGACGGCCGGTCGCGGCGCTCTCGGGCGGGCAACGCCAGTCGGTGGCGGTGGCCAAGGCAGTGATGTGGAGCGCCCGGCTGGTGATCCTCGACGAGCCGACCGCCGCCCTGGGCGTCGCCCAGACCCGGCACGTCCTGAATCTGGTGACCCGGCTCGGCGAGCAGGGCCTCGGCGTCCTGCTGGTCTCGCACAACCTGCACGACGTGTTCGAGGTCGCCGACCGGATCGTCGTACTGCGGCTGGGCCAGAACGTGGCCGAGTTCGACCGCAGGACCGCCACCCAGGCCGAGGTGGTTCATGCCATCACCGCCGGCGCCCTCGCCCGGGTGCCCGGCCAGGCCGGAGAGGCGGATTCGTGAGCACGGCACAACAGACCTCCGAGAACAGGGGCCCGCTCGCCGCCCTCGGCGACGCCGCCCGGACGCGGCTGCTGGAGATCCGCAACGGCGAGCTGGGATCCCTGCCCATCGTCATCGGCATCATCCTGCTGGCGATCATCTTCCAGAGCCTCAACAGCAACTACCTGACGCCCAACAACTTCGTGAACCTGATGGTGCAGGGCGCCGCCATGACAGCGATCGCCATGGGCATCGTCTTCGTCCTGCTGATCGGCGAGATCGACCTGTCGGTCGGCTACGTCTCGGGCGTCGCGGCCGTCCTGATGGCCCTACTGCTGCGGCCGGACGACAATCAGTGGCCCACCGCCGTCGTGCTCCCGCTGGCCATCCTCACCGGCGCGGCGATCGGCGGCCTGCACGGGTTGCTGATCACCAAGCTCAACCTGCCGTCCTTCGTGGTGACCCTGGCCGGCCTGCTGGCCTGGAACGGGGTCGTCCTGCTGCTGATCAGCAACAACGGCTCGATCATCATCCAGGACGCGGTGGTGGTGAGCCTGACCAGCTCCTTCCTGCCGCCCTGGCTGGCCTGGGCGCTCCTGGTCGCCTGCGTCGTCGGGTACGCCGCCGTGCAGCTGACCCGCCGCCGCAACCGGCTGGCGAGCCGACTCTCGGTCGAGCCCTCCCTGCTCACCTGGCTGCGGGTGGCCGCGCTGGCGATCGCCGGCGCCGTGACCGTCGCTGTGGCGAACCTCAGCCTGGGCATCCCGTACGTCTTCGTCCTGCTCGGCGCGTTCTTCGTGCTCTGGACGTACGTGCAGAACCGCACCCAGTTCGGCACCTGGGTGTTCGCCATCGGCGGCAGCCTGGAGGCCGCCCGGCGGGCGGGCATCAACACCGACCGGGTACGGATCGCCTGCTTCATGATCTCGTCCTCGATGGCGGCCGTCGGCGGCATCATCCTGGCGTCGCGGCTGCGGTCGGTGGACACCAATGTCGGCGGCGGCTCGCTGCTGCTCTACTCCATCGCCGCCGCGGTGATCGGCGGCACCTCCCTGTTCGGCGGACGCGGCAGCGCGAAGGCGGCCATCCTCGGCGCACTGGTGATCGCGGCCATCGACAACGGGCTGGGCCTGCTGGGGCTGGGTTCCGGCCAGAAGTTCGTCATCACCGGCCTGGTGCTGCTGATCGCGGTGACAGTGGACGCGCTCTCCCGCCGCGGCCACGCCGAGGCGGGCAAGCACTAGCCGATCGGTGGGACATCGGGTTATTCGAGATTGGCGTGATGACGCCACAGCCCGTGCAGGTCGAGGCCGTCCCGCTCGATCAGCATGAGGGCGATGCAGTCGCCCAGCAGCAGGAGACACTGCTCGAACAGGCTGGTCATGGGCTGAACCGACGGCACCTCGCCGTCCAGCCCGAGCTTGGTCTGGACCGGGATGCGCACGAAGACGTCGGCGAACTCGCGCATGGAGCTGTTGGGGTTCGATCCGATGTGCGCGACCCGCGCCCCGTGCTGACGCGCCTTCCTCGCGATCGCCAGCGGGACGGCGCTCTCGCCGCTGCCGGAGCCCACGATGAGCAGGTCGGCGGTAGAGATGGCCGGCTCGGTGATCTGGCCGACGACGACGGTGTCGATGCCCAGGTGCGCCAAGCGCTTCGCGATGGCCTGGAGCGAGAGCATGACCCGTCCGACCCCGACGAAGAAGACCCGGTCGGCCCGCCGGATCTCGGCGATCAGCGCCTCGACGTCGACGGCCGGGATCGCCGTCATCATCTGCTCGATCTCCGCGGTGATCCGGCGCTGGACGTCGTCGTAGCTCATGCCGCGTCCCCCGCCGGCTCAGCGGATGCGACCACAGTATGCGGGCCGCCTGTCCGGCTGGGCCCCTGAGGCGTCTCTGCGTGGCGTCCGTGCAGCGCCGCTTTCCTGCCTCCGGCAGTCGGAGGAGGGAACCACTAGAACAACAGGGCCGTTGATGATGTCTTTCGATGGAGCGGATGACGGGAATCGAACCCGCACTGTCAGCTTGGGAAGCTGATGTTCTACCATTGAACTACATCCGCGAGCGCCCGCTGCCCGGGCCGCTCAGGCAGTCTAGCCGCGATCGGCAGGCCTCGCACACCGAGTGGCCGACGCCCCGGCGACAGCGATTCCGAGTTCCCACGGCCGACGGCTCAGGCTGCCGGCGTCCGGGATCACCCGGAACCGACCCGGGAGAGTTCAGCGGCGGGTAGCCGCCGGACCCTCGCGCGCGTAGCGTCGAGGACATGACTGTTTCTCCCACTGAGCCCACCGACGTCGGCCCGGCCGTCGGCGGCGACATCTCCGCGACCGAGGCCGATCGCGAGCATGTGGTTACGCTGCTCGTCGCGGCCACCAACGAGGGTCTGCTTCCCGCCGCCGAGCGGGACCGTCGGATCACCCAGGCTCGCATGGCGGAGACCTTCGACGATCTGGTTCCGCTGACCCGCGACCTGGTGTCGGTCGACGGGCCGGTGGCGCGGCCGATCGCGACGCCCACGCCCTCCCCCGTCCAGGTCGATGTAGCCGGGGCCAGCGACGCCGCCGACCAGGTGGTCGCCGTCTTCTCCGGCGCCAGCCGCGCAGGGCACTGGCGGGTGCGCCGCAACACCTCCGTGCTGACCCTCTTCGGCGGTGCCGACCTCGACGCGTCCGAGGCCGTCTTCGAGGCCGAGACCATCACCGTCAACGTCTTCTGCATGTTCGGCGGATTCACGCTGAAGGTACCGGAGGGCGTCGAGGTGCGCAGCGAGGTCTCCGGCATCTTCGGCGGCACGGACGTGAAGGTGTCCCCGCCGCAGCCCGGCGCACCGCTGGTTCTCCTCAAGGGCGCCGCCATCTTCGGTGGGGTCGAGGTGCGCAACCCCAAGCAGAAACGGCGCAAGGCCTGACACCCCAGCGGAATAGGCTGGGCTCCATGGACACGCTCTTCCGCCCACCGGACGGCGCCTGGCAACGACTGGCTCCCCGGGCCGCTCCCGCCCGGGCGTTGGGCGCCGCGCTGGGCACCCTGCTCTGGGCCGTCCCCGCCTTCGTCGCGACCTGGCTGTTCGCCAGGACGTGGCTTCCCTGGGCGCCCTGGGTGGTCGGCGGAGTCGGCCTGGCCTGGCTGGCATGGCGGACGATCCGGGGCTGGCGCTGGGCGCGGGCCTTCGGGTTCGTCGAACGGGAATCCGACCTGCTGATCACCTCCGGCCTGTGGAGTCGCAGCCTGGTCGCGATCCCCTACAGCCGGATGCAGTCGGTGCAGGTCCGTTCCGGCCCGATCGAACGATTCTGGGGCCTGGCCCGGGTCTCGCTGGTCACCGCCAGCATCGAGACCAGCGCCACGATTCCCGGGCTGGAGGCCACGACGGCCACCGGCCTGCGGAACCGGTTGATCGAGGCCGGGGAAGCGCAGGCGCTCGCGCTGTGAGCGAACCCCACCGCGAGCCCGCTGCCGCCGGCGTACCGCCCGAGTCCGCTGCCGTCAGCACCCCGCCCGAGCCCCAGCCGACGCCGACCGGGCCCGACTTCCTGCCCACCGCAGACTGGGGAGCGTCGCCCGCGCCGGAGCCGCCGCCGATCCCTTCTCCGCCCGCGCCGGAGTTCGCCGAACCCCCGGCCACCGAGAAGCTCACCGAACGTCCACACCCACTCACCCCGCTGATCCGTGGCTGGATCGTGCTGCTCGCCCTCCTCATCGGGATCGGACGCGAGTTCATCCCGAACGGCCAGGGCGAGGGCGAGTTGCCACCCCTCGGATTCCTGGTCGGCGGCATCGCCGCGGTGGCCGTGATCGCGGCCGCGGCCGGCTTCATCTCCTGGCGGTTCACCCGGTTCGTGGTGGACGACGAGGAACTGCGGATCGACACCGGCGTGCTCGTGCGCACCTCGCAACGCATCGCCTTCGAGCGGGTGCAGGCCATCGACGTGGTCCAGCCGTTCGCGGCCCGGTTCTTCCAGCTTGCCGAGTTGCGGATCGACATCGGCGGCGGGGAATCGGCACGACTGCGCTACCTCGGCCTGGCCCGGGCCTACGAGTTGCGCGACTACCTGCTCGCCCGGGCCCGTGGCCACCGGCATGCCGCGACCGTGGCCGTCGACCTCGCCGCGAGTTCCGTGCTGACCGATCTGCACGAGCAGGACGAGGTGCTGGTGCAGGTCTCGCCGGTGACCCTGCTGCTCGCCGCCGTCACCTCGCACGAGTTCTTCGGCATCGTCGGCGGCGGCATCGCCGCGGTGACGATCGCGGTCTACTTCGACCTCGGCTGGGCCTCGCTCGGCCTGCTGGTACCGCTGGGCAGCGCCCTGATCGGCTTCATCGCCCAGCGTGTCACCGGCCAGTTCAACTACACCCTCTCGCGCCGCTCGGCCGGCCTGCGGATCAGCCGCGGTCTGACCAGCCTCACCAGCCAGTCACTGCCGCCGCGCCGGGTGCAGGCCGTGCAGATCAGCCAATCGCTGCTCTGGCGCCGGCTGGGGCTCTACCGGATCGACCTGGCCGTGGTCGGCTGGGGTCCGCTGAGCGACGACGAGGACGCCCGGGGAGTCAACACGATCATGCTGCCGGCCGGGACGGCCGCGCAGGTGAGCGCGGCGTTGGCCGCGCTCTGGCCGGCCGGCGACTACCGCGAGATCGCCCTCACCCCCGCGCCGCGGGCAGCGCGTTGGCCGCATCCGCTCTCGGCCCCCTTCCTGCGGTGGGGCTTCGACGACAGGTTCTTCGTCTCTCAGCACGGGTGGCTGGTTCGCCGCTGGCAGATCGTGCCGCAGGCCCGGGTGCAGTCCGTCGAGGTGCGGCAGGGCCCGATATCGCGCCGGCTCAACCTCGCCGACGTCGCCGTCCATACCGCCGGGCTGCAACTGGCCACCCGCGCCAAGGGCGTGGACGCCGACCCGCTACGGGCTCAGCTGGCCCAACTCCAGGAACACCTGCACCACAAGCCCGAACACGATGTCTCCGAGCCACCGGGCGAAGCCGGGCCGCCACAGCCCCCGACGGCGCCGCAGCCGGCTCTCGAGCCGGATCCGCAGGGCTACGCCGGTCAGCCGGCCGCCCGGCGGGCGGACCAGGCCGAGGAGACCATCTCGTCCACCGAATAGCGCATCCGCCAGTCCAGATCGGCCGCCGCGGCCTCGCCGGTGGCGACGATCCGGGCCGGGTCACCCGGCCGGCGCGGGGCCAGCTCCGGGGTGAAGTCGATGCCCGTCACCCGCGCCATGGCGTCCATGATCTGGCGGACCGAGAGACCCTCCCCGCTGCCCAGGTTGTAGGCCGTCCGCAGCGGTTCCCCGGCGTCCAGCGCTCGCGCCGCGGCGACGTGCGAGACGGCCAGGTCACCCACGTGCACGTAGTCGCGCACGCAGGTGCCGTCCGGGGTCGGGTAGTCGTCGCCGTAGACCCGCGGCGTCCGCCCCTCCAGCAACGCCTCGATCACCAGCGGGAAAAGGTTGTGCGGGCTGGCGTCGTAGACCTCGTCGGTCGCCGAGCCGACGACGTTGAAGTAGCGCAGGCTCACCCCCTGGAAACCCTCCCGGGCGCGAGCCACGTCGTTGATCAGCCATTCGCCGATCAGCTTGGATTCGCCGTAGGGCGATTCCGGCCGCTTCGGGGAGGCCTCGTTCACCAGCTCGCCATCGGGGGTGCCGTAGACGGCGGCCGAGGAGGAGAAGACGATCTTCGACACCCCTGCTGCCTCCATCGCAGCCAGCACGCTCGCGGTGCCGGTGACGTTCTGGGCGTAGGTGTGCAGTGGCTGCTGGACGGAAACCCCGGCGTACTTGAAGCCGGCGACGTGCACCACGCCGTCGCAGCCGGTCTCGTTCAGCACGCGGGTGAGCAACTCGGTGTCGCGGATGTCGCCCTCGATGAACTCCACCTGGCCGGGCACGAACCCCGCCCTGCCCGACGAGAGGTTGTCGACCACCACCGGCCGCATGCCCTCCTCGGCGAGCGCTCGCACCACGTGTGCCCCGATGTACCCGGCTCCGCCGGTGACCAGCCATGTCGTCATGGCGATGACTCTAGCGTCGGGCAGGGCGAACCAGTCAGCGTCCGGGCCGGCCTCGCACGCCGCCGCTGCACCAACCGAAGCGGTGGATGGGCGGCGCCGCGAAAATCCGCGGCGGATCCACTTCCCATCGCAACCCCCCGACTGGCTAGGGTTAGCGCCATGAGCAACACAGCGGTTCTCGGCATCGACATTGGCGGCTCGGGCATCAAGGGTGCCCCGGTCGACCTGGTCAAGGGAGACTTCGCCTCCGAGCGGCTTCGCATCCCCACCCCGACACCCTCCACGCCGGAGGCGGTCGCCGAGGTGGTGGCCCAGATCGCCGAGCACTTCGCGGCGGAGATCGGCGACGCCCCGATCGGCGTCACGATTCCCGCGGTCGTCGCCCACGGCATCACCCGCTCGGCGGCCAACATCGACAAGTCGTGGATCGACTCCCCGACCGAGCAGATCTTCACCGAGCGGCTCGGCCGGCCCATCCACGCGGTCAACGACGCCGACGCCGCCGGCATGGCAGAGGTGAGGTACGGCGCCGCCCGGGACAACGACGGCCTGGTGATGCTCACCACCCTGGGAACCGGTATCGGCACGGCGCTTATCTACCGCGGCCTGCTGGTGCCCAACACCGAACTCGGGCACATCGAGATCGACGGCCGCGACGCCGAGACCGACGCGGCCGCCTCGGTGAAGGACCGACTCGGCCTGAAGTACTCCGAGTACATCCCGCGGCTGCAGCGGTACTACGAGACGCTGGAGAGGCTGTTCTCCCCGGATCTGTTCGTCGTCGGAGGCGGCATCTCCAAGGACGCCGCCAAGTTCCTGCCCAAGCTGAAGCTCAAGGCCGACATCGTGCCGGCGGAACTGCGCAACAAGGCCGGGATCATCGGTGCCGCCTGGCTGGCCGCGGACGCCGCCGGGCGCACCGATCTGCTGACCTGAGCGGGCCTACATCCGGTCGGGTGCCTGGATACCGAGCAGGTCGAGCCCGGTGGAGATCACCCGCTTCGTGGCCACGCAGAGCCCAAGCCGCGAGGCCAGCACCTCACCCTCGCTCTTCAGCACCGGGCACTTCTCGTAGAAGACGCTGAGCGCGCCGGCGAGTTCGTACAGGTACCCGCACAGCCGGTGTGGCTGCAGCGTGTCGGCTACCGCGTCCACCACTTCGCCGAACCGCGACAGCAGCAGGGCGAGGGTCTGCTCCTCGGGTTCGGTCAGGACGGAGATCGGCCCTGCCACGTAGCCCTCGGCCTCAGCCTTGCGCAGGATCTGCGTGGCCCGCGCGTGCGCGTACTGCAGATATGGCCCGGTGTCGCCGGTGGTGGCCACCATGCGTTCGACGTCGAAGGTGTAGTCCTTCTGCAATCCGGAGGAGAGGTCGGCGTACTTGATCGCCGCCAGCGCGATCGCCGGCGCCGCCTCCGCCTCGGCGGCGTCCAGCAACGAATCGAGCGTCACCGCCGTCCCCTCGCGGGTGGAGAACTTCTTGCCGTCCGCGCCCAGCACCTGACCGAACCCGACGAACTCGGCAGAGATCTCGGGCGGCAGGTATCCGGCCTTGCGGGAGACCGCGAACACCAGGTCGAAGTGGAACTGCTGCGGAGTGCCGACCACGTAGATCAACCGGTCGGCACCCAGATCGCCCACCCGATGACGGACGGCAGCCAGATCGGTGCAGTCGTAGCCGTAGCCGCCCTGGCGGTTGCGGATCATCGCCGGCGCCGGGAACCCGTCCACGAAGACGACCAGCGCACCGTCGTCCACCACGGCGATGCCGCGTTCCTCGAGGTCGGCAGCCACCACGGGCAGGTCGTCGTTGTAGATCGACTCCCCCGCCACGTCCTCATCGGTCAGCAGGACGTTCATCCGCTGGTAGGTCTTGTTGAACCCGGCCAGCGAGATGTCGATGATCTGCTGCCAGATCCGCCGGGTCTCCGGATCGCCGGCCTGCAGCGCCACGACCCGGTCCCGCGCGCGGGCGGCGAACTCCTCGGATTCGTTGAGGTGCGCGTTGGCCCGTTGGTAGAGCGCCTCAGCGCCGGGCAGGTCGAGGGTGGCGGCGTCCACGCCCTCGTCGACCAACTGCTCGACCATCATCCCGAACTGGCGTCCCCAGTCCCCCAGGTGGTTCTGCGGGATGACGGTGTGGCCGGTCGCCCGCAGCACCCGGGTGAAGCAGTCGCCGATGATCGTGGAACGCAGATGCCCCACATGCATCTGCTTGGCCGCGTTCGGCGAGGAGTAGTCGATCACCACCCGCTTCGGCTGAGCCGCGAGGTTGATGCCGTTGCGCGAGTCGCTCAGCACCTCGTCGGCCACCCGAGCCAGCACCTCGGCCTTGATCCGCAGGTTGATGAAACCGGGGCCGGCCACCTCCAGCGGCTCGCAGAGATCGGCCAGCTCGATCTGCTCGACCAGCCGGGCCGCGACCTCGCGCGGGGGCCGACCTTCGGTCTTGGCGAGCCGTAGGGCGGCGTTGGTCTGGAAGTGCCCGAATTGCGGACGCGTGGCCGGTCGCAGTTCCGGGTCGATCCCGGTAACGGCTTGGACACGAGCACTCAGCAAGGCGGGCAAAGACAGCATGGTCGCCATTTTCGCACGCGCCGCCGCCCCCTGAGTGCATGGTAGATTTCGTCCGAGCGGGATTGGGTGCCACCGGCGGGTGAAACGCGGACGGAGCCGGGCGTGAGCAGAAGCCGAGGATGGCGGGTCGGGCGACTCGTCGCCATGGTCTGCACGGCCGTCCTCGCCCTCATCGCGACCATCCTCCCGGCCCGGGCCGAGGATCCCAGCCCGTTGGCGGCAACGCTGCCTCCGCCCAGCAACCTGTCGGTCGCCGCTCGTTCCGACCTGGCCGTCGTCAGCTGGACGAGCCCGCTGGCCAGCAGCTGGATCGTGGAGGTCACCCCGGTGCGGGTACGCGCCGTGACCCGCGCGATTCCCACTGACGCCACGATCACCGTCGCCGACCGGCTGGAGCCGGACACCACCTACCGCCTGCGCGTCCGGGCACGTGACGCGAGCGGCGCCGAGAGCGTCAGCACGCCGGTGAGCTTCACCACCGAATCCCAGCCCTATCCGCAGGCCGCTCCGGCGGTCGCCGTCGAATCCAGTTCCACCCGCTCGCTGGGGCTGAGCTGGCACGAGGTGCCGCTCGCCGCGTCCTACGAGGTCGTGCTGACGGGCACCGGCGATCCGGTCACGCTCACCACGAAGAAGCCGGTCGCCGAGTTCGACGAACTGGAACCCGAGACCACCTATGTTGCCAAGGTGCGCGCGCTGGACGTGGCGGACGAGCCGCTCAGCGACTGGTCGCCGGAACTGACGGCGACCACCCCGGGGCCGCATCCGCTGCGGGTGGCCAGCTACAACGTGCTGTGCGAGAACTGCTCGTCCGGCAAGGCGAGCTGGGCCAAGCGGCGCGTTGCGGTGGTGCAGACCATCACCGACGCCGACCCCGACGTGATCGGCGTGCAGGAGGCATCCCAGGGCCGGATCCCCGGCGGCGGCTCGCAGTACCAGGATCTGCTGAAACGGCTGGGCGACCCGTACCAGATCACCGACGCCCGCCGCGGCGCGTCACTGGCGGTGCGGATCATCTACAACTCCGACCGGGTCGAGTTGCTCGAGAAGGGCTCGTCCTTCCTGCCCAAGGGCAAGTCGCGCCGGGCGGCGACCTGGGCGATCTTCGAGCAGAAGGCCACCGGTCAGCGCTTCTTCTTCCTCAGCACCCACCTGGAACCGACCAACGACTCCAAGGGCTCGCGGAAGTACTACAACGTCCGGCGCCGGCAGGCACGGGCAGTGGTCGACGTGATCGAGCGGAACAACCCCGACAAGCTGCCGGTGATCGCGGTGGGCGACTTCAACTCGACCAAGTGGGAGAAGCCCTCGAACGCCCCCTACGACATCATGGAGGACGCCGGCTACGCCGATCCGCTGGGCAACGGCCACCGGACGAGGGGCACCGCTCCGGGCGCCTTCGTGGAGGAACGGATTCACACCTCCTACGCCAGCTACAACATGTACACCCGCAAGGCGCGCAACTTCCCCGGGCACGTGAACGGCTCGAACCCCGACTACATCTTCGTCAGCCCGATGCGGGTCAGCGAGTACGAGACCGTCGTGAAGGTCGACTCCTCCGGCCGTTGGGTGGGCGTGATCCCCTCCGACCACAACCTCATCCGCGCCACGGTCTGGCTGCCGTAGCCCGGCTCAGCCGGCAGCCTCGTCAGGCTCGGACGAGGCCAGCATGGCTGTGGTCAGTTCCACCAGGGTCGGGAAGGAATGCCACAACTGGTGACCGAGCTTCGGCACGGTGATCGTGGGCCCGCCGACACCTCGCTCGGCCAGCAGCGCGTCCAGCCCCTCGAAGTCGCCGCGGCGGCACAGCGAACTGCGCTCCCCCCGCGCGATCGCGCAGCGGGCCAGGTCGGCGCGTTCCAGCGTGGCGAGCAACCCCTCGCTCGACAGGATCTGGGCGATCGCCAGCAGATCGACGGCCGAGTAGTGGACGCTGGGCTCCCGGGACTGCCGTCGCCGGGTGGCCACCACCCAGTCGTGGTGCCGGTTGGTGGCGTGCACCCACGGCAGCCGGCCCCAGTCGGCCATGTTGTCAGCGTTCAGCGAGGCGAGGCTGCGTCGCGCGATGGCCACCGGCTCCACCAGGTTGAGCCCCTCGATCGGCCCCCACTCCGACAGCTCCGCCAGCGCGGCGGTGGCCAGGGAGCAGCCCGTTGAGTAGCCCAGCACCTGCATGACCTCGGTGTTGGTCACGCCGCCGGCCCGGAAGGCCTCGGCGAAATAGGCCAGGTTCAGTTCCGCCCACGACTCGATCCGACGGTGAAGCATGTCGCGTCGCACAGCCGATGGAATTGGGTCGCGGAACCGGCTTATCCCCGGGATCTCGGTCATCACCACGGTCAGCGAGGTGGCGTCGGCCAGGAACTGGCACTTGGCCACCTCCCACTCCCCCAGCGGCGTGTTGAAGCCGGGGAAGTAGACCAGGACGCCGCGCGAATCCATTGGGGTGCCGACCAGCGCCTCCAGCGGCGCCATGCCGGGTTGCGGACGCAGCGTGAGCCGCTGCACCGGAATCGCAGGACGCTGCAGGGACGCCCGTCCGCTCACGGGCAACGTCACGGTATGGCGCACGGTCTCCCTCCTCCGTTCGGCATCGTAGCCCGGTTCGCGCACGGCCCGCGAAGGCGCGAGAATGTGGGTGGCGGTCGGAGCCGGGTGGCTGTGCCGCTGGGGAAGGAAACCTGAGATGTTGCGCTCCCTCCTGCTTCGCGCGGCGGGCAGCCGGCGGCTGCGTGCCCTGGCCGAGGCGGCCCCCATGACCCGCTCGGTGGTTCGCCGCTTCATCGCCGGCGACACCATCGACGATGGGCTCGCCGCCGCGCGGCGGCTGGCCGACAGCGGCCTGTTCGCCACGATCGACGTGCTCGGCGAGGACACCACCGATCCGGGGCAGGCCGAGCGGGCCACCACCGCCTACCTGGACCTCCTGGCCAAGGTGCCCGATGCGGGCCTGGTCGGCTCCCTCGACGTCTCACTGAAGCTCACCTCGCTGGGGGCCACGCTGCCCGGCGGAGCCGAGGCCGCCCATCGCAATGCGCGCCGGATCTGCGAGGCGGCCGGTACGGTCGGGGCCACGGTCACCATCGATGCCGAGGATCACACCACCCTGGATCAGATGCACGGCATCGTCGATCAACTCCGCACCGAGTTCCCCGGGATCGGCCTGGTGTTGCAGGCGATGCTGTTCCGCACCCCGCTGGATGCCCGTAAGTACGCCGGGCCGGGCTCGCGGGTCCGGCTGTGCAAGGGCGCGTACAACGAGCCGCCGACCGTCGCCTGGCCGGGGCGCGATCAGGTCACCGCCGCCTACGTGGCCGCCGCGCGCACGCTGTTCGAGGGCCAGGGCTACCCCATGCTGGCCACCCACGATCCGGAGTTGATAGCGGCCGCGGCCGTGCTGGCCGCCGACACCGGCAGACAGCCGGGCGACTACGAGTTCCAGATGCTGTACGGCATCCGCACCGACGAGCAGCAGCGACTGGCCGATGCCGGGCACCGGGTGCGGATCTACGTCCCCTGCGGCACCGACTGGTGGGGCTACTTCGTCCGCCGCCTGGCCGAGCGCCCAGCCAACCTGACGTTCTTCCTGCGGGCCCTGGTCGGCCGCTGAAACCGGATCCGGCTACCGGAGCGCGCGGTCGAGGCCGGCCTTCAGGTCGGCGATCAGGTCGCCGGCGTCCTCGACGCCCACGCTGAGCCGCAGCATCCCGTCGGTGATGCCCGCCGCGGCGCGGATCTCGGGCGGCATCGCTGCGTGGGTCATCGAGGCGGTGTGCGAGATCAACGACTCCACCCCGCCCAGCGACTCGGCCAGGCAGAAGTGCTCCAGGCCGTTCACCACAGCGCCGGCCGCCGCCTCGTCGGCCACCTCGAAGGTGACCATGGCGCCGAACCCCTCCTGCTGCGCGGCGGCGAGCGCATGCCCGGGGTGATCCGGTAGGCCCGGGTAGTGAACCGCCCGCACCGCCGGGTGTCCGGTCAGGAACTCGGCGACCGCCAGGGCGTTGGCCTGGGCCGCTGCCATCCGCAGGTGCAGCGTGCGCAGCCCTCGCAGCGTCAGGTAGGCGTCGAAGGCGCCGCCGGTCAGCCCCAGGGTGTTGGCCCACCAGGCGAGGTCGGTGTGCTGGTCGGCGTCGGCCGCGATCACGGCCCCGGCCACGACATCGCTGTGACCGTTGATGTACTTGGTGGTCGAGTGCACGACGATGTCGGCCCCCAGGGCGAGCGGACGCTGCACTGCCGGCGAACAGAAGGTGTTGTCGACGGCCACGATCGCGCCGGCCGCGCGGGCGGCGGTCGCGACTCCGGCGATGTCGGTCACCCGGAGCAGCGGATTGGACGGGGTCTCGATCCAGACCAGATCGGCTGGATCCGCCAGCGCGGCTGCGGCCTGCGCCGGGTCGCTGAGATCGGCCAGTTCGAGCCGGAAGGCACCCTTGCGCGCCAGGCCGTCGAAGAGCCGCCACGAGCCGCCGTAGCAGTCGAAGGGGGCAACCACCCGGCCACCGACCGGAACCAGGGCGTGCAGCACCGTCGCCACCGCCGCCATGCCCGAGTTGGTCACGACAGCGCCGGCGCCGCCTTCGAGGTCGGCCAGCGCGTCGGCCAGGATCGTCCGGGTCGGGTTGCCGGAGCGGCTGTAGTCGTACTGGCCGGGCAGGCCGAGCCCCGCGAAGGCATAGGTGGACGACAGGTGGAGCGGCGGCACGACGGCTCCGAATGCCGGGTCGGTGTTCAGCCCGGCCCGCACCGCGCGGGTCGCCGGCGTGGAGTCACTCATGGAGCCAGACCCTACCGCCGGAATCTTCCGGCGCCCACCGTCCCGGCTCGCCGCGGACGCTCTGGCGGATCGGCCCGGCTCCCGAGTACGGTCAGGCCATGAAGATCGAAGATGTGGTCCGCGCCAAAGGAACCGATGTCGTCACCATTGCGCCGGCGGCTACCGTGAAGCAACTCCTCGACCTGCTCGCCGAGCACAGCATCGGCGCGGTCGTGGTCAGCGTTGACGGTCGTCACATCGACGGCATCGTCAGCGAGCGCGATATCGTCCGGAAGCTCGCCTCCTCGGGCGCCGTGATCCTGGACGGGCCGGTCAGCGCCATCATGACGGCGAACGTGAAGACCTGTACTCCCGAGGAGTCGCTGGAGGATGTCGCCCGCGAGATGACCTACTCCCGCTTCCGTCACCTCCCGGTGGTGGTCGACAGCGAGTTGAAGGCGGTCATCTCGATCGGCGACGTGGTGAAGTCCCGGATCGACCAGCTGACCGACGAGCGCAACCACCTGCTGGGCTACCTGCACACCTGATCGTGCCGGGTGAGCCGTCCGGCACCCCGGACGAACCGACCGAGGACGCCCGGGCCGTCCGCGCGTTGCGGGCTCTCGGCGTAGCGCACGACGCCCGCCGCTATCCACCCGCCCGGTCGCTGGCCGAGGCGGCGGAGATGCGCGGGCTGCGCCCGGCCGACATCGTCAAGACGATGGTGGTGCGCCGCGGCCCGGACGACTACCTGTTCGTCCTGCTCGGTGGAGATCGTGAGATCTCCTGGCCGAAGCTGCGTTCCCTGCTCGGCGTGAACCGGCTGTCGATGCCGGACGCCGCCACCGCGCTGGAGGTGACCGGCTACCCACGGGGTGCCATCACCCCCTTCGGCGCCAGCCGGCCCTGGCCGGTCTATGTCGACGCCGACGTCCCCGGTCGCCGGATCTCGATGGGCGGCGGTGAACTCGGCCTAGCGATCGCGGTCGAAGCCGACGCCGTGATCGCCGCGCTCGGCGCCACGGTGGCCGACCTCGCCACCGCACCCGACTCAGGGATCCGATGAGCGGAGGGGCCGCTCCAAAAGTGGCGCGCCCGCTCCGTCGATCCGGACTTCATGGGCACCCCAGCAGGTGGCCGGATCGCGAGGATCCCACCTTTCGATCGGCTTTGGCTAGGGGGCCGAGGAGCCATCCCACCGCGGCTCGGGCGGCCGGGCCGAGGCCGCCTCAGCCGGACCTGAGGTGCCCGCCTCCGGTTCGGGCGACGGGGTTTCGGCCGGGGTGACGTCGACCGGCTCGGCGGCCTCGTAGGCCGCCGAGAGTGTCCGGTACGGCTTGGACGCGAGCGCGAGCAGCGTGAACGCCAGCCCGACCAGCGCGGCCAGCACGAAGACCAGCGCGATGCCGCGGGCATCGCCGTCACCGAGCAGCCAGCCGAAGGCATTCCGGCCGGCGTCGGTCTCCATGTAGGGGATCAGCCAGAACTCCGCGACCGGACCGACCACGAACGCGCTGAGCGGCATCGCGGCGATCTCGGCGCTGGTGGCGAAGCCGAAGACCCGTCCCTGCTTCGGCAGCGGGACGACGCGCTGCAGCACGGTCTGCTCGGCCGCCTCGGCGATCGGCATCAGCGCCATGTAGAGCAGGATTCCCAGCGCCAGCAACCAGATCGATTCCCGCAGCGTGAAGCCGAAGCAGATGATCCACATCACCACATTGGCCAGCAGCAGGCTGCGCAGCGGACGCGGGCCGAGCCCCTTGCGGGCCACCCAGGCCCCGCCGGCCAGGAAGCCGAAACTCAGCACACCCCACAGCACTCCCCATACCTCGACCGACATCAGGGTGAGGCCGTAGGGATCCATCAGCGCCATCACGACGCCGCCGAGCAGGTTGTTGAAGGTGCCGAAGAGGATCAGCCAGACCAGCGCGGGAACCTCCCGGATCGCCCGCCAGGCGCCGGCGAAGTCGACCGGCTTGGGCACTCCGTCGGCGTGCACGATCTCGGGCTCGGGGATGCGCACCGTCCACAGGTGCAGCAGCGAGAGCACGGTCAGCGCCATGGCGATCACCAGGCACCACTCGATGCCCAGCTGACCCACGGCGAGCCCGGCGAAGACCGAGGTGACCGCGAAACCGAGCCCGCCGACGATGCCGACCAGGCCGTTCGCGTTCGCCCGCTCGGCATCCGGCACCAGAAGGGTCACCACGGTCGACAGCGCGATGCCGCGGGCGGATTCGGTCACCGAGCCGAGCAGCAGCAGAACCGCGAAGGCGATCAGCGGCAGCGAGCCGAGGGTGGTCAGCGCCGATCGCGGCGCGATCACGAACACCCCGCAGGCCAGGGCGAACAGCACCAGCGTGATCGTCTGCGAGACCACCATGACCGACTTCTTGCGGGTCCTGTCCACCCAGGATCCGAAGGGCACGCCCATCACCGCGACCAGGAGCAGGTAGCCGCCCATCAGGAAGGAGGTCACCAGCACCGACCTGGTCTCCAGGTACAGCCAGAAGACCACCGCCGTCCACAGGAAGTTGGTGGTCAGGTTGGCGATGAAGGTGTTGACCAGCACCGCGTTGAAATGCCGTCGGTTCTCGCTCACGCTCGACTCGGACATCCGGCTCCGCTCGTCTGGGAATGAGTGCGTGCCGACCTTACGTGACGGCACCGACAAATTCCCAAGTCACCGGCTACTCAGGATTACCGAAGTCCGGCCACCGCCGGTCGCCGGCAGGTGCACTTTTCGCCAAATAGCCGCTCCCCGGCGACCAGTACGTCGCGCGGGCCGACTATTTGGCAATTAGTGCATCGGGAGCGGGCTTCAGTTGTCCTGGACGCCGCCCAGCAGGGGCGGCTCGCTCGACCAGGGGAAGGAGATCCACTCGCTGGTGTGCTTCCAGACGTAGTCGCACTTCACCACCGACTGGGGCTTCTCGTAGAGCACCGCGGTGCGGGCCTCGGCGACCTGTTCGGCGCAGAACTCGTGCACGGTGTTCAGCGTCTCGCCGGTGTCGGCCACGTCGTCCACGATCAGCACCTTCTGGCCGGAGAGCGCCACTCCGGCCGGCACCGGCGGCAGGACGACCGGCATCGGCAGGCGCTCGTCGACGCCGGTGTAGAACTCGACGTTGATGATGTGCAGGTTCTTGATCCCCATCGCGTAGCTGATCGCCCCGGTGGGCACCAGCCCGCCTCGGGTGATGGACAGAATCAGGTCGGGGCGGAAACCATCGTCCACCACCTGTTGGGCGAGTTCACGGATCGCGATCCCGAACCCTTCCCAGGTCAGGACCTCGCGCGCAGGGTTCGTCATTGCCCCATCCTGCCAGCGCCGGTGGCCCGTCCGCGCCCTGTTTCGCCGGTCGTCGTGTCGCTACGCTGGCCGGATGCACCGCGCGATCATCACGGTGGACGGACGGGTCCAGGGCGTCGGCTTCCGCTGGTGGGCCATGGGCGAGGCCCGCGAACTCGGGTTGGCCGGACACGCCTCCAACCTCGACGACGGCACGGTGGAGGTCGACATCCAGGGTGAGCTGACGAAGATCGGGGCAATGGTGCGCCGCCTGATCGAGCAGCCCACCACCACCGGCCGGCCCGGCCGCGTGATCAGCCACACCCTACGGTGGGTCGAACCCGAACCCGGCGCGCGCGGCTTCGTGGGCTACTGATCGCGTCCCGCGCTCAGGGGTGCTCCTCGATCGTCACGTCGCTACCGGGCATGTAGGGCTCCATCACCGGGAACGCCCAGGTGAACAGCGCGTAGACCGCGGCGGCGAGCAGAAGGGCGGCGAGCACCGCCTTCACCGGCCACGGGCCGGGCAACAGCCGCCAGATGGTTCCGTACAGCGACATCAGTCGGACACCTCCAGCAACTCCAGCGGTAGCCCCTCGGCGCGCGGAATGGTCTCCACCAGCCGGCCGTGGGTCACCCAGCGCTGCCGGGAACTGAACATCGGGTGGCAGCTGGTCATGGTCATCAGCGCCTCGGTCGGCTGCTCCCCGGGCCGGCTCGGCACCGGCGCGACCACCTCGACCTGGGTGGGCAGCACGATCAGATCCTCGTACACCTCGTAGACCGAATAGGCCTCCGCCGTCTCGATGATCACCAGGTCACCATGCTTGAGTTCGGCGACCTTGTTGAACGGCTTGCCGTAGGTGGTGCGGTGACCGGCCATCGAGAAGTTGCCGATCTCGCCCGGCATGACCGAATCGGGGTAGTGGCCGATCCCCTTCTGCAGGGTGAGCCGATCGGTGCCCTCGTAGAGCGGCTTGGCGTACTTCGCGCCGAAGCGCGGGATCCGGACGATCGCGAACCCCTTGCCGATCTTGGCCGGCTCCAGCGTGGCCGGGGCCTCCTGCGGAACCTGGAAGGACTGCTCCAACTGGGTAACCGCGACCCCCTGGTCGGCGTCGCCCACCACGTCGGTCCAGACCAGCTGCCAGGCGACGAACAGGCCCAGCACGACCCCGGCGGTGATCATCAGCTCGCCGACGATGCCGATCACGCCCCGGACGAACCAGCCGACACCACGACGCGATCCGGCCGCACGGCGCGGCGGAGTGGTCACAGTCGTCATCGGGCGGCTTTCGATCGGGTCACTCACAGGGTACCGGCACCCCCAACCCTCCTTCAGCCACAGCTTTCTCACAGCATGCTCCTAGCCATCCCACCGATGCCCCTGGGAAAGTGGGGATATGGCGACCCTGACCCGCAGCGGACAAGAACCCCTGACCCGGCCCGACGGCACCCCGATCCGGGTGCTCACGGTCGACGACGAGAGCAGCCTCACCGAGCTGCTCAGCATGGCGCTGCGCTACGAGGGCTGGGAGGTGTCGACGGCGGCATGCGGCCTGGAGGCGGTGCAGGTGGCCCGACAGATACGACCGGACGCCATCGTGCTCGACATCATGCTGCCGGATTTCGACGGGCTGGAGGTCATGCGCCGGATCCGCACCGAGCAGCCGGACGTCCCGGTCATCTTCCTGACCGCCAAGGACGCCCTGGACGACCGCATCAGCGGCCTGACCGCCGGCGGCGACGACTACGTCACCAAGCCGTTCAGCCTGGAGGAGCTGGTCGCCCGGCTGCGTGGCCTGCTGCGCCGGACGGGCGCCACCATCGCCCGCGAGGAATCCCGGCTGGTGGTGGGCGACCTCAGCCTGGACGAGGATTCACACGAGGTGTTCCGCGGTGGCGAGGAGATCAACCTCACCGCCACCGAGTTCGAACTGCTGCGCTTCCTGATGCGCAACCCGCGCCGGGTGCTGAGCAAGGCACAGATCCTCGACCGGGTGTGGAACTACGACTTCGGCGGCCAGGCCAATGTGGTCGAGTTGTACATCTCCTACCTGCGCAAGAAGATCGACGCCGGCCGCACCCCGATGATCCACACCCTGCGCGGTGCCGGCTACGTCCTGAAGCCGGCCGCCGAATGACCCTGTCGCCACCGGCCGCGATGGCGAAGGGGACGCTGAGCCGGCAGCTGGTGGTGCGTACCACCGCGCTGGTGGCGGCAGCGACCATCCTGCTCAGCCTGGTGACCGGGCTGGCGAGCTTCCAGATCCTGCAGGCGCAACTGGACGGACGCCTGGAGTCGGCGCTGCGGGCCTGGGGGCCCGGGAGCTTCCCCGGTGAGACGAAACCCGGTGATCCGGAGGGCTCCGGGCTGATCCGGATCGAGCAGCGGGGAACCGAGTTCATCTACACCGATGTGCTCACCGAGAGCCAGGTCGTCGCGCTGGCGGCGATCGACCCGGACAGCACCCCGGTCACCATGGCGATCGAGGGGCTCGGGCTGTACCGGGTGCAGGTCAGCCATCGGCAGGGCCGGATCAGCGTGGCGGCGCTGCCCTTCAGCGCCGTCACGACACCGCTCACCAGGCAGCTGATGATGGCGGCGCTCCTCACCCTCGGTTCGATCGCGCTGGCCGGCTTCGGTGCCCGGCAGGTGGTGGAGAGCAGCCTGCGTCCGCTGCGCCGGCTGGCTGGCACCGCGTCCCAGGTCGCCGGCCTGCCGCTGGCCTCGGGCGAGGGCAATCTGCCCGTGCGGGTGCCACAGCAGGACGCCGACCCGGCCAGCGAGGTCGGGCAGGTGGGCGTCGCCTTCAACCAGATGCTCGATCACGTCGAGGCCGCGCTGGAGGCACGGCATCGCAGCGAGACCAAGGTGCGGCAGTTCGTCGCCGACGCCTCCCACGAACTGCGCAACCCGCTGGCCGCGATCCGCGGCTACGCCGAGCTCACCCGCCGGGAGCAGGATCTGCTGCCGGCCAACACCGCCCACGCGCTGGCCCGGATCGAGTCGGAATCGGATCGGATGTCGGGCCTGGTGGAGGATCTGCTGCTGCTGGCCCGGCTGGATTCCCAGCCGACGCTCGCGCTGCAGCCGACCGACGTCACCCAGATCGTGCTCAACGCCGTCAACGACGCCCGGGTGGCCGGCGCCGGCCATCGTTGGGGACTGGACCTCCCCGACGAGGCGCTGACCGCCCACGCCGATCCGTTCCGGTTGCACCAGGTGGTGGCCAACCTGCTGGCCAATGCCCGCGTCCACACCCCGGCGGGGACGACGGTGGTCACCTCGCTGCGCCGCGAAGGCGAGCAGGTGGTGATCCGGGTGACCGACGACGGTCCCGGCGTCCCGGCCGAGATCCGCGACAGCGTGTTCGAACGGTTCACCCGCGCCGAGGCGAGCCGGGTGCGCCACGAGGGCGGCTCCAGCACCGGCCTGGGCCTGGCCATCGTGGCGGCGGTGGTCGCCGCCCACGGCGGCACCGTCACCCTGGAGAGCCCTCCCGGTTCGACCACCTTCGTCGTCCGCATCCCGGCGGCCTTCTCACCCACCTCCGACGGCCGGACGGTGCCCAACTCATAGCGAGTCAACAGGGAGCGTTCACTAATTCCTCAGGTGTTGGTTCAATACTCATTCCATGACTTCGAGCGCCGCTTCCGCGCCGGGTCAGCCGAGACGCTGACCGGCCCCGCTCCCCCTCCGACGGCTCGTCCGTCGCGACGCGCGAGGGGCGCGGCCGGTCAGACCAAACCACTACCCCAGCCGGGGCGCGCCGGTGTCGGCCAGGAAGGCCAGGATCGCCCGCACCCGGCGGTTCTCCTCGCTGGGATCCAGCCCGAGCTTGGCGAAGATGTTCGACACATGCTTGGCCACGGCAGCGCCGGAGAGCACCAGATCGTCGGCGATCTGGGCGTTCGACAGGCCGCGGGCCATCAGCTCCAGCACCTCGAACTCACGCGGGCTGAGGTCCCCCAGGCCCGAGCGGTTCGTCCGCATCATGGCCCGGGCGACCTCCGGGTCGATCACCACCCCGCCGGCCGCGACGATCCGCAATGAACCGACGAAGTCCGCCACCTGGGCGACCCGGTCCTTGAGCAGATAGCCGGTGCCACCGCCCGCTGCCGGCAGGGCGAACAGTTGCTGGGCGTAGACCGCGGCGACGTACTGGCTCAGCACCAGCACCCCGAGGCCGGGGTAGGCCGCCTTCAGGTCGAGCGCGGCCTGCAGCCCGTCGGTGGTCATGGTCGGCGGCATGCGGACGTCGGTCACCACCACATCGGGCAGGCTCCCGTTCGCCGCCAACTCGTCGACGGTGAGCCGCAGTGCGTCCGCCCGGCTCTCCTGGCCGACGATCTCGAAGCCCTGGCGCTGCAGCAGCCCTGCCAGGCCCTCGCGCAGCAGGGCGGCGTCGTCGGCCAGCACCAGCGTGATCGGTTCGGTCACAGCGCCACCCCCGGCTCGCCACGGTTGAGCAGCAGCGGGACGGCCGCCACCACCTGGGTCGGCCCGCCCAGCGGGCTGGAGATCGTCAGTTCGCCGCCGAAGGCCGCCAGGCGCTCCCGCATACCGGCCAGCCCGTGGCCCGGCCGCAGCACGACGCCGCCCGGGCCGGCGTCCACCACCGAGACCCGCAGGTGCGAGTCCGTGGTCAGCAGCACGGTCACCGGGGCGCCGGTGGCGTACTTGGCGGCGTTGGCGATCCCTTCGCAGGCGAAGAAGTAGCTGGCAGCCAGCACCCCTTCGGGCAGTCGGGGCAGCGGGTGGGGGCAGACGATCCGGACCTCGGCGGCCGAGGCCTGGGCGACATCGGTCAGCGCGGCAGCCAGCCCCTGCTCGACGAGCACCTGCGGATGGATCCCGCGAACGGTCGTCCGCAGCGCGTCCAGCCCCTTGGCCAGGGCGTCCTGGGCCTGGTCGAGCAGCGCGCGCAGTTCCGCGTCCGCCAGGACGCTGGGTGAGGTACGGGCCTCACCGAGCATCATCGCGGCAGCCACCAGGTACTGCTGGGTGCCGTCGTGCAGGTCGCGTTCGATCCGGCGCCGCTCGATCTCGTAGGCGTCCACGATCACCCGCCGGGAGGCGGTCAGCTCCTCGACCGCGCGCACCGCGTCCGCCTCGTGATCGCGGGACCGTCCGAATCTCACGCCCTCGAACCTAGCGGACGACCCCCAGTGGCCGTCACCAAGGCCACCCTCCCGTCCGCTCTCCTGCAGAAACCGGGCAATCCAGGCCATCTGCCCGGATTATCCAGACAGCTCGCCTGGATCACCCGGTTTCTGCTGGCCGGTTGACCGGGGAGAGGACGGAAGTAGTGCTGGCACTACCCCGGAAGCAGCCTGGGCACCATGGAATGGACGGTGAAGCCCGGCTGGAATGGAGTCATGATCGAACCAGACGCATCCACGCCCCTGCTGCACACCCAGGGGATCACCAAGAACTTCGGCCAGGTCCAGGCGCTGGCCGGGGTCTCGGTGCGCATCGCCCGCGGCGAGACGCTCGCCATCATGGGCCCCTCGGGCTCGGGCAAGTCCACCCTGCTGCACTGCCTCTCCGGCGTGCTGGTGCCCGATCAGGGCACGGTCACCTTCGACGGCCAGCCGGTCTCGTCGCTGCGGGACCGCGAGCGCTCCCACCTGCGGCTGACCCGGTTCGGCTTCGTCTTCCAGGACGGGCAGCTGATCCCCGAGCTCTCCGCCCGGGAGAACGTCGGGCTGCCGTTGATGCTCACCGGCACCTCCCGCAGCCGGGCACTGGGCACCGCGGACGGCATGCTGGAACGGCTCGGCCTGGCCGATCTGCGTCACCGCCGCCCCGGCGACATGTCGGGCGGTCAGGCGCAGCGGACGGCGATCGCCCGCGCCCTGGCTGCGCAGCCGGATGTGGTCTTCGCCGACGAGCCCAGCGGCGCTCTCGATCAGGCGACCGGCCATGAGACGATGCAGCTGCTGACCACCACCGTCGCCATGTCGGGCGCCAGCCTGGTGCTGGTCACCCACGACCTCAACGTCGCCCGCTGGTGCAGCCGGCTGATCGAGATCCGGGACGGTCTGGTGCACTCCGACCGCCGACTGGAGCCGCTGGCCGCCGGGACGGAGGCAGCGCGATGACGGCCACCCTCGCACCGGCGCGCGCCGCCGCACTGCCGTCCCTGGCACTCCGGCTGACCCGGGCCCGGCTGGCCACCCGGCAGGGCGAGGGCGTGCTCTACCTCGCGTCGGTGGCCGCCTTCGCGCTCAGCTCCGCGCTGGCCCTCACCGTGGCCGGCGGCACCTGGATGTTCTACCACCGCTGGCGCACGCCGACCGGCGTCCATGCCGAACTGCTGGCGAGCGACCCCAGCTTCGAGACCATGCTGTCGATGTACTTCCTGCTGGCGGTGACCGCGTGCGCGCTGCTGGTGCCGAGCATGGCCGGGCTGGCCTCGGGCGCAGCGGTATTGGGCGCGCGGGGACGGGATCGCCGGCTGGCCGTGCTGCGCCTGGTCGGGTTGTCCTCGTCTGATGTCACTCGGATGTCGTTGATCGACACCGCCATTCAGGCGGTGGCCGGCATCGCGGTGGGCCTGGTGGCCTACCTCCTGACGCTGCCCGCGTGGAGCCTGCTCACCATGCAGGCGATGCCGGTCGACCCCGCGGAGATGCTGCTGCCGTGGTGGCTGGCGCTGATCGTTGCCGCCGCCACCTTCGTCACCGGGATCACCGCGGCCTGGTGGGGGCTGCGCCAGGTCCGGATCTCTCCGCTGGGCGTCTCCCGGCGTTCGGTCAGCCCGGCGCTTCGGGCCTGGCGGGTGGTGTTGTTCGTCCTGCTGCTGATCGTCTTCGGCCTGGCCTCCCAGGTGCTCCGCCTCGGCGACGGGGTGGTGCCCTTCCTGATCTTCGCCGCGATCATGGTGGCGGTGATCCAGGGCTTCAACCTCGCCGCCGCCTGGCTGCTGCAATTGCTCGCACGCTCGCTGTCGCATCTGCCGACCGCCACCGGCATGTGGGCGGCACGCCGGGTGCAGGCCGATGCGCGCACCACCTGGCGGCGGGTCTCCGGGCTTGGGCTGCTCTCGCTCATCGGCGCCTACATCGCGGTGATGCCGGTCTCGCTGACCGCAGGGGACGACGCGGCTCAGCAGAGCTTCGCCTCCGCCGCGCAGTGGGACTTCACCAAGGGCGCGATCATCACGCTGGGCGTCGGGTTCGCGCTGACCGCCATGTCGATCTTCATCGCACAGGCTTCGGCGATCCTGGAACGCGCCGAGCAGAGCCTGGCGCTGGCGAACATGGGCGCCTCCGCTCGCTTCCTGACCCGGGTCACCTGGTGGGAGACGCTGGCCCCGCTGGTGCTGGCGATCACGCTGGGCGCCGGGCTCGGCATGCTGCTCGCGCTGCCGATGTCCAACGCGGCCTCCCGGCTCGGCATGGAGCTCTGGACCGGTCTGCCGATCATGGGTTGCGTGCTGCTCGCCGGAATCGGTCTGGCGATCGCGGCCCTGGCCGCGTGCGGCCCCCTGCAGACCCGCGTCCTGGCCACCCACGAACGCCACAACGACTGACCTGGGACGGACGGTACCTCCGGCGAACCGGCCGCGGCCGGATGCCCGCTGCGGTAGCGTCGGGTCATGCAGCTCAGCCGCGCCGAATTGGCCCGTTACATCGACCACACCCTGCTTGCGCCGACCGCCACCCCGGCCGATGTGGCCGCGGCCCTCGCCGAGGCCGAGGAGCTGGGAACCTATGCGTTCTGCATGCCTTCCTCGTTCCTGCCGCTCACCGGCAACGGGACGGTGAAGATCGGCACCACCTGCGGATTCCCCTCCGGTAAGCACAGCCTGGCGGTCAAGGCGGCCGAGGCGGCGGAGGCGATCGCCCTCGGCGCCGACGAGGTGGACATGGTGATCGATCTCGGCCTGGCCAGGACCGGCGACGCCGCGGCGCTGACAGCCGAGATCGCCGCCGTCCGGGACGGCATCCCAGCCCCCAAGGTGCTGAAGGTGATCGTCGAATCAGCAGCCCTCACCGACGACGAGATCGTGCTGGCCTGCCAGTGCGCCGAGGCGGCCGGGGCCGACTTCGTGAAGACCTCGACCGGCTTCCATCCTGCCGGCGGCGCCTCCCTCCATGCGATCGCCCTGATGGCGCGGACGGTGGGCGGACGGCTGGGGATCAAGGCCTCCGGCGGCATCCGCGATCACGCCACCGCGCTGGCCATGATCGAGGCCGGCGCCACTCGCCTGGGCCTCTCCGCCAGCCGCGCGGTGCTCGACGGCACGACCGCCGACAGCTCCTACTGAGCCGAGGCTTGCCGGGTCAGCCGGCGAGCCCGTGGTCGCCCAGCCAGGCGGCGATGGCTGTGTCCAGCCCGTCCGCCGCGGCAGCGGCGGTGAGTTCCGCGAAGGAGTCGTTGGTGAGTGCCTGCTGGACGGCATCCAGGACGAGTACCGCGTCCGGGCGCTGATCGGCGAACTCCGCCGACACGACCACCACCAGTGGGTCGGGGACCCCGACCCCGACCGGATCCTCCAGCTCGACCAGCCCTTCGAGATCGATGCTCTCGGTGCGCCGGAAGGCCGCGATGGTGGCGCTGCCGTCGGCCAGGGCCGCCGCGCGTTCGGCCGGATCGTCGAGCTGCTCCGCGGTCGCCTTGGCGTTGTAGGCGGCCTGCAGGACGGGTACCCCGACCGAGCTGTCCACCGCGAACGACGGCACCGCCGCCACCACCTGCGGCAGCACCGCGAGGTCGCTCAGCGAGGCGAGACCCGAGTCGGGGGTGGCTGCCCAGACCAGGCCGCCGTCCACCCAGCTGGTCTCCAGCACACCGACCTCGGGTGCCACCTCGGTGGCCAGGTAGGCGATCGTCTCGGCCGGCTCGGCCGGCAGCGGCTGATTGCTGAACTCCTGCAGCAGCGTGCCGGCGAAGGCCGGCATGGCCATCGGCGAGTTGTCCCCCAGCGCCAGCGTCTCGGTTCCGGCCACGACCTCCGTCGTCACCGCCGGATCGTCGCTCGCCTGCAGCGCCGCCACGTAGAGGGCGGCCAGCAGGTCGGAGGCCGCGGTGCCGTCCGAACCGATCTCGATGGTCGGCAGAGGCTCGGCCGGATCGTCCGGCGGAATCGGTGAGACCTGGCCGCACCCCACCAACACAGCCGCCGACGCCGCTAGAAGAACTCGACTCCACCTGGAACGCACCCCTCCAGTTTCTCAGCAAATCTTCAGAAGTCAGCGCACACACGCCCAGCACGCTCATTCCCTCAGGCACGCAGAAGGGGGCCCGGCCCAAGCCGGACCCCCTTGCTGGAGCCTTGGTCAGGCGCTCTTCAGCGCCGCCTGAGCCGCCGCGAGGCGTGCGATCGGCACGCGGAACGGCGAGCAGGAGACGTAGGCGAGGCCGACGTTGTGGCAGAACTCGACCGAGGACGGGTCACCGCCGTGCTCGCCACAGATGCCGAGCTTGATGTCGGGGCGGGTCTTCTGACCGAGCTCGACGGCCGTCTTGACCAGCTGGCCGACGCCGACCTGGTCGAGACGAGCGAACGGGTCGTTCTCGTAGATCTTCTTCTCGTAGTAGGCATCCAGGAACTTGCCAGCGTCGTCCCGGCTGAAGCCGAAGGTCATCTGGGTCAGGTCGTTGGTGCCGAAGGAGAAGAACTCCGCTTCCTTCGCGATCTCGTCGGCGGTGATGGCCGCCCGCGGGATCTCGATCATGGTGCCGACCAGGTACTTCAGGTCGATACCGGATTCGGCGATGATCGCATCGGCGGTCTCGGTGACGATCTTCTTGACGAAGGCCAGCTCCTTCACCTCACCGACCAGCGGAATCATGATCTCGGGAACGAGATCCCACTCCGGATGCGCCTTGGAGACGTTGATCGCCGCCTCGATGATGGCGCGGGTCTGCATGGCGCCGATCTCGGGGTAGGTGACGTCGAGCCGGCAGCCGCGGTGGCCCATCATCGGGTTGAACTCGTGCAGCGAGGCGATGATGTTCTTCAGCTCGTCCACGCTGAGGTTCATCTCGTTGGCGAGGGCGACGATGTCGTCCTCCTCGGTCGGCAGGAACTCGTGCAGCGGCGGGTCGAGCAGCCGGATGGTGACCGGCAGGCCCTCCATCGCGGTGAAGATGCCCTCGAAGTCACCGCGCTGCATCGGCAGCAGCTTGGCCAGGGCGGCCTCGCGCTGCTCCACGGTCTTGGAGACGATCATCTCGCGGATGGCCGCGATCCGATCCGGCTCGAAGAACATGTGCTCGGTGCGGCACAGGCCGATGCCCTCGGCCCCGAACTCGCGCGCCTGCTCGGCGTCGGCCGGGGAGTCGGCGTTGGTGCGGACCTTGAGGGTGCGGATGCCGTCGGCCCACTCCATGATCCGGCCGAAGTAGCCGCCGATCTCGGCCGGGACGGTGTCGATCTCCTCGCCGTACACGTTGCCGGTGGAGCCGTCCAGGGAGATCCAGTCGTTCTCGGTGAAGGTGTGGCCACCCAGGCTGAAGCTCTTGCCGTCGGCGCCGAAGGTGATGTCACCCAGGCCGGAGACGCAGCAGGTGCCCATGCCGCGGGCGACCACGGCGGCGTGCGAGGTCATGCCGCCGCGGGCGGTCAGGATGCCCTTGGCGTAGTGCATGCCCTCGATGTCCTCGGGGGTGGTCTCCAGGCGGACCAGGATGACCGACTCACCGTTCTTGCCGCGGGCTGCGGCGTCCTCGGCGGTGAAGGAGACCCGGCCGGTGGCCGCGCCCGGGGAGGCCGGCAGGCCCTTGCCGATGACCGCGGCGGCCTTCAGCTTGGCGTCGTCGAACTGCGGGTGCAGCAACGCGTCGATCTGCTTGGGATCGATCATCGCGACGGCCTTCTCGGGCGTGATCTTGCCCTCGTCCACCAGGTCGCAGGCGATCTTGAAGGCGGCGGCGGCGGTGCGCTTGCCGTTGCGGGTCTGGAGCATGAAGAGCTTGCCCTCTTCGATGGTGAACTCCATGTCCTGCATGTCGGCGTAGTGGTTCTCGAGCTTGCTGACGATCTCGACGAACTGGTCGTAGACAGCCGGGTTCTCGGTCTTCAGCTGGTCGATGGTCTCCGGGGTGCGGATGCCGGCGACGACGTCCTCACCCTGGGCGTTCATCAGGAACTCGCCGTACAGGCCCGGGTCGCCGGTTGCCGGGTTGCGGGAGAACGCCACGCCGGTGCCGGAGGTGTCGCCCATGTTGCCGAACACCATCGACTGGACGTTGACCGCGGTGCCCCAGTCGCCGGGGATGTCGTTCATGCGGCGGTAGTAGACCGCGCGCGGGTTGTCCCAGGAGCGGAAGACCGCCTTGATGGCGCCGAACAGCTGCTCGACCGGGTCGGACGGGAAGTCGGAGCCGATCTTCGCCTTGTACTGGGCCTTGAACTCCGCGGCGAGCTCCTTGAGGTCCTCAGCGGTGAGCTCGACGTCCTGCTTGACCCCGCGGGCCTCCTTCATCTCGTCGATGAGCTCCTCGAAGTACGACTTGCCCACCTCCATGACGACGTCGGAGTACATCTGGATGAAGCGGCGGTAGGAGTCGTAGGCGAACCGCGGGTTGTTGGTCTTCTCTGCGAAGGCCTCCACGACGGTGTCGTTCATGCCGAGGTTGAGGATCGTGTCCATCATGCCGGGCATCGACGCCCGGGAGCCGGAGCGGACGGAGACGAGCAGCGGGTTGGCCGGGTCGCCGAACTTCTTGCCGGTGATCTCCTCGAGCTTGGTGATGTAGGTCATCACCTCTGCCTTGATGGCGTCGTTGATCACCTCGCCGTCGAGGTAGTACTGGGTGCAGGCCTCCGTGGTGATGGTGAAGCCCTGCGGGACCGGCATGCCGAGGCCGGTCATCTCCGCCAGGTTGGCACCCTTGCCACCCAGCAGGTTGCGCATCGAGGCGTCACCCTCGCTGAACTCATACACGAACTTGTGGTCAGTCATCTGACGTTGGGTCTCCTTCAACAGCTCCCGAATGGGCCGGTGCGAGGGCCGATGCACAACGTCGGCGTCGACTCCCGCGGCGTCGGCGGAGCAAGGTCCGACACCCCGGCGCATACGGTCCAACCGTATCGGTTCCCGGAGGCAGGTTCATCCGCGGACCTGCCCCGACCAAGGGGTGGAACGTTGACAGCCCGGCCCTGCCACCGAACGATGGGGGCCATGCGTGCGGAGCGGGTCACGGGGCGGGTCAGCTTCCACGGCGAGGGCCCGGTCTGGTGGGAGCGACGCAGGTACCTGCGGTTCGTCGACATGTTCGCCGGGGACGTCCTGACCCTGGACGGCGACACCGTCGTCCGGACCCCGGTGGGCTCGCGCGTCGCCGCAGCCATCCGCCCGCGGCTGGGAGGCGGGGCGATCGTCGCCAGGGAGCACGACCTGGCGATCAGCAACCTCGACGACCTCTCCGACCTGGCCGGCTTCGCCACGGTGGACGCCGACCCCGGCGTCCGCTGCAACGACGGGGGGTGCGACCCCGACGGCGGGTTCTGGATCGGCACGCTCGGCTACGGGTTCCCCGCGGGGGCGGGCACGCTCTACAGCCTGGACGCGGGCTCGCTGCGGGTGCGGCCGCAGGTCGCAGGGCTCACCATCAGCAACGGCCTGGGCTGGAGCCCGGACGCCGCCACGATGTACCTCAACGACTCCGGGACGTCGACGACCTGGGCGTTCGACTACGACCCGCTGGAGGGTCCGACGGGGCGAAGGGAGTTCGCCACCGGGGGACCCGGCGTCCCCGACGGGCTGTGCGTGGACGCCGCCGGCGGCGTCTGGGTGGCCCGCTACGCCGGTCACGTCGTCCAGCGCCACGACCCGGACGGGACGGTGTCGGCCGTGGTCGAGCTCCCCTGCTCGCGGCCGACCGCCTGCTGCTTCGGCGGCGACGACCTCGGCACGCTGTACATCACGACCACGCGGGAGGGCCTGGCCGAGGACGCCGAGCCGGAGGCGGGTTCGGTGTTCGCCGTGCGGCCCGGGGTGACGGGCCTTCCGACGGCGGGTTTCGCCGGCTGAGAGGGCCCCGCCGTACCGGGGAGCGATACGAAATGACCCACCACGAGTGGTATGAATTCTGAGAGCCCTCGCGACACCAGCCGCCGCGGCGCTGTTTTCACCCCGCGCCCGGCCAATCGCGCTGACTAGGTCATTCATCTGCCAACTCGCCCCAGGAACGGCCGCCGCACCCTCCCCGGCACCGGCGAGGCGGCTGTCTCGCCCCGGCTCAAGCTGAGAAATCGCTGATATTCTCTTGGTCGGACCGTGACCCCCCTCACCGGCCCGCACGACCCCCTGGTTCGTCACCCCCCACCGAAGTTCAGGAGTTCACCATGCGTTCCTCCGTCCGCCGGGCCCTCGGCCTTCTCGCCGGCGCCACCGCAGCACTGGGCGGCCTCGTGGCCGTCACGCCCACGAGTGCCGCGGCCACCGATTTCTGCTCGACCACCACCGTCCCGGTCTACCGGACGATCAACCCGACCCGCGGCGGAAACGACCTGCTCACCCGCTGGCAGGGTGAGTCGACCGGGTCGTCGAAGTACGGCTTCACCGACAACCGGGGCGTCTTCGGCGGCGCCTCGCCGGTCGCGGGAAGCGGGCTCACCCCGGTCACCCGCCTGTACAACGCCAAGAACGCCGACTTCGTGTGGCTGACCACCTCGGCGCAGATCACCGCGGCCAAGTCGGTCGGCTACCAGGTCGTGTCGGTCGACTTCTACGCGCCGACAGCGTCGAGCAGCTGCACGGTCGCCGTCCACCGCTTCAAGAAGGACGTCCACCGGCGCAACGCCTGGGACGCCACCGAGCGCGCCAACCTGGTCGCCCAGGGCTGGACGGACTCCGGAGTGAGCTTCTACCTGCGCAAGCCGGGCACGACCGTGGCCGCGGCCCCGGCCCCCACGGCGAGCGCGACGGCCACCGCCACCGCTTCCCCGACGGCCACCGCCTCCCCGAGCACCGGCGGCGGCAACGCGGTGGCCTCCACCGGCGACACGTTCGGGTTGGCGGTGATTCCGGACACCCAGGCCGAGACGAACAACACCGCGAACACCCCGTTCCTGAACCGGGTCAACTGGATGGTGGCCAACAAGGACACCTACAAGCTCCGCTACGTCCTGCACACCGGCGACATGACCAACTGGGGCTGGCTCGACACCGGCCAGCTCACCCGCGCCAAGGCCGCCATGGACGTCCTCACCAAGGCCGGGCTCCCCTGGGCCGCCACCATCGGCAACCACGACACCCGCGCCGTCGGCTGGAACGGCATCGCCGGCTCCACCGGCTACGGCGGCTCCGCCTACGCCCTGAACCCCGAATGCCCCACCCGCCTCGGCGACGCCGCCTGCAAGTCCTGGCTGCTCGTACGCGACACCGACGAGTTCAACAAGACCTTCCCCCTCACCGGCATGGGCAACGTCGGCGGCGCCTACACCGCCGGCAAGGACGACAACTACTGGACCACCTTCACCGCCAACAACACCAAGTGGCTCGTCCTCACCCTCGAACTGTGGCCCCGCACCGAGGTCGTCACCTGGGCCAAGAACGTCGTCGCCACCCACCCCGACCACAACGTCATCATCCAGACCCACCACTACCTCAACGGCGACGCCTCCATCTCCACCTCCAACGGCGGCTACGGCAACAACAGCCCCAAGTACCTCTACGACAACCTCATCTCCAAGTACCCCAACATCAAGCTCGTCTTCTCCGGCCACACCGGCGGCTTCGCCAGCCGCTCCGACAAGCCCAACGGCAACACCGTCGTCTCCTACCTCGGCAACGACCTCGGCGGACCCACCTACAACCCCGTCCGCATCCTCACCATCAACACCACCACCGGCACCATCACCAGCACCGTCCACGACCCCATCCACAACACCACCGCCGGCACCCCCACCACCCACACCATCACCATCATCCGCTAGGTTCGTCGACGTGCGGCGGCGCCTGATCGTGGCCAACAGGCCACTCCACGGGCTCGGCAACCGGGTACGCCTGGTGCTGAGCGGTCAGGCGCTCGCCCTCGCCGAGGACCGCGAGTTCGCCTACTACTGGCCGGTGGGCCGGGGCTTCGGCGCCCGGCTCACCGACCTGTGGGAGTACCGGGCATCCCTGCCGGCAGCGGTGGACGTCGCCCTCCGCGCCGTGGCACCGTTCCGGGACCCCGCCACCCTGCTGGCCGACCCGGCGGCGAAGGACCTCCCGATCTGGCACCTGCGCAGCGGCAGCGCCCTGCCGCTGCCGCCCGGGGTCGGCCCCTGGTACGAGTCGTTCGCCGACCTCCCCCTGCGGCCGGCCCTCGCGGACGCCGTCCGCTCGCTGCACGCCCGCGAGTTCGGCTCGGCGCCCTACGTCGGGGTGATGGTGCGGGCCCACCAGAACGCGCACGACCTCACCAAGCTGCACTCGCCGCTGTCGTGGTACGTCGGACGCATGCGTGAACTCGTGGCCGAGCACGGCGACCTGCGCTTCTACCTCTCCTGCGACACCGCAGAGGCCGAGGGCGAGTTGCGCCGGTTGTTCCCCGGCTCGGTGAGCCTGCCGAAGACGGGTGGCTACAACACCCGGCAGGCGATCGTCGAGGCGGTCACGGACACCTACCTGCTGGCCTCCTCCAGCCACATCCTCGGGCCGCACCACTCCAGCTTCCCCGAGCTGGCGCACCTGCTCACCCTGCGCCAGGTACCGCTCGAGACGTCTGTCGGCGAGTCCTACGCCGAGGTGCGCCCTCAGCTTGCTCTCAGCATCGCGACCGACCCGGTCACCCCACGGCACCGCACGCCCGTGGGGGTCTGAGCGTGCCCGGGGCGGACGTCCGCCGCGGTGTCACCCGTCCGGGGAATTGCCATCATGGTCGTTGAACGTTCACAATATTCTCAGCTTTTGGGGGGAAGCTCGCCCGGACGACCGTCCAGGCGCCTGCAGAACGCGAGCCAGGAGCCACCCATGAGCCGTGTTTCCCCCCACAGCCCCCGGGGCGTCGCCGTGCGGCGATCACGCCTGGTGCGCTCGCTCGTCGCCGCTGCGGGCGTGCTGCTGCTGACGCTGGGCCTCGTGCCGTCGGTCGCGTCCGCCGCCACCCCGAAGACCCTCACCCTGACGGCCGGCACGTCCGCCTGGTCGACCCTGACCGGCAAGCGGACCAGCTCGGTCGCCTCACTCGACGTCACCGTGCCCGCCACCCTCCCGGTCAGCACCGGCATCCAGTTCCGGGGCTCGCACTCCTCCGGCTACCGCGCGAAGCTCACCATCTCCGCCGAGGGCGCCGTCACCGCAGCCGTGGCCCGCGTCCGCTCCGGCAGCGAGACCTCGCTCGCGACCGCAGACCTCGGCCTCACCGTCGCCGCCGGCGAGACCGTCCACTTCCAGAGCGCCGTGGTGGCGAAGTCAACCGTCAAGGTCTACCTGCGCGCGTGGAAGGACGGCGCAGCGAAGCCGGCGTCCTGGCAGCTCGTGGCCAAGGACTCCTCCAGCAAGCGGTTCAAGAGCTCCGGCCGCACCTACCTGTGGGCGCAGTCCCCCACCGCGCAGACGCTCACCTACGGGACGGTCACGGTCTCCTCCTACACCGCGGCGAAGGCCGCGGCCGTCGGCGTCACCGCCGTCGCTGCGGCGACCTCGACCCCCACCCCGCCCGCGTCCGCGGAGGACACGTTCGGGTTGGCGGTGATTCCGGACACCCAGGCCGAGACGAACAACACCGCGAACACCCCGTTCCTGAACCGGGTCAACTGGATGGTGGCCAACAAGGACACCTACAAGCTCCGCTACGTCCTGCACACCGGCGACATGACCAACTGGGGCTGGCTCGACACCGGCCAGCTCACCCGCGCCAAGGCCGCCATGGACGTCCTCACCAAGGCCGGGCTCCCCTGGGCCGCCACCATCGGCAACCACGACACCCGCGCCGTCGGCTGGAACGGCATCGCCGGCTCCACCGGCTACGGCGGCTCCGCCTACGCCCTGAACCCCGAATGCCCCACCCGCCTCGGCGACGCCGCCTGCAAGTCCTGGCTGCTCGTACGCGACACCGACGAGTTCAACAAGACCTTCCCCCTCACCGGCATGGGCAACGTCGGCGGCGCCTACACCGCCGGCAAGGACGACAACTACTGGACCACCTTCACCGCCAACAACACCAAGTGGCTCGTCCTCACCCTCGAACTGTGGCCCCGCACCGAGGTCGTCACCTGGGCCAAGAACGTCGTCGCCACCCACCCCGACCACAACGTCATCATCCAGACCCACCACTACCTCAACGGCGACGCCTCCATCTCCACCTCCAACGGCGGCTACGGCAACAACAGCCCCAAGTACCTCTACGACAACCTCATCTCCAAGTACCCCAACATCAAGCTCGTCTTCTCCGGCCACACCGGCGGCTTCGCCAGCCGCTCCGACAAGCCCAACGGCAACACCGTCGTCTCCTACCTCGGCAACGACCTCGGCGGACCCACCTACAACCCCGTCCGCATCCTCACCATCAACACCACCACCGGCACCATCACCAGCACCGTCCACGACCCCATCCACAACACCACCGCCGGCACCCCCACCACCCACACCATCACCATCATCCGCTGAGCCGTCCGGCCGGCCGCCGCACCCGCCCGACTAGGATCCCGGCATGACGGCCGTCCAGCTCCAGCAGGTGCTCCTGCTGCTCGCGGTCGGGCTGGCCGGCCTGGTCGGGCTCGCGGTCTTCGTCCCACGGCCGCGATGGACGCTGGCTCTGTTCGGCATCGGCATCGCCGCCGTGCCGATCTGGGTGGGCGGCAACGTGCTGCCCTTCGTCACCCCGCACATCGCCCTCGGCGCGCTCTGCGTCGTTTCGCTGGCCCTGGCGCCCGCGGGCGAGCACTCGCCGCGCGTGGGGCTGCTCTCGCGGATCCGGGCCTTCGACGTCGTCCTGCTCGTGCTGTTCGCCCTGGCCGTCGGCAGCTGGCTGCTCCGAGTGGTCAGCTTCGGGCAGGTGTACCTGGTCGCCACCTGGGGCCTGATGTACCTCGCCGGGCGCCTGGCCGGCATCAAGGTCGGGCTGCGCGCCACCGCCACGATGCTCGCGGTCATCTTCACGGTGATCGCCGTCCTCGCCGTGGCCGAGTTCGCGACGGGCCGCAACCTGTGGCTCGAGTTCACCGGAAACGGCACCAGCGCCTTCGCCGTGTGGGGGCCGCAGCAGTACCGCGGCAGCTACGTCCGGGCGGAGGGTGCCTTCGGCCACTCCATCGCCCTCGGCGCGAGCCTCGCCATCGCCATGGTGCTCACCTTCGCCAGCCGCCTGCGCACCGGCGCGAAGCTGGCCGCGGTCGGCGTGATGGCCGTGGCCCTCGTCCTCACCTTCAGCCGGATCGGCCTCGTCACCGCTGCGATCGGGATCGCCCTCGTCATCCTGCGCTCGCCCTCGATGTCGCTGCGGCTGCGGGCGATCCTGCTCGGCCTGGCGGGCGTGGCGGTGCCGGTGGTGCTCCTGGTGGCCTCCGACGCGTTCGCCGAGGACAGCGGCGGCTACACCGACTCGGCGCTGTACCGACTGTGGCTGTGGGACGTGATCCCCGAACTCAAGCCCGTGGGCCAGTCCGACCTGGTCGTGCAGACGACGGACGGCACGTCCACCGTCGGCAGCTTCGGCTCGATCGACAGCGCCGTGATCCTGCACGCCGTGTCGAACGGCTGGGTGCCCGCCCTGATCCTGTGCGTGGCCTTCACCATCGCCGCGCTGCGCCTGCTCCTGCGCGGCGGGGACGAGGCACTGGCCACCGTCGTCGCCCTCATCCCGGCCTTCTTCACCGTCGCGCTGATCACGCAGTACGCGCACCTGGTGTGGTTCGTCGTCGGCCTCGCGGTGTCGGGTCTCGGCGTCGCCCCGACGGCCGGTGCGAAAGCAACCCCCGGTCTCGCCGCGCGCGAGCGTCCCGAGAGCCTTGCGAGGGTGGGTTAACTTGGTTGCCATGTCGCGCTTGTCGTTCAGGACCCTGCTGCGCATCTGGCCCTGGGCGCTCGGTGGCGGGCTGATGGGAGCTGTGGTGGCCTACGGGCTGTCCCAGCTCGTCACCCCGCTGTACCAGTCGACGTCCGTGCTCTACTACGCGCTGAGCTTCGGCAACACCGCCAGCGACCTGTCCCAGGGCTCCAGCTACACCGAGAGCCAGATGCTGTCGTTCGGCGAGCTGGTGACCTCCCAGCTCGTCCTCGACCGGGTGATCGAACGCGAGTCCCTGCCGCTGACCAGCCACGAGCTGGCCAACCAGGTCTCCGTCGCCACGCCCCGCGGCACCATGATCATGCAGATCACCGTCTCCTCCGCCAGCCCGGAACTCGCCGCGCGGATCGCCAACGCGATCGCCGACGAGCAGCGCCAGGCGGTCGAGTCCATCGCACCGCGCAAGGAGTCCGGTGACTCGACCGTCACCGTCCGGCTCATCGAGGAGGGGGTCCCGGCGGCCTACGCCTACACCCCGAACACCCGGCTGAACATGCTGCTCGGCGGCTTCGTCGGGCTCATTCTGGTGGGCGGGATCGTCCTGCTGGTCCGCCTGCTCGACCAGCGCATCAAGTCCTCGGAGGACCTCGAGCGGGTCACTCAGCGGCCGTTCCTCGGCGCGATCCGCGACATCGAGCAGGGCGAGGGCAAGGCGATGGTCATGCTGCAGGACCCGACCAGCCTCGTGGCGGAGGACTTCCGGCAACTCCAGGCCAACCTGCGCTACGCCACGATGTCGAAGCAGCCGGTGGTGCTCGTCGTGTCGTCTGCGGTGTCGGGCGAGGGCAAGTCGACCATCGCCATCAACCTGGCCACCGTCCTGGCGGAGAGCGGCCAGAAGGTGCTCCTGATCGACGCCGACCTGCGCCGTCCCCGCGTCGCGGAGTACGCGCAGGTGGAGGGCTCGGTCGGGCTGACCGACGTGCTCGTCGGCCAGCAGACCCTCGCCGACGCCGTCCAGCCGCTGGGCGACTCGGGCGTCACGGTGCTCACCTCCGGCCCGATGCCCCCCAACCCGGGCGAGCTGCTCGGGTCGGCGGCCATGTCCGGCCTGCTCGCGCGGGCCTCGAAGGAGTACTCCACCGTGGTCGTCGACACCGCGCCGGTGCTCGCGGTGGCTGACGCGGCCATGATCACCCACAAGGCCGACGGCCTCGTGCTCGTCACCCGCAACCGCAAGACCACCACGACCTCGCTGGAGAAGTGCGTCGCCCAGCTCGACAGCGCGGGCGTGAACATCTTCGGCCTCGTGCTGAACGGCGCCCGCCGCGGCCGGGACAAGAACCTCAAGTACTACGAGTACACGCCCTCGCGGCAGCCGGGCAACCGCCCGCACGCGACGCAGCCCGCCGCAGGGACGGCATCCGCGGTGGTCGACGCCGCGCACGAGCCGGCGGGCGACGCCGACCCGGCCGCCGCGACGGGCGACGCGACCGCCCAGGTCTCGCTGTTCCCCGACGATGCGGACCTCCTCGCTGCGCCCGATGACCTGTCGCTGGACGACGGCGCCGACCTCGCGGCCGACGAGTGGGACGGGGCGGGCGAGCCGGGAGCGGACGACCCCATGGCCGAGGCGGACGAGTCCGCGGTAGGGTCGGACGAGCCGTCGGGTGAGGACGGGGCCGCGCAGGACACGGGGGAACGGCGGCCACGGACCCGGCGGACCCAGGTGCTGAGCAAGGCGAGCGAGGGATAGTCGCCCGGCACCACCGCATGACCGGCACGTGATGGGGGGCACAGCCATGTGGGGGACGGCAGGAGGGATCTTCCTCGTGTGCACGGCCAACATCTGCCGCTCGGTGTACGGGTCGGCGGTCCTCGCCGACGCGCTCTCCGGCACGTCGATCACGGTCGGCAGCGCGGGCGTCGAGGCGGTCGAGGGCCAGGAGATCTGCCCGGTCGTGCGCGGGCTGGTCTCCGTCGAGGGCCTCCCGCAGCCGCCGCAGCTCACCACCGGCTCGCGCGAGCTGGTCGTGGAGGAGCTCGCCGATGCCGCCCTGATCCTCACCTTCACCGTCCGCCAGCGCGGGCTCGTCGCACGGCTGGACCCGTCCACCCGCGACCGCCTGTTCACCCTCCGCGAGGCCGGCACCCTCGCCACGGCGATCAGGGGACGCCGGCTCGACCCCGGCGGCCTGCCCGCCTGGGCCCACGCCCTGCACTCCAACCGCCCCATCCTCTCGACGCTCGCCCCGCCGCCCCCGCCTCCGCGGCGGTGGTGGCAGTTCCGGCGCCCGCCGGAGGCCCCGGAGCCCTGGGACCTCCCCGACGCCCACTCCGCCCCCGACGAGCTGCATGCCGCCCGGCTGGGCGAGGTGGCCGAGCAGTGCCGTCGCCTCGGCGTGATCCTGGCGGGTGCGCATGGGTGAATCCACGCTGGCCGGCCAGGCCGCGGCGGTGGTGCGCGACGGCCTGTGCAGCGGATGCGGGGCGTGCGTGCTGCTCGGCCCGGGCCTCGAGATGGCGCTCGAGGGGGGGTTCAGCCGTCCCCGTCCGGTGGAAGGCACCTCCCCCGCGCCGGCCAGTCCCGCCTTCGACCGCGTCTGTCCCGGCCGGACGGTGGTCGCGCAGCGCCCGGAGGGCAGCCGGCCGCACCCGACGATGGGCCCGGTGGTGACGGCGGCGCAGGGGTGGGCCACCGACCCCGAGTTCCGGTTCCGGGGCAGCAGCGGCGGCGTCCTCTCCGCGCTCACGGCCTGGCTCCTCGACTCCGGGCGGGCGAGCACCGTGGTGGGGGCCGCGGCCTCCCCCACCGCCCCGACCCGCACGGTGACCGTCCGGCTCACCGGACGGGCGGACGCGCTGGCCGCGGCCGGGTCACGCTACGCGCCGGTCTCCAACGCCGCGGCGGCCGTCCTGGGCACGCCGGACGCGGCCTTCGTCGGCAAGCCGTGCGAGGTGGCCGCCGTGCGGGCGCTGGCGCGCGCCCGCGGCGAGGCCGCCCCGCTCCTGCTGTCCTTCTTCTGCGCGGGCACGCCGAGCCAGGACGCCACCGACGCCCTCGTGGCCGAGCTCTCCGGAGCCACCCCGCCGACAGCGCTGTGGTACCGCGGCCGGGGCTGGCCCGGCCGGTTCACGGTGGTCGGCGCGGACGGGACCGAGGCCAGCGTCACCTACGACGAGTCGTGGGGACGCGTGCTGGGCCCGGCCGCGCAGTGGCGCTGCAAGCTCTGCGTGGACGGTGTCGGCGACTCCGCCGACCTGGTCGCCGCCGACTTCTGGCACACCGACGAGCGCGGCTACCCGTCCTTCGCGGAAGGGGACGGCGTGAGCGCCGTCCTCGCCCGCACCGCCCGGGGTGCCGAGCTCCTGGCCGCGGCCGTCGAGGCCGGCGTGCTCGAGACCGCTCCGCTGGAGGTGGACGACCTGGCCGCCGTCCAGCCGTTCCAGGTGCGGCGGCGCACGACGCTGGCCGGACGCCTGGCCGGCGTCCGGCTCGCGGGCCGGGCGGTGCCCCGCTACCGCGGCTTCGGCCTGTGGCGGCACGTGCTGCGGGCACCGCGGACGCAGCTGCGCACCGCGTCCGGCAGCTACTCCCGCGCCCGCGCCGGGGGCGGCCGGTGAGCGGGGACGAGCGCGGCCCGGCCGGCGGCGACGCATCGGCCGCCACCGCGGGTGAGGGGCAGCAGCACCTGGGACGCCGGGCCGTGGGCGGCGCTGCGGTCACCATGGCAGCGCAGGCGGGCAAGATCGCCATCCAGCTGCTCGCCGTGATCACCCTCGCCCGGCTGCTCACCCCCCACGACTACGGGCTGGTGGCGATGGTCACGGCCCTCATCGGCGTGGCCGACACGTTCCGCGACTTCGGGCTGTCGTCCGCGGCGATCCAGGCCCCGCACCTGTCGCGGGGGCAGCAGCACAACCTGTTCTGGCTGAACACCGGGCTCGGGGCGCTGCTGACGGTGCTGGCGATGGCGGCGTCCCCGCTCATCGCCGCGTTCTACGGGCGACCGGAGCTGGTCCCGATCACCCTCGCGCTGGCCGCGTCCTTCCTGATCAACGGCATGGCCACTCAGTACCGGGCCGACCTGTACCGCCGGATGCTGTTCCGGCGGCTGGCCGTGGCCGACACCAGCGGGCCGGCGCTCGGGCTGGTTGCCGCGGTTCTCGCCGCGCTGGCCGGCTGGGGGTTCTGGGCGCTGGTCGTCCAGCAGCTGGTGGCACTGGCCACCACGCTGCTGGTGATGGCAGGGGCCGCCGGGTGGATACCGCACCTGTGGCACCGGTCGGAGCGCGTGCGTCCCTTCCTGAGCTTCGGCTGGCGGCTGGCCGGCTCGCAGCTGGTCACCTACCTCGGCAACAACATCGACACGATCATGCTGGGCCTGCGCGTGAGCGCCGCGGAGCTGGGCGTCTACAACCGCTCCTACCAGCTCATCTCCGCCCCGATGTCGCAGGTGCGCGGCCCGCTGAGCACCGTGGCGATCCCGGTGCTCTCGCGCGTGCAGTCCGACGACGAGCGCTTCCAGCGGTACGTCGCGCAGGGCCAGATGGTGATCGGCTACTCGGTGGTGGCCGGGCTGGCCGTCGTCGCCGGCTCCACGGGGCCGCTGGTCGACCTGCTGCTGGGACCGCAGTGGGTCGACGCCACCGACATCCTCCGGCTGCTGGCCGTGGCGGCCGGGCTGCAGATGCTGTCGTTCGTCGGGTACTGGGTGTACGTGTCCAAGGGCCTGGTCGGTCACCTGCTGCACTACTCGTTCCTCAGCACCGGCATCCGGGTGGCGTTCGTGGTCACCGGCTCCTTCTTCGGGGTGATGGGTGTGGCGTGGGCGATGGCCCTCTCGCCGCTGATCGCCTGGCCGCTGTCGTTCTGGTGGCTGTCGCGCCGCGCGAACATCCCCGTCCGTGCCCTGTGGCTGGGCGGCCTCCGCGTGGTGGTGTTCGCCGGTACGGTCGGCCTCGCCGCTGCGGCGACGGAGGCGCTCACGGCCGGGCTGCACGTCGTGGCGCGCCTGGCGCTGATCCTGCTCGCCGCCGCCGCGACCTACGCCCTGCTCAGCCTGATCCCGCGGTTCCGCCGCGACCTCACCGGGGTCGTCACGATGATCCGCCAGAACCTGCGCCGCCGGAAGGACGAACCCGCATCGTGAGTACCGAGCCCCTGCCCCCTGCGGCCGACGGCACCCCGCGGGTGTCCGTGATGGAGTCGACGCCGGCGATCCGGCCGACGACCAATCCCTACATCGTCCAGCTTGTCGAGGCCCTGCGCACCCGTCCCGGGCTCGAGGTGCACCTGTTCTCGTTCCGCCGGGCGATCCTCGGCCGCTACGACGTCTTCCACGTGCACTGGCCCGAAGCCCTGCTCACCGCCACTTCCGGGCCGCGGCGGTGGCGCCGGCGCGTGCTCACCCTGGCGATGCTGCTGCGGCTGCGGATTACCCGGACGCCGCTGGTGCGCACCTGGCACAACCTCGAGCGCCCGCAGGGGCTGGGCAGGGTGGACGGCTTCCTGCTCGACCTGGCCGACCGCTGGACGACGCTGCGGATCGCCCTGAACCCGGTGTCCACCTTCACCGACGACAAGCCGTCGGTCGTGATCCCGCACGGGCACTACCGCGACTGGTACGGACGCCAGCGGGCCGAGGCCCGCGTCCCGGGCCGGGTGGCCTACGTCGGGCTGATCCGGCGGTACAAGGGCGTGGAGAACCTGGTCACGGCCTTCCGTGCCCTCGACCGCCCGGGCCTGACCCTCCGGGTGTCCGGGCGCCCGTCCACCGACGACCTGGCCCGGTCGCTGGAGGACCTGGCCGGGGACGACCCCCGGATCGGGTTCGACTTCAGCTTCCTCGACGACGCGGCGTTCGTCCGCGAACTCACCTCGGCAACCCTCGTCGTCCTGCCCTACCACCACATGCACAACTCGGGGGTCGCGCTGGCCGCCCTGTCGGTCGACCGTCCGGCGCTGGTGCCCGACACCGCCTTCAACCGGCTGCTGGCCGAGGAGGTGGGACCGGGCTGGTTGTACTTCTTCACCGGCGAGCTGACCACCGCAGCCCTGGAGGAGGCGCTGGCCGCCGTCGAGGCGTCCCCGCCATCGGGACGCCCGAACCTCGACCGGCGCGACTGGCCCGCCGCGGGGGCCGACCACGAGGCGGCGTTCCGCCGGGCCCTCGCCCTGGCCGGACGCGTCCGGGGCGGTACCCGGTGAGCGCCGCTCCCCCGCGCCGCGGCGTGGTGCTGTGGGCACGCGGCGGCACGGCCAACCTCGGCGTGGCGGTGCTGGCCGAGGGCACCCGGCGGATGGCCGAGGACGCCTGGCCGGGCATCGAGCTCGACACCCAGTACTACAGCGACGGCCCGGCGCCGCGCACCATCGCGTCGCCGAGGCTGCTGCTGCGTGACGCCGTGCTCGGCCGGGTGGGCCTTCGGACGTGGCTGCGCGGCTACGACGTCGCCCTCGACACCCGCATGGGCGACTCCTTCGCCGACATCTACGGCCTCAAGCGCCTGCGCGCGCTGGTCGCGATGGGCGAGTTCACGCGGCGGGCCGGCGTCCCGCTGGTGCTCACGCCGCAGACGGTCGGCCCGTTCGAGACGCGGGAGGGCCGGCTCCTCGGCGCGTGGTCGCTGAAGCGGGCGGACGTCGTTCTCTGCCGCGACCCGGTGTCGGCCCAGGTGGCCGCGGAGCTCGGTTGCCCGGACCCCGTGGTCACCACCGATGTGGTGTTCGCCCTCGACGTTCCCGAACCCGCGGGCACCGCGGACGTCATGCTGAACGTGTCCGGCCTGCTGTGGACGTCCGACCGTCACGGCCCCTCCCGGGAGTACCGGCGCACCGTGACCGGCCTCGTGGACGCCCTGCGGGCCGCGGGGCGCGAGGTGACGCTGCTCGCGCACGTGCTCGACTCCCCCGAGGCCGACAACGACGTTCCCGTCGTGCGCGAGCTGGGACAGCAGTGGGGGCTCCCGGTGGCCGTGCCGTCCGGGCTGGCAGAGGTGCGCGCCCTGCTGCGCGGGGCGAACCTGCTGATCGGCTCGCGGATGCACGCCTGCCTGAACAGCATCTCCGTCGGTACCCCGGGGATCGCGCTCGCGTACTCCCGCAAGTTCGCCCCGCTGCTGGGCGAGCTGGGGTGGGACGCCGTGGTGGACCTCCGCGACCCGGACGCCGGCCCCCACGCGGCCGAGCTGGCTGCCACCGACCTCACGGCCAGCGTGGAGGCGACGCGCCGCCGCGCGGCCGACCTGCTCGGTCGCGCCCGGACGGCGCTGCGGGCGCTGGCCTGAGCCGCGACGACGCCGACGTCAGGCGTTGCCGCGGAACTCGACCGGCTGCCGGCCGGCGCCCGCCGAGACCGTGAGCGCCACCGGCGAACGCTTGTCGAGGGCGACCAGGTAGACGAAGCTCGCCGTCGCGGTCACCCCCGGCGCGAGCTCCGGGGGGAAGGCCGTGGCCGGGGCGCCGGTGACCCGGCTCGCCGCTCCTCCGGCCGAGTCGATCAGGGTCGTCTCGAGCTGCTCTGTCCGGTACGCCGCGCCGCTGTCGTTGCGGAGCGAGAGGACGAACACCAGGGCCGGGCCCTTGCCCTCGGTGGGCACGGTGCTTTCCACGTCCTTGGCCGTCACGGACACCACCCTCAGCCGCAGCCCGCCGAGATCGCCCTCCTCCGACAGTCCGACCGTCCTCGGCGCGGGCGGGGTGACCGCAGGGACGGTCTGGGTGACCGAGCCGGGTGTCGGGCGGCCGTCCGTGCCGGCCGGGCCGGTGCAGCCGGCCAGCGTGGCGAGCGCGACGACGAGCCCGGTGGCGAGCCCCGTCCGGACCGCGACCCGGCGGGAGGAGGCGGCCGCGCTCACAGCCGCTCCGCCCGGAACCCTCCGACGCTGGCGACCAGCGGCAGGCTGGTCATGCCGGACCCGGTGTAGGCGCGGATGCCGATCGCACCGGCGGACTGCAGGGCCGCGGTGGTGTCGGTGGCCGTCACCTGCGCGGTCGCCGGCTCGGTGTCGGTGGCGCGCCACACCTTCGCGGCGAGGTTCGTCGTCCCCGTCCCGCTGACGTCCAGGCGCATCGAGAGCCGCTCGCCGGCCGCGTAGCCGAAGCCGTTGTAGGCCACGGTCCGCAGCACCGTCTCCGTGCCCGACACGACGCGGGACACGTACACCCGCAGGGCACCGGTGGTCTCGATCCGTGCGGTGAGCATGTAGTAGCTCGTCGTCCCGCTCATCCGGGCGAGCACCTGGTGGTAGTAGGTGCCACCCACCGGCACCTGGTCGAGGGCGAAGTCGGTGAGGATCGACACGTCTCGCTCCGACACCGAGGCCAGGCGGGCCACCGGTCCCTTCGACGCCGCCGGCAGCGTCACGAGCCCCCGGGTGCCGTTCACGGAGAACATCGCCGCGGAGACCGTCCAGGCCCCACCCGTCGGAGCAGTGCCCCAGCCGGAGGCCACGGTCCGGGAGAAGGTGTCGGACGCCACCACCGTCACCGCGGGAGCGGTGACCGTCACCGACTTGGTCGAGGAGTCCGTCCGGCCCTTGTCGTCGGTGACGGTGAGCTTCACGGTGTACGTTCCCGCGGAGGCATAGGTGTGGGTCGCGGTGTCACCGCTCCCCGTCGCGCCGTCGCCGAACTCCCACGCCCAGGACGCGATCGTCCCGTCCGGGTCGGCGGAGTCGCGGCCGTCCACGGTCACCTTCAGGTCCGCCGCCGCGGCGGTGAAGGACGCCGTGGGCGCCTGGTTGACCGCCACCGTGACCTCGGCCGAGGAGGTCGAGGTCAGCCCGTGCGCGTCGGTGACGGTGAGCTCGACGGTGTAGGTACCGGCGGCGGCATAGGCGTGCGTCGCCGTCTTCCCCGTCGCCGTGGTGCCGTCTCCGAACGCCCACGCGTACGCGGCGATCCCGCCGTCGTCGGTGGAGGTGGAGGCGTCCACGGCGAGGGTGAGGTCGATCGAGGAGGAGGTGAACCCCGCCACCGGTGCCGCGTTGGCCACCGTCACCGTCGTGGCGAGGGTGCCCGTGACGCCGAACTCGTCGGTGACCGTGAGGACCACCGTGTACGTGCCGTCGGCGGCGTAGGTGTGGCTCGCCGACTTCCCGGTGGCGGTGGCGCCGTCGCCGAACTCCCACGCGTAGCCGGCGATCGTGCCGTCGTCGCTCGAGGCGGAGGCGTCCACGGCGAGCGTGCGCTCGCCCGGCGTCGCGCTGAAGGCCGCGGTCGGGGTGGCGTTGGCCACCGTCACCGTCTTCGCCAGCGTCCCGGTCGCCCCGCGGTCGTCGGTCACGGTGAGCGTGACGGTGTACGTCCCGTTCGCCGCGTAGGTGTGGTTCGCCGTCCTCCCGGTGGCGGTGGCACCGTCGCCGAAGTTCCACGCGTAGGCGGTGATGCTGCCGTCGTCGCTGGACGCCGCGGCGTCCACCGCGAGCTTCCAGCTCGTCGGGGTCGCATCGAACCTGGCTACCGGCGCCTGGTTCTCCAGCGCCCCGTCGGTGTACGGGGCGACCTGGAAGCTGTCGACGCTGGCCCGGGTGGGCAGGCTCGTCGTCCCACTGCCGGTGTAGAACCGCAGGCCCACCGCGCCGGCACCGCCGATCGTGGCGTCGGTGATCGACGCCTGCGCCGTCGCCGGCTCGCTGCCGGCCACCGGCCACACCTTGCCGTCGAGGCTGGTGCCGTGCACGTCGAACCGCACGCGCAGCCGGTCACCGGCGTTGTACGTGATGCCGCTGACGGTCACCGTCCGCAGCTGGGTCTCCGCGCCACCCACGACCCGGGACAGGATCAGCCGGACCGCGCCGGTGGTCTCGAACCTGGTCGTGAGCAGGTAGTAGGTGGTGCCGTTCAGGCGCGCCATGCTCTGGTGCAGGAACGCCGAGCCGGTCGGCCGGGCGGCCAGCGCCACGTCCGTCACCAGGGTCACGTCCGCGGCGGACACGGCGTTCAGCGTCGCCGAGGGACCCGAGCCCGCCCGCGACACCGTGACCTGGCCGAGGGAGCCGTCGGTGGCGAAGTACGCCGCGCCGGAGTCCGTCCAGGCCCCGCCGACCTCCGCCGTCCCCCAACGACTGCCGGTGCGCGAGAAGGTGTCCGTCGCCAGCGCCGTCACCGGCGGGGCGGAGACGGTCACCTGACGGGTCGCGGTGCCGGTCGCGCCGAGGTTGTCGGTGACGGTCAGCGTCACGGTGTAGGTGCCGCCCGCGGCGTAGGCGTGCGACGCGGTGGCGGTGTTCGCCGTCGCCCCGTCGCCGAACTGCCACGCCCAGGACGTGATCGAGCCGTCGGCGTCGGTCGAGCCGGAGCCGTCCACGGAGACGGAGTTGAGGTCGACCGTCGGGGTGGCGATCACCGCGACCGGCTTCTCGTTGGGCTTCACCACGGTCACCGAGGTGGTCGTGGACGCGCTGACGCCGAGGTTGTCGGTCACCGTGAGGGTGATCGTGTAGGTGCCGCCGGCAGCGTAGGTGTGGCTGGCGGTGGCACCGGTGGCGTCCGCCCCCTCGCCGAAGCTCCACGCCCAGGAGGCGATGGTGCCGTCGTCGGTCGAGCCGGAGCCGTCCACGTCGACGGTGAGCCCGTCGACCACCGGCGTCGCGATGTGCGGCACCGGGGCGGTGTTGGGGGCGGTCACGGTCACGGTGGTGGTCACCGGGTCGGACGCCAGGCCCAGGTTGTCGGTGACGACAAGGGTCACCGTGTAGGTGCCCGCGGTGGCGTAGGAGTGGGTGGCGACGGCTGTGCTCGCCGTGCCGCCGTCCCCGAACGTCCAGGCGTAGCCCGCGACCGCGCCGTCATCGTTCGACCCCGAGCCGTCGACCTGGACGGTGAGGTGGTCGACCACCGGCGTGCCGATCACGGCCACCGGCGCGGCGTTCGGCGTGGCGACCGTCACCGTCGTGGTGGCCGAGTTGCTCGCGCCGCCGGCGTCGGTGACCAGCAGGGTGACGGTGTAGGTGCCGTCGGTGGCGTAGGCGTGGCTCGCGGTCGCACCGGTCGCAGTGGCACCGTCACCGAACGTCCACGCGTAGGTGAGCGCGGTGTTCTCCGGGTCGGAGGATCCGGTGCCGTCCACGTCGACCGACAGCCCGGTGACCACCGGCGTGCCGATCACGGCCGTCGGCGCCTGGTTGGGCGCGACGATCGTCACCTCGGTCGAGGCGGAGGCCTGCCCGCCGCGGTTGTCGGTCACGGTCAGGGTGATCGTGAAGGTCCCGCCGCCGGCGTAGGTGTGGGACGCGGTCGCCCCTGAGGCGGTGCCGCCGTCGCCGAACGTCCACTGCCAGTCGACCAGCAGGCCGTCGGGATCGCTCGAACCGGACCCGTCCACGTCGACCGTCAGCCCGGCCGGGCTGACCGGGTCGATCACGGCGGCCGGCGACAGGTTGGGCACGTCGACGGTGACGTCGACCGTCGCGGTGTCGGTGGCGCCGTCGTCATCGGTCACGGTCAGGGTCACCGGGAAGGTGCCCGCGATGCCGTAGGCGTGGGTGGCCGTTGCGCCGGTGACGGCGGGGCTGCCGTCCCCGAAGTCCCAGCTGTAGGACGCGATCGTGCCGTCGGGGTCGGTGGAGCCGGAGCCGTCCACGTCCACGACCAGCCCGTTCACCACCGGGTCGGCGATCACGGCCGCCGGCGGGGAGTTGGGGATCACGACGTCGACGTCCCTGGTCACCGTCGTGCGGGTGCCGCGGTCGTCCGTGACGACGAGCGTCACGGTGTAGGTGCCGGCCGTGGCGTACACGTGCGACACCGACGCCGTGGTCTGCGGCGCGGAGCCGTCGCCGAGGTCCCACTCGTAGCCGGCGATGCTGCCGTCGGGGTCGCTGGCCGTGGCGACCAGCTCGCAGGAGGCACCGGTGCAGGTCGCGGAGAAGTCCGCCAGCGGCGCGGCGTTCGACACCAGGGACGCGGCGTAGTGCGCGGACACCCGCTCGGCGCTGAGCACCGTCGAGTAGACCGCGGCCTCGTCGATCCGGCCGGTGAACTCACCGCTGCCCGACCAGGTGTTGTCCGTACCGACCCGCCAGTGGCCGGTGTAGGCCTGCGGCACCGTCGTCGGGTCGGTGCCCGCAAGGACACCGTCGACGTAGAGGGCCATGCCGGAGGCGCCCATCGTGCCCACCACGTGGTGCCACCCGCCGTCGGCGTAGGTGCCCACTGTGGTCACGGTGTGCGAGCCGGAGTCGTTCCAGACGCCGAACACGAGCTGGCCGGCGTCGTTGAGGAACACGTGGCGGTCGTAGTTGGCCGAGCGGCCCTCGTGCGCGTTGCCGAAGCCGATGATCCGCTGGCCGGGCGACCCGGTGGCGAACCAGGCCTCCACCGAGAAGGTCGTCGGGTTCACGAACGCGTCGTCGGAGGCGGCGAAGCCGTCACCGGAGAACCCGACGGCCCGGCCGGTGCCGGTCACCGGGGAGGCCTCGCCGAGGGTGGCCCCGGCGTAGGTGCCGTCGATGACGTGGCTGGTGGCGTCGCGCGCCACGTCGCCCGTGGTCTCGTCGAGGCGCCAGTAGAGCAGCGGCGCGTCGGCGTCGACAGCCTGGCCGTAGGCGTCCGCCGGGGCCGGTGACGGCTCGCGGACGCCGAGGGTCCGCGTGGAGGTCGCCGACGCCCCGAGGTCGTCGGTCACGGTCAGGCTGACCGTGTAGGTGCCCTCTCCGGCGTAGGTGTGGGTCGGGGCCACCTGGCTCGAGGTTGCTCCGTCACCGAAGTCCCACGCGTAGGACGCGATGGTGCCGTCCGCGTCACCGGACGCCGAGGCATCCAGGCCAACGGTGAGGCCGTCCTTGTCCGCCGTGAAGCTCGCTGCCGGGACGCTGTTCACGAACACCCCGGACGCCCGGTAGTGCGCCCGCACCTGGGACGCGGTGAGCACGTGGTCGTACACGGCCGCCTCGTCGACCAGGCCGTTCAGCTGGCCGCCGCCGTCCCAGATGTTGTCCGCGCCCAGGCGCCAGTAGCCGTTGTAGGCATCGACGCCGCTGTGCGCGTTGGTGCCCACCAGCTCGCCGTCCACGTAGAGCGCCATGCCGTCGGTGCCGAGCGTGCCGACCACGTGGTGCCAGGCACCGTCGTTGTAGGCCCCTGCGGTGGTGATGGTGTAGGAGCCACCGTTCCAGATGCCGAAGACGATGCGTCCGGAGGAGTCGAGGTAGATGTGGCGGTCGTAGTTGGTCGAGCGCCCCGCGGCGGTGTTGCCGAAGCCGATGATGCGCCCGCCCGCCGACGTGGTGGCGAACCAGGCCTCGGAGGTGAACGTGGTCGGGTTGGCGAACTGCTCCTGGCTGGCCACGGCGGCCTCGCCCGAGAGGTTCACGGCCTTGTCCGGGGCCGCCACGAGCGAGTCCTGGCCGAGGGCCGCGCCGGAGTAGGTGCCGTCGTGCACCTGGCGGGAGTAGTCGTAGGCGGTGGTGCCGTCGGTCTCGCCGAGCCGCCAGTACAGCATCGGGTCGTCGGAGCTGACGAGCTGGCCGTACGGGTCGGTCGGCACGTCCTTGACCGGCTTCACCGTGACGGTGCGCGTCGCCACGCTGCTCGCGCCGAGGTCGTCGGTCGCGGTGAGGGTGACCGTGTAGGTGCCCGGGGCGGCGTAGGTGTGGACCACGGAGGTCTCGGTGGACGTGGTGCCGTCACCGAGGTCCCAGGCCAGCGAGGCGACGGAACCGTCGGGATCGGTGGCGTCCGCCACGAGCGAGCAGGCACCGTTGGTGCAGGTGCCACCGATGGAGACCGTCGGCGGGTGGTTCTGCCAGACGCCCGAGGCGCGGTAGTGGGCGAAGACGCGGTCGGCGCCCAGCACCTTGGAGTACACCGAGACCTCGTCGATCCGGCCGTTGAAGTACGGGTTGCCGCTCCAGGTGTTGTCGCCGCCCACGCGCCAGTAACCGGTGTAGTTCTCCGGCACGGTGTTGGGGTTGGTGGCCACGAGCACGCCGTCCACGTACAGCGCCATGCCGCCCGGGCCCATGGTGGCCACGGCCTGGTGCCAGGCACCGTCGTTGTAGCTGGCCGGCGAGGTCGCGATGTTGAGCGACCCGTTGTAGGTGCCGAAGTTCAGCCGCCCGTCCGGGCTCATGTAGACGTGCCGGTCGTAGCTGCTGCTGTTGCCGGTGGCGGACCGTCCGAAGCCGATGATCTTGCCGCCGGAGCCGGTGGTGGTGTTGAACCACGCCTCGAGGCTGAAGACCGTCGGGTTCGTGAAGCTGGCGTTCGTCGAAACCAGGTCGTTGATGCCGTCGAAGCCGACGGCCGCGTCACCGGGGACGACGTCGGACGGCTGGCCCTGCTGCGGGTCGTTGTAGTACGTCCCGTCCTGGAGGTTGCCGTTGGCGTCGCGGGCCGTGGTCACGCCGCCGGTCTCGTTCAGCCGCCAGAACAGGGTGGGATCGTCGGTGACGACCTCGGTGCCATAGGCGTCGGACGGCGGCGTCGGGATGTCGAGGGTGCGTCCGCTCTTGGTGAAGTGGTCGCGCACCTGCTCGCGGGTGAGGACGGTCGGGTAGATCGCGACGTCGTCGATGGTGCCGTTGAAGTAGCTGGACGTGCCGGTGTTCGGCCAGCCGCCGAGGCTGTCCCCGCCGACCCGCCAGTAGCCGGTGTAGTCCTGGCCGCTGGTGACGGAGGTGTCCTCGCCGGCCTTGATGCCGTCAACCCACAAGACCATGCCCGCCGCGGACAGCGAGGTGACCACGTGGTGCCACGCGCCGTCGTTGTAGGCCTTCGCCGTGCTCACGGTGCGGACGCCGCCGGGGTAGACGCCGAAGGTCAGCCGACCGTCCGAGCCCATGTAGACGTGGCGGTCGTAGCTGCCGCTGTCGCCGGACGCGGAGCTGCCGAAGCCGATCAGCTTCCCACCGGCGGTGGTCGTCGTGGAGAACCACAGTTCCTGGCTGAAGGTGTTGGGCCCGGGGATCGGGCTGGTCGCCCCGGCGGAGACGCCGGACGCCCCGCTGAACGAGGCGGCGGTGTCCGCGGAGCCGATGATCGCGCCCTGCTGGCCCATGGTCACGCCGGCGGGCACGACCAGGTCGTTGCCAGAGGACCAGTCGACGGCGGTGGTCGCGCCGACAGCGTCATCGAGGCGCCAGTAGTTCAGCGCGCCGTCGGCGAAGACCTGGTTGGAGTAGTCGCTGGAGGGCGGCACGTTGGTGCCGGCCACGATGCTCACCTCTGCGCTGGTGCGCTTGTTGCCGTCCGCGTCGACGAACTGGACGCGGTAGGTGTACGTCTGGCCCGTGGTCAGCCCGGTGTCGACCCAGCTGAGCACCGGGCGGTTCCAGAAGGTCGACTCGCCGGTGAAGGAGTGGACCGGCACGGTGGTGCTGACGTCGAGCCGGAAGATGTTGGTGGTGAGCGTCATGTTGTCGCGGTCCCACTGCGACTTCACCGAGAGCCTCGTTGAGGTCTCGCTGATGTTGCGGAGGGTGGGCACCATCTCGGCCGCGGGGGCCGCCGGGGTGGACGTGCTCGCGCCGGCGACCGCGTGGGTGCCGAAGCGCACCAGCCCCTGCTGGGCGATGCCGTTGATCATCAGGAACTCGCCGCCGATGGCGAGGTAGTCCCCCGAGGCCTCGGTGCTCCAGCCGGCCTGCTGGGCGTTGCTGCCGGTGCCTGCCGGTGCCGGGCGCCAGGTCGGGAACCAGTTGACGTAGGAGCCGGCCGGCTGGCCGGGGAAGTTGAGCTGCACCTGCCCGGTGACCTGTTCGGTCACGGCGTCGGAGTGCTGGAAGGTCCACGGGGTGGCCTGCGGGAAGCCGCCGATCCCGTCGCACCGGTGGTGGTGGCTGACGGTGTAGATCAGGCCCTTGAAAGGCACCGCGTCGTAGGTGTCGCCACGGCACTCCATCAGGTTCTGGATCTGGCCGGTGTAGGCGTCGACCTTCACCATGCCCTCGAAGTTGCCGCGGTAGTACGACCAGCCGGTGGCGAAGACGCTGTTGCCGACGACCTTGATCGACGTGACACCGGCGCCCTGCCCGGAGTCGGCGTTGATCGCGCTGTTGTTGATCACCTGGTTGACCGCGAACGGGTAGACCTCACCGGTGACCGCGTCCAGGCTGGTGAAGCTGGGCGCAGCGACGCCGTTGATCGCGGAGAAGCCACCGGAGACGATCACGCGGTCCTCCGCCTGGGTGAGGCCGAGCGACTGGACGGTGAAGTCGGCGGTCGGCGCCCACGCGGTCAGGGCACCCGAGGACACGCTGACTGCGCCGAGACGCGTGCGGGCCACACCGTTGATGCTGGAGAACCAGCCACCGAGGTACACCGCGCTCGAGCCGACGGCGATACCGAAGACGTCCGCGCCCACGACAGGCGCCCAGTTGGCGACCAGAGAGCCGTCGCTGGTGTTGAACGCCGCCACGCGGTTGCGCGGCTGGCCGTTGACCGTGGTGAAGGCGCCACCGATGTAGAGGCGGCTGCCGTCGGGGGAGGCGGTGATCACGCGAATCCGCCCGTTGACGTTCGGCGCCCAGGACGTCATCACGCCGGTGGTCAGGTTGTACGACATGAGGTTCTGCCGCGGCGACTCGTTCGTGCCGAGCGCCGCTCCGGCCGGACGGGCGCTGGTGAACTCGCCGCCGACATAGACGGTGTTCCCCACGATCACCTGGTCCCAGGCGATGCCGTTGATCTGGGCGGTCGGCAGCGGCGCCGCCGTGACGGCGTTCGCCGGGTTGTCCACCATCGGCGGCACCGTCGATTCGGCGGCCGCGGCGACGTTTGCAGGTGCGATGAAACTCAGCGTCGCAAAGACGAGGATCCCACTCAGGACAATGCTGATTGCGCGCGAGAAAGCGTTCTTGAACAAGGCACGTGGCCCTTCCCCCCCGGTCGGCCTACGCTCCACTGGCCGGTTCTCCCCCCAGAGAACCGTTTCATGGTCTCACGCGCCCCCGACGGGGGCAAGACAATGTCGTACACCTGCGGAAATCGCCCCGGGAGCGTTTCCCGGGGCGATTCCGTGGTTATCGAAGACCCCGCGAGGGGTGGGCGCGCGGTGTGTCAGGCGGTCCTGGTCACCGCCAGGTTGTCCGTTCCGACGGTGATCGGCGCGTTGGTGGTGGACGCCTCCACCCAGGCCGCGACCCCCACCGCGCCGGCGTCCTGGAGGGTCGGCTGGGTGTCGGTCGTGGTCAGCAGCCAGCTGGAGGGCTGGGTCTGGCCGGTGACCCACAGCCGGGTCTTCAGGGTGGTGGTGCCGGTGCCGGTCGCCTGGAAGCCGAGGGTGAGCCGGGTGCCCGGGCTGTAGGTGAGGCCTGAGACCGTCGCCGCACCGAGGGTGTACTCGGTCGACCCGACCACCTTGGCCAGCACGACGCTGACCGCGCCGGTCTTGGCGAACCGCACCTTCGCGCGGTAGGCACCGTCGGTGCCCTTGCGGAGGTCGAGGTTCACGTGCGCCTGCCCGCCGGCCGGCACCTTGTCGAGACTGAGCTCGACGGTCCCGTCGACGTCCCGGCCGCTCGTGGAGCCGAGCATCGCGGAGCGGGTGCTGGACGCGGCCAGCGCGAGTTTGCCGACGCCGCCGGAGACCGTGAAGCCGGTCCCGCTGGTCGTCCAGGCGCCGCCGGTGGTCGCCGACCCCCAGCCGGAGGCGACGGCCGTCCCGAAGTCCGCGGACACGATCTTCGTCGTGCCGGCGGCCGGGGAGGTCGCGGTCGGCGTGGGCGTCGGCGAAGCGGTGGTCGGCGTCGGGGTCGGGGTGGGCGTCGGGGTCGGCGTGGACGTGCCGCCGCCGGCGGCCGTCACGGTCTGACCGTCGAGGGTGATCACGCCGCGGTCTCCGGTGTTGACGCCGCTGGCGAACAGCACGGCGATGTCGGAGGGCAGGGCCTTCGCCGACCCGTCCGCCCCGCTGCCGGAGACCACCCGGTAGTCACCGGTGGAGGTGCTCGCCAGGTAGGGGTTGGTCGTCGCGTTGGACAGCTGGCTGCTCTGCTCCAGCTTCTTGGCGGTCTGGAAGGCCGGCACGGAGGAGTAGATCTCCGTGGTCGCGCCGGACTTCTCGTTCCACGACGTCCAGTACTTCGAGTCGCCGGTCGGGGCCTGGTAGTAGCTGTTGTTCGACATCAGCGACATCGCCTGGGTGGCGGTCGTGTTGCCGGCGTACTTCAGGTCACCGCCGGTGATCATCACGTGACGGCCGTTGTCGGAGCTGCCGCCGGTGATGATGTTGTTCACGATCTCGGTGCCCACGGTGTCCGGACCGATCCGGGCGGCAGCGAAGCCACCGGTGTTGGTGGTGGCCTGGCGGGGGTCGTCGTACACGCCGATAGCCGCCCGGTTGTTCACCATCGTGTTGTTGTAGACGCGGACGTGCGCCGAGCCGAGGTACATCCCGTACCCGCCGCCGTAGGCCGGGCTGTTCCAGCCGTTGTCGACGAAGAGGTTGGACGCCACGATCGCCTTGTCGCTGATCTCGTACACCAGGCCGTGGCGGGCGTTGCCCTTCACCACGTTTCCGTACATGGTCAGGTTCTTGCAGCCGAGGTCGCACCAGAAGCCGGACGCGCGCTGGCCGCCGTTGTTGCTCAGGCTGCTGTAGCGCACGGTCATGCCGTAGGTGCCGGTGAGCTTGGCCGCGGCCGCGCCACAGGCCCAGCTGCAGTTCACGCCGTAGGCGTCGGCGTTGTTCCCGTCGAGCCGCGAGTACTCGATCGTCACGTTGTCGGAGGGGACCGTCGAGCGGGCCGACCAGTTGCCGTCGTAGTTGAGGCCGTTGGCGCCGTTGGAGGACAGCACCGAGCGGCGGAACGTGAGGTTGGTGGTCTGCCACGCCTGCACTCCCGCGCCCGCGTTCTCGACGAACGCCGAGTTCTCGAACAGCACGTTGGAGCCGCCGTTGACGAGCACGGCGCTCGCCGTCGCGTTGCGGATCTGGTTGCTGGCGTACCGGCGGAACCCGATGCCCTTGAGGGCGAAGTTGGTCGGCTTGTACAGCGCCATGCCCTGGGCGAACTTCGTCAGCTCGACCGAGTTCCCGGCCGGGTCGAAGCCGATGTGCATGACCTTGTTGGCCCAGTCGTAGTAGAAGCTGTTCGCCGTCATGGCCGAGAGCGACGCGGCCTGGGTGAGCTGGGTGCCGTTGCGGAACACCATCTGCGGGTCGCCGAGCGAGGCCCCGGCGCCGAGGGCGTCGGAGTAGCTGCAGGGCCCGTCTGCGGCCTGGTTCGACGGCGCGCGCGTGTAGTACTTCTGGGCGCACAGGTCGGGGGTCGACCAGCTCACCTTGTAGTCGGTCGAGGAGACCTTGGTCCAGTTGGTCACCGGCTCGGTGCCGTCGAACCACACGGTCTCGCCGGGGTAGTTCTGGATCGTGACGCCGGAGGGGACCGGCGTGAAGTAGTAGGTGCCGCCGATGTTGTAGCCGCTCGTGGCGGACGCGCCCTGGCGGTAGACGCCGCCGCGGACGACGACCGTGCCGCCGGCCTTCACGGTGGTCATCGCCTTGTAGAGGGTCTTGAACGGGGCGGCGAGCGTGCCGGCGTTGGTGTCGGACCCGTTGGTCGCGACGTAGAGGGCGCCCGCGGGCGCGGCGTAGCTGGGGGCCAGCGCCGCTGCGGCACTGCCGGGGACGGACGAGGAGAGCGCGAGGGTGGCCGCGGAACTCTCCTGCGTCGGGACGATCGCCGAGACCAGGCCTGTCACCAGGCCCGCCACCACGGCGGTGAAGACCCGCGAGCGGGTACGGAACACATGCATATCGGACTCCGATGGGGGGGTTGTCGGATGTCTGCGGGGCTCCGGACGGGGGCGAGAGAGCCGGATGCTCCGCGGACGCCTCAGCCTAACATTCCTGAGTATTCCCTGGGAAATTTCTCAGGCGGAATTCGGGACTACCGGTCGGCGATGACACCCCGGTCGTGGCCGGAGCGGGCGACGCCGAGGAGGTCGGCGATGTCCGCGGGCAGGTCGGCCGCCGACCCGCACGCCTCGCTGTCGCCCTTCACCGAGTAGTCCCCGCTCGCGGGCGCCGTCAGGAAGGGGTTCGCCCCGCTCCTGACCAGCTCGCTGCCCACCTCGTGGCCCTTGCTGGCGATCACCGCGTCCACAGAGGTGAAGATCTCGGTGGTTGCTCCCTTGTGCTCGGTCCAGGCCAGCCAGTACTTCGACCCGCCGGACGGGTTGTAGTAGGAGTTGTGGCTGATCGTGCCGACCACGCTGCTCGCCGTGGTGTTGCCGGCGTACTTCAGGTCGGCGCCGCTCACCGCCAGCTGGCGACCGGTCTTGCTGCTGCCCCCGGTGACGATGTTGTTGACGAAGTCGACCCCGACCGTGTTGGCGCCCAGCTTCTGGTCGTTCTCTCCGGCGGCCGAACGCGCGTCGTCGTAGATCGCCACGCCGGCGTTGTTGTCGACCAGCGTGTTGTTGTAGACGCGGACGTCGGCGGACCCGATGTAGAGCGCGTAGCCACCGCCGTAGGCGGGGCTGTCCCACCCGTTGCGCACGAAAAGGTTGGACGCCACGACCGCGCCGGAGCTGACCTCGTACACCAGTCCGTGGCGGTCGTTGTCGATGAAGTCGTTGCGGTAGGCGGTCAGGTCGCCGCAGCCCAGGTCGCACCAGAAGCCGGACCCCCGTCCGCCTCCGTTGCGGCTGAAGCTGCTGTCGCGCAGGGTGATGCCGACCGTCCCGGTCACCTTCGCCCCGGCCGCGCCGCAGGCCCACGTGCAGTTGACGCCGTAGCGGTCGCGGTTGTTGTCGTCCAGCCGCGAGGACTCGATCACCAGGTCGTCGGTCACGTCGTAGCCGGCCGCGCGCTTGGCCCACACGCCGTCCACGTACAGCCCGTTGGAGCCGTTGCCCGACAGCACCGACTGGCGGACGGTGAGTCCGGTCGTCTGCCACACCAGGAGGCCGGCGCCCGCGTTCTCGGTGAACACCGAGCGCTCGACCAGCACCGTGGAGCCGCCGTTGAGCAGCACGGCGCCACCGGTCGCGTTGGTGTACTGGTTGCTGGCGTAGCGGCGGAAGCCGATGCCCTTGATGCTCAGGTTCGAGGGCTGGTACAGCGCCAGCGCCTGCGCGAAGCGGGTGGCCTCGACCGTGCTCCCCGAGGGGTTGAAGCGCACGTGGAGCACCTTCTTGCTCCAGTCGTAGTAGAACTTCGAGGTCGACGTCATCTTCTTCAGCGAGCTCACCTGGGTGAGCTGCTTGCCGTTGCGGAACAGCATCTGCGGGTCGCCGAGCGACGCCCCGGAGCCGACGGCGTCGGGGAAGCTGCACGGTCCGCTCGTACCCGGGCTGGACGGCTTGCGCGTGTAGTACTTCTGGGCGCACAGGTCAGGGGTGGACCAGCTGACCTTGTAGTCCTTCTTCGAGACCTTCTTCCACGAGGAGATCCGGACAGTGCCGTCCAGCCACACCGTCTCCCCCGGGTAGCTCTGGATCGTCACCCCCGCGGGCAGGCTCGTGTAGTAGGTGCCGCCGGTGTTGAACCCGGTCGCCGCGCCGGCGCCCTCGCGGTACACGCCTCCGCGCAGCACGATCGTGCCGCCGGCCTTGACCGTCTTCATCGCCTTGGCGAGCGTGGCGAACGGAGCCTCCGGCGTGCCGGTGGCCGAGTCCGAACCGCCCGGGGCGACGTAGAGCGCCGCCGCGGGTGCCGAGTAGTCGGCCGGGATCGCGTCGTCGATCGTCGCGGGCAGGCGGGAGGAGGTGACCGTCGCCGCCTGCGCGGGCGCGGCGGGGACGGCGACGAACCCGAGGCCGGCCAGGGCCACGAGAACGGCGGTGCACAGGGACACAAAAATCGCGGGGGGACGCAACACGAGAACTCCAGGGAACGGGGACCGGGGGATCCAGACGCTCAGGAAAATCTAAGAAAGAGCGTAACAGTACCCACGGGCCCTGTAATCCCCCCGTGTGGGGGACCCTCAACCGGCGGTGGAGACCCTCCGGTACCAGCGCGGCAGCTGGGCCAGCAGCAACAGCACGTTCGTGACCGCCAGCACGACGTACACCCAGCGCCACACGTCGAACCAGCCCAGCAGCACCATCGTCCAGGAGAGGAAGCCGTAGTCGAGGAGCAGCGCGACGATGCTGGTGAGCGTCGACTGCGCCCCCTCGCTGTGGGCGAGCACCTGTTGCTTGGCCCCCGCGTTGCGCAGCAGGAGGTCGGTCAGGATGATCGTGAAGAACCACGCGGAGGCCTGGAGCGCGAACACCAGCGGCACCGTCGCGGTCCACAGGTCCCAGCCGTCGAGGTTGCGCACCCACATGATCGCCACGGCGAGGTGGAAGCTCGAGGTCTTGAAGGCGTCGATCACGTGGTCGAGCCACTCCCCCGCCAGCGAGCCGCCGCCCTGGAGCCGGGCCACCTGACCGTCGGCGGAATCGAGCGCGTAGCCGATCACGAGCAGGGCCGCGACGGTCACGCCGATCAGCAGCGACGGCGTCGCCAGTGCCAGCAGGACGATGCCGGTGAACGTGAACAACGCGCTGATCAGGCTGATCATGTTGGGGCTCAGGCCGAGCCGGTAGCCGGTCGCGGCGAACACCCGTCCCACCGGACGGTTCACCCAGCGCGAGTAGGCGGGCGCGTTGCGGTTGCTCTTCTGCGCCTGCCGCAGCGTGGAGTGCACCACGCCCCAGGGGGCTGTGCGCTCCACCAGGGGGGTCCGCTGCTGTGTCATCGGTTCACGATCCCTTCTGCCGTCCGGCCGGTGGCACCCGGGTGCCGGCCCACGCCGCGACGCCCGCCACACTGCCGCCCACCGCGGCCAGCAGGCCCTGTGGACGGACGAGCAGCTGCCGCCGCCCGCCGCGCAGCCAGATCCGCAGCGACTCCCGCGGCGTGGACAGCAGCCAGCGCGCCCTGTCGGCCCGCCCGGCCAGCCGTGCGCCGAAGAGCAACCGGTTCCGGGTGTTGTACCAGTAGTACAGCGATGACTTGCCCTCCGCACCCCTTTCGGTGTGGGTGCCGCCCTCGTCGTGGGTCACCGTGAGGTCCTCGCGCAGCATGAGCCGCAGCCCGAGCGCAGCGGCGCGCCGGCTGAGGTCGACGTCCTCCCAGTACAGGAAGTAGCCGTCGGCGAAGCCGTCCAGCGCGGCGAAGGCCTCGCCGCCGAAGGCGAGGCAGGCTCCGGACAGCCAGTTCTTCCAGTCCGGGTCGTCGTCGCCGTCCACCCAGCCGGTGCGGATCCGGCCGGTGCGCATGTCGATCGTCGACCCCCGGAAGAACGGACGCCCGTCCGGGCGGAGAACCAGCGGGCTGACCAGCGCGCGCGGGTCCTCGCGGACGCACTGTCCCAGCCCGGCGACGACACCGGGGTCGGCCACGGCGTCGGGATTGAGGGTCACGAAGACCCGGCAGCCCAGGGCCGCGGCACGCAGCACTCCCAGGTTGACGCCCTCTCCGAAGCCGGGGTTCTGGTCGGGCGCCACCAGCTCCCAGCCCCGCTCTCCGGCCAGGCGGGCGATCGCCTCCCGCTCGGCCGTCGTGGAGAAGCTGTCCACGACGACGACCTGCACCCCGGGCATCGCAGCGGCGACGTTGCGCTCGAGCAGCGCACTCGAGCCGTAATTCACCACCACCAGGCCCACCCGGCCGGTGTCCTCGGCCGACGCCATCGCCGCGCGCAGCTCGTCTCCGAAGCCTCGCCGGCCGTGGCCGGCCGTCGGGGAGCCGATCGCCTCGGCCACCAGGCCCGCCATGCCGGCCTGGTAGACGGGCGGGTCGTGCCGGGAGCGCGCGAGTTCCCGGTCGGACGCGGAGTCGGCGACCACCCGCGTCCAGTCGCCCGCGAGCCCGGTGACGGCCGCAGCGAGCGCGGCCGGGTCGCCCGGCGGCACGAGCCGGGCCGTGCGGTAGCCGCCGGCGGCCTCCTTCAGCCCGCTGGTGTCGCTGACGACGAGCGGACGCAGCGCCAGCATCGCCTCGACGGCGGTGTTGCCGAACGGCTCGTCGACCGTCGAGGGGACCAGCACGATGTCGGTGCGCGCGAAGTAGCCCCACACGTCGGGGTCGAAGCCGGCGAAGACCACGGCGTGCCCGAGGCCCGCCTCGGCGACGGTGGCACGCAACTCGGCCTCGAACCACTCGTAGCCCTCGAACACCGCTCCGAGCAGGGTCAGCCGGTAGCGCCCGGGCTCGGCCGCCTCGAGCCGGCGCAGCGCCTCCAGGGCCACCTGGGGGCCCTTGCGGGGCGACAGCCGTCCGATGAACAGCAGCTCGACCGGGCTGTCGAGCCGGGTCCGGGCGGGGACGGGCTCCGCCGGTCCGGGGACGCCGTTGTAGAGCAGCCGGCCGCGCCGCCGCAGCAGCGGCCAGGCCTCGCTGAGCACGTCCAGGCTGAAGCGGCTGTTCACCACCAGCACGCGGGCCAGCAGGAGCGGCAGGTACAGCACCCGGCGCAGCGCAGGGCGGATCGACTTCTCCGCCTCGTGCACGTGGCAGGCCACGGGGACGCCGGCCAGGCGTCCGGCGGCCAGCCACAGCGGGATCGTGATCGTGTTCACCAGCACCAGCGCAGCCCGCTCTGCGCGGATCAGCCGCAGCATCGGCGGGAGGCTGCGCAGCGCGTCCGCAGCGAGCCGGACTAGGCCGAGCGGCGACAGCGAGGACTTGCGCAGCACCGGCGAGCCGACGTACTCCACCACGGCGCCGCGCTCACGAAGGGCGCCGGCCAGCGGCCCGTCCGACGGGAGCGCCACGACGACCCGGTGGCCCGCGGCGACCAGGCCGCCGACCGACTCCAGCAACACCCGGTCCGAGCCGTAGAGGTCGGGGCTCGGGTGCGCCACCACGACGGTGCGCGCCGCGTCGTCCACCCCGCTCAGCCCCCTGCCGTCTCGAAGCGCTGCCGTCGGGCGAGGCCGCGCGGCGAGGGTCGGCGGACGCGGGCGGCCGCCAGGTCGGACAGCAGGCGCTCGTAGGCGTCGGCGACGTCGTCCCAGGAGTAGCGGGCGATGTCACGCTGCAGGTCGAGGCCACGGTCGCGGGCGCTCGCGGGATCGGCCTCGGCGAGCCGGAGGGCCGCGCCCACGCCGGCCTCGTCGGCGAAGTACTCCGCGAACGGACCGACCACCTCGCGGTTGAAGGACACGTCGAAGGCCACGACGAAGGCCGCCGCGCCGGCCGCACGCAGCAGGGACGGGTTGGTACCACCGACCGAGTGCCCGTGCAGGTAGGTCAGCGCGTTGGCGTAGAGCTGGTCCAGCAGCTCCTGGTCCCACAGCCCGCCGACCAGCCGGACGCGCTCGTCCGCCGCCTCGTGGATCGCCGCGGTGTACTCGTCGGAGTAGGGCGCGGAACCGACCACGACCAGCGGCCGGGCTGCGTCGCTGGCCACGTAGCCGCGGACGATCTCCAGCACGTGGTTCTCCGGCTCGAAGCGGGCCACCACCAGGTGGTAGCCGTGGGGCTCCAGACCGAGTTCGCGGAGGCGGCCCGAGCCGGGCTCGGTGAGGATCGGCGCCCCGTACGCGATCAGCCGGGTCTCCGCGGAGAACTTGTCGCGGTAGTAGTCGGCGATGCCCTGGGCGTCCGCGATCAGCGCGTCCGACCAGCGCACGGCCATCGCCTCGCCCATCCGGTAGTACCTGCTGCCGATCGGGCCCCATTTGGCGCGCTTCCACTCCAGGCCGTCCACGTGGGTGGCCACCGGGATGCCGCGCGCACGCACCACCGGCAGCAGCGGGGCGTTCGCCGCGTTGAACACGATCGCGGAGTCGACACCGGCGAGGCTGCGGTGCAGCACGGACAGCGCGGTGTGCGAGATGGTCTCCAGCGAGCGACGACGCACGGACGGCAGGTTCACCAGCTCCATGCCGAGGTACTCGTCGAGGATCGCCTCGCCGTCCGCGGGACGGCAGTAGACGACCACTTCGTGGCCACGGGCCGCGAGCCGGGAGCCGACCTCCTCGATCGCGGTCTCGAAGCCGCCGTAGCGCGCCGGCACGCCACGGGTGCCGATGAGGGCAACACGCATCCTGATCCCCTGAGCTTCCCCGAGCCGGCTACAGCTCAGTGATGATGCGGCGCAGCTCGGTGGACGAGGTCTGCTTCGTGTACGGGAAGTAGTGGACCTGTACGCCCACCGACGCCATGTCGCGCTCGAGCTTGTCGCCCTTGGGCGTGCCCTGCCAGTCGTCGCCCTTGAACACGATGTCGAAGGGCACCCGGCGCCAGACCTCCAGCTTGTTCGAGGACGTGTCGGTGACCACCTCGTCCACGATCTTGATGCTCGCCACGATCTCGCAGCGCTCATCGAACGGGACGATCGGGTACTTCCGCTTCGCCCGGAACAGGGCCTCGTCGGTCACCACGCCGACGATCAGGTAGTCGCAGTGTTCGCGGGCCCGCCGCAGGATGTTGAGGTGCCCGATGTGGAACATGTCCCACGCGCCGGGCACATAACCGACAACTCCACGATCCGTCCGCACCTCGAATTCCGGTGCCATCTCCGCGCTCATTCGACCCCCCCGATCGCGCCGGCCCGGGGAATCGACTGACCCGGCCCCCTCCGGATCACCTGTCCCGACGGCCGTCGGAAACAGGGAAGGGCGAAACGCCCTGCACTGGCTCCCCCCGGTTGCCAACCAGTGCGTCGGTAAGGAGCATTATTCCACAGCTCGCCCATTCGGGACCGGGCAAAGTTACGCCGGAGTCCCGGCTGTGCTGGAATGACGGGGCCCAGAGGTATCCGGCGAAGGAGGGGAATGGACGCTTCAGGTGCCCCGGCGGTGCGCGTCAGCGTCGGCATGCTGACCTTCCGGCGCCCGGACCGCCTGGCCATCGGACTGCCAGAGGTGATCGCCCAGGTCGAGGAGCTCGGCGCCCTCACCGGCTCGCCCGGCGAGGTGCTGGTCATCGACAACGACCCCGACGCCAGTGCCCGCGAGGACGTGGCACGCTACGCCGTGGCCCACCCGGTGGTGCGGTACGTGCACGAGCCCACACCCGGTATCGCCGCGGCCCGCCAGCGGTGCCTGGTGGAGGCGTCCGACGCCGACCTGCTGGCCTTCATCGACGACGACGAGATCCCCGACCCCGGCTGGCTGCGCACGCTCGTGCTCGGCTGGCAGCGGTTCGGCCGTCCCGCAGCCCTCACCGGCGCGATCCGGCCGCGGTACCTCAGCCCGCCGCCCCCGTTCGTCGAGGCCGGCGGCTTCTTCGTGCGGGCCGAGCACCCGGACGGGGCCGAGGTCATGGCGGCACCCACCAGCAACCTCCTGCTCGACCTGGGCCAGGTGCGGCGCTTCGGGCTGGGGTTCGACACCCGCCTGGGCCTGCGGGGTGGGGAGGACACCATCTTCACGATGCAGCTGCGGCGCGCGGGCGGGCGGGTGGTGTTCTGCACCGGCGCCGCCGTGCACGACCTGGTGCCGGACGACCGCAACACCCGCGCCTGGGTCCTGCGCCGGGCGTGGCACCACGGGACCAACCAGAGCTTCGTCCGTCTCTATTTCACCGACGGCACGGCCCGGCGCCTGCTGGCCCGTGCGGAACTGGCCGCGGGCGGCCTCGCCCGGGCGGCAGTCGGCGGCGTCCAGGCGGTCGCCGGACGGCTGCGCGGCTCGCTGGCCGAGGAAGCCCGCGGCCTGCGCCGGCACTGGCGCGGACGGGGCCGCGTGGCGGGCGCGCTGGCGTCCACCCCCGCGGAGTACCAGCGCTGACCGCTCAGTGCGCGGTCTCGACCAGCTGGCGCAGGTAGGCCCCGTAGCCCGACTTCGCCAGGTCGTCCGCGCGGGCGAGCAGCTCGTCGTCGGTGAGGAACCCCCGGCGCCACGCGGCCTCCTCGGGGCAGCCGACCTGGAGGCCCTGGCGCACCTGGATCGTGCGCACGAAGGTGCTGGCGTCGTTCAGGGAGTCGAACGTGCCGGTGTCGAGCCACGCGGTACCGCGCGGCAGGATCGAGACCTGGAGCTCGCCGCGTTCGAGGTAGACCCGGTTGAGGTCGGTGATCTCGAGTTCCCCCCGGGCCGACGGGGTGAGGCCGGCGGCGATCTCGACGACCCGCTCGTCGTAGAAGTACAGGCCGGGCACCGCGTAGTGCGACTTCGGCTCCGCCGGCTTCTCCTCGATCGACAGCGCCCGGCCGGACTCGTCCACCTCGACGACGCCGTACGCGGTCGGGTCGGCCACCCAGTAGCCGAACACGGCGGCGCCCTCGACGTCGGCGAGGCGCCGCAGCTGCGAGCCCAGGCCCTGGCCGTAGAAGATGTTGTCGCCGAGAACCAGGCAGGCCTTCTCGCCCCCGATGAAGTCGGCGCCGATGGTGAACGCCTGCGCCAGGCCCTTCGGCTCGGGCTGGGTGGCGTACTCGATCCGCAGCCCGAAGCGGCTGCCGTCGCCGAGCAGGCGGCGGAAGGCGTCCTGCTCGTGCGGGGTGGTGATGACGAGCACCTCGCGCATCCCGGCGAGGATGAGCGTGGTCAGCGGGTAGTAGATCATCGGCTTGTCGTACACCGGGACCAGCTGCTTGCTGGTCGCCATAGTGATGGGGTGGAGCCTGGTGCCGGAGCCGCCGGCAAGAATGATCCCGCGCATGGCGGCTAGTCTCGCACGGCCCCGCCGCCTCTCCCAGAGCCGGAGCCGCCGGGGTTAGGATCGCCCCTCATGGGGGGAATGCTTGTTACCGGCGGCGCCGGATTCATCGGAACGAACTTCGTCCGGCTCGCTCTCGCGCAGGGCCAGGACCGCGTGACCGTGCTCGACGCGCTCACCTACGCGGCCAACCGCAGTTCGCTGGACGGGCTCGACCCGGACCGGTTCCGCCTGGTGGAGGGCTCGGTGTGCGACGCGGAGCTCGTCGACCGGCTGGTCGCCGACCACGACACGGTGGTGCACTTCGCCGCCGAATCCCACAACGACAACTCGCTACGCGACCCGTCGCCGTTCATCCAGACCAACCTCGTGGGCACCTACACGCTGCTCGAGGCGGTGCGGCGGCACGGCCGGCGCTACCACCACATCTCCACAGACGAGGTGTACGGCGACCTCGAGCTGGACGACCCCGCGCGGTTCACCGAGAGCACGCCGTACAACCCCTCCAGCCCGTACTCGGCCTCCAAGGCCGGCTCCGACCTCCTCGTCCGGGCCTGGGTGCGCTCGTTCGGCGTGCAGGCGACGATCAGCAATTGCTCGAACAACTACGGCCCGTACCAGCACATCGAGAAGTTCATCCCGCGCCAGGTGACCAACGTGCTGGCCGGCATCCGCCCCAAGCTCTACGGGGCGGGCGCGAACGTGCGCGACTGGATCCACGTGACCGACCACAACCTCGCCGTGCTGCGCATCCTCGAGGCCGGCCGGATCGGTGAGACCTACCTGATCGGGGCGGACGGCGAGAAGGACAACCGCACCGTGATCGAGCTGATCCTGACCCTGATGGGGCAGCCGGCCGACGCCTACGACCACGTGACCGACCGCGCCGGCCACGACATGCGCTACGCGATCGACGCGTCCAAGCTGCGCACCGAGCTGGGCTGGGAGCCCACGTACCGCGACTTCGAGTCCGGCCTGGCCGCGACGATCGACTGGTACCGCGAGAACGAGTCGTGGTGGCGCCCGATCAAGGAGGCCACGGAGGCCAGGTACGCGGCGGCCGGCCAGTGACCGCCTCCCCGGGCGCGCCGACGACACTGGGCGTGCGGACGACGGAGATCCCCGGGCTGCTGGTGGTCGACCTGCCGTTGCACGGGGACGACCGGGGCTGGTTCAAGGAGAACTGGCAGCGGGCGAAGATGACGGCACTGGGCCTGCCCGACTTCGGGCCCGTCCAGCACAGCGTCGCGTTCAACGGGACGGCGGGCGTCACCCGCGGCTTCCACGCCGAGCCGTGGGACAAGCTGGTCAGCGTGGCCACCGGACGCGTGTTCGGCGCCTGGGTCGACCTGCGCGAGGGTGACGGGTTCGGCCGCGTGGTGACCGTGGAGCTCGGCCCCCAGACCGCCGTGTTCGTGCCGAGGGGCGTGGCCAACAGCTACCAGACCCTCGAACACGGCACGGTGTACTCCTACCTCGTCAACGAGCACTGGAGCCCGCAGGCCCGTGACGAGTACACCTACCTGAACCTCGCCGACCCGTCGGTCGCCGTCCCCTGGCCGATCCCCCTGGCGGAGGCCACCATCTCCGAGGCCGACGCCGGGCACCCGTTGCTCGACGACGTCCGTCCGGTGCCGCCGCTGCGCACGGTGATCGTGGGGGCCAACGGCCAGCTGGGCCGGGCCCTCCAGGCGCTGGTGCCCGGTGCGGAGCTGCTCGACCTGCCCGACTTCGACTGCACGGACATGGACGCCGTCGCGGCCCACCCCTGGCGGGGCGTCGGCACGATCCTCAACGCCGCCGCCTACACCGCCGTCGACGCGGCGGAGACCCCCGAGGGCCGGCGTGCCTGCTGGGCGGCCAACGTCAGCGGCGTGGCCAACCTGTGCCGGGTGGCCGCAGAGCACCGGATCACCCTCGTGCACGTCTCCAGCGACTACGTCTTCGACGGGACAGCCGAGCTGCACCCCGAGGACGAGCCGTTCAGCCCCCTGGGCGTCTACGGCCAGACGAAGGCCGCCGGTGACGCCCTGGTCGGCCAGCTCGCCCGCCACTACCTCGTCCGCACGAGCTGGGTGATCGGGCAGGGCCGCAACTTCGTGCGCACGATGGCCGACCTGGCCGCCCGCGGGGTGTCGCCGAGCGTCGTCGACGACCAGTTCGGGCGCCTCACGTTCACCACAGACCTCGCCGCGGGGATCGTGCACCTGCTCACCACCGGGGCGCCGTTCGGCACCTACAACCTCAGCAACGACGGCCCCGTCCAGTCCTGGTGCGACATCGCCCGTGAGGTCTTCGTGCTCTGCGGGCGCGACGCCGCGGACGTGACCGGCGTGAGCACGCTGGACTACTCCGAGGGCAAGCTGACCTCGCCCCGTCCACGCAACAGCGCGCTCGACCTGACCCGGATCAAGGCCACGGGCTTTTCCCCGGCGCCGTCGGCCCAACGTCTGGCCGAATACCTCGCCGCCGGGAATTAGCGAACCCATTGGGAGGCGTTCGCCGGGCGTTGCCGCACGGTGCGCATTACTGCTGACGTGATGTCCCGTGCGCTCCGGGCGGCACGTGCGGCGCCGCCGGAGGCGTGCGGAACAGTCCCTTTTCAGCCTTCCCACTAGGCGTTATGGACGCCCGGGCCCTGGCCCGCCCGCCGCTGCGCCCCGTCGGCCTCCGCCCGTCTCCCGGTCGCGAAGTCGGCCAGTGTCTGCGAATTCGGGGGGCAAGTCAAATCGAGGCCAAATCGGTGGGACGCCATGTTCCAAGTCTGTTTCATAATTCAATTCAGGTTGCTCCGCGCCGGGTGTGATGGCGATGCTGAAGGGGTACACCTAAACCGAACACATCGGCCAGCGTCGGTCAGCCAACCTCGAACCCCCCCTCTTGGAGGAACGATGAACGTCGCAAGCGTGGTGATCCCTGCCCACAACGAGGCCAGCGTGCTGTCCTCGACCCTCCAGCGGATCGCGGACGACCCGCTGGCCCCGGCCCTCGAGGTCGCCGTCGTCGCGAACGCCTGCACCGACGACACCGCCGACATCGCCCGGGCCTTCCTGCCGTCCGTGCCCGGCCTGGTGGTGGTCGAGACCGAGGTGCCCGGCAAGGCGAACGCCCTCAACCTCGGCGACGAGGCCGTGAGCGCCTTCCCGCGCATCTACCTGGACGCCGACATCGTGCTGGGACCCGACGCCCTCGGCGGCATGGTCGACGCCCTCGCCGTCGACGCCCCGGTGGCGGGGTCCCCCGACATCGAGTTCGATCTCGACGGTGCCGACCGCTGGGTACGCGAGTACTACCGGATGTTCGAGCGCCTGCCCTACGTGACCGACGACCTGGTGGGCCTGGGCGTCTACGGGCTGTCCGAGGCCGGACGCGGGCGGTTCGACGAGTTCCCCGACGTGCTCGCCGACGACCTTTACATCCAGCGCCTGTTCGCCCCGCAGGAGCGCGTCCGCACGCCCGGCCGCTTCGCCGTCCGGACGCCGCGACGCTGGCGCGAGCTGGTCAAGGTGCGCACTCGCGTTGACCGCGGCAACGCCCAGCTGGCCACGACCACCGAGCCCGGCGCGGGCTTCGAGCGCACCTCCGGCGCGTCGATGAAGGCGCTGGCGCGGGCGCTCGCCGTCCAGCCAGGGCTGCTGCCCGCAGCGACCGTGTACGTCGGCACCACGATCGCCGCACGGGTGCGCTCGCGCCTCAGCGACGACTACTCGTGGGGCCGCGACGAGTCCACCCGCCAGCCTGCGGACGGGGCTGCGCCGGCCGGCGCCGGCGCGCAGGCGGTGCCCGACGCGGCCGCGCCCGTGCCGATCGAGGGGGTGCCGTTCACCCGGCAGACCGAGGCAGAGGTCGTGGACACCGTGTTCGACGCTCTCGCCGGGCAGCGGGGCGGCCGGATCGTCACGCCCAACGTGGACATTCTCCAGGCGGTCCGCCGCAAGCCCGAACTGCGGCGCCTGGTACGCACCGCCGACCTCGTGGTCGCCGACGGGATGCCGATCGTGTGGGCGAGCCGGCTGCGGGGAACCCCGCTGCCCGAGCGCGTCTCCGGGGCCGACCTCGTCTGGTCGCTGGCCGAGCGGGCGGCGGAGGAGGGCCGCTCGCTCTACCTCCTCGGCGGGCGACCCGGCGTCGCCCAGCGTGCGGGCAGGACGTTCACCGAGCGGTTCCCCGGCCTGCGGATCGTCGGCCACGACAGCCCCGAGTGGGGCTTCGAGCACTCGCCGGACGCGATGCGCGCGCTGATCGCCCGGCTGACCGCCGCCGGCCCCGACCTCGTCTACCTCGCCCTCGGGTTCCCCAAGCAGGACCTGGTGGCCGCCACCCTCGCGCAGCACCTTCCGCAGACCTGGTTCCTCGGCTGCGGCGGCGCGCTCGACATGGTCGCCGGTGAGGTGGAGCGGGCCAGCGGTGCGGCCCAGAAGCTCGGTGCGGAGTGGATCGTCCGGCTCCTCCAGGAGCCGCGCCGCCTCGCCCGCCGCTACCTGCTGGACGACGCGCCCTACGCCGCCTCGCTGCTCACCCGCAGCACGCTGGACGGGGTCACCGGGGTGAGCAAGGGGTGAGCGACGCCCGACAGACGCGCCCCGGGCGCCCGGACGCCAGGATCCGGACCAGGGAGGACCTGGCGGCCTGGGCCGCCGCCGACGCGGCGATGAACGGCGTCGAGCGCTGGCGCCCCCGGCACGCCCTGACCCGCGGCGTCGTGCACTTCCTGCACGTCCTGCGGCTGTGCGAGTACTGGGAGAACCAGCCCGGCCCGGTGGCACGGGTGGTGTCCGGCGTGTACAAGGTCCGGCTCCGCCGCCTGTCCGAGCGACTCGGGTTCGACGTCGGCCGGCACACCACCGGCCCGGGCCTGAGCATCGCCCACTCCGGACTGCTCGTCATCCACCCCGACGCCCGCATCGGCGCCCGCTGCCGGATCCACCAGGGCGTCACGATCGGCGCGACCGCCGGCGGGGTGCCGGTGATCGGCGACGACGTGTTCATCGGGCCGAACGCCCTGGTGCTCGGCGGCGTCACCATCGGCGACCGCGCCTTCATCTTCCCCTCGGCCGTCGTCACCTGCGACGTTCCGGAGGGCCACGCCGCTGCCGGGGTGCCGGCCACCGTCCGTCCCGGCACCCACGAGGTGTGGCGACCGGACGAACCGCGCGTCCGGCCCGCGACCTGACCGTGTCCCTACCCAGACCTGCGTCCCTACCCAGACCTGCCCCGGAGGCCCCTTGACGACCGACCACGCCGACCACCACGCGCCCGTCGCGTACCTGGTGAGCCAGTACCCGCTGATCTCGCACACGTTCATCGAACGCGAGATCGAGGGCCTGCGCGCTCTGGGCACGACCGTGCACACCTTCAGCATCCGCGAGCCCGGTGACCTGATGAGCGACGCCATGCGCGCCGAGGCCGGGCGCACTACCGTCCTCCAGGACTCGTGGGGCGAGATCGCCCGGGCCTCCGCGCGCGCGTTCGCCGGCCATCCGGCGGCCGGGTTCGCCAGCCTGCGCAGGGCGCTGTCCACCGGAGAGGCCCGCCCGCGCAGCCGCGTGTGGCAGGCCTTCTACGTGGCCGAGGCACTGCGCCTGCTGGCGGAGCTGGAGCGTCTCGGTGTGCGACACGTCCACGCCCACTTCGCCAACAACGGCGCGGACGTCGCCCGGGCGGCGATCGCCCACGCGCGCTCGGTCGACCCGGACGGCGGCTGGCGCTGGTCGTTCACGATGCACGGCCCGACAGAGTTCGAGGCCGTCGAGCGGTTCGACCTCGCCGGCAAGGTGGCCTCGGCCGACCGCGTGGCCTGCATCTCGGACTTCACGCGGAGCCAGCTGATGCGCCTCAGCGACCCCGCGGACTGGACGAAGCTCGAGGTCGTCCACATGAGCGTGGACACCGACCGCTTCGTGCCCCCGCCGGACGCCCGGCCGCAGGGGGACGCGCTGCGCATCCTCGACGTCGGGCGCCTGGTGCCGGAGAAGGGTGCCCCCGTCCTGCTGGACGCGGTGTCGCTGCTCGTCGAGCGGGGTGTCCCGGTCGAGGTCCGGCTCGTGGGCAGCGGCGACCTGAGCGAGGACCTGGCACGCACGATCGCGTCCCGCGGGCTGTCGGACGTGGTGACGCTCGTCGGCCCGGTCGGCCAGGACGAGATCCTGTCGGAGTACCACTGGGCCGACGTGTTCTGCCTGCCCAGCTTCCAGGAGGGCCTGCCGGTGGTGCTCATGGAGGCGATGGCGACGTGCCTGCCGGTGGTGACCAGCACGATCAACGGGATCCCCGAACTGGTGCGCGACGGCGCCAACGGCTACCTGCTGCCGCCGGGGCGCGCCGACCTGCTCGCCGACGCCCTGGAACGGCTCGCGGCCGACCCCGCGCTGAGGGCGTCCCTGGGCGAGCGGGCACGCGCGGACGTGGTCGCCGGCTTCTCCCTCGAGCACTGCGCGCAGGCCCAGCAGGACTTCCTCGGCCACGTCGCGCCCCGTCCGGCCGGGTCGCGCCGGGCGTCGTGACCCGCGCGACCGGGCTGCTCGGAACGCCGATCAGCCGCCGGGGCCTGCTGTCCGCCGGCGCGGGCCTGACGGCGGCCGCCGTCCTCGCCGCCTGCACGCCGGCTGCCGAGCCGCCCGCGTCCGGCGGGCCCCGTCAGCCGGCGGCCCGGATCGACCCCGGGCCGGTGTACCGGGCCAGCAACGGGTTCCTCTACGCCCCCGACGGCAGCCTGTTCACCCCGGTGGGCGCGAACGTCGGCACCACCGGCACCTTCGACTGGAAGGGCGACAGCCGGGGCCACGCGGCCGACGCGGTGGCCTGGGGGTGGAACACCGTGCGGCTGAACCTCATGGTGACCGCGGCGCACTCATGGTCCTTCGTCGCCCAGCGCGGCACGGAGGACCTGCTGGCCCTCGTCGACCAGGTGGTTCAGGAGTACACCGACGCCGGCATCGTGGTCATCCTCTCCGCGCACGACGACCCGCGTGCGGAGGGTGTCGACCAGCGGGCCACCGAGGCCGGCCTGGCCGCGTGGTGGACCCAGGCGGCGACCCGTTTCGCCGCCAACCCCCGCGTCTGGTACGGCCTGCTCAACGAGCCCGATTACACCAACGACGAGTGGGTCGCGCTGATGGACGGGCTCGCCGCGGCGGTCCGCGGCACCGGCAACACCAGCCCGGTGCTGCTCGGGGCGTCGTGCTGGGGCCAGGACGTCGCCGGCACCCGCCCCTACTTCGCCGACGCCCGATTCGCGTACGAGGCGAGCATGGCCCCGGCCGTCGCAGCACGTCACGAGAACGTCATATTCGAGCAGCACAATTACGGTGCGTACGGCCTCTACGCGTCGAAGGAGAAGTGGGGCGCCTACCTCGAAAAGGTGCGCGACGCGGGGCTCACGCCGCTGATTGGCGAGTTCGGCTACACGGTGGCGAAGAAGGATTCACCCGACATCTACGACGCCAATTACGACGCTGCCCAAGCGGTATTCGAACTCGCGGCCGAACGCCATGTCGGGGCGCTGTGGTGGCACGGCACGCACGGGGACAATTACTCGGTGATGGCCGACGGCGGCCCGTTCTGGAAGGGTCGTGACGGCGCCGGGCTGTCCGACGGCGGCCGGCGCCTGTGGCGGTTCGGGCACGGGGGACGATGACCGTCCACCCCGCGCCAAGGACTCAGCCCGGACGCCGCTCGCCCACCTGGCGAGCCGGCGAGCCGGCCATGATCGCGTTCTCCGGGACCTCGCCGCGCACCACCGAGTTCGCCGCGATGACGGCCCCGGAGGCGATCCTCGCTCCCGCGACGATGATCGAGTTCGAGGCGATCCAGACGTCGTCGCCGATCTCCACACCGCTCCCGACCCACTCCTGGTCGACGATCGGCGTGCCCAGGCGCGTGCCGTGGTTGGTGCCGACGATGGTCACGCCCTGGCCGAGGAGGCACCGGGCACCGATCGTGATCGGGGCCCCGGCGGTGCGCAGGTTCGCGAACTCGCCGATGAACGTCCCCTCGCCGACCTCCAGCCGCGAGCCGCTCAGCCCGCCGCCGTCGAGCAGCACGATCACGCTGGGCCCGAAGATCGACACCCCGTCGGCGAGCACCAGGCGGGACACGTCTCCGGTGATCCGCACGTCCGAACTGACCAGCGCATTCGGAAAGGCCATGCGCAATTGCGCCCGGGACCATTGCGCCCGGACGCCGACCTGCACATCGCGTGCAATCGACTTCGCCAGCGCGAGAATTCTTCGGGGAACGTCAGCCACCGTCCAAATGCTACCAGCGTTGAACGATCGCCCGGCGATGCCGAAATGTGGACGATTTGACCACGGCCGTCCGTCCGTGGAGATACTGGAACAGACAAGACAGGCAGTTTTCGTCATCGCGCGCGGAATCACGCTGCGCGATCGCGCCACCGGCGCGGTCCGGCCCGGCCGGGGTGCCCGACACCCCGTCCCGGGGTACAGCCGGCGTGGAGGGCCGAACCCGGCCACCGTCGCGACTGTCCGCCGAACGGACGGACGGTCCCACCTCCGCTCCAGGACCACAGGACTGCCGACAGCGGCACCGGCTCGCGCCGGACAGGGGATGCCCGCGCAAGGAAAGAGGGGGATGCACCGATGAGTACGACGACGGACTACCGCGAGGACGAGCCGTTCACGGTCCAGGCGGCCGGCCCGCTGACCGCGTGGCGCCGGCACTGGGTGCTCGGCGTCGTCGCGGCGCTGCTCGGCGCCGCGCTGGGCGTGGGCGCGGCCTTCGTCCTCCCGGTCACCTACACGGCGGAGGCCCGCGTGGCCGTGGGCTCGGGCGATCTCACCTCCGGCGCGATCGCCGGGTTCCCGGTGGCCGCGTCCCAGCTCGCGTCCAACTACGCCCGCTACGTGAACAACCGCGGCGTGGCCGGCACCGACGTGCCGGAGGGCGTCACGCTCTCGGCCTCGCAGATCCCGGAGTCGAACGTGATCCGGGTCGAGGCCGAGTCGGCCGACCCGGAGGCCGCCCGCGAGGCGGCCAACTCGGCAGCGCAGCAGCTCATCGACGCTGTCAACGACAGCGGGCGCACGTCCGCGGACGAGGTGGCGGCGGAGTTCGCGAAGGCTGCGGACGAGGACGCGGCCGCGCAGACGGCCCTGACCGCTGCCCAGCACGACCTCGACGAGCTCCTCGGCAAGGACAACCCCTCGAAGTCCGCGGTGAAGGACGCCCGGGACGCCGTCACCGAGGCCGCGGCGAAGGCCGCCGCGACGGGGATGCGCTCGGCAGCCCTGAAGCAGCGCTACACGAACCTGGTCGCCGGGTCCTCGACCGCGGCGAACCTGCTGCTGGTGCGCACGGCCGAAGAGCTCGACTCGAACCGGACCAGCATGCTGGCCCGTCTCGGGCTGGCCGGGCTCGCCGCGGGGGCCGCGCTCGGGCTGGTGCTCTCGGTCGTCATCGAGCGCAGGCGCGCCCGGAGCGCCGGCGGCACCCGCGCGGCGCGCACCGCGGACGCGCCCGGCACCACCGGGGCGTGACCCCGGTGGCCGCCATGACGGCCGCCCGGCCGCGGGCGGGAGCCGGCGAGCCCGGCGCGGCACCGGCCGAGCCGCTGTACGTGTGGCTCTTCCTCGCCGCACTGGCGTTCACGGTCTTCTCCGGCCACACCGGCCTGATGGGCCTGCCGCTGTCACCCGACCGTCCGCTCCTCGCGTTCGCCGTGCTGCTGCTCCTGCTCGACCCGGAGCGCGAGCGGCTGCGCTGGCGCTCGTTCTACGTCGTCGCGGCCGTGACGATCCTGTGGACCACCCTGTCCTGGGTCTCCAGCGGCGCGCTGACCGACTCGCTGAAGTTCTTCGCGCTGTTCGACCGGGTGGCGATGCCGCTGGCGATGTTCCCGCTGGGCGCGCTGATCTTCGCCACCGAGCACCGGCGTGAGCTCCTGCTGCGCACCGTGGCCCTTCTGGGGATCTACCTCGGCTTCACCGGGCTGTTCGAGTACCTCAGGGTCGGCGCCCTGGTGTGGCCCGGCTACATCATGGCGAACCCGGGCACCAGCACGGAGATCCGCGCAGGCGGCCCGTGGCTCTTCCCCGAGCCCCTCGGCCTGGTCGCTAACCTCGCCGTGTTCGCCTCCGGGCTCCTGGTGCGCACCACGAAGAGCCTCCTGTGGCGCGTGGTCGGCGTCCTCGGGCTGGTCGGTGGGCTCGTCGCGTCGCTGGTGTCGATGGTGCGCTCGGTCTGGCTGGCCCTGATCGTCGCCGGCCTCGTGCTCGGCCTGATCGTCCCCCGCCTGCGGCGGTGGCTCCCCCTGCTTCTCGTCGCGTCTGCGGTCCTCATCGCCGCGGTGCTGGTGCTCTCGCCGGAGTTCCGCGACGTCCTCGTGGCCCGGATCACCACCGAGCGGTCGGTGTACGACCGGCAGAACACCAACGAGGCCGCGCTGCGCATCGTCGCCCAGCTCCCGCTCTTCGGGATCGGCTGGGGCGAGTTCGTGAACCAGAGCCTGTTGTGGGTGCGCCAGGCGGACACCTACCCGATGACCACGGTGAACATCGAGATCCACAACGTCTTCCTCTCGCGCGCGGCGGAGACCGGCATCCTCGGCGCGCTGCTGTGGGCGCTCTGCTTCGCCACCGGGCCGCTCCTTGGCCTGCTGTCGACGCCGCGGACGGCGTCCGCACGCCACTGGAAGCTGCTGGGGCTGGCGGCCTTCTTCATCTGGTTCCTCCCCTCCCTGTCCAGCCCCAACCCCTACACGACGCCGAACTACCTGTTCTGGCTGGTCTGGGGGATCGCCGCACGCGGCATCCTCGTCGACCTGCCGCCGGCTCCCGCCGTCCCCGCTGGCGCCGCCGGCGCGGCAGCGGACGACGCGGACCTCAGGCCCCGAACCCCCGCCTGATCGCGGCCCACGGCCGCAGGACGCCGACCTCGCGCACGAACCGGGCCGGACGCCGCGCCGCGCGCAGCACCCGGCGCCCGTGCCCGACGGCGCCGGACACGTTCGCCCCGCTGCCGATGCGGTAGACCGCGCCCGGGAAGCCGAGCGGTTCCAGGCCGAACAGCCCGTGCCAGCGCTTGTGGGAGCCCAGCGTCTGCTTGATCCACTCCAGGTTCGCGGGGTCGTCGGGATCGGCGGGGATCCGCAGCAGGTCGGCGCGCACGAGCAGGCTCGTGCCGCACAGGTCGTTGAAGCCGGTGGGCAGCAGCGCCGCGAGCGGGCCGCCGTCCCACTGGTAGCCGGCATCCACGAACCAGCCGGGCGCATCCGGGGACGCCGCCACGGTCGCGGCGAGCCGGGAGGAGACGAGGTCGTCGTAGTCGACCACCATCACGTGGCCCTGCGGCCGTGCGGCCGCCAGGGCGTGGGCGAGCCGGAGCCCCTTGTCGACGAGGATCGCGTCCCACCGCTGCGGCCCCTGCTCCGGGGGCAAGGGACGGTAGGGCAGGTCCGCCTCCACCACCTGGACGCCGTCGGTGAGCGGCGGCAGGGCGGTGCCGGGCGAGGCCCCGATGACCACCCGCGGGCGGGGGCCCTGCTGCGCGAACAACGACCGCAGCGTGATCGCCATCAGCTCCTTCACCGCGTCCCAGTCCTCGACGCCGCGGGGGTCGCGCACGGGGATCGCGAAGGTCAGGCTGCCGTCTCCCATGTTCACCATTCTCCCGGGTACCCGAGCGGTGGCCGGGGGCTTCCGCATGCTGGGGGCGTCGTCGCATCGCACGGGAACTCCCTTGTCCCGGGCCGGTCTGAACTGTTCACCATGTGGAGTACTCCCTGAGAGCCGGTTCACCAATTTCTCATCAATGACTTAGCATTGAAGGGCCGGAGCGGTGGCCGGTCCCCGGCTCCCCCTACCCGCTCCAGAACGGAACCTCCCATGAACCACCTCAGGCGAGCCGCCGTCGGCGTGCTCGGCGCGGCAGCGCTCCTGGTGCCCCTGGGCGTCCCCGCCTCCGCGGCGACGCTCTCCGGCACGGACTCCCGCGCCGTCTCCTCGCGCATCCTCTCCAGCGCGTCGCCGTTCTACCAGAAGCTCCCCGGCTCCACGCCCGCCGCGGCCAACTCGGCGGCCCTGGTGAGCAGCCTGAACGCGCAGGCCCACGCGTTCTACGGCACCGCCACCGACGCGAACGTCTCGGTGAACACCGTGAAGTACACCCCGCCGATGTACGTCTCCCGCAACACCGACCCGCTGTACGACGTGACGGCGTGGAACTGCCAGGCCTCCACGTCGTTGTACGCGAACCTCCTCAACGAGAAGCTCCAGGACATCCGCATCCCCGCCGACGCGCTGCCCGACCCGTCCGACGACGGCAGCATGGCGGTCTACAACCGCGACACCGGCGACCTCGTGGAGCTGTGGAAGGCCCGCAAGGTCAACGGGAAATGGCAGGCCTGCTGGGGCGGCCGGCTCAGCGACGCGGGCAGCTCCCTCGGCGTGTACGAGGGCACGTTCGGTTCCTCGGCCAGCGGCATGGCGATGTGGCCGACGACCATCCGGGCGTCCGAGCTCGCGCAGGGACGCATCGACCACGTGATCGGACTGTCCATCCCGTTCACGAAGGCGGGGACGGTGTCCTGGCCGGCCATCCGGACCGACGGCTGGAAGACCGGCAACGAGCTGGCCATCGGCCAGATGCTGCGCCTGCCGGCGAGCCTCGACCTGGACGCGATGAAACTCTCGCCGCTGGCCCGCACGATCGCCAGGGCCGCCCAGGAGTACGGCATCATCATCACCGACACCGGCGGCTCGGTCGCCTTCTCCGCGGAGAACGCCGTCGGCCTGGCCACTAACCCCTACCCCGGCCTGTTCCGCAACCGGTGGTCGTTCCAGGAGATGATGGCCAACAAGGCCCTGGGCGAGTCCGCTTTCCCGCTCGACAAGCTGGTGGCCCTGCCCCTCAACTACACGGTGCCGGTCACGGCACCCGCGCCCACTCCCTCGCCGACCACGACGGCACCGTCCACGCCGCCGGCGACCACGCCAACGGCCGACTACGCGGCCACGGTGAAGGCGGCGAAGCCGTCCCTGTACTGGCGGCTGGACTCCACCGGCTCGACCGTCGCGGACGCGAGCGGGAACGGTGCGGGCGGCCGGATGACGACGGTCTACCGTCCCGCACCCGGCGCGATCGCGGGCAACACGGCGATCGCCACCTACGGCAACGACCGCTCGCTGGTCCACGCGGACGCCAGGTCCGCCTCGGGGGCCGCCTACACCGTCCAGGTCTGGTTCAAGGCCAACGGCATCGGCAAGGGCGGCAAGCTCGTCGGCTTCGAGGAGGCCCAGACGGCCTTCGGCTCGCGCTCGGACCGGTCGCTGTACATGCTGAACGACGGGCGCCTGGCGTTCGGCACGATGCCCGGCTCTGCGAAGGCCATCACGAGCACCCGCCGCTACAACGACGGCGCCTGGCACATGGCGACGGTCACCCAGTCCAGCGGCGGCACCGTGCTGTACGTCGACGCCGTGCGCGTGGCGACCGGCACGGCGACCGGCGCCGCGGCCTACAGCGGCTACTGGCGGCTCGGCGGCGGCAACCTCAAGGCCTGGCCCAACCAGCCGACGAACTCCTACTTCGCCGGCTCGCTGGACGAGTTCGCTGTGTACCCGGCCGCGCTGCCCGCGGCGACGGTGTCCGCGCAGTACAAGGCCCGCGGGTAGGACCGCCGGCACGAGGGACGCGCCCGCCCGCCCGGTCACGGGCCGGGCGGGCGTTCCGCGTCAGGCGGGTGCGCCGAGGTACTCGTCCAGCACGCTGAAATGGGCCCCCGCGCGCGCGGCGATCCCCGGGATGTCCACGGGCTCCAGCGCGCTGACCCGCGCGAGGCGCTCGGCGCGGGTCGCGCCGACGAAGTCGGGCAGCGTCCAGCCCAACGACGTGGCGTCCAGGTCGCGCAGCGCGTTGCCGAGCTTGTCGCTGTACTCCACGCAGCAGACCCGCGCCCCGAAAGCCACCCCGAGCACCATCGCGTGGAAACGCGTCGCGACGATCGTCCCCGCGCGACGGAGCACACCGAGGACGGCGTCGAGGTCACCGTCGTAGAGGTGGGTGGACACCGACCCGCGGGACGCCTCCGGGATGCGTGCCAGCACCCGCGAGATCGCCGCCTCGTCGCCCTCGAGGGGGCAGAAGCTCACCAGCGTGACCGCCTCGCCCCGGGCCACCAGGTCGACGACCAGGTCGGCCATGGCGGACTCGTACCCGTCGGTCCACGCGCTCAGCCCGGCCCGGTCGCTGAGGTCGATCAGAGAGACCACCACCCCCTGCCGGGTCTGGGACGCGGGCGCCGGCGGCACGCAGAACAGCATGTCCGGGGCGAGCCGGACGGTGCCCACCGCGCGCAACTGCTCCAGCGAGGCCGAGTCGCGGACCGTCACGTCGCGCGCGAGGGAGAAGATCCGCTCGTAGGTGGCGAGGAACTCGGCGGTCTCCCACGGGCCGAAGTTGCCGTTGAGGAAGAACGCCGGCGTCCCGCCCCGCACGAGGTCGCCGTCGAGGGTGGCGTTGCGCCGCCAGTCGCCGCGCTCCATGTACAGCGAGCCGCCCAGGCGCACCACCAGGGGCGAGCGCCGCACCCGCAGCCGGCGGCGCAGGTCATTCACCCGCACTGGGAGCCGTAGCCTGCGGAGCACCCCGTCCACGTACGGGATCCGGGAGAGCCGGCGCACGTTCGGCAGGCCGGCGAACGTGGCACCGTCGGTCTTGTCCCCGATGTAGTCGAAGGGCACGTGGGGGTACCGGCGCGCGAGCGTGGCGAAGAGCAGGTCGTCGCCGACGTTGCGGTAGTCGTAGAAGTCGACGAACACCGCCCGGCCGCGCCGGCTCACGACCGTGCCTCCGCCCGGCGTCCCCGGGACAGGAACCGCGCGGCGAACCCGCGCACCCGGCGCCAGCCGATGGTGTGCCCCAGGTAGAGCAGGAGCGCCGGCGCGGCAGCGGCCCCGATCGCGAGCAGCGACAGCGCCCCGAACGGGATGACCGTGCCGACGAGGAAGCGGGCCGTGGCCCAGCTCAGCGCCGTGGCCAGCGCGGACGCCCCGACCACGGACAGCCAGGGGATCTCGCTCCAGGCCGTCGGCAGGTGGTGGGTGGTCCGGTGCGCGGCGAGCCAGGTGAGGGAGACCGCCGCGACCACCGCGGCGACGAGCGTGGCGGCGATGGTGCCGAGCACGCCGAAGGTGAGGATCAGCGGCAGCGTGAGGCCGAGGTTGACCACGGTGCTGAGCACGTCGTGGGACAGGGTGAGCCCCGACCGTCCCAGCCCGTTGAGCCAGAAGCGCTGCACGAGCATCAGCAGGGTCACGCCGTGGGCGAGGAGGACAGCGGCGGCGACCTGCCCCGGCAGGTCCGTGCCCAGGTGCAGCCAGGCGGTCACGCCGAAGCCCGCCGCCGGCACGCCGACCGCGATCCAGCCCGCGACGAACCGCACCCACAACCTCTGGATCCGGGCGACCTCGTGGGCCGCACCCTCAGGCCCGGAGGCACCCAGGGCCCGCACGATGCTGGTCTCCATCGGCGCGTACGCGTTCATCGGGATCTGCCGCAGCGTGCCCGCGAAGCTGGCGCCCGTGCCGAAGGCGGTCATCTGCGGCGCGGCGAACCGGCCGACGAAGATCGCGTCGCCCTGGGCGGCCACCATCGTGAGCACCCCCGAGACCTGGAGCTTCCAGGCGAACCGGAAGAACTCCCCGAGCAGGCTCTTCGGGGCGAAGCGCACCGCCTTCCGGTCGAGCCACCGCAGGGCGGCCGGCAGGACGACGAGCGTCGGCATCGCCTGCTGGGCGATGAACGCCAGCCCGACGCCGAACAGCCCGAGCCCGTTGTTGACCGTCCAGATCATCATCGCCGCGTAGGCGAAGAAGCCCAGCAGGTCACCGAGCGCGGTGAGCCGGAACTGGTTGTTGGTGAGCAGCACCTGCGTGAACAGCCCCCGCACCTGGGCCACGCCGACGATGATGATCATCACCCGCAGCAGGAACACCGAGCCGTCGGGGTCCTCCGCCGAACCGGGGAAGAACGCCATGACGGCCGGCGCGGCGGCGAACAGGGCGCCGCACAGGACGGTGGCCGCGCCGGAGACGATGACCAGCAGGGTGACCAGCAGCGACGTGGTGGCTGCGCGGTCGCCCCGGCCGGCGTACATGCCGAAGTAGCGGCGGGCGCTCGGCCCGACCCCTCCGTCCATGCTGCCGACGAACTGCTGGATGACCACGACGAGCAGGAAGATGCCGTAGATGCCCACGCCGAGCCCGTGGATGATGAACGGGGTGAGCGCGAGGTTGAAGACCAGCGGCAGCATCTGCGCGAGCGCCTGCCAGCCGGTACCGCCCAGCAGCCGGCGGACGAGGCCGGTGTCCGGCGTCGCCGCGGGGGCCGCGGCCGCCAGGTCGCCGCCCACCGCGTCGGCGGGCACCGTCACCGGCGGGATCGTCGAGGCGGCGGGCTCGGCCCCGGCCGTCCGTCCCCGGCGCGGGCCCTCAGGAGTGGCCGTCACGGCTCACCACCGGTCCTTGAGCCGCTCGCGGAGCGGGAAGCCGGCGGGCAGCGCCTGGAGCACCGGAGCGATCGCGGACGCGGTGAGCGCCTTGGCGCGCACGCCGGGGTAGAGCGGGAAGTCGCGGGCGGCGGTGCGCAGCTGCCGGGCCCCGTCGGTGAAGTGGCCCTCCCGCCAGGCGTCGCGCGCCCGGAGACGCTGCCGGGTGGCCGAGCCGAGGCGGTCCCGCGTGGCGAGCAGTTCCTCCTCCTCGGGGGTGAAGGTGCCCGCGAAGCGCTCGGCGATCACGGCGATCATCGCGTCCTCCGCGTCAAGCATGGCGCCCGCGTCCGACGACTGGCTCTGCCCCTGCTGCCGGTAGAAGGACGCGATCCGCGGCTGGAAGGCCACCCGCCAGCCCGAGAGGATGGCGCGCGCCCAGTACTCCCAGTCCTCCGCGCGGGCGAGGCTCTCGTCGAACAGCCCGATCTCGTCGCGCATCGCGGACGGGAACACCGAGAAGATCGACACGAAGTTGCCCTGGAGGATCGCCAGGCGCTGCCGGTCGCGGCGCACCTCGCCGAACGGGGAGAACCCGTAGTCGCTGAGGCCGTCGTCGGTCATCAGCCGGCTGGCGCAGGTCACCCAGGTGCGCGGCGGGGCCGCCTCCAGCACCGCCAGCGCGTCGGCGAGGTAGTTCGGCAGGAGGACGTCGTCGGAGTCGCACAGCGCGATCACGTCGCCGGTCGCATGTCGCAGCCCCGTGTTCCGGGCGGCGTTCGGCCCGGCGTTCGCCTGCTGGAGCAGCGTCAGGCGGCTGCCGAACGCGCGGGCGATGTCGGCGGTGTCATCGGTCGAGCCGTCGTCGACGACGACCAGCTCCACGTCGCGGTGGCTCTGCGTGAGCACGCTGCCAATAGCCACACCAATGCGCGCTCCCGCGTTATAGGTCGGCATGATGACGCTGACTCTCGGCACGATGCTCCCTCGGACTCCGACATGCAGTGGACAATTACCCGGGTCGGCGGATATCGATCGTACCCAGACCCAGGTTGCAGCAATGTTTCGATTTCGTTTCCCGGTTGATTCCTGAAATCACCAGGCGGTGATGCGGGCTGTCGATGCTGCGCCGCGTGTGCCCGACGCCGGGCACACGCTCGGGCGGGCCCACGTCGGCATCTCCACCATGCGGGCGCGCACAGACGCTTGTCAAATCGCGGGACTGAGCTCCAGGAGCCGCGCGCGCCGGTTCCGCGGCCCACGACGGGCCGCTGCGGCGCAACGCCGGCCGCAGCACCCTCTCCCGAAATACAAACCTGCGTAGTGTTACGCATTCGACGGCTGAGCGTGCACATTCTGAGACGATTTTGCGTAATGCGAAGCGGCATGCAACCCTTGTGAATGTCGGGATACGCCGGGGGGATCACGTAGCCGACTCCAGCCAGCCACACATCGGCTGATGACACACATGTCCGAGAACAATCTGGTCAGCGCCGGGGGGTTACATGACCACATTCAGCGCCTATCTCGATGCACTTGCCGACCAGTCGGCAGCACGACGCCCTGCGGGCCAGCATCGCCTGGTCTCGCAGCGCGTCCAGCGAATCCTGCTCGGCGTCGGCGACGCCGTCGTGATCGCCATCGCCACCGTCTTCGCCGTGCTCGCCCGGAGCCTCGTGCCCCTGGACGGGCCGGGGGACGACGACTTCACCACCGCGGTCCTGCTCGCCGCGCCGGCCATGGGGCTGCTGTGGCTCGTGCTGCTCAACTCCTTCGGCGCCTACAAGCTCCGCTACCAGCGCGCCGGTGACACCGAGTACCGCCGCGTCTTCCTCGCGTCCTTCACCACGGCCGGCCTGGTCGGCATCGGCAGCTACCTGCTCAAGGCGGAGTTCCCGCGCGGGCTGTTCGCGCTGCTCTTCACCGTCGGCACCGCTGGCCTCGTGCTGTCCCGCTTCGCCCGCCGCAAGGCCATGAACGCCCTCCACCGCCGCGGCGCCCTGCTGACACCGGTCGTCGTGGCCGGCGGCAGCGGGCACGTGGACGCCGTCGCCAAGGTCCTGCGTCGCGAGACCTGGCTCGGCTACCGGGTGGTGGGCGCCGTGACCAGCGATCGCAGCGACCGGACGCCGGGCGGTCTCCCCGTCCTGGGGTCGACCGCGGAGACCGTCGCGGTGATCGAGGAGCACAACATCGCCACCGTCATCTTCGCCGAGGGCTCCTTCGCCACGCCGGCGGACTTCCGCCGGACGGCGTGGGAGCTGGAGGAGCACGAGATCCACATGATCGTCGTGCCGGCCCTCACCGAGGTCAGCTCGCAGCGGGTGGACGTCCGGCCGGTCGCCGGCCTGCCGCTGGTGGACGTCGACCGCCCGCAGGCTGTCGAGGCCGCCCGGTGGGTCAAGCGGACCTTCGACGTGCTCGGTTCGGCGGTCCTGCTGCTCCTCGCCGCCCCCGTGATGGGCCTGGTCGCCCTGGCCATCAGGCTCGAGGACGGGGGGCCCATCATGTTCCGCCAGCCGCGGGTCGGCCTGCGCGGCGAGGTGTTCGAGTGCTTGAAGTTCCGCAGCATGTGCGTGGACGCCGAGGAGCGGCTGGCCGCCCTCGTGGCCCAGAACGAGGGCGCAGGGCCGCTGTTCAAGATGACCCAGGACCCGCGCATCACCCGCGTCGGGCGGTTCATCCGACGCTTCTCGCTCGACGAGCTGCCCCAGCTGTGGAACGCGTTCCGTGGCGACATGAGCCTCGTCGGCCCGCGTCCCGCGCTGCCCAAGGAGGTCGCCGAGTACGATTCGGACGCCCGTCGCCGGCTGGACGTTCGTCCCGGCCTGACCGGGCTGTGGCAGGTCTCCGGGCGGTCGAACCTCTCCTGGGAGGAGACGGTCCGGCTCGACCTCTACTACGTCGACAACTGGTCGATGGTGCAGGACCTGATGATCCTCGCCAAGACCGCCAAGGCCGTCGTCGGATCCTCCGGCGCCTACTGAACGGGACCGCGTGACCACCACCCCCGTCCACGCGACCACGACCGCGTCCCCGCCCCGGCTGGCCTACATCGACCAGCTGAGGGTGGTGGCCGCCCTCGCCGTGGTGATGATCCACGTGTCGGCCATGCACTGGGGCGACACGCCGCCGGCGTCCGCCGACTGGCAGGCGATGAACGTCTACGCCGCCGTCAGCCGGTGGTGCGTGCCGGTGTTCTTCATGATCTCCGGCTCGCTGTTCCTCGCCCCCGGGCGGACGGACACGCCGGCGAAGACCTGGCGACGCCACATCCCGAAGCTGCTGGTGATGTACCTCGCCTGGAGCGCCGCCTACACCGTGCTGAGCGCCGTCTTCCAGCGCACCGCCGACCCGGTCTTCCTGCTCACCCACCTGTGGGACGGCTACTACCACCTCTGGTACCTGCTGGCCCTCGCCGGAGTGTACGCGCTCATCCCGCTGCTCCAGCGGGTGGTCGCCGACGATGCCCTCGCGCGGTACTTCGTGCTGCTCACCGGGGTCGCCAGCCTCGCGGTTCCCACGCTGGCGCTGGTCCCGGTGGCCGGTGACCTGACCGCAGATCTCGTGCAGCGGGGCGGGCCGTTCCTCGCCGCGGGTTTCCCGTTCTACTTCGTGCTCGGGCACCTGCTGCACGAGCACGGCGACCGGCTCTCGCCACGCACCCGTGCGCTGGTCTACGCCGGCGGTGGCCTGGGGGTGGCGGTGACGGTGGGCGGCACGGCGTGGGCCTCGGTGGCCCGGGGGACGCAGGTCGGCGAGTTCTACGGCTACCTCACCCTGGGCGTCGCCCTCGCCGCGGCGGCGGTCTTCCTCGCCGTCCGCACCCGGGCCGGCGGAGCGGTCACCGGACCACGGCTCGCCACGGTCGCCCGCTGGACCCTGCCGATCTACCTCGTCCATCCCGCATTCGTGCGGATCTTCCAGGAGCTCGACCTCACCCCGCGGCTGCTGCCGAGCGTGGTCGGCGTCCCGCTGGTGTGGCTGGCCGTGCTCGCCCTCAGCGTGGCGACGAGCGCGGTGCTCGTCCGCATCCCCGTGGTGAATTCCTGGCTGGTCTGAGCCGGCCGGCGACCCGTCCGCGACGAGGGCGGACGCCCGAAGACACCCCGGACGCCTGATACCTGCTTTGCGTAGATCTGCCCAACCTGCCTGCACGCATTCCCCACGCCTTGGCAGGCCCGGAGGAGGTCTGGCAGACTCTGTACCGATCGACGGACCGCTTGGGGGAGTAGGCGTCGATCCGGTCCATCCGGGGGGGTTGGGCCGTCGGGGGTTTTCTGGTCTGAGCCGGGGGGATCATGACCACTTTCAGCACATATCTCGACGCACTCACCAGCCACGCGGGCACCGACCGTCGTGCCCGCAAGCACTGGCTGCTGACGAAGGCCGCGCAGCACACGTTCCTGCTTCTCAGCGACCTCGTCGTCCTGTCCGTCTCGATGCTCGTCGCCACCTACGCGCGGGTCCTGCTGCCGTTCGACGGTGGCGAGGAGTCGGCACACGTGATGGCGACCACCGCGCCGCTGGTCGCAGCAGGCTGGCTGGCGATGATCTACGCGTTCGGCGGCTACCAGTTGCGCCACCAGCGGGCCGGGGCCACCGAGTACAAGCGCGTGGTGATGGCGTCCTTCACCATGGCGGGCCTCGTCGGCATCGGCAGCTACCTGCTCAAGGCGGAGTTCCCGCGCGGCCTGTACGTCCTGCTGTTCACCGTCGGCACGGCCGGGCTGGTGCTCACCCGGTTCACCCGCCGCAAGGTGATGGCCACCGTCCACCGCCAGGGCGTGCTGCTCACCCCGATCATCGTGGCGGGAGAGAGCGGCCACGTGGACGCCATCGCCAAGGTGCTGCGCAGGGAGACCTGGCTCGGCTACCGGGTCGTCGGCGCCGTCACCCGTGACCGCGTCGACCACACCACCGCCGGCCTGCCCGTCCTGGGCTCGGTCGCGGACACCGTGGAGGTGATCGAGGAGCACGACATCGCCACCGTCATCTTCGCCGAGGGTTCCTTCGCCTCGCCGGCGGACTTCCGCCGCATGGCGTGGGAGCTGGAGGAGAAGGCCGTCCACATGATCGTGGTGCCCGCGCTGACCGACGTCAGCGCGCAGCGCCTGGACGTCCGGCCGGTGGCCGGCCTGCCGCTGGTGGACGTGGACCGTCCCCAGGCGATCGAGGCGGCCCGGTGGATCAAGCGCCTGTTCGACGTGGTCGGCTCGGCGCTGCTGCTGCTGCTGGCCTCACCGGTCATGGGACTGGTGGCGCTGGCGATCAAGCTCGAGGACCGGGGACCGGTGATGTTCCGGCAGACCCGGGTCGGGCGCAAGGGGCAGGTGTTCGAGTGCCTGAAGTTCCGGAGCATGAGCGTGGACGCCGAGGCACGCCTCGCCGCGCTCATGGCGAAGAACGAGGGCGCCGGACCGCTGTTCAAGATGACCAACGACCCCCGCATCACCAGGGTCGGCCGGTTCATCCGACGCTTCTCGCTCGACGAGCTGCCCCAACTGTGGAACGCCCTCCGCGGCGACATGAGCCTGGTAGGACCCCGCCCGGCGCTGCCCACGGAGGTCGCTCAGTACGACTCCGACACCCGACGACGACTCGACGTACGACCCGGCCTGACCGGGCTGTGGCAGGTCTCAGGACGCTCCAACCTCTCCTGGGACGACACGGTCCGCCTCGACCTGTACTACGTCGACAACTGGTCGATGGTCCAGGACCTGATGATCCTGGCCAAGACCGCGAAGGCCGTCGTCGGCTCTGCGGGCGCCTACTGAGCACCCGGTGGCGTCGGCGCGAATCCCCCCCGGCGCCACCGGACGTCTCGCGACGACCGGCACGGCTCAGCCCGCCGTGCCGGTCCCCTCGCGCGGGTCCCGCGACTTGAGCAGTCGCGCCGGCACGCCGCCGTAGATCCCGTTCGCCGGGTAGGCGCCGGCCGTCAGTACGGCCCCGGCCGCCACGATCGACCCGTCGCCCAGGGTGACCCCGTCGAGCACGGTGGCCTTCGAACCGATCCAGCACCCGCGGCCGATCCGGATGCCCTGGTGGCTCACGCCCTGGTCGCGGATCGGCACGTCCGGGTCGTCGTAGTTGTGGCCCTCCGAATGCATCGAGACGAAGTTGCCGATGATCGTGTCGTCGCCGATGGTGATGCCGCCCGCCGCGCCGTAGAGGCAGTCCGTGCCGAGCCCGACGTTGTCGCCGGCGGTGAAGCCGACACCGAGGAAGCGGAGGTTGCCGATGCACTCGATGCGGCTGTTCCGGCCCAGGGAGGTGCCCGCACCCAGCGTCACCCCCTTGTCCGACATCGCGTCCACGCGGCTGTGGTCGCCCAGGGTGACGCCGGGGCCGCACCGCAGCAGGTGACGGGCCCGCAGGCCCACCCCGCGTCCGACGAACGGGCGGTTGGCGTGCAGCGGGAACCGGTAGAACCCGCGCAGCTTCATCATCGCCCGCTCCAGCGTCACGACGCCGAGGTAGCGGGCGTCGATGCGCGGGTCGATCTCGTAGGAGCGTCCCTTCAACCGGGACACCAGCCGGCTCAGCAGTGCGCTTGCGTCCATCGGGCTCCTCCGGGCGGTCGGGTCCAGACGTCGGCGGGGCACCGCCGTGCTGCCACGCTAGCGAGAAGCCCCCGCCGCCGCCAGACCGCGTCGGGCCCGGCGCCTCAGGGCCGGCGCAGGGTGACGTCGAGCAGGACGTCCTGGCTCAGCGGCGTCGCCAGCGTGACGCGGTCGCCGGCAACCGTGGTGGGCAGCACCTCCCCGCTGTTGCGCAGCCACGCGGTGGACGCGACGACCGTCCAGCCCTTCGGGACCTGGACCGACACCGACAGGCCGGTGTCGACCAGGTCCGCCTGGCGCGCGACGACGAGGCGGTAGTGCCACGCGCCGGTCGCGTCCGGCACGGGCACGGAGAGCCCGGGCACGGGGGCCGCGGCTCCCGCGCGCACCGCGTGCGGCACGTGGGACCGCAGGTCGGTGGTGACGTGCTCGCCGAGACCGACGTCGAGCGAACGGGCGAAGGTCGGCAGTCCGGTGGCGTCGGTGAGCGACTCGTCGACGGCTCCCCCGGTCCGGGTGGTGCCGGCGGCGCGGTGCACGCGCACGTAGTTGGAGAACTGCGTGTTGAACCGCCCGAGCACGTTGCGGGCGCTCTTGCGGTAGTCGAGGGTCAACCGGGTGTCGGCGCTGCCGTCGTCGTTCAGGGTCACCGCGTAGTCGAGCGCCTTGGCGACGTCCAGGTTCCCCTTCGCCGGCGGTGCGATGACCGCGTTGCTCACGGCCAGCAGGTCGGTGGTGTCCGCGGGCGGGTTCAGGGCGCCGGACCAGCCCGCCGCGACCAGGTCGGCCTGGGCGTCCGGATCGGTCACGTAGAGCTGGATGTGCTTGTCGTTCGCCGAGGACGCGAGCGACTCCATCGTCGGCAGGAACTCGTCGTCGCCGAGGCGGAGCAGCCGCTCCATCACCGTCCGGGCCAGCGAGACGACGGCGGTCTTCTTGCCGTCCAGCCCCTGCCCGCTGAGCTCGACCTGCACCACGTAGTTGAGCCGCTCGATCAGGTTCTCCGAGGTGAAGGCCGTGTCCGACTCCGGCACGCGGATCGGCCCGAAGACCTTCAGCAGGTCACGGATGGTCGGCAGGTCGATCGCGATGATGCCGTCCACCTGCGGCTGGTCCATGCTGCCCCACAGCCTCAGCATCACGTCCGCGCTGGTCGGGAAGTCCATCCACCAGCCGGCGGCGCGGAAGAACAGGTGGCGCGAGTTCACCTGACGCCCGTCCGGGATCGGCAGGTTCAGGGTGTCGTTGGGCAGGGTGTAGATGTCGGCGAACGTGTCCAGGCGCAGGCCGTCCGGGCCGATCTCGACGAGGCCGTAGGTGCCGGGCAGGCCGCCGGTCGGACGCAGCTGGGCGTTGTTCTGGGCCAGCAGGATGAACCGGTGCTGGCCGGAGTAGAGGTAGCGCTCCAGGCCGAGCAGCGCGTCGCTGCGGGCCAGCAGCGGACGCAGCGGCGCGAGCCGGTCGCGCGCGTCGGTGACCGCTTCCGCCAGCGGCCCCACCAGGCCGTCCGCGGACAGCCGGTCGTACCGGTCGGCGACCACCGTGAGCGAGGTGAGGCTGGCGTCCAGGCGCGGGCGCGCGAGCGTCAGCAGGCGTCCGAGCCGGTCGGGACCGGTGACCGCGGAGGCCTCGTCGAGCAGCCGGACGCCCTCGGCGCCGGCCGTCGAGCCCTCGACGCCGATGGTCGCGAGGTCGTCGGCGGCGTCGAGCTGGTCACCCAGCCACCAGGTGCCACGCAGCCAGGACGGCCCGAGCAGGTCACGCGCCCGGGAGAACTCGTCCCTGGCCTTGTCGAAGCCCGCCAGGGCGGCGGCGGTGTCCCCACCCTCCAGGCTCTTCAGGGCGGCCGAGGCGTCGGCCTTGCCGGCCCGCGCGAGCGCCTCGAAGTCCTTCGCCTGCCGGTAGCCCCACCAGCCGACCGCGATGACGGCCACCACGACGACGGCAGCCACGATCCACCAGGCCGCGCGCTTCACGCGGCAACGATAGCCGCCGGGGACGAACGGCCCCCCAACGCCGGGCGGCCCGCCGGTGTACGCACGGCTTCGGACGCCGCGCCGGCGGCGCCGTCCGGCTCGGTAGCGTTGGTGCATGCCTCGAATCGCACCGTTCCCGGCCATCCGCTACGCCCCGGGCACCGACCTCCAGCTCGTGATCGCACCGCCGTACGACGTGCTGTCGGAGTCGGACGTGGCCGAGCTGGCCGCCCTCGACCCGCACAACATCGTGCACGTCGATGTGCCCACCGGCGGTGACGACCGCTACGACGTCGCCGCCCGGACGCTGTCGCAGTGGCTGGCCGACCGGGTCCTCGTGCGCGACGATGCACCGTCGCTCACCATCTACCGGATGGCGTTCACCGACGCCACGGGCGCGGCCCGCACCATCGTCGGCGTCCTCTGCGGCCTGGAGGTCGTCGACCTCGACGCCGGGGGCGTCCTGCCACACGAGCGCACCACCCCGAAGGCGGTGACCGACCGGCTCGACCTCACCCGCGCCACGGCCACCAACCTCTCTCCGGTGTGGGGGCTCTCGCTGGCCTCCGGCCTCACCGCTGCCCTCGCCGAGCCCGGCGAGCCGGTCGGCGAGATGGTGACCGAGGGTGTCGTGCACACGGTGGAGCGCGTGAGCGACCCGGCGCGGATCGCCGCGATCACCGATGTCCTCGCTGCCGACGACGTGCTGATCGCCGACGGCCACCACCGCTACTCGATCTCGCGCACCTACCGCGACGAGGTACGCGCGGCCACGGGGCGTGACGACACCGACGCCGAGTTCACCCTCACGTTCGTCAACGAGCTCGTCGCCGACCAGCTGAGCATCGAGGCGATCCACCGGGTCTACACCGGCACCACGATCGAGCAACTGCGCGCCGACCTGGCCGGCTGCTTCGACCTGGAACCGGCCCCGGAACCGTCCCCGTCCCTGCTGGCCCGGATGGTCGACCTGGGGCGGCTCGTCCTGCTCGCTCCCGACGGGACCGCCGAGTGGCTGGTGCCCAGGCCGGGCGCGTTCGACGGCGTCCGCGCGCTGGACGGGGCCTACCTCGAGCACGCCCTCGCCGCCTCGACCGCGGAGGTGTCCTACCAGCACGGCCTGGACGAGATGGTCGCCCTCGTCGGCTCCGGCACGGTGGCCGCCGGGATCCTGATCCGGCCGACCTCGCTGGAGGAGATCCAGCGGACCGCACGCGAGGGGCTGCTGATGCCGCCGAAGTCGACCTTCTTCACGCCGAAGCTGCGCACCGGCCTGGTGGTGCGGCCGACGGCGCCGCTGCCCTGATCAGCCGGTGGCGTCCGCCCGCCTGGGGCCGGCGCCACCGAGCCAGAGCATGTAGCCGAGGCGGGCCGCGACGGCGAGCACGAGGACAGCGGCTGCTGTGACGGCCAGGTCGGGGCGTACCGACTTGACGAACGTGGTCGCGCCCAACGACCAGAAGAGCACCACGTCGATGGCCTGGAACGTGACCAGCGGGCGAGGGCCGAACCGGGCGAGCACCAGCAGCGGAAGCACCCAGAGCGCGTACTGCGGTGAGAACACCTTGTTGAGGGCCAGATAGACCGCCAGGACGGCGACAGCGGAACCCAGCAGGGGGAAGCTGCCCTTGCGCCGGGCCCCTGCCCAGCACAGCGCGCCCACGGTCAGGAGCCCGAGTCCGGTGGCCAGCGTCGCGGCGGCCATCCATGCCGCGAGCGGGACAGCAGGGAAGGCCTGGCCGGCGAAGTGCCAGACCGAGAGCGTCGTGACGTCGATCGGCCGCGTCGCCTGGAAGCTGTACGGCAGCAGCCAGCCCGTCGGGTTGGCCACCAGGACGGGGAGGTTGATCGCCACGAACACCCCCGCCCCTGCGCCGGCCGCGCCCAGGGCGCGCCCGAGGCGGCGCCGCCACGGCGGCTGGGTCGGCCCCGGCCGCCCGAAGAGCAGCCAGAGGGCGAGTGGAAGCAGCAACAGCAGCGGATAGAGCTTCAGTGCACCGCCGACCCCGAGGATCGCCGCAGCCCCGAGGATGCGCCCGGTGCCCACCTCCACAGGGCTCCGGCCGGCCAGCATTCCCAGCGCGAGGACGGTGGTGAGCGCCGGCAGGGCGTCGTAGTTGTAGCTGAGGTAGTGCACCAGGACCGGGGAGGCCGCCCAGAACCAGGCCGCCGGCCCGGCGAGCCGGTCGAGTACGACGGCGGTCCACGCTGCGGCCGCGCCCATCAACGCCGTGCTGAGGGCGACGAAGACCGCGAACGACCCCGGCAGGCTGAACAGCCACATCAGCATCCCGGTGAGCACCGGGTACTCGACGGTGACGAGCCGGCCGGTGGCCGGGTCGAGGAACGGCTGGAGATAGGGCACCAGCCCCGCCGCCAGCCCCCGCTCGTCCCACATCAGGCCCAGGTCGCCGCGGCACCCGGGGACGAGCGTCGCCCACCCGGCCGGACCGGGGCCGAGACAGGGTGCCCGCAGGGCGAAGCTCGCGGCCGTGAGCAGCGCGACGACGCCGACCAGCCACGGACGGCGACCAGCGCGCACCGCTCCTCCTCGAGGCTCCTGTGCCGCCGAGCCTAGTGCGGGCGGTGTCACCGGGGATGCCGGACACCACGGCCTGGCTCTAGCCTTCGGGAATGGCAGACAGCATCTTTCCCGGCATCGAGACCCACAAGGGCGGCCACTACGCGGTCCTCGACGCCGGCGCGCACGTCCTGGCATGGACGCCACGAGGGCAGAACCCCGTGCTGTGGGTGAGTCCGCTCGCCGTGTTCGCGCCCGGCACGGCCGTCCGCGGCGGGATCCCGGTGGTGTTCCCGTGGTTCGGAGCCGGGCCGTCGGGCGACCGGAGGCCGTCCCACGGCTTCGCACGCACCGCCGCCTGGCGACGGACCGCCGTCACCAACGACCTCGCCACCAGCGGACGGCTGGAAGTGCGGCACGCCCTGGACGCAACCGGGCTGGACGCGTCCGGCCTCGGCAGCGAGCCGTTCGAGGCCGAGCTGGTCTCGGAGTTCACCGCCGGGCAGCTGAGCGTCTCCCTCGTCGTCCGCAACCCCGGTCCGGGCGCCTTCCGCTACGAGGAGGCCCTGCACACCTACCTGGCCGTGAGCGACGTGGGCGCGGTGTCCGTCGACGGGCTGTCGGGGTGCACGTACCTCGACAAGGTGGCGGGCGCGGCGGCCGTCCAGGACGGGCCCGTCCGCTTCACGGGCGAGACGGACCGGATCTACCGGCACACCGCCGAGGTGGTGGTCGACGACCCCGACTGGGGGCGCCGGATCGCGGTCGGCAAGCAGGGTTCAGCGAACACGGTGGTGTGGAACCCGGGCCGGGAGAAGGGCACCGCGCTGGCCGATGTGGGCCCGAACTGGCCGGGCTTCGTGTGCGTCGAGGCCGGCAATGTCGGGGACGACGCGATCGAACTCGCCCCGGGCGAAGAGCACATCCTGACCCAGACCGTGCGCCTGTCCTGACAGTGTTCGGAGTTGGGCCCGTGGAGACGGAAGGTTCGCGAACTCGATAGCCTGACCTCGTTCAAACCAGCGTCGAGGAGAAGTCATGGCATCCCGCATCGAGAACGCGGAGTTCCGTAAGAAGGTCACGACCGCCGAGGAGGCGGCCAAGCTGATCAAGCCCGGCATGAACGTCGGCTTCTCGGGCTTCACCGGCGCGGGCTACCCCAAGGAGGTCCCGGTCGCCCTCGCTGCGCAGATCAAGGAGGCGCACGCCCGCGGCGAGGAGTTCATGATCGGCATGTGGACCGGCGCGTCCACCGCCCCCGAGCTCGACGGCGCCCTGGCCGAGGTGGACGGTGTCGCGTTCCGCACCCCGTACCAGTCCGACCCGATCATGCGGAACAAGATCAACGCCGGCATCTCGGAGTACTCCGACATCCACCTGTCCCACCTCGCGCCGATGGTGTGGGAGGGCTTCCTCGGCAAGCTGCACACCGCCGTGGTCGAGGTCACCGCCATCGCCGAGGACGGCGAGCTCGTGCCGTCCTCCTCTGTCGGCAACAACAAGACCTACCTGCAGGAGGCCGACCAGATCATCCTGGAGGTCAACAGCTGGCAGAGCCGCGACCTGGAGGGCATGCACGACATCTACTACCGGGCCGCCCTGCCCCCGAACCGCCTGCCGGTGCCGCTGACGCACCCCGGTGACCGGATCGGCCAGCGCAACTTCCGCGTCGACCCGAAGAAGATCGTCGCGA
>Ga0102832_1000273_pt1 | contig 115619 bp, 117 predicted proteins | sample EBPBio282013_DNA_FD_88942 | JGI IMG/M metagenome (GOLD analysis project Ga0102832, IMG submission 88942) | Wastewater treatment Type I Accumulibacter community from EBPR Bioreactor in Madison, WI, USA - Reactor 2_5/28/2013_ DNA (Illumina Assembly) | ecosystem: Engineered > Bioreactor > EBPR >... | reverse complement strand
TGACAAGTAGTTGGATTCCAAGTAGCAGTTTGGTAACACAATACAGTTGGAGCAGCAGGTTGTTCACCTGTTACATCATATTGACAAGTAGTTGGATTCCAAGTAGCAGTTTGGTAACACAATACAGTTGGAGCAGCAGGTTGTTCACCTGTTACATCATATTGACAAGTAGTTGGATTCCAAGTAGCAGTTTGGTAACACAATACAGTTGGAGCAGCAGGTTGTTCACCTGTTACATCATATTGACAAGTAGTTGGATTCCAAGTAGCAGTTTGGTAACACAATACAGTCGGAGCAGCAGGTTGTTCACCTGTTACATCGTATTGACAAGTAGTTGGATTCCAAGTAGCAGTTTGGTAACACAATAATTCTGTAGGAGGATTTGGTTGCGTACCAGTGATATCCCAAGAACATGTATTAGTGTTAAAAGTAGCAGTTTGGTAACATTCTATTGTTGGTTGTGGAACAACAGGACATACTACTGTAATATAAACTACTGCAGAATCACAATTTGACAAATTACCATTTTCACAAATTAGATAAGTGATACTATAATTTCCAGAAGGCGTTCCAGGGGGAACAATTATTTGTCCATTAGAAGGATTAATAAAAGGAACTAGTCCACCATTTATAGGATTAGCAGGATTAAGAATCGTTAAAGTAACTTGACTTGTACTTGTTTGATTTCCATTTAAAGTATCAGGACCATTTCCATTATTATTAAATACATTACCTAGATTTGGATTTCCTGTAAGACCATTTACACCACTAAAAGAATCGTCTTGAGCAATTATTTTAGGGCATTTGCTAACAGTAAATGGGAAATTACAACCTGTTCCACCTCCAGCAGGTACAGCATAATATGTTACAGTTGAGCCTGATACAAGAGGTATTGGATTGCTGTCAGTATATTCTATAGAATTAATAGTTACTGGAAATTCATTGTAATACATAGATCCAGCAGGGAAATTTGATGCAATTTGAGATGTTGGCACAGTTGTACTTGTACTACAATAAGTAAAGTGTCTCACAACATCTGTACTAGGACAGTTTTGTTGAACATAACTGGCACCATTGATTCCAATATTGATTGGAGTAGCAATAGGTTCACCTACACAATTTCCATTTTGAGTTAAGCCTTGAATTAATTTAGAATTTGTTAAGGCAACACCAGTTGTTGAACCTGTACCAGTAGATAAACCATTCACACCTATAACACTAGCACATGTTGCATTATTTAATATTGAACAATCAGTAGTTGATTTAAGTTTAAATGATAATTGCGCTAACAATACACTCGGATTTGCTGGTAAAGGCAATGTTCCAAAATTCCATACCACGGAACCAGTTGCACCTAATGATGGATCAAAGGTACCTGTGATAGTTGTATTTGGGTTTGTATAATAAAGCGTTCCTGTAGCACTTCCAGCTACATAACTTGCATTGTATGGAATAGGTATAATTACTTTATAATTATTTATTGCTTCTGTACCTAAATTGCGTACATCAATACTAAAACCTATTTCTTGTCCTGGTAAAGTTGTATATGGAAGAACTGCAGGAACATTATTTATCGTTGTAGTTGATAAAATACCTTGTGCTTCCGGAATATAAGCATCAACTGACATGGCAATTCCAAATATTGAATAAGTATCTCCATTTGTTCCATATCTAAAATTTGTTGATGTTTGATTGTTTCCTATTATACTATTGTTTGTATTAGGAATATCGATAATATTTATATCAATACCTGTATTGTTAGAAAGTTGAGGATTTCTAGCACCACCAGCGTTTATAGATGAATTAAAGAAATTGGTATCAGTTCCAGAACCATGATCTAACGTGGTGTAATTAGTTGTATTTAAGTTTCTAATTTTAAAATAATCTCCAGTGAATGCAACATCACCTTCACTTGCCATAACACCAATTTTCATTCCAACATTTCCTGATTGAACAGTGTTAAAGCCAGAAACAGGTAAGTCATATCCAGAAGAATTTCCTGAGTTTACATAAGCATAGCCATCAAAAATAGTAATGTCTCTCCATTTCATTTTAGAATTCTCATATATTACGATCATTCCCCATCCACCTGAGTAGCCAGTACCACCAACATTACCTTCTAATAACGGCAAATCAGCTACATAATATTCTCCTATTCCATTTGTTCTAACATAGTCTGTTACTTCTACATATGCAGAAAAAATATCATCATCACTACCAGAAGGATAATAAATATTATTCGTTGAAGCTGTTACTTGACTATACGAAGAAGCGTTAGGTCCTTTTATCTTAACCTGTCTTTTATTAAATGTTTTAGTAACATTCGAAAAAACTGGAGCTAGACCAGATACATTTACATCTGCGTTAGATGAGTTTTGGGTTGAAGTTGTACTTAAATTCGTAGCAGCATCTCTGTATAGTTTTTTAATCTTTAAGGTTACTGTACCATCTGTAATAACATATTGAGTGTTAAGAGTAGCTTCTGTTCCTGCACCATTAACTGTAACGGGAATATTAATAGCAGTTGCGCCATTTACTGATAAAGTTACTCTATTAGTAGCACTACTGTTATAAAAATTAAATTCATAAGTATTTCCATTTCCAGAGAACTTATAAATAGGATTTCTGTTGCTACTACTTGGGCTATTTCTTGAGATAGATAAAGTATAATTTGTATTCGCAATGTTTTGATTGTGAACAATATTCAAATTATTATTTACGCTTTGCGTACCCGTTTGAATCGACTTTGTTACATCAAATGATTCATCTGAGGAAGATTTACCGGTCCAATATAATCCTGCATAAACAATGTCAGAACAAGATGGTATTGCTCCATTTTCATTTGACAAAACTAATGTAGATGAAGATGAATTGAATGTACTAGGATCATTATCAAAATCAACATAAGTCATAAACTGACCATTGTTGTTCGTGTTTGGACCATAGTTTTGCGGTGTCAAACACGTATTACCTAACATGGTAAAATCTCCTTTTACATTATAAATCTTTTTGGTAGGTGTATAAGTAGAAGATCTTTGTGTAAATTCTTTTCGTACTTGTGCGTTGGAATCAACCGTATTTCCTAAAAGAAATACAAGTAATAAAACCAAACACTTAAGCATAGTATTTACTTTCAATGTGTATAAATTTTTCATATAGTTTCTTTTTAGTAAATTATTGATTTGTATCGCTATTTTCGAACTTATAGAAAATACTATATCTATCATTATAGTTTGAAATCATATTACTGATGTTTTGATTAGTAATAGCTACTTTGGAAACAAAGTACACATACTTCAAATTTTTGAAACTTGATAGCATTGATAAATTTACTATTGAATTTAATTCTGCCGAAGTATTAATTGAAATAATAACAATTTCAATATTGTTCTTTAACATCGATAAATTTCCCAATTGATTAATAGAACTTATATCAGTAAATAGGTTTTTTGGTTTTTCACCATAACTATTTACAGTTCCATTTTTTACATAAACCGAAGATTGAACTTTGGTTACCAAGTTTTCTAAATTTTTTGAATCAGAATAACCAGGTTTTGCAGAACGCATCAAGGCACCTTGATTAATGAATGTACTAATCTCTCGGATAACCGGAGCATCTTCATCATTGGTAACTTGTGCAGATATGTTTGTTATAAACATAACAAACATAAAAAGTAATATTACTTTTTTACTCATAGTTTCGCATTTTTTATCAAACAAATAGGTTGTTTGACGGTTAATTAAAGGGTTTGGGTTCACTTTTTTCATGATAATAATTTTTTAATTCATTACTTTTCAATCATGTAATTTTTTTTCTACTCATTATTGCTATTTATTTTTAACATTAATTTTGGAGCTAATTTAGATACATGTTCTCATAATGATTAATTTTTTCTATCAATAGCTAGAAAACTCGATGAAATGTTGATTTTGACGTATTTTATTCATTTAATCGGATTTTTTTTGGTTGTTTTTTAAATTTTTTTCAAACATTTTTCTTGGTTTTTAGTTAAATTATAGGTCGAAAGTATATTATCTTTTTTAATTGACAAAGAAAAACGTCGATAAAACGCATAAAAACATAGATAAAATGCATATTTTTTATTTTATAAAAGTAAAAAAGCTACAAAAATATATTAACATCGTATTGTTTATAACATTTGTAAGTTTCTATGAATTTTAAACAAAAAAATATTAATAACAAACAATTTAATTCTAAAGTATTGATGTTATATTTTATAAATATTATGTTGTTGCTGAATATTCAATTTCAAATTCCTATATTTATGAAATTAAATTTATTTATAATCTATTACTAATAATCTCATGAAGCAATTAATATTAGTGAGACATGCCAAATCAAGTTGGGATTTGCCTGTTCAAGATTTTGACAGACCACTGTCTAATAGAGGAATTCAAGATGCACATTTAATTTCAAGTAAAGTAATAAATTATTTGCCAGAAACTTTTATAATATGGTCTAGTGCAGCAAAAAGAGCAATGGAAACGGCTATTATTTTTACTCAAAATTTTTCATGTCCTATTGAAAGTATTATTTTTAAAAAAGAGTTATATACTTTTGATTTAACTAAGCTTGAAACAATAATAAAAAATTGTAATGATCAATTTGATAATCTAATACTTTTTGGACACAACGAAGCAATCACACATTTTGTTAATAAATTTGGTAATGTAACTGTTGATAATGTTTCTACTTCAGGCTTTGTTTCTATTACCTTTGAAACAAATTCTTGGAAAGCAATTTCTAACGGAAAAACAAATAAAATTATTCTTCCAAAAGATTTTAATTAATTTATGACTGTAGAAAAAAATTATACCTATATAGATAGAGAAAAAAGTTGGCTCGCTTTCAATGCTAGAGTTTTACAAGAAGCCGCAGACGATACCGTTCCATTGTTAGAAAGACTTCGTTTTTTAGGAATATTTTCCAACAACTTAGATGAGTTTTTTAGAGTGAGATTTGCTGCGGTTAGAAGACTTTCACTTTCGGGTGTTACTGGTGAAAAGTTATTAGGCGGAATTACGGCACAACAATTAGTAAAAGACATTACTAAAATCGTTATCAAACAGCAAAACGAAAGTTTAAAAGTGCTGGGCGAAATTGAAAAACAACTCGAAAAACAGAACATCATTATTGTTGATGAAAAACAAGTTACTCAAACACAAGAAGAATATATCAAAGACTTTTTTATTCAAAAAATGAGTCAAGAACTGGTTACTATTATCTTAAATGATTTGGCTGAATTTCCTTTGTTAGTTGACAATACGGGTTATTTAACCGTTCGATTGGTGATGAAAAATGAAGATAAACCAGCTTCTGTATTAGATATTGTAAAAAAGAAAAAAAAAGAAATTCGTTATGCTTTAATCGAAATTCCAAAGTCTTTTAATCGATTTTTAGTGCTTCCCAAAAAAGATAATAAACAGTATGTGATACTGCTTGATGATGTTATTCGATTGAATTTGAGCAGTATTTTTAACATTTTTGATTACGAAAGTATTTCGGTACACATGATAAAAATTACTCGCGATGCACAATTAGACATTGATAGCGATATGAGTAAAAGTATGCTCGAAAAAATAGCTACATCGGTAAAAGATAGACGAATTGGCGAACCTGTTCGATTTGTTTACGACCAATCGATTGAAAAAGATACGCTCAATTTCTTTTTAACCAAAATGGGTATTGAACTTACCGATAGCATCATACCTGGTGGAAAATACCATAACCGTCGTGATTATATGTCATTTCCCGATTTAGGTCGTCAAGACTTATTATACCAACAACAAGATCCGTTGCCAGTAGAAGGATTGTCTCTTGATGGTAGTATTTTGAATAGAATTGCTAAAAAAGATTATCTTATACATACACCGTATCAGTCTTATTCTTATCTAATAAAATTTTTGCGAGAAGCCGCTCTTGATCCAAAGGTAACTTCAATTAAAATCACATTATACCGACTGGCCAAAAACTCGCAAATTATTAGTTCCTTAATAAATGCAGCTAAAAATGGAAAAAAAGTAACTGTACAAATTGAACTTCAAGCTAGATTTGATGAGGCTTCTAATATAAATTATGCCGAAGTAATGCAACAAGAGGGTATCGAACTCATTTTTGGTATCAAAGGATTAAAAGTACACAGTAAAATATGTGTTATTGAGCGTATCGAAAAAGAAAAAATCAAACGGTACGGATTTATTTCTACAGGAAACTTTAACGAATCAACAGCTAAAATTTATACCGATTTAACTTTGTTTACTTGCCATCAACAGATTTTAAAAGACGTCAACAAAATTTTCGAATTCTTTGATGTTAACTATCGCATCCATCGTTACAAACACCTCATTGTTTCGCCACATTATACTCGTTCAAAGTTCAATAAATTGATAGATCGTGAAATTCAAAATGCTCAAATGGGACGACCAGCATACTTAAATTTAAAGATGAACAGTTTGTCAGATTACCCAATTATTGATAAATTATACGACGCAAGTAACGCTGGTGTGAAGGTAAAACTACAAGTAAGAGGTATCTGTTCATTAATCCCGGGTGTTAAAGGAATGAGCGAAAACATAGAAGCTATTAGCATTGTTGATAATTTCTTGGAACATTCGAGAGCATACATTTTTTGCAATAATGATAATCCCGAGGTATTCATTTCTTCTGCCGATTTTATGCGAAGAAATCTTGACGGTAGAGTAGAAGTAACCTGTCCGATTTATGATGAAGATATAAAGAAAGCTATTATTGACACTTTCGATATTGGTTGGCGTGGAAACGTTAAAGCTCGGATTCATTCTGCGGATTTGGAAAATAAATATAAAGCAAGAACTACAAACGAATCTATTTTTAGAGCTCAATTTGAAACCTATAATTATTTTCTTGACCATAATAGTGAAGTGTTAAACACAAATTGTATCGTACCCGAAAAATAAATAAGCATGATAACCATTAAGAAATATGCTGCTATCGATATTGGTTCCAATGCCATGCGAATGCTCATATCGAACATTGTAGAACAACAAGGAAAGGAAACTCAGTTTAACAAGAGCGCACTGATTCGTGTGCCTATCCGTCTTGGGCAAGATGCTTTTACCGTTGGAGAAATATCCGAAGAAAACATCGACAGAATGGTTGATGCTATGAAAGCCTTCAAACTCTTAATGAAAGTTTATCGAATTGAAAAATACAAAGCCTGTGCCACATCGGCAATGCGCGAAGCCTTTAATGGTAAAGAAGTAGCTGATTATATTTACCAACAATCAGACATTAAAATTGATATAATTGACGGAAAAAATGAAGCCGCTATCATTGCTTCTACCGATTTGCATTCGTTTATTAAAACAGACCAAGCCTATCTCTATGTTGATGTTGGTGGTGGAAGTACGGAGTTCTCACTCTTTAATGACGGAAAAATGATTGCTTCAAAATCCTTCAAAAACGGAACTGTTCGTTTGTTAAACGATATGGTAAACGAAATTGTTTGGACCGAAATAGAAAAGTGGATTAAGGAAAAAACAACCGATTTAGAAAACGTTATTCTCATTGGTTCTGGCGGAAACATCAACAAGATATTTAAGATGTCGGGCAAATCACAAGAACAACCGCTAACTTATTTATATTTAAATGCGCAATACCAATACCTAAACTCGCTAACTTATGAACAGCGTATCGCCGAATTGGGACTAAACACCGATAGAGCCGATGTAATTATTCCGGCTACCAAGATATATCTTAACGCTATGAAATGGAGTGGTGCTACTAAAATATACGTGCCAAAAATTGGTCTTTCGGACGGTATTATTAAAGCAATGTATCAAGAGATAATTTAGAGTTCTAAATCAAATATTTTTTTCAATACCTCTAAATTAGGATTGATTTCAAGCATTCTATTGTACTTGTCTTGCGGCGTAAATGCTTTTTTAGCTTCGATGGCTTCGTTGATTCTAACAGTGATTTTGATGTCGTGGTTGTGTAGTTTTCCTCTCAAGTAACCCAGTAATTCGGGCATTTCGCGTTCAAAATCAATTTTAGAGCCTTCGTTTGGCAATTCGTGAATAATAGTTGTACCTTCTAGAGTAGGTTCGTTGATGCTTAATAATGACATCATAATCATGTGACCTTTGTCACTTAGTCGTTGTGCATATTTAAACCATTGTTCTTGCATTTCTGTTTCCGTAAAAATTTCACTAGGCAGGTGGCTGGTATCTTTAGAAATATTCTTTTGATTCTCTGCTAATTCTTTTTTTATTGAAATACTTTTCAGCGAAAAAGCAGAAACTTTGGTAGAAGTAAAACCATCACTTACTTTAGTTTCGGTCTTTATAGTAGCGCTTTCTTCAACTTTTAGCACGGTTTCGGGAACTTCAATTTCAGCACTAACAACGTTTACTTTTGATGTTGAAACTTTAGCGTCAGGAATCGCAACTGTAACCTCAGCCTTGGTAACCTTTTCGGCTATAGAATAGCCTTGGTTTTTAAAATAGATAGGTGGAATTATGAAGTTAGCTTTTTTTTTTCTCCATCAAGTGTGATAGAGCAAAGTTGCATAAGACAAAGTTCGACAAGTAATCGTTGGTTTTGCGACACCTTGAATTTTAAATCACAATCATTAGCCAGTTCGATGCCTTTTAACAAAAAATCTTGTGGTGCCTTTTGCGATTGTAGTCGGTATAGTTCTTGGGCTTGTTCTCCAACTTCAAGCAACGACAAAGTGCTTGGGTTTTTGGTAACCATCAAATCTCTAAAGTGAGAAGCCAATCCTGCAACGAAGTGATGTCCGTCAAAACCTTTAGCCAACACATCGTTGTACATCATCAAGGTTTCAGGAATTTTATTCTCTAGTAGTAAGTTGGTAATTTCTATATAGGTTTCATAATCCAACACGTTCAAGTTTTCCGTAACCGCTTGACGGGTTAAGTTATTACCACAATAGGAAACCACACGGTCAAAAATAGATAATGCATCACGCATAGCACCATCGGCTTTTTGGGCAATGATGTGCAAAGCATCTTCTTCATAAGTTACATTTTGACTCTTAGCAACTTCGGCTAAGTGTTCTCTCGCATCTTTTACAGTGATTCTCTTAAAATCAAATATTTGACAACGAGACAATATAGTTGGAATGATTTTATGTTTTTCGGTGGTTGCCAATATAAAGATGGCATGTTTTGGTGGCTCTTCTAATGTTTTCAAAAAAGCATTGAAAGCCGAAGCCGACAGCATGTGTACCTCGTCAATTATATATACTTTATATTGTCCGGTTTGTGGTGGTATGCGTACTTGGTCAATCAGGTTTCGGATGTCATCAACTGAGTTATTAGATGCGGCATCCAATTCAAATACGTTAAATGCAAAGTCTTCTAGCGGATCGTCATAGCCTGGTTGGTTTATTTTTCGAGCTAATATTCGGGCACAGGTAGTTTTTCCAACACCTCTTGGACCTGTAAAAAGTAGTGCTTGCGCTAAGTGATTACTTTCAATAGCATTCAATAATGTATTGGTAATGGCTTGTTGTCCCACTACGTCTTTAAACGTTTGCGGACGATACTTGCGCGCCGATACTACAAATTGTTCCATAGGTTTTTATTGGATTACAAATATATAATTTTTGTTGGTTTGATAAATTGGTTAAGCACATATTTGATGAAAAGTTTTCAGCACTTTGTGAATAAGATGTAACGATTATAGTTTTCTTTTAATACTGATTTCTCTCAAAACTTTAGCAGCTTGACTTTCGGAATTGGCAGAATAACCTGCTACGAAGACACCATTTTCACCATGTTTAGATTGAATGCCGTAAACTACAGCAGAATCGTCAGGATTGGATTCTCCTTCATATCTATATATGTGTATGATTTCATAATCGTTAGGATTTTGTATGATAACTTCTTCTTGAAGATTGAAGTCAAGCGTAAATCCTTTAGCTTTTAATTCTTCTAATGCTTTTATTACAGATGCGTAGTGATAACTCTTTTCCATGATTTGATTATTTATTTATAAATATACAAAATCAAAAACTCAAAAGTCTTAAGAAATATCTAATATCAATATTTAATATCTAAAATTTAAAATTCTACCTTTGTTCCGCAGACCGTCTTATCGTTCCTGAGTAATTGGGAGAGGAAAGTCCGGACACCACAGAGTAGCATAACGGATAACATCCGTCACCGCCACAGCGGAAGGACAAGTGCAACAGAAAGCAGGTACAGGTAATGCTGTAGTGAAACCAGGTAAACTCTATGCGGTGAAATTCCAAGTATATCGGCATTTAAGGATTACTCGTCCGTTGTCGAAGGGTAGGAAGCTTGAACCAACGAGTAATTGTTGGTCTAGATAAATGATAAGAGTCCGCCTCGGCGGATACAGAATCCGGCTTATAGGTCTGCTTTTTTTTAATATATTCAAAATTAATTAAAATACTATGAGTGCTCACATTGTAAAAGTATTGGAAGCTCGTTTTATAACGCATGATGTAAAACGATTTAAAGTTGAAAAGCCTGAAGGATATGATTTTATTCCAGGACAAGCTACTGTAGTTTCTATAAATCTTCCCGAATGGAAAGATGAAATAAGACCTTTTACTTTTACCAATCTTAGAGATGCAAAGTATCTTGAGTTTATGATTAAGATTTATAGTGACCACAACGGTGTAACGAAGTTGTTGGGTAAAGTAAATGCTGGTGATGAACTCATTATTCATGATGTTTTTGGTGCAATACATTATGAAAAACCAGGTGTTTTCATTGCTGCGGGTTCTGGTATAACACCTTTTATATCCATCTTTAGAGATTTATACAATAAGAATGCGCTTCGAGGTAATCGTTTGATTTATGTAAATAAAACCATGGACGATATTATCATGGGTGAAGAATTATTTCGAATGCTCAAGAAAGATTTTGTGAATGTGCTTACTAGACAAAACGTAATAGGATATAGAGAACGCAGAATTGACCGAAACTATTTGATTGAAAACATCATTGATTTTAGTCAACATTTTTATGTTTGTGGTCCAGATGATTTTGTAAAAGAGATTACTACTATCTTACTCGACTTGGGAGCAAAATCAGAATCACTCATCTTTGAGGTATAAATTATTCCTCAGATTTTAGTTCAAAGAAACTAAATACTGAACCACCATAATTTCTGGCAGAAGAAAAATGTTGCAAATGGTCTAACTTGGTATGTTTGGAGTGTTCAATAACTAAGACACCTTCATTAGCAACAAGGTTGTTTTTAAAAACCAATTCGGGAATTTTTTCAAAGTCCTTTTGCGCCATATCATAAGGCGGATCGGCAAAAACAATATCGTAACTTTCTTGGTGTTTTTCTAAAAAGGCAAATACATCCGATTTTATAGGAACAATATCAAACTCAAATTCGGCAGCGGTTTTACGGATGAAGTTGACACAACCCATATCACCATCTACACAAACAATGGTATCGCTACCACGTGAGGCAAACTCATAACTAATGTTTCCTGTTCCGGCAAATAAATCAAGAATGGTCAGTTCACTAAAGTTAAATTGATTGTTCAAGATGTTAAACAAGGCTTCTTTGCTCATATCCGTCGTTGGGCGAACAGGTAAATTCTTTGGTGCTTGAATCCTTCTTCCTTTATATTTTCCAGAAATTATTCTCATGAGTGTAACAGTATAAAATGTTCTCTTAATTCTTTTTCGGAGAATTGATTGTTGGTAGCATCAACTTCTAGTAGTGAAACATTTCGGATGTATTGGTATGCTATTTTGAATAGAGGATGCTCTTCGTCTATAGTTCCTAGGAGTTCTAAAGGGAAACTTTCTGGGTTTAGATGTAACTGCTCTGCGGTGAATAAGACGTAATATAGAAAGTCTTCGGGGGTTTTGTACTCAAAAGAATTATAGAGTTCTAGCTTTTGATTTCTGATTACGATGATTTCAAAGTGAGTTTCACTAACATGGATGTACATCTTGTGTTCGTAACTGTTCTTTGATAAATCAAGGATTTTTTCTACTAGAATACTGTTGGCGTGTTTATAATCAAAGGTTCCGAATTGGTCTATGAAGAAGTTATTCATGTTTACATAAGGTATATAAACATTGTGCATTTGATAGTTTTCTAAAGTGTCAAAGGCAAAGAAATCGGTTTCAAAGACTTTAGTGTTGAATTGGAGATAGCTTCCGATGTATTCTTCGTCAAAAAGAGGTGTTGGAACAAAGGTTGATAAATTGTTGCTGTGTAGCACAACTACTTGGTCGTATCCTGCTTTGAGTTCTTCGTACTTCAGAAAGGCATTACTGAACAGTTCTTCTATGGTGGTGTTTTTTTCAAATTTTTCTAAAGGAATCTTTTTTAAAGAAATGACTTTATTGGTAAGAGTATCGAAACAAGCAAACGACAGACCGCTTAATGAGACTTGAATTGCTAACTTTTTATACATCTTATCGATTATGCTGGTGTTTTGCCACATAGTTTGGTTGCCTTTTTTTAAAAAAAACAAACTTACGAAATTCAAATTCAATTGCAATAGAATAATTTATTTCAAATCTAAAATCACTGAGTATATAAATGGTTTGTATTAATTTGTATTATCATATCTATGCGTATCTTTGAAGTTCTTATATATTAAATACAGTAATGACTTCAAGCCAGTTTTACAATGTTTTAAAAAACAAATTTCCTTTTGCGCCTACTGTAAAACAAGATATTTTTTTTCAGCAGATAGCTGTTTTTCTAACCAATACCAATTCCGACGAACTATTTCTTCTAAAAGGATATGCCGGAACTGGGAAAACGACCGTCATTTCGGAGTTGGTTAATAATTTATTTTCTATCAAAAAAAAATATGTCTTGCTGGCACCAACGGGTAGAGCGGCCAAAGTGATTGCCAATTATTCCAACAAAGAAGCTTTTACTATTCACAAAAAAATCTATTTTCCAAAGAAAAGCAGCAACGGTTCGGTTGGTTTTACGCTAAAACAAAACAAACACAAAAACACAGTATTTATCATTGATGAATCGTCCATGATTTCTGATACCGAATCCGATTCGAAGTTGTATGAAAACGGTTCGTTGCTCGACGATTTGATTTCCTATGTTTATAGTGGCACCGATTGCAAGATGATTTTGATAGGCGATACGGCGCAGTTGCCACCAGTACAATTAGATATTAGTCCGGCATTGAATAGCGATACTTTGTCTATGCATTATCACAAAGAAGTGTTTTCAATCGAGTTAGATGAAGTAATGCGACAAGCCGAAGCATCGGGTATTTTATACAATGCCACACAATTGCGCGAGTTGTTGAAAGACAGTTTTATTACCGAGTTTCAGTTTCACCTTCGTGGCTTTAAAGACATAGTGCGTTTGACAGATGGTTTTGATATTCAAGATGCCATAGAAAGTGCGTATCGAAACTATAGCATAGAAGACACCTGCTTTATTGTGCGCTCTAACAAAAGAGCCAACCAATACAACCAACAAATTAGAACCAAAATTCTTGACAAAGAAAGCGATCTCTCTGTTGGCGATTTTTTGATGGTGGTCAAAAACAATTACTTCTGGCTCAAAGACTCCGACGAAGCCGGGTTTATTGCCAATGGTGACATTGTGGAAGTATTAGAAATCTTTGCGTTCAAAGAATTATACGGATTTAATTTTGCCAAAGTAAAAATTAGAATGGTAGATTATCCCAATCAAAAACCCTTTGAAACCATCGTATTACTCAATACCATTACCAGCGAATCGCCATCATTAACTTACGAAGAAAGTAACAAACTCTATCAAGAAGTGATGAAAGATTACGAAGGCGAATCGCAATACCGAAAGTTTATGAAAGTAAAAAGCAACGAATATTTCAACGCCTTGCAAGTAAAATTCTCCTACGCCATCACCTGTCACAAAAGCCAAGGCGGACAATGGAACACCGTTTTTATAGAACAACCCTATCTGCCCGATGGCATTACTGTTGATTACGTTCGCTGGTTGTACACCGCCATTACACGTGCCAAAGACAAATTGTATTTAATTGGGTTTAAAGAGGAAAGTTTTGAGGAATAAACTTTTATAAATAAACTATATCATAAGTTGTTTTTTCCAACAATTTATTATTTAAAAAACGTTCTCTAACAATGATGTTGCCCTTTTTGTCATAAGTGTTTTTATAGGTAACGGTTTCTATAATAGTGTTGTCGTTTTTATACAAAGTCTTTTTTGTTAAATTCCCTTTTTTGTCTATTTCATAGGTTTGAAAATCAAATGTTTTATAAAAATTTAATGGTTGATATTTGGTGATATATCCTTTCTTATTGAACTCTTTTTTTGAAGTTGAAAAAATTAATTTAAAAGTATCGATTGCTGTTTTTGAGAGATAAAATTTCTTTTTATAATCATATTCCATTTCAGTTTTTCTTACTTCTTTACCAAATGAAGTATATTTTTCTTCAATAACATTTCTGTACTTATCAAATTTTCTCTCTTTCTGCACAAAAAAAGTATTGTTATTAAACGACTTTTCTTCAATTTGATTGTTGTTTTCATCATATTTATAGGCAGTTGTATAATTATTTTTATCTCCAACCGCTTTTTTCTCAACTAACAAACCATTTTGATACTTAAATGCATTTTCATATTCATCAAATTCCGAGATAAATTTTTCATTGATAATAGTATTATTTGTATCAAAATTTTGAACAATTGTTTTTGCCCACATAACGGTATCCTTATCAACATATTTATATTCATAAGTTTTTATTGTTATCGATTTTATTTTGCCTAATAATTCTTGGGTATAATCTTTGTCAAAATCTCTAATCTTAGGAGTACTAAACGAAAAAAGGAATAAGATGAGTAGAAGATAAATGGATTTCATAATTAATCTGATTTGATGAGTTTAATTTAATTTAATTCAAATTCGTAATTATTCTCTTCCGCTAATATATAGTAAATAATAAAACGATACTAAGTAACTTAGCTATAAAAGTTAAAAGAACCTTCCGTCAGTTGGCAAAAGGCTCTCAACACTTTAAAAGAACCTCTCGGCAATTGGCAAAAGGCTCTCAACACTTTAAAAGAACCTTCCGTCAGTTGGCAAAAGGCTCTCAACACTTTAAAAGAACCTTCCGTCAGTTGGCAAAAGGTTCTCAGCATTAAAAAGAAGCTTCCCAAGTAGTTTGAAAGGTTCTTTTTATTGTAAAAAATGCTTCCCAAGTAGTTTGGAAGGCTCTCAACATTGAAAAGAAGCTTCCCAAGCAGTTTGAAAGGTTCTTTTTATTGTAAAACATGCTTCCCAAGCAGTTTGAAAGGTTCTTTTCATTGTAAAACATGTTTCCCAAGTAGTTTGAAAGGTTCTTTTCACTATTAAACCATTTTGCCACACAAAAAAATAAAGCCAAATGATAAACTTCCAAAAAAATGATGCAAACTTTGTAACTTAGCCACTTTAAAATTGTATTCCAATGAAAATCATCGCTGTTATTCCTGCTCGTTATGCTTCTACACGTTTTCCTGCCAAGTTACTGCAAGATTTGGGTGGAAAAACCGTTATTCAACGCACGTATGAAGCGGCAAAAAACACGCAACTTTTTGACGATGTTTTTGTGGTAACCGATAGTATTTTGATATATGATGAAATTGTTTCGCATGGCGGAAAAGCCATTATGAGTATCAAGGAACACGAGAGTGGCAGCGATAGAATAGCCGAAGCAGTTGAGAATTTAGACGTTGATATAGTGGTAAATGTGCAAGGTGACGAACCGTTTATTAATGACGAACCTTTGGCAAAAGTATTGGATGTTTTTAGAACTGATTTTGATAAAAAAGTAGATTTGGCTTCGTTGATGTTTGAAATTACCGATGAAGAAGAAATCAACAACCCTAATAATGTAAAAGTAGTAACCGATCAAAATGGTTTTGCGTTATACTTTTCGCGTTCCGTTATTCCGTTTCCAAGAGAGAAAAATGTGGGCGTTCGCTATATGAAACACATCGGAATTTATGCGTTTAGAAAACAAGCATTGTTGGATTTTTATCATTTGCCCATGAAATCGCTTGAAGCCTCGGAAAAGTTAGAACAACTGCGCTATCTTGAATTTGGCAAACGCATAAAAATGGTTGAAACCCATCAAGGCAGCATTGGCATTGATACGCCAGAAGATTTAGAGAAAGCAAGAAAGTTATTAGGATAACTTTTTGATGGTAAACAACTCATTATGCACTTCAACTTTTGGATACATTCTTAAAGAATAGTTACCATTGAATTTTGATTTGTATTCAGCATTTCTTTGATTATCTTTTTCATTTATAACCATAGTGTTAAAAAGGATAAAACCATTTACTTTAAGTAGTAAGTTAATGTGATTGATAAAAAAATCTTGAAATAAAAAGTTGGGCATAGTAGTGTCTTGAAAAATATCAATGATGATTAAATCGTACTTGTCTTTAGTGCGTAAAACAAATTCAAAAGCATCTTCAATTATGATTTCAAGATTAGAAATTTTGGATAATCCAAAGTATTTCTCAGCTATTGCTACAATGTCTTTGTCTATTTCAACACCAGTAATTTTGCCTTTGAATTTTACTTCTTCCACCAGAGTTTTTATAACACTTCCACCAGCAACACCAAGCACTAACACATTTTCAAATCTTTTTATTCTTTCAAATCCAATGTATTTCAGTCCTTTTCTAAGAATTCGCTGCAAACTGCCATAAGAATAATTTGTATTTTTACTATCTAACACCAATTGACCATTATTCCAAGTCACTTCAAGTGATTGACTTACATCTGATTTTTTTTTGTAGATGTTTACAGGTATAAGATAACTGAATAGTTTTTGTAGCATTAATAGACTTGTTTTCTCAAATATACTACATAAATACTAAATTTACCAAAAAATAACAACCATGCGAAAACTACTTTATAAATTTATTTTTTTTAAGCTCTTGGGATGGAAAATCAGTGGAACTATTGATGAAAAAGTTACCAAATGTATTTTGATGGTCATGCCTCACACAAGCAATTTCGATTTTTTTATTGGAATTTTTACTAGAGGAATTATGAATATGGAAATGAATTTTGTGGCCAAAAAAGAATTGTTTGTATTCCCATTTGGTTATTATTTTAAAAATGTTGGCGGTGCTGCTTTAGATAGAAGTGGTGGAAAAAATTTAGTCGATACCATTGTAGATATTTTTAATTCAAGAAAAGTGTTCAGACTTGCCATAGCACCCGAAGGTACTCGAAAAAAGGTAACAGAACTCAAAACAGGATTTTACTACATCGCTCTAAAAGCCAATGTTCCTATAATTCCAGTGGCATTTGACTATGGAAAAAAAGAAGTGAAAATAGGAACACCATTTCATCCAACGGGTAATTATGATCAAGATATAAAGGAATTAGCTATATTTTTTAAAGATGTAAAAGGGAAAAATCCAGAAAAACAAATTGAATTATAATGAGAGATTATACAAATTTATTTCAAGAAAATAAAGAAGAAAGTATTTCGGGTAGATACATTGCTTTGCAACACATTGAGCCATTATTAAAAAAATATAATGCCGAAATAATAGGAAGTTCTGTGCTTGACAAACCTATTTATAAATTAGAATTAGGTAAAGGAAAAACCAAGATATTAATGTGGTCGCAAATGCACGGAAACGAAAGCACCACTACCAAAGCATTGTTTGATTTTATAAACTATCTGCATTCAAATTCGCCAGAAAGCAAAGCTTTATTAGAATACTTTACCTTTTGTTTGTTGCCAATGCTCAATCCTGATGGCGCAGCAGCTTATACTAGAGAGAATGCCAATGAAATCGATTTGAATCGCGATGCAAAAGACTTATCCCAACCAGAAAGTAAAGTTTTGCGCAGTGTCTTTGATGTCTTTCAACCTGATTACTGCTATAATTTACACGATCAGCGCACTATTTATGGTGCGGGAACAACTGGCAAACCAGCAACAGTTTCTTTTTTGGCACCAGCATTTGATGAAGACAGAAATTGGAATGTGAATAGAAAAAAAGCTGCAGCAATCATTGTAGCTATGAATAACGAATTGCAAAAACTTATTCCTGGTCAAGTTGGTCGCTATGATGATTCTTTTAATATAAATTGTGTTGGCGATACGTTTCAGTTTTTAAATGTACCAACCGTTTTGTTTGAAGCAGGACATTTTCCTAATGATTATGAACGAGAAATTACTCGAAAATATATTTTTATAGCAATACTTTCGGGAATCCAATATGTTTACGAAAACGATATAGTTTGTAATGAAATTGAAGATTATTTGAGAATTTCTCAAAATAATGTTAATTTTCACGACTTTGTGTGCAAAAATGTCAATATAGATTATGATTCTAATAAAAAATGTTTGAATTTTGCAGTGCACTATAAAGAAGTTCTTCAGCAAGATAAAATTAAATTTGAAGCATATATTTCACAAATTGATAATCTTGATGATTATTTTGGACACAAAGAATTTGATGCAAATGGAGCAGCTTATTTCAATAAACAAAACAATTTCCCAATAATGGATGAAAAAGCGGATTTCTCAATAGGAAATCACATTAAATTTGTTAATGGAATATTGATTTGTTAAAAATTTTAATGTTAAGAATACTTTATTTTGCAGGTCGAAAAAATACATGATAAAAAAAAAAAAAGAAAAAATGAGTAAATTTAGATTAGATGAAATTGATCTTCAGATATTGGATATGTTGATTGAGAATACCCGAATTCCTTTTACAGATGTTGCTAAAAAATTATTGATATCAGCAGGAACAGTTCACGTTCGTGTTAAAAAGATGGAAGAACAAGGGATAATTATGGGTTCATCTTTGTCATTAGACTATGAAAAATTAGGTTATTCGTTTATTGCTTACGTTGGTGTTTTCTTAAACAATACTTCGCAAACTAAATTTGTTCTAGAGCGAATTAATGACATTCCTTATGTAACAGTAGCACACGTAACAACTGGTAAGTTTAATATTTTCTGTAAAATTAGAGCTAAAGACACTAAACATGCCAAAGATGTAATCTTTATGATTGATGACATTGAAGGTGTTTATAGAACAGAAACAATGATTTCATTGGAAGAAAGCATTAATGATAAAAAACGTTTAATGCACACTATTTTCCACGAACTAGATTAAGAAATAGTATTCAAAAATATTCTAACCTCAAGTTTTGTGCTTGAGGTTTTTTTATTAACTTAACACAAAAAAAGAGCATGTACACTTTACCAAAAATGGAGCGGTTCAATCAAAACGTAGTATCAAAATATCAGGTGTACAATAGTGTCTTTATGACATTACCATTTGATGCAATTGATAACACTGGTGTTTTATTGCCGTTATTTGCCGAAATTTGTGATAACGGTTATAAAAATAATTGGTCGCCCGAACAAATAATAAACTTCTTTTCCAACAAATATTTAGACAACGCTACTGAAAAAGACAAAGTAGATTTGATGTTTCGTTTCATACAATATATCGAACGACAAATCGTTTTGTTTGATGCCATTGAAGATGCTGCTTTCTCGATTATCAATAACTTAGAAGGTAGAGGTTCGCTTCGCGATATAAAAGAAAAAACAGAAGCTAAAAATAAGCGTGAGGAATTAATTCAATTTTTAGAAGAATTTAAAGTCCGAACGGTTTTGACAGCACATCCAACCCAATTTTATCCTGGTGCAGTACTTGGAATAATTACAGATTTAACGGAAGCTATTCGTCAAAATGATTTGGTTCAGATAAAACAATTGTTGGCGCAATTGGGAAAAACGCCATTCTTCAAAAAAGAAAAACCATCGCCTTTTGATGAAGCCATAAGTTTGATTTGGTATCTTGAAAATGTTTTTTATCAAACCATTGGCGACATGATGCAATACATGCAAAAAAATCTTTATGATGGAAAAATAATCGAAAACCCAATCATTAGTTTAGGATTTTGGCCTGGTGGTGATAGAGATGGAAACCCTTTTGTAACTACCGAAATTACCTTGAAAGTTGCCGAAAGATTGCGAACTTCTATTCTGAAGTGTTACTATTTTGATGTTCGGAAGCTTAGAAGAAAATTAACGTTTACGGGTGTTGAAACCATTATATCAGAATTAGAGAACAAACTCTATCGTTCTGTTTTTTACTCAAAAGGAGAAATCTTCATTACTTGTGATGAATTCAAGTCGCAATTATTGAAAATTAAAGAAGTATTGATTCACAATCACCAATCATTGTATGTAGATTATGTAGATGCTTTGATTCAAAAAGTGATTAGTTTTGGATTCCATTTCGCATCTTTAGACATTCGTCAGAACAGCAGAGTACACGGAAAAGTAGTTGATGATATTGTCAATTATTTAATTGAACAGCAAACCAATGGTTTTCCAAAAAATTATAACGAATTGAACGAAACTGCAAAAATTGATGCTTTGCTTTTGGTTCGAAGTACGATTGCTCCAGAAAATTTTGAAGATCAAATTACGAAATTAACGCTTGAATCAATTTTAGCAATAAAAACCATTCAGGAAAACAATGGCGAATTGGGTTGCAATCGATACATCATCAGCAACAACGAAAGTGCTTTGGATGTGATGGAAACATTCTCAATGTTTCAGCTTTGTGGTTGGGAAAATCCAACAGTTGACATGGTGCCTTTGTTTGAATCGGTGGATGATTTGCAAAAAGCACATCATATTTTGGAACAACTTTATACAAATGAAGTTTATAAAATTCATTTAGAACGCAGAAAAAATATACAAACCGTGATGCTTGGTTTTTCAGACGGAACAAAAGACGGTGGTTATTTGATGGCAAACTGGAGTATTTTTGAAGCCAAAGAAACCATTACAGCCATGTCTAGAAAATACGGAATTAAAGTTATTTTCTTTGACGGTAGAGGCGGACCGCCAGCTCGTGGTGGTGGAAAAACACATAAATTTTATGCATCGTTAGGTTCAACCATTGAAAACCAAGAAATTCAATTAACCATTCAAGGGCAAACCATTAGCTCAAATTTTGGAACATTAGATTCATGTAGATTAAATTTAGAAAACATGCTAAGTGCTGGTGTAACCAATGAGATTTTTAATAAAGATGAAAACAATTTGACGGTATCCGAAAAGCAAACCATGCAAAAATTGGCGGAATTGGGATATCAAAAATACATTGATTTTAAAAACCATCCCAAGTTTGTGCCTTATTTGGAGCAAATAAGTACACTGCGTTTCTATGCAAAAACCAATATTGGTAGTCGTCCTGCAAAAAGAAATGCAGACGATAAATTGAATTTCTCCGATTTGAGAGCCATACCGTTTGTTGGTTCTTGGAGTCAAATGAAACAAAATGTTCCAGGATTTTATGGTGTTGGAACAGCTTTAAAATATTTTGAAGACAACAATCGTTGGGAAGAAGTGCAATTGCTTTATGACAACTCTCTATTCTTTAAAACCTTGTTGGAAAACAGCATGATGTCGTTGGCAAAATCATTTTTCCCATTGACATCTTATATGAAAAAAGACAAAGAATTTGGCGCGTTTTGGCAAATTATTTATGATGAATTTTTAGAAACCAAACGTTTGTTGTTGAAAATAGCTGGACACAAAGAATTGATGGATAATTATCCTGATGGAAAAGCTTCTATTCAAATTAGAGAACAAATTGTACGACCATTGTTAACCATTCAACAATATGCATTGTCACAATTGCGAAGAGGCAAGATTGATGATGTAGAATTAAAAGAAATTTATGAAAAACTAGTAGTTCGTTCGTTGTTTGGAAACACGAATGCCAGTAGAAATTCAGCTTAATAAATAAATTATATGAAACCAAAAGACATAAACCCAAACGAACATTCAGCATATTTTGCCAACTATATTAATCAAGTTTCGGATGAATATACATTAGTAGAAGAACTTGAAATTTCGGTTCATCGCTTGATAAAATTTGTGCAAGATATCCCGATGGATAAATTTGATTATCGGTATGCCGAAGGAAAATGGACTATAAAAGATATACTGCAACACATCATTGATGCCGAACGAATTTTTGCCTATCGTGCTTTGCGCATAGCTAGAAATGACAAAACTGAATTACCAGGTTTTGATGAAGATGATTACGCAAATAATGCCAACGGGTCGAGTAGGAGCATCCAATCCTTGTTGACAGAATTGGCTGTTGTTCGTCAGGCTACATTGTCGCTTTTCAAATCGTTGTCAGACGATGAATTAAAACGAATTGGAACAGCATCCAATAACCCAGCATCGGTAAGAGCCATCGGTTTTATTATTATAGGACATCAAAATCATCATCAGAAAGTTTTTGAAGAACGCTATCTTTAAGGAGAAACTTTTACTTTTAAGAAGAAAAAAAATAATAGACAAGGAAGCTTTAGGGCTTCCTTTTTTGGTTTGCTTTTATTTATTGAAACGCCGTTAAACCTTCAAGAAAAATCAATCTTAACCCGATAGCTCGGATTTGCAATCCGTGCACACAATCATTATCAAAACAAATCTAACAAAACTACCGCAATCTCCCAATCTAAACCCGCATAATTTCTAGCGGAATCTATTTCCATATTTTTACACTTTTGTGTAAACATAATTCAGGACAAGACAGTCAACCCTTTTTGTAAAAAGCGTAATTGATTCATAATATAATGGTTTAAAAGTTACTGTGTAAACTGCATATCAAAGCGTCCATCCCTTACTTGATGTACAACGTTTTGACTGTCTTTAATATCATACCAAAATGTACCTGATACGATATTGTTTGTAAAATCTAATTTTGTAATTTTTAACTCGCCTGAATTAATTTGATTCGTATAAGTAAAAATGGTTGCATAAGCATATGTTCCATAAGCATTTCCAATTATATTTTCTAATAATTGATATGTATTGTTTTGTTCAATTTGTTTAGCTTTTGTACTTAATCCTACCAAAATAATATTATTATTTGTATCTCTCTTATTTCCTTGTAAAGAAAAATAATATTCATTATCAATAAATTGATATACACAATCAAGTGAGTTATTTGTTAATCCTGGTTTAAAAACTTGACCATCAAGTAGGCAACCAAAAGTATTTGCACCTGTTTGAGTTGCTGGTGGTAATTGGTCAACTGGATTAGTTGGTATTGGGTTGTCGTCTTTATTGCAACACACTAGAAATGTTGTTATAAATATTAATGTAATTATATGTTTCATAATATATTGATTTAAAAGTTACTGTGTAAACTGCATATCAAAGCGACCGTCTCTTATTTGATGGATTATGCCTTGATTATCCTTGACATCAAAATAAAAAGTGCCTGACACTATGTTGTTTGTAAAATCTAATTTTGTGATTTTTAGTTCGCCTGTATTTTGAGGCGATGTATTATTGATTTGATATATACCTGTATTATCATCTAAATTTGATAAACTACCGTATGCATTACCTACTATTCTTTCATAAAGATTTGAAGTCTGTCCTTGAGAGATTGTTTTTTTTTCAGTTCCAACAAAAATTCCTTTCAAAATATTATTTTTTGTTCTGTTGGCAGTTACTAAAAAATAATATTCCCCATCAACCAATTGGTAAAAGCAATTATATGAATTGTTTGTTAATCCTGGTTTGAAAACTTCTCCATCAAGTAGACAACCAAAAGTATTTGCGCCTGTTTGAGTTGCTGGTGGTAATTGGTCAACTGGATTAGTTGGTGTTGGGTTATCGTCTTTATTGCAACACGCTAGAAATGTTGTGATAAATAGAAATGTAATTATATGTTTCATAATATAATGGTTTAAAAGTTACTGTGTAAACTGCATATCAAATCGTCCATCTCTTACTTGATGTACAACGTTTTGACTGTCTTTAATATCATACCAAAATGTACCTGAAACGATATTGTTTGTAAAATCTAATTTTGTAATCTTTAATTCGCCTGTGTTTATTTGAGAAGTATACAGTAGCTCATCTGTTCCAGTGTTTGAATTACCTCTATAATACGCACCATATGCATTTCCGTTTATTCTTTCAAATAAGTTAAGTGTTTCTCCTAATGATATTGATTTTTTTTCCGTTCCTATTGTTATGGATTTTAAAATTCCATTTTTTTGATTACTAGCGCCCACTACAAAAAAATATTCTCCATCAACTAACTGGTAAAAACAATTATATGAATTATTTGTTAATCCTGGTTTAAATACTTCTCCATCAAGCAGGCAACCAAAAGTATTTGCTCCTGTTTGGGTCGCAGGTGGTAATTGGTTAACTGGGTTAGTTGGTATTGGGTTGTCATCTTTGTTACAACACGCAAGAAATGTAGTGATTAGTAGTAATGAGATTATTTTTTTCATTGCTCTAATTTTTATATAAAGTTATACAATTGATTTTAAATAATGTAAACTTTTTGTTATAAAATTATGTTTTTACGGTTTCTATACGTTTCGTGTAGCTCAAAGGTTTCTGTCAACTAGTATATACCCGAAACAAAGTTTCGCCTATACACCCAAAATCGGGTAGATTGGCGAAACTCTGTTTCGCTTTATATTTCAAAAATAACCAAAAAAATCATTTCAATTTCAAATTTGCCTTACAGTTTTTTAACTGTTTTTAAACATTTTATCACCTTTTTTAGATTTAAAATAAAAGTCGCCCACCATTTCGGCAACGGCGCCGACGAAAAAGTGGACGGAATCCATCCCGTGGGGAACGTTGCTGACGAAAAAGTGAACGGAATCCATCTCGTGGGGAACGGTGCTGACGAAATAGTGGACGTTGCCGACGAAAAAGTGGACGGAATCCATCCCGTGGGGAACGGTGCTGACGAAAAAGTGGACGGAATCCATTTGGTGGAGAACGGTGTCCAAATGGTGGGCGACTTTTTTAACGTCTTCAAATTTTTTGAGACATCTTTAAACTATTAGGAGATGACTTTTAGGCTTTAAAATCAAGAAATTATTCTCTAGGGAAAGAATAACGCGGATTGAATAAAAACTCTTTGTCCGATAAGGTTTTTAAAAAAGTAATCAAATCAACACGCTCGTTGTCGGTTAATTGCATTCTTTTTTTGTTCTTTTTGAGCAATGCTTTTTGTGCATCTGGATTGGTGTTGTAGAAGAGTACCACTTCGTTTAGAGTTTTAAAACGACCATCGTGCATATAGGGAAACGAAAATTGAATGTTCCTCAATGTTGGCACTTTAAAAAGCAAACTGTCTTTCTTTAAAGTGGTTATTTTTATTCTTCCGCCATCTTTTAAATACGCATCAACGGGCAATCCATTGGTTTCAAAAACATCACTTGTAAATAAAGGTTCGGTATGACACGAAGCACAATTGTTTTGAAATAGCGTATAACCATTTTGTTCTTGTGATGTATAGGTTTCTTCTTTGCGAATTACTTTATCGTATTTGGAATTTGCGGTTACTAATTGCACCAAAAATTGTGAAAATGACTTTAAAAGTCGCTCCGAAGTTACTTTTTTATCTCCAAAGGCTTGAGTAAATAACGCATTGTATTTGGGACTTTCTTGCAGTTTTTTAATCACGTTTGGAAGTGTTTCATCCATTTCCAATTGATGTGTAATAGGAGTAATGGCTTGCACATCTAAATGATTGATGCCACCATCCCACATAAAATCTTTGCTCCAAGCTAAGTTTTGCAATGTCAATGAATTGCGTGTACCAATTCGACCATCAATTCCATGACTTAAATCGTGGTCAACATGGGTGAAAGCAGAAGCTTGCAAATGGCAACTGGCACACGAAATAGTGTTATCTCGAGATAAAATTGGGTCGTAAAATAATGTTCTGCCCAACTGAAATTTTTCTTCGGTTAATGGGTTTTTGGAAAAATCATAAACTGGTTTTGGAAAATGTTTTGGAACTTCAAAGTAAATAGGAGTGAAGACCATATTGGTAAATCCCAAAATAGAAAAAAATAAAATTCCAATTCCAAAACTTAGCGACACTATGTATAGTACTTTTTTCATTCAACAGTAAATAATTTTAGACTCATATCCGCCAACTTCATGGCGTCTTTTCCAGGAATCATTATAGAGTTATTTTCCTCTAAATGAATTTCATTGAAAAATGTTGCTAAGTCGATGGTTAAATCAAGAGTTTTAGTTGGGTTTTGGGATTTATGTATTGGAATTTCAATAATTCTTAAGGCATAGTTGGGATAAAGATATCCACCAATATGAAAATGAAATTTATTCAGTCGAGTTTTGCAACTCGAACTTTTACCTTCAATCTTAAAATTGATATAGCCGCTTTGCCATGCCCAATACATTCCATTAATTGGGTCTAATGCTCCATTTTGAACTCCAGAAGTGTTGGTGATGCTATCAATTCCGATGGCAAAAGTAATTTTAGAAATTGTTTTGTTTTCTTTTTTTGGAAGTTCAATCCGAAAGGATTTCAAACTATCACTATCTAATAAATAATAATGGTTTTTAATTTCAGAAATAGATTTATCGGTATATTCTAATTTGAAATTAGAAAGATAACATTTGAAGGTTTCAATGCTTAAAGTATCGTTATTTTTGCTAATAAAGTTTTGACCTTTAACGACATCATTTGAATTAAACTTCAACTTAAAACGAATTGGAATAGTCGTAGTTTGTGCGGTACTATGTAAACAAAATAGTAAGACAATTAATAACGGTGTTCCAAAATTTTTAAACATATTAAGGTTTTGGTCTTTCTGATTCTCTCTTTTCTTTTCGTTGTTTGTTTGGTGCAAAAAGTCTTCCTAATTCTTTAGAGAATTCTTTAAAATCATCTAATTGTTCTGGTTTGCAAAGCTTTTTGATGTCTTCAAAATGCTTGAAATGTGTTTCTTCAATTTGTTTCTGATTCAAATTTATTACAGTAATCAAACTATCTTTACTCTTCAAATCAATTTCGTTATTGGTCAGCAATCCATAAAGGCTTTTTTTGGCATTCACTATTTCTTTATCATGTTTTTGAATTTCACTTTGATGCCATTCGATTAATTTTGTAAAATCCTTTTGTTGACTTTCATCTAAATGCAATTTTTTGATAATAATATCTTTAGGATTCATTCTGTCCATTGGCGGACGATGATTTTTAGAAGAATTGAAAAAAATAAATCCTAAAGTGCAGAGATTTAACACAATTAACACAATTATGGCAATGCTATTTAATTTTGATTTTTCCATTTTATTGATACAATTGATTGCTTTGATTTAGTGTTCCTGATAAGTAAACTGAGCTTGTTTCTTGTTTTGAAAAACGTTGAGTTTTAATTGCAGCTATGTTTAATAATACTAAAACAAGTATTGATGCTGCAACTAACCAAATAGTTTGTGGACTAGCTTTTTTCTCTTGATTGATTTTAAAAGTAATTTTTGAGAACAAAGTTTTACTTGGAGTAACTTTCGTTATTCCATTAGTACTTTCCATTACTGTTTCTATCCAATTTTCTTTTTTCATAATGATGAATTTTATATTCTTCACACTTTTTTAGACGTATTTTATTTTTTATTCTTGCGGTATTCTAAATATTTATGAGCCAATTTATCTTTTAAACTGCTTTTGGCTCTAAACACTAATGATTCTACTGCCGAAATAGAGATTTCCATAATTTCTGCTACTTCAGGATTTGACAAACCATCAATTTTTGAAAGTATAAAAGCTGTTTTTTGATTTTCGGGCAAAGTATTGATGGTTGTAAACAATAGTTCCGCTTCTTCTTTTTTTTCCAATTCAATTCCAGGATGTTCAAAAGAGCTTGCATTCAAATAATCATATTCGTTTTCGTTTCTTTTTCCAAAAATAAAGAAGCGTTTTTGACTGTTTTTCTTCTTAATAAAATCCAACGATTGGTTTACTGTTATGCGATATATCCAAGTTTTAAGAGAAGATTTTTGATTAAAATTTTTCAGCGAATAATTTACTTTAACAAATACATCTTGAGTAATTTCTTCTGCATCCTCTACATTTTGAACATAATTTAACGCAACGTTATAGACCAATAGGTTATACGTTTGATATAAAAAGTTTAAATCAAAAGCGTTGTTTTGCATTAAGATGAGATTCTCTAATTACATTGACGCTAAAAATAATCATTTCTTGTGTGAGTATCTTAAAAATCTATTTTTTTAAAACCTCAAAATAATAGTATATTTGACCTTTGTATTTTTTAAAATCACATTTATGAAATTATTAGAAGGAAAAGTAGCCATCATTACTGGCGCAAGTCGTGGAATTGGAAGTGGAATTGCAAAAGTGTTTGCCGAAAACGGAGCAAATGTTGCCTTCACTTATAGCTCATCAGTAGAATCAGCTACAGCTTTAGAAAATGAATTATCAGGTTTAGGAATAAAAGCAAAAGGATATAAATCAAATGCTGCCGATTTTAACGAAGCTCAAAAATTAATTGACGACGTTATGGCTGAATTTGGAACTATCGATGTCCTTATCAATAATGCCGGAATTACAAAAGACAATTTGTTAATGCGAATGAGCGAAGAAGATTTTGATAAAGTAATCGAAATCAACTTAAAATCAGTTTTCAACATGACAAAAGCGGTGCAAAAAGTAATGCTTAAAAACCGTAAAGGTTCAATTGTCAACATGAGTTCGGTTGTTGGTGTAAAAGGAAATGCAGGACAAGCTAACTATGCTGCATCAAAAGCAGGAATGATTGGTTTTACTAAATCAATTGCTTTAGAATTGGGTTCAAGAAACATTCGTTGCAATGCTATTGCACCAGGATTTATAGAAACTGAAATGACGGCAAAATTAAACGAAGATGTGGTGCAAGGTTGGAGAGATTCAATTCCATTGAAACGTGGCGGAACACCAGAAGATGTAGCCAATGCTTGTTTGTTCTTTGCTTCTGATATGAGTGCCTATGTTTCGGGACAAGTATTAAATGTTTGTGGAGGAATGTTGACTTAGGAGAGTTTAAAAGTTTAAGCGTTTAAAAGGTTAAAAGTAATAAAATTAAGTTATGAGAATATTTAGTTTTGAAAAATTGATTGCTTGGCAGAAATCTCGAGAATTAGCTTTAATGACTTTTAAATGCACCAAAAAATATCCTAAAGATGAATTATTTGGATTAACTAGCCAGATGCGTCGTTGTTCAATATCAATTGCTTCAAATTTGGCGGAAGGTTCGGGTCGAAGTTCTTATAAAGACAAAGCTCGATTTACTGAAATAGCGTATAGCTCGTCATTGGAATTGCTTAATCAAGTTATCTTAAGTGTCGATTTTGAATATATTGATGAAAATGAATACATTACAATTAGAGAGAAAATTACAGAAGTTAACATGTTAATTGATGGTTTACACAAATCTCAAAAATCAAATTTTAAGGTGTAAGTCACCTTTTATACTTTTAAACTCCTAAACTCCTAAACTTTTAACCATTATAATGACAAATACAACTATTCTACTACTTTTACTTTCAGTTGTAATTGCTGGAATACTGTCATTTTATCAATATTATTATAAAGCTAAAAGCAAGTCTAAAATTAATTTGCTTTTAGCTTTTTTGCGTTTTATTTCCATTTTCGGGATTTTGTTATTATTAATAAATCCAATTATTTCAAGGAAAACAATAGAAGTTATCAAAACGCCTTTGCCAATTATAGTTGACAATTCGGCTTCTGTAAAAGATTTAAAAGCAGACCAAGAAGCCTTAGGTGTTTTCAAAGCATTATCCGAAAACAAAGCACTTCAAGAGAAGTTTGAAGTACAAACGTATCAATTTGATTCTGATGTTTCTCCTGCCGATTCTATTACGTTTAGTGGTAAGCAATCTCGAATAGATTTGGTTGCCAAAAACTTAAAAAGTATTTATAAAAACCAATTATTTCCAACAGTTTTAATTTCTGATGGAAATCAAACCTCAGGGGAAGATTTTGTATTTAGTTTCAATCCAGAAAATAAAGTATATCCAGTTGCTGTGGGCGATACAACGACTTATATGGATTTGCGTATTTCGCAGTTGAATGTGAATAAGTATGCTTTTCACAAAAACAAATTTCCAGTAGAAGTATTTTTAAATTATAGCGGTACAAAAAGTATCAATGCAACATTTAAAATTGGCCAAGGAAATACTGTTCTAAATGAGCAAACGGTTTCTTTTTCATCATCAAAAAAGTCGGCATCGTTTTCTGTTTTACTTCCAGCAGATAGAGTAGGTGTTCAAGTTTTTAGAGCAAGCATTACATCTAAAGAACAAGAAAAAAACACCTATAACAATACCAAGAATTTCGCCATTGAAGTAATGGATCAGCGAACAGAAGTAGCATTAATTAGTGCTATTTCACATCCTGACTTAGGTGCTATAAAAAGAAGTGTTGAGACTAATTCGCAACGTAAAGTGACGATAGTTAAGCCTAATGAAATCAAATCATTACTTGATTACAATGTTTTGGTTTTATATCAGCCAAACGCAAGTTTTAAAACTGTTTTTGATCAAAACAAAAATGCTAAAATTAATACATGGATTATCACAGGAAACAATACTGATTATACTTTTTTAAATCAAAATCAAGAAGATTATACATTTAAAATGAGTGGACAATCGGAAAACTATTTGTCAACTTTTGAAAAGCAATTCAACTTGTTCGCCATTGATGATTTTGGGTTTGAACAATTTCCACCATTAGAAAATCAATTTGGAACCATTACTTCAAAAAGCAATCAAAACGTGTTGCTATCTTCGAGAATTAGAAACATTGAAACCAACCAACCCTTATTGTCTTTTTCGGACAATCAAGGTAGAAGAAATGCATATTTATTTGGAGAAAATATTTGGAAATGGCGCGCAGATGTTTATATCAACAACAAGTCTTTTGAGAAATTTGATGTTTTTGCGGATAAAATAATTCAATTCTTGGCATCTAATGATTCTAAAAAATCATTAGTAGTTTCGCATGAGCGCTTTTACAATTCTGGCGAAGCTATTGAAATCAATGCGCAATATTTCAATAAAAACTATGAATTTGACGAAAAGGCAAGATTGACGATAACGGTAACCAATTCGACTAACAAACAACAGAAAAAATACGATTTAGTACGTTTTTCCAATTCATTTAAAGTAAATCTTGACGGATTGGCTGCTGGAAAATATTCATTTACTGTTAAAGAACTGAACTCCAATTCAAGCTATAACGGCAATTTTGAAGTATTAGACTTCGATATCGAAAAGCAATTTGTAAATCCAGATTGGAATAAATTGAATCAACTAGCGGTACAAACTAATGGAAAAGCTTATTTGGCAAACCAATCCGAAACATTGATTCAAAAGTTATTGGCTGATGAAAGTTATAAAGCCATGCAAAAAAGCATTGTTAAAAAATCGCCATTAATTGATTGGATTTGGTTATTGGTTTTGATAGTAACAATGCTTGGTGCAGAATGGTTTATTAGAAAATACAATGGATTGTTGTAGCTTTATAAGGATAATTTATTTTGACTCATTCATACACAATAAAGGCTAAATGAAAATTATAAAAGCCACTAAAGAAGATCTTTCTGCAATGATGCATATAATTCATCAAGCACAAGAATATCTTGCTTCATTAAATATTGACCAATGGCAAAATGGTTATCCTAATGAGCAGAAAATACTAGAAGATATTGCGAATCAGGAAAGTTATTTAATAAAAAACGAACAAAATCAAATTATTGCCATAACAATGTTTACTACTCGAAATGAATTAACTTATGCCGTCATAGAAGGTAATTGGTTAACAAACGATAACACAACTTATGGCGTTATTCATAGAATGGCAGTAAATAATGAGTATCGAAATACTGGCGCAGCAAAGTTTATATTCCATTATTTTGAGCAATTGCTTAAGGCGGAAAATATTGTTTCTATGCGAATTGATACGCATCAAGATAATATTGGAATGCAGCACATACTCACTAAGTTAGATTACAAGTATTGTGGTATTATTTATCTTGAAGATGGCAACAAGCGATTGGCCTACGAAAAAATAATATAGTAACTAGCTTTCAAAAAGAATTATTCTTCGCCATCATCATTCAACTTGAACGGATAATCACCAAATAATGATGCAAGTTTTTTGGTTTGATAGGTTTTCTTGGTAAATTTATTAGATAAAACAATTATCGTTACTTTTTCCTTTCTCAAATTTAGAAACGAAGACGTATTGCCATGCCACCAACCGTTGTGGTAATAAAAAGGTTCCCCTTTTTCAAACTCACTTATTCTTATTCCAAGTCCATAATTGCGGATGCCTTTACTTTCATAACTATAACCTTGATATATTTTCTTAATCAAATCAGCATTTAAGAAAAATGGAGCATAACGAGCAGTATCAAAAAGTAATAAATCACGTGGTGTAGAATAGATGTTTTTATCGCCATAAATAGCGTCCAGATAATCGGTACCAATTTCTGTATTGTTTCCTTTATAGGACGGTACAATGTTTTCTCTGTCTTTTTCAAATTCACACACAAAAGTATTTTTCATACCAAGTGGCGCAAAAATCATTTCTTTCATCGCTTCAGGATAAGTTAGACCAGTGATTTTCTCTATAATTAATGCTAAAACAGCATAATTAGTATTGCAATAACTAAAATGTGTATCAGTTTTTGTTTCCAATGGAATTTCTTTTTCTACCATAACCTTTACGATGTCTTCGTTGGTCAGTATCTTTTTCTTGTCCCAATTATTATTTTCATAAGTGAAATAAGCATAATTCTTCATGCCACTTCTGTGATTTAGTAATGTTTGTACCGTAACCTCTGGATAAGGAAATTCTTTAATAATGGTGTTTACTTTTTGGTCTAGAGTTAATTTTTTTGCATCAACTAACATTAAAGTTGCTGTTGCCGTCAATACTTTGCTTACAGAAGCAATGTGTAATGGCGTATCTGCGGTGATTTTTTCATCGGTACGCTTGTTGGCAAAACCCATGTAGTTTTCATAAATGATTTGACCATTTTTGGCAACCAAAAAACTAACATTATCATTCTTTTCAGACCACGTTTTTTCAAAAAACATGGATACACCAAACTTTTTATCCTTCACAAATTGATCGGATAGTTTAGGTAAAGGTTCTTGAAGCGGTTGCATAATTGGCAAACCATTTTCATTTATTTTAACAACACCTTCTTCTGTTTTCTCCTGCTTAGAACAAGAGAATAAAATAGTTAGAACAAATAGTAATGTTAATGATTTATATAGAGAATTGAATTTCATTTTTTGAGACTTGTATAAAAACAAATATAACGATTCAAACATTTTTTAAAAAAGGTTTCCAATAAAGCTATCAACAGGTTTTCCACAATGGATTTTAAGTAAAAAAGTTTTGAAAACGTTTTCGTTACCCTTACTTTTGGCAAGCAAAAAAATATGAAAATGAAATTTGGAATAATCAAAGAGCGCAAAAATCCACCAGACAGAAGAGTTGTTTTTTCTCCTGAAGAATTAGTACTATTACAACAAAAATATCCTGAAGCTGTCATTAAAGTAGAAAGCTCAGACATTAGAGTGTTTAAAGATGAAGAATATACCTCTTTAGGGATTGAAGTAGCAGATGATATTTCAGACTGTGAAGTTTTCTTTGGTGTTAAAGAAATTCCAGTGGATTATTTGATACCAAATAAAAAATATTTTTTCTTTTCGCATACTATCAAAAAGCAACCCTATAACCGCAAGCTTTTGCAAGCGATTCTCGAAAAAAACATCGAACTGTATGATCATGAAACGATTGTTGATGCAAATAATAAAAGATTAATTGGTTTTGGAAGATACGCAGGCTTGGTTGGTGCTTACAATGGTTTTAGAGGATTTGGAATCAAATATGATTTATTCAATTTGCCAAAAGCCGAAACACTACATAGCAAAGAAGATTTAATTGCCAGAATAAAAAGACATACGTTGCCCAACATAAAAATAGTGGTTACAGGTCACGGAAAAGTAGGTATGGGAATTAAAGAAATTCTTGACGGTGTTAAAATAAAACAAGTTTCTCCCCAAGATTTTTTAACCAAAAACTATTCGCAACCTGTTTATACACAAATTGATGTGTTGGATTATAATAAAAGAAAAGATGGTGTAAAGCTAGATAAACAAGATTTCTATAAAAATCCACAAGATTACATTTCCGACTTTGAACGTTTTACCAAAGTAGCTGATATTTATATGTCTGGACATTTTCATGGTAACAATGCACCCGATATACTAACTAGAGAAATGTTAAATGCTTCAAATAACAAAATTCAAGTAGTCGCCGATATTTCATGCGATGTTGATGGCCCAATTGCTTGTACTTTAAAGGCTTCTACAATTGCAGAGCCATTCTTTGGTTATTTGCCTAGTGAACACAAAGAAGTTTCACACACGCATCCAGCATCTATTATGGTAATGTCAGTTGATAATCTACCTTGCGAATTGCCAAAAGATGCTAGTGAAGGTTTTGGAGTAATGTTTATGGAACACGTAATTCCCGCTTTTTTTAATGGTGATAAAGACGGTATATTGAAAAGAGCACAAATGACCGAAAACGGAAAATTGACATCAAGGTTTGCATATTTGCAAGATTATGTTGATGGTAAGTAACTAATGATAAAAAAATCCTGATACTCCATCAGGATTTTCTATTTTTATAAAAGTTTTATTAAAAAAAGGTAAAATGAAAAAATTAATATTTATTCGTATAATGCTTGTTGGTTATTTAACTACTGCACAAAATATCAAATCTCCATCAAACAATATAAGTCTTGACTTTTTATTATTCTCAAATGGAAAACCAACTTATTCCGTAAACTATAAAAATAAACCAGTTATTTCTAGAAGCAACTTGGGTTTGCTCTTAAAAGATGGTACCGATTTCACTTCAGGATTCATAGTAGAAGATACGAGTATAATTACTTTTGATGAAGCGTGGCAACCTGTTCTTGGTGAGCAAACTAACATTAGAAACAATTACAATCAATTAACCGTTCATTTAATTCAGAAAGCGACTTTAAAAAAGCTCAATATAATATTCAAAGTATATAATGAAGGTGTTGCTTTTCGGTATGAATTTCCAAAACAGGCTAACTTAAATTACTTTATCATTAGTGATGAAAAATCAGAATTCAGATTGACCGACGACCATAAAGCCTTTTGGATTCCTGGTGATTTTGATAGCAATGAATATGCCTATAACGAAACGTTATTATCAGCAATTGATACCGAAAAAATTGATCTGAATAATGGAATAGGAGTAAAGTCTATTTCTGGAAAATATACCGTTCAATCGCCATTGATGATGAAATCAACTAATGGAATTTATCTAAATATCTTTGAAGCTGCTGTGGTAGACTATCCAGTGATGCATTTAGAGTTGAATAAAGAAAATTATTCGTTTACTTCTAAGTTAGTGCCAAATGCTATCGGTGACAAAGCTTACCTTCAAACACCAGCTGTTTCTCCTTGGCGAACCATTATGATTAGTGATGATGCCAGAGATATTGTTAGTTCTAAAATGATTTTAAATCTTAATGAACCATCCAAAATAGACGATACTTCGTGGATAAAACCTATGAAATATGTTGGTATTTGGTGGGAAATGCATGTTGGTAAAGCAACTTGGGACTATGCTGGCAGTCAGAATGCACAAAACACATTAGACCAATTGAAACCATCAGGTAAACATGGCGCAACCACCGAAAACACTAAACGCTATATCGATTTTGCAGCACAACACGGGTTTGATGGTGTTTTAGTAGAAGGTTGGAACGTTGGTTGGGAAGATTGGTTTGGAAATTGGAAAGAAAATGTGTTCGATTTCACTACACCTTATCCAGATTTCGATTTAAAAGTTGTTAATGACTATGCCAAGTCGAAAGGTATAAAAATGATAATGCATCACGAAACATCAGGTTCAGTAGGTAATTATGAACGTCATCTAGACCGAGCTATGAATTTGATGAAACAATACGGATATCCGGCAGTCAAAACGGGTTATGTTGGGAAAATCATTCCGCGTGGCGAATTTCATGATGGACAAACAATGGTTAATCATTTCAACTTTGTAGCACAACGCATGGCAGAAAATAAACTGATGGTCAACTCTCATGAAAGCTCACGACCAACAGGCTACAATAGAACCTATCCAAACTATATTGCTGCCGAAGCCGCTAGAGGAAACGAATTTAATGCTTGGAGTAACGGAAATCCACCAATGCACGAAACTATTTTGCCTTTCACAAGGCTTCTTGGTGGACCAATGGATTATACACCAGGCATTTTTGAAATTAAAATGAATGCTTATGATACTACAAAAAAAGAGCAGGTTCATACTACTTTAGCTAAACAATTAGCACTTTACGTCACTATGTATTCACCGCTGCAAATGGCTGCCGATTTACCTGAAAACTACGAGAAACATATGGATGCATTTCAGTTTATTAAAGATGTTCCTGCCGATTGGCAAGAAAGTATTTATTTGGAAGCTGAACCAGGCGATTATTTAACGGTTGTTCGAAAAGACAAACATTCCGAAAAATGGTTTTTGGGTGCTATTACTGATGAAAATGCAAGAGAAACTGAAATTAAACTTGATTTTCTTTCTCCTAATAAAAAGTATGTAGCAGTAATTTATGAAGATGGAAAAGATGCAGATTGGCAAAAAAATCCAAAATCATATCGTATAAAAACTTTGAATATTACTAACAAATCAAAAATTAAATTACATTTGGCAAAAGGAGGTGGAACCGCTATTTCTTTTGACCCAATAACTAACTAACCCATTTTAACTATGAATGTTGAAAACCAAAAAACCAATTATCCAGCACTTTATACGCTGATTACTGTTTTCTTTTTCTGGGGATTTATCGCTGCAGGAAATAGTATTTTCATTCCTTTTTGTAAAAGTTACTTTTCTTTAGATCAGTTTCAATCACAATTGGTAGATTTTGCTTTTTATACGGCTTATTATATTGGTGCATTATTATTGTTTGCTTTTGGAAACATGTCCGGAAAAGACATTGTTGGAAAATGGGGTTACAAGAAAAGTATAGTTTATGGTTTATTATTTTCGGCTCTTGGAGCTGGAGCAATGATAGCTGCAGTTGAAGCCAATTTATATGTAGGAATGTTAGTTGGACTGTTTATTGTAGCATTGGGTTTCTCTTTGCAACAAACGGCTGCCAATCCTTTTGCGGTTTTATTGGGTGATCCAAAAACTGGTGCAAGTCGTGTCAATCTTGGCGGTGGAATCAATTCTTTTGGAACAACTATTGGTCCGCTTATTATTGGTGTAGCTTTATTTGGAACTACCGCTTCTATTACAGATGAGCAAATAAAAGCTCTAGAATTAAGTAAAGTTGTGATACTTTATGCATGTGTAGGTTTTCTTTTTGTAGCCGCGGCTGCCTTGTTTTACTTTTCAAAAAAAGTACCAAGTGGCATTTCTGATGAACCGATAGAGAAAGCTAACAAAGCCTTAACAACGTTGGTAGTAATGACTATTTTGTTAGCGGCTTGTTTTGTGCCAATCTTTAAAACCTATCAAACCGATACAACAACTTTTGATGTCGTTCAAATGCAAGCTTTAGAACAATACAGAATGAATTGGCTAATGGGTGCATTAGTAGTAGTGATTGGTGGGATATTATTTTCTTATGCATCTGCTCAAAAGAAATCCGAAGGTTGGGGAGCTATGAAATATCCACAGTTGGTTTTGGGAATGTTAGCCATTTTTACTTATGTTGGTGTAGAAGTTGCGATAGGAAGTAACCTAGGAGAATTGTTAAAGCTTGATGAATTTGGAAGTTTGCAATCTTCTGACATTGCACCTTATATATCTATGTATTGGGGAAGTTTGATGATTGGTCGTTGGGCTGGTGCCATCAGCGTTTTCAATTTAAAAGGAATGAAAAAAACAATAGCTTTAATCGTTGTTCCGCTTATTGCTTTTGGTATTATCCTTGGAGCTAATGTCTTTTTAGGAAAAGATATGACACCTTTGTATTATTATGTATTCTGTGTTTTAATCCAAATTGGTGCTTTCTTTTTAAGTAAAGACAAGCCTGCCAAAACCTTAATGATTTTTGGAAGCTTTGGAATTATTGCAATGGTCGTAGGTTTATCTACTACAAGTACTCTTGCCATTTACGCTTTCTTAGCGGGTGGATTGGCGTGTAGTATAATGTGGCCATCTATTTTTAGTTTGTCTATTATTGGATTAGGGAAATATACTTCGCAAGGTTCTGCTTTCTTAATTATGATGATACTTGGTGGAGGTATTATTCCGCCAATTCAAGGGAAGTTATCTGATATTATTGGTATTCATCAATCGTATATTATTGCTGTAGTTTGCTTTGGTTATTTAACTTTATTTGCCTTTTTAGTGAAAGGTTTATTGAAGAAACAAAACATCGATGTAGATGCCATTGAAGTAGAAGGAAGCCATTAAAACTGTCTATTTCATAAAATCAAAAATCCCGCATTGTACTCACTTTGCGGGATTTTTTTCATCAAAACCTAACTAACCTAAACTATCTTTTTTCTTTTGACTACTTTCTTTCCTCAATTACGGCTTTTGTTCCGTCGGTTCTATAGTAGTAGTAATTATTATCCTGAGTATAATTTGAAGTATAACTGTTGTGCTTGTTGCACAACTCAAATTTAATTATTAAATTTATTGATGCAAGGAAAAAAGCACTTAACCCCAGAACTATTCACTACGGTCAATATTTATGACCTAGTTCCGACGGATAATTTCTACCGTCGATTATCTAAAGATTTGTCTTTAGATTTTATTTATAAAGCTACTAAAGACTACTATGGCAAGGAAGGCCAGGAAAGTATTGACCCAGTAGTTTTTTTCAAGATATTATTGGTTGGTTATTTGAACAACATCAATTCAGATAGACAATTGATAGCTTTTTGTAGCGATAGTTTATCCATTCGTTTGTTTTTAGGATATGATATTCATGAGCAACTACCATGGCACAGTACCATTAGTAGAACCCGAAGTTTGTATGGCGAAGAAGTATTTATAGAATTGTTCAAAACCGTTTTGCAACTGTGCGTTTCCAAAGGTATGGTTCGCGGCAAACGGCAAGCGGTGGATAGTGCGTTTATCAAAGCCAATGCTTCTATGGACAGTTTGGTTGAAAAAGAAGTGTTAGACGATGCCGATTATTATGCCGATGAACTCAACGAAAACAGCGAGTTTAAAGTAAGTAACACCCGCACCAAACAAGTGGAACAACACCACGACTGGAAAAAAAAAGCCTATAAGTCAATGCCAAAAAGTAGCAGTAAAGGCGACAGAAAAGACGAACACGGCAACCTAATTCGACCAAAATACCTGAGCAATCACACGCACTATAGTTCAACCGATCCCGATGCCAGAATAAGTGTAAAACCAGGCAAAGCCAGACAACTCAATTATTTTGGACAACTCGCCGTAGACGATGCCAACCACGTTATTACTGGAGCTTGCGCCGACTTTGCCGACAAACGCGACAGTCAATGCTTAGAACAAATAGTAGAAATCACCAAAGAAAACCTAGAAGAAAACCACATCGAACTGGGCGAAATACTAGCCGATGCAGGATACAGTAGTGGCGAAGCATTGAAATACCTACACGAGAACGACATTGAAGCTTGGATGCCCAACTTTGGGCAATACACACCCGAGCGAGAAGGCTTTGTGTTCAACAAAGAAGAGAATCGATACGACTGCATCAAAGAAGGCGGAAACCAAGCCAAACTACACTTCAAAGGCGAAAAGACCGACAGCAAAGGCTACACCAAAAAAACCTACCGAAGTAGCGAAAGCGATTGCAAAAACTGTCCGCTACGCGAAGTCTGTTGTGGTCTGAAAACTAATTTTAAAAAGATAGACGACAGCATCCATAAACCCTTGTATGACTTGATGCATAAAAAACTCACCAAAAACCCGCTCTATGCCAAGCGAATGAGCAAAATACGCAGTAAAACGGTCGAACCCGTTTTAGGAACGCTCATCAACTTCCTAAACATGAAAAAAATCAACTCACGAGGCATACAGCAAGCCAACAAGCATGTACTTATGGCTGCCATGACCTACAATCTCAAGAAATACCTGAAGTTCATCACCAAAAAGCCAAGTATCACAGCCCAAGAAATGTGTTTACAAATAGGAAAAGCACAAACTTGTTTAAAAACCTTTCTTTTTGACTTAAAAAGCACCTTTTTGAGATACCCAATTTTTCAAAATCCCAATTTCAACCCAAAAATAAACCTCGCTTAGAAATCACTAAACAAGGTTGTTTTTTTGATTTATTTGGAAAAATTATTTTTTGGGAGGGGTTGTGCAACAGCTACTGTTGTTATAGTTGTTATTATAATTGTTCGTGTACACAAAACCTTGGTTGCTTCTTCCTTTGATGCTTCCAATGGTGTTTATAAGATCGCCTCTGTAGTTATATACCAACTGCATTCCGCCAATTTGTGACATTCCTATTCGGTTGTACTTCATATAAACGGTTCCAATTCTGCTTACTCTATCACGATTGTCGTAGTTGATAAACGTGTTGCCAACTCTTCTAACTCTGCCAAAACTATCGTGCTGAATTAGTCCACCATAATTTGTGTTTCCTCTTGCTTGTGTTGAAGTGTTTCTGCCGCCAGCTTTTCTAAAAAAATAGTCGCCTTGACTGTCTTGTGGACGAGTGTTAAAGTCAAAATCTCCATTTGGGAATACAAAAAACTCAATACCTCGTTCTACAAATGAAATTGGCTCATCAAAGCTCATTCTCGTTCCACGTTCTTCACCAGCGTTTATGATTACTTCTGATGCTTTCGCTACATTTCCTACCAGTAAAATGCTAGCTACTAAAAGGGTAATTTTTTTCATAATCATTATTATTTGAGTTTTGCTTACTCTTTCGATTTTCGGCTTCGTCGAACAGTGTTTGTTGCTGTTATTTGTTATATTCCAATAGCTGTGCCAAAGATTAGTTTCGAATGCTTAAGGTTTGATTAAGGCGTTTTAATGGTTTGATAATCAAACTGGAATTTAGAGTTGGTTTCAAAATACAAATGAGGTGTTTTTAGTAAATCATTAAAGAATTAGTATATTTGCTATCTCATTTATTTACTATTACCCCAATTAGCACCTACAATCTAATGAAGTCAAAGTTACTTTTCGCAGTTCTTTTTTTATTCGCATTTGCTTCCCACAGTCAACAATACATTCCTTATTATGCTACTATTGCCAACCAAGTATCGGTTACAAACGTCTTGAATGACTTGACTGAATTTGAAAACCTTGGTGTCAAGTGTAGAGGAACTGCGGCTTTGCAGAATACATTAACCTGGATAAAGAACAAATACACCAGCTATGGATATACGGCTTCGCAAATGCAAGAATATAGTTTTAGCAATGGCAATGCTACCTGCAAAAATTTGGTTTTAACCAAAATTGGTACTACTTATCCCAATACGTTTGTCATTATCTGTGGGCACTATGATACTATTACTGGTACAGGAACAAACGATAACGGTAGCGGAACAGCCATATTGCTTGAAGTTGCGCGTTTATTACAAAACATTCCAACCGAATATTCTATTAAGTTTATTAATTTCAGCGGAGAAGAAGACGGACTTATTGGAAGTCAAAACTTTGTTTCTAATGTGGTGAATAGTACTAATCCGAAAATGAATATTAAATTGGTTTTTAATATTGATGAAGTAGGCGGTAGAGCTGACATGGATAACGACACCATAACTTGCGAGCGCGATACAGGTAGCCCAACATCTAACAACGCGGCTTCTAATGCTGTTACTAACGAATTGATTACTTGTGTAGAACTCTATTCTGATTTATTCACTGATTTATCTTACGCATATGCTTCAGACTATATGCCATTTGAAGAAAACAATGAAATCATCACAGGTTTTTTTGAAACCAACGAAACACCATACAAACACACTGCTAACGATTTGTTAGAAAACATGGATCCCAACTATGTTTATAGAGTAGGTAAAGCGGCTACAGGTGCCATGATGCACTTTGCTGTGGCGGCTACGAGTGCTTTGGGTAATGATAAGGTTAAAGATGCTACTTTGATGAATGTTTTTCCCAATCCAACGGCTCAATTTCTTAATATCAATTTTGGTAACCAAACACCAACTGCAACTACCGTTTCGTTAATAGATATAAATGGAAAAGTGGTGATACAACAATCTTTTAACAAACCAAATCAAATTGAAACTATCCCAATCTCTTCTTTAGCTAAAGGAATTTATCTTGCTGTTATTAAAAGTAATGTTATTCGTTATACTCAAAAGATTGTATTGAATTAAAGAGTTAGGTTTATTGGATATGCAAATAAAAAAAGAAAAATCCACAAAGTTTTTAAACTAGTGGATTTTTCAGTAATTAACTATTCAACTTTTATTCTTTCAATAATTTATAAGTTTGGTTTGCATCAGCTATAAATACTTTTACAAAGTAAACGCCACTAGCATACTTCCAGCCTTTACTGACTATAGAAGAATAGACTTCTTCTTTAGCATTTGCTATTTTAGTTTGAAAACCAATAGTTTATCTTTTATGACAAAAAAAATATAAATATTATTAATGTTAATTATTTCAGCTTGTATTTTTACATGAGCGATTTATATCAAATTTATATTCCAAATAACCACACTACATCAAACACATCTGATATTTCAATTAATTTTTCTGAAACATAAAGTTGTGGTTTAGGAGCTAATTTTTCTAAATAAGACAATCGCTCTTTATGATTAGTACAATGTACATAAATAGCCATAAAGTTACCAATACGTCTTCCGTTATCTGCTACCAAATCGGAACCATAAATAGTAATTATATTAGAAGTTAAAAAACCTGTGATTACCGGTGTTTCTGTTAAACCATTCATTGGAGTAGTGAACGTATCAATATGCAATTCACCACCAAAACAACTTTGATAGAAGGAAAGTGCCTCTTTACAATTACCATTAAAAGTAATGAAAAAGGCACTCTTTACTGTTTGTGCTGTCGGCATGTTTAAATTTTTTTTATATACCGTTTAATTACCTGCGAAAGCTTTTTCCAACTTTACTATATCAAATTTTTTCATTTGCATATAGGCATGTGTAACCCTTTGTACTTTTTCAGAATTGCTATCCGATAACATTTGATGTAATATTGTTGGTGCTATTTGCCACACCAAACCATATTTGTCTTTGCACCATCCACAAGGTAGTTCTTCTCCATCAACAGTCAATTTACTCCAATAATTGTCTATTTCTTCTTGAGTGTCACAACTCACCATTACGGATATGGCTTCATTAAATTTAAAAACAGGACCACCATTAATGCCAATAAAATCCATATCGTTTATACTAAATTCAACTGTCATTACTGATCCTTCGGGCATTTTATGTATTTCTATTGCCTCTTTACTATAGCGTAATACTTTTCCAATTTTGGTATTAGGAAAGATAGTGCTATAAAAATTTGCTGCTTCTTCTGCTTGGCTTTCAAACCACAAACAGATTTTCATTTTGTTATTTTCCATTTTTATTGTTTTTTTTAGAGTGTTGATTATCCGGGAAACTTAGTAACATCCATGTGGAATACTTCCCAAAGATTACCGTCAATATCCTCAAAACTTCGTTGAAACATAAATCCATAATCCATTGCTGGTCTTGGTTCTGTTGCTCCAGCTTTTATCGCATTGGTCATCATTGTATTTACCTCTTCTATACTGTCAACAGATAAAGAATTAATTACACCAGCAGTTTTTTTAGCATCAATAATTTCTTTGTTTGTAAATTGTGAAAACTTAGGATATGTTAGTAACATTACATAGATTTCTTCTGTGAGCACCATGCAAGCAGCGGTTTCGTCAGTAAAAGTTGGATTGTTAGTAAACCCAATTTCCGCGTAAAAGTCCATTGATTTTTGTAAGTCTGAAATGGGCAAATTGATAAAGATTTTCTTTGACATTATATAAATTTTAAAGTTATTATTTTGATAAAAATAGGAGCGTGTCACTATTCCTAAATTACGCTGTTGATATTATAGAAGACTTTATACTTTTCCTTTGTAATTTGTATCAAAATCAACCATCCACTCGATGCCATATTTGTCTCTAAACATTCCGAAGTAAGAACCCCAAGGACTATCGGCAATAGGCATTTCGATTTGTCCGCCAGCGGATAGTCCGTTGAATAAACGGTCTGCTTCTTCACGACTTTCGGCTGCAATAGCTATTTTAGATCTATTTTCGTTTTCATTTACTTTTCCCATACTTTCGGGAACATCATTTGCCATCAAAACATTCTTGCCAATAGGCAACGCAATGTGCATTATTTTATTTTCTTCATGCACTGCTACTGGATTTTCTGGACATGCCATTTCTTTGAAACGGATAACTTTTGCAAATTCTCCGCCAAATACTGATTTGTAAAATGTAAATGCTTCTTCTGCATTTCCATTATAGTTTAAATAGGGATTGATTAGTGCCATAATTTTTTTTATATATAGTTTTTATTACTGATTTATGGTTTGTTTTTTAATTTTATCGTTATAAAAATAAGAGACTGCCAGTATTGCTAATATTACTAACGGCATTAGAATAAATCCAATGTTTTGGTCAACTACGGCATGACTTAGTGTGGCAAATAACAAATTGAATGTAAACCCAGCATAAGCCCATTCCCTTAGTTTAGAAGAGATATTTGGTGCCGATATAGCAATGCATCCCAGCACTTTACAGATTATTAAAGCATAAGCAAAATAATCGGGATACCCCAAAGGTTGTGTTCCTGCAGTGGCATATTGTTTTGCAAATAGGAGCGTGGCTAGTGGCATGAAGCCTTCAAAAAGCACTATAAATATTGTAGCACTCCAATAAATGATTTTGTCTTTTTTCATATTGATTTATCTTAAGGTTGTTTACTTTTTATTCGTTACATAGTTTGCAAAATTGTTGAGAATCGCTTGCCAGCCATTTCTTTGTAAGTCGAGAGTGTTTTCTTCTTCTGCATCAAAGGTTGTTTCTACTTCTGTTTTATTATCAACTTCGTTAAACAATGTTTTTGCTACTCTGCCATCATCCATAGTATAAGTGATTTCTTTGTGGAGGTTAATGATGTTATAATTGCCTTCAAAGTCAAAGCCAAAACTACCATCTTTGGCTTCCATTCGGGATAAAAATCGTCCTCCAACCCTAAGGTCATTTTCACTTTTTGGACAATGCCAACTGGCATCGGCAGTATTCCAATTGATAATGTCAATAGGATTAGTAAAGGCATTCCAAACTTTAGCTATTGGTGCCGCTATCGTTGTTTTTACGGTTATTTTTTCTCTTCCAATCATTTTTTTTTAGTTTTTATTGTTATACAAAGATGGCAACTATTTTAGTATATTAAAATGTGTGTTTAAGTCAACCTTAGGGGTAGATTATGACAATTAGATTTTATATATTTGACATTAAAATTATTAAAAATGATGCAAATAGCTGTTTTTGTTCCCGAGCATGGTGTTATTGAAGCCATTACACCACCTTTTAGATCATTCAATACTGCCAATGAATTTCTGGTTGCTTTTGGAAAAGAACCTAAATTTAATGTTGAGTATGTAGGGTTAAACAAGTATGTATCTGCCAATAATGGCGAGTACACCGTTAAGACTGACCGATTGCTAAAGGATGTAAAACACACTGACCTGTTAATTATTCCTCCAACTTTTGGTGATACCCAAAGAGGTATTGATGCCAATGCCGATGCCATACCTCTTTTTACTAAATTGTATAAAAGTGGAAGTAGTTTGGCAAGTCTTTGCATCGGTGCTTTTTTGTTGGCAGAAACGGGTTTATTGAACGGCAAAAAATGTTCTACTCATTGGGCTTATATTGACGAATTTAAAGCCAAATATCCTGAAGTAGAAGTAGAAGACGGTGCCATTATCACCGAATATGATACTATATATAGTAGCGGTGGTGCTAGCAGCTTGTGGAACTTGATTTTATATCTGATAGAAAAATATTCGGATAGAGAAACAGCGGTATTGATTTCGAAATACTTTGCCTTAGACATTGGTAGAGAAAGCCAAGCTTCGTTTGCCATTTTTAGAGGACAGCGTAATCATGACGACGATGAAATTCAAAAAGTACAAGACCATATTGAAAAGAATTATGAAGAAAAACTAACTATCGAAAGTTTAGCTGCATTAATAAATTCTGGAAGAAGAACTTTTGAAAGACGATTTAAAAAAGCAACAAACAACACAGCTATTGAATACATTCAGCGTGTGCGCATAGAAGCTGCCAAGAAATTCTTTGAAGCTTCGAGAAAAAATGTTGGCGAAGTAATGTTTGATGTTGGATACACCGATACTAAGGCTTTTCGAGAAGTATTTAAAAAAATAACGGGATTAACACCGATAGAATATAGAAATAAATTTGCCAAAACAACTCATGAAGTGTAAACAGAGAAGCTATTATAAGCCAAATTTTGTTTCTTTGACGAAGGAAAGTTAGCTTAAGAGTTTTACTCTGTTGTGTTATTGGTTGTAGTTCTTGTTGTTGCTCCAGAGTAACTGTATGGCTCTTTACAATGTGTTGTTGAGATTGGTAATTAGTTATTGGTTTTTTTTTATATTTGAGAAACGAAACAAAATAACGACAATCTACCCGATTTTGGTGCATTTGCGAAAGTTTGTTTCGAATGTATATAAGTTTAGTGAAATGTCCGTAAGCCTATCACTCAATAGGCAGACACTTTGCTGAACTTGAACTTTGAAGAAATCAAACGACTTCGTCAAGTTTCCGGCTATTAATTGTAACTCAAAAACGACCATACAAATTTCAATCTGATGATAATAAAATACATATTAATATTTTTCAATACAATAATTTTATTGACATCTTGTAATGGACAAACCGCTAAACAACAAATTAAAATAGACAACATTGTAAAAGGCGACACGGTAAAAGAACTTGGTAGCAGTATAATGGTTGTCTATCAAGACAGTAAGAATACTTATTGGTTTGGTAGTTGGAAAACAGGAGTTTATAAATACGATGGAAAAGAATTGATAAATTACACAACAAAGTAAGGACTGCCAAACAATAGAATTGATGAAATAAAAGAAGATGAGTTTGGCAACATATACTTCACTAGTTGTCACCCAACTTCTACGATAGTTAAATTTGACGGAAATACTTTTACTACATTATCCGCAATCCCCAGTAACGAATGGAAGCTTAAATCAAATGATTTATGGTTTAGACATTCTTATGAATTTGAGAATAAAGTATATCGGTATGATGGTATTACTTTATATGAATTGCAGTTGCCCAAGCCACCAAACCTCTCTACTTCTTTTGGAATCTATAGCATTTATAAAGATAAGAAAGGAAATCTATGGTTTGGCACAAATCCTGTTGGAGTTTGTCGGTACGATGGAAAATCATTTAAATGGATTACAGAAGAAGATGTGACAGAATTTCGCAATGAAGGTGCAAACGGAGTCCGTTCAATTACGGAAGACAAAAATGGCGACTTTTGGTTTAATACCGAATATCGATATGGTGTTTATGATAGTACAACATTAAAAAGCAATAAATTTTATACAAGACATCAAAGCATAGGTGGTTTAGATGGGAAAAAGAATAGCGATTTGGACGAGTATCTATCAATAGTAAAAGATAACAATAACAATTTATGGTTTGTAACCTATCTTGATGGTGTCTGGAAATATGATGGAACAAAAATTACTCATTATGCAGTTAAAAACAAATCCAGACAGATTGCTTTATTCTGTATATACAAAGACAACAAAGGCGATCTTTGGCTTGGGACTCACGGCAACGGAGCATATAAATTCAATGGAATAACATTTGAAAAATTCATAAAATAAAAAATAAAAAATAAAAAAAAGACTAAAGATTAATACCCTAAATATTTTAAAAAGAAACCTTTACCATTAGCGTCTAATCCACATCACAAAAGTAAAAAAAACCTAACAAGCTTTTACACTCATTAGGTTCCAACCAAAAAACAATCATCAATCCTTTATTATTCTACTAATTCTGCTTGGTTTCTAAACACTAGCTTGCCGTCAAAACTATCGAGCAAGATGATGCTATCAGTAGTAATCTTTCCAGCTAATATTTCTTTACTCAATTGGTTCAATACTTCGCGTTGGATAACCCTTTTTACAGGTCGCGCACCATATTGTGGATCAAAGCCTTTCAGTGCTAGATAGTCTAGTGCTTCGGGTGTAGCATCCATGGTAATGTTTTGTTGGGCTAACATTTTGGTTACATTTTTTAGTTGTAAACCAACAATTTCTTTTATATTTTCGGTGCTCAACGGCGTAAACATCACTATTTCATCAATTCTGTTGATAAACTCAGGACGTACCGTTTGTTTAAGCAAGCTCAATACTTCTACTTTTGCTGCTTCAATAGCGGCTTCTGCCGAACCTTTTAGATTGTCAAACTTCTCTTGAATAATATGACTTCCCATATTACTGGTCATGATTATAATCGTATTTTTAAAATCCGCCACACGACCTTTATTGTCCGTCAATCGTCCTTCATCAAGCACTTGCAATAGGATGTTAAACGTATCGGGATGTGCTTTTTCAATTTCATCTAAAAGTACTACGCTATAAGGTTTTCTTCGCACGGCTTCGGTCAATTGTCCACCTTCGTCATAGCCAACATATCCTGGAGGAGCACCTACTAATCGGCTCACACTGTGCCGTTCTTGGTATTCGCTCATGTCAATACGTGTCATAGCGTTTTCATCATCAAATAGGTATTCTGCCAAGGCTTTTGCCAGCTCGGTTTTTCCAACACCAGTGGTTCCTAAAAACAAGAACGAACCAATGGGTTTCTTCATGTCTTGCAATCCGGCACGGCTACGGCGAACAGCATCACTAACCGCTTCAATAGCTTCTTCTTGACCAACCACACGGTGGTGCAATTCGTTTTCCAAACGCAACAACTTTTCACGTTCGCCTTGCAGCATTTTCATCACAGGAACGCCTGTCCATTTGGCTACCACTTCTGCAATGTCTTCTCGGGTCACTTCTTCTTTAATCAGCGAAGTACCTTCTTGACTTTCGGCCAATTGGGTTTGAAAAATGTCTAGTTTTTCTTGTGCTTCTTTTATCTTTCCATAACGCAATTCGGCTACTTTTCCGTAGTCACCGTTTCGTTCGGCTTGTTCGGCTTCAAGTTTATAATCTTCAATTTCTTGTTTTGCCATTTGAATGTTATCTACCACATCTTTCTCCGATTTCCATTTGGCAAATATCTCGTTGCGTTCTTCTTTTAAATTCGCCAAGTCCATTCCCAAACTTTTTAATTTGGTTTCATCATCTTCGCGTTTTATAGCTTCAATTTCAATTTCAAGTTGCATGATTTTTCTATCCAAAACATCCAATTCTTCTGGTTTGGAGTTGATTTCCATGCGTAACTTAGAAGCCGCTTCGTCCATTAAGTCTATGGCTTTATCAGGAAGAAAACGATTGGTAATATAACGTTGTGATAATTCTACTGCAGCAATAATGGCATCGTCTTTAATACGCACTTTGTGGTGGGTTTCATATTTCTCCTTAATACCACGCAAAATCGAAATCGCACTTTCGGTATCTGGTTCGTCAATCATTATTTTCTGAAAACGTCTTTCGAGTGCTTTGTCTTTTTCAAAATACTTTTGATATTCGTCTAATGTAGTAGCACCAATAGCACGCAGTTCGCCACGAGCCAAGGCAGGTTTCAAAATATTAGCAGCATCCATGGCACCTTCGCCACCGCCTGCACCAACTAAAGTGTGTATTTCATCAATAAAGAGAACAATATCACCTTCGGCAGAAGTTACTTCTTTCACTACAGCTTTCAAGCGTTCTTCAAATTCACCTTTATATTTAGCTCCAGCAATCAATGCACCCATATCCAGTGAAAAAACAATCTTATCTTTTAGATTTTCAGGAACATCGCCATCAACAATTCGGTGTGCCAACCCTTCGGCAATGGCTGTTTTACCAACACCAGGTTCACCCACAAGCATTGGGTTGTTTTTGGTTCTTCGGGTTAAGATTTGCAACACGCGACGAATTTCTTCATCTCGACCAATCACAGGATCCAATTTTCCGGTACGTGCCAATTCGTTGAGGTTTTTGGCATATTTGTTTAGTGCATTATAATTTTCTTCTGCCGAAGCCGAAGTAACTCTTTCGCCTTTTCGCAATTCTTCGATAGCACTGTTCAATCCTTTTTCGGTAACACCTTGGTCTTTTAAAATCTGTGCTACTTTGCTTTTCGATTTGAATATTGCCATTACTAAATGCTCAATCGATGTGTATTCGTCGTTCATTTTCTTGGCGATAATGTTGGCTTCTGTAATGGTATTTGCCGTTTCACGCGAAATCATAATTTCGCTACCTTGCGATTTGGCAAAGCTTTGAATTGTGCTATCAATTACTTTTTTGAAAAGGTCAACGTTTACATTTAATTTCTTTAAAAGAAATGGCGTAACGTTTTCATCTACTTCGAGTATGGCTTTTATCAAATGCTCATTCTCCAGCTGTGGATTGCTGTTTTCTTGCGCAATTTGCTGTGCTAGTTGCAACGCTTCTTGCGATTTGATGGTTAAATTTTTTATATTCATTTTCTTTATATTTTTTAAAAGAAACGTTAGTATAAATCGTTTCTATATTTTTTTATTTAAAACTTCAATTATTATTAGTCAATATGTGTTCCATAATTAAAATCAAGTCAAAATGGCTGATATTTCAAGATAATTTACTATTTTTCAAGTCAAAATGTCTTAAAACCCGTCAATATGAGTTTGTTTAATAATCTTTTTGGGAAAAGTAAAGTAGAGCCAATGCCAGATGTGTTTTGGAATTATCTTGAAAGCGAACAGCAATTGGAAGAAATAAAAAAAACTTCTTTTGAAAAACCTGTGACTATCTTTAAACACAGCACGCGATGCAGCATCAGTAGAATGTCTTGGAATCAATTTCAGAAGCACTACAACATTCCTAATGATAAAATGGAATTATATTATCTAGATTTATTAGAACACCGTTCGCTATCAAATGCCATTGAGGAGCAGTTTCAAGTGCTACATCAATCGCCTCAAATTTTAGTAATTAAGGATGGAGTAGTGGTTTTTCATACTTCGCATGAAAGCATTGATGCCAATGATTTGGAAGAATACGTTAGCGCCTAATTCTATTTTTAGAAATAATATTTTTTAAGTTCGTTTTTAAATCATTACCTGTATCAAAAACCATTTGTTCGTTGGTTGGAAACGGTAATGGTCTTTGGTCAAAAGTAGGGTAGTACGCTTCTTCACATGCTCGTTTATCACCACGATATTTGGCATAGGTATTAGTAAAAACAAACTCGCTTGCTAACGGGAATGATTGTAACAACTGATTGTTAGCAAAATCGATATAATCTACTTTAGCGGTAACTTGACACGCTTTTACTTGTGAATACTCGTAGATACTGATGCGAATGGTTTTCATATTATCTACTTTTATTGCATTACCTAAACTGTCTCTAACAACATTTCCATGCGAATCTAAAAGGGTTTTAACACCGTCTTTAATTTGTTTCTCTTTATCAAATTGGCGTTCTTTAATTTGCTCAGGCGATATTTTTATATCTCTGAAATTGATGACTATAACATAATCATATTTAATATCTTTTTGTTTATTGCTATGATATACCGTCCATTTATCATTCAAACCATAAGTGCTAAAGTCTAACAAATCATTTTCCAAACGAACAGGAATGACCATGTTGGTTTCGTTCTTAGAATACACGCTAACAAAGTCGGTACCTTTAAATTGTGCTTCGTCTATTAGTTTTCGGGTATCTTTAAAGTTAGGATTGATGCTTTCTAAATATATCAAATCATCATAGGCACGCCGAATGGTCATCTTGTCTTTGGTAACGAGCAATGCTTTTGAATTGTCGTATAGATATTTAGACAAAGCATTCTTGCTGCTCACTATTTGGTCTGAATAATCCTCGAAAGGAAAAATAGCATCTCTACCTTCTTTCAATAACTTCAAGGGCAATAAAGGTCGTATGCTTTCTTGACGGTTGTTTAGTGCTATATAAGTGTTGTAAATCTTTTCTAACTTTTGTGGATTGGCATCTTTAAACCAAGTTTCAATATTTCTTAAATCTCGCTCTTTTGCTTTTGCAAAAGCTTCTTCTAGCATATAAATATAATCTTGTTTTCCTTTGGCATTTTTGTTTCCTCTCAAACCATCAATCGCATTTTCAATGGCAGCATCATATTCGCCAGAAGTTAACAATTCTCGTGTTTGACGAACTCCACAAGCGGAAAGCACAAACACAAATAACACAAGAGAAGTAATTTTTTTCATAGACTAAAAGTTTAAGCAAATATATAAATACTTGTTAATATCATGGATGTTTCTTAAGAATTTAATTAAATTTGTGTACTGTAAAATAGTTCATTATAGTACATTCTATAAAGTTGAAGCAGCCTACTTTATTTTTCAATACATTTAATACTTAAAACAAATAATATCATGGGTTTAGTTAAAATTTTTTCGGGACCAGAAACCTTAGCCATCGATTTAAAATTGCGCATAGAAAATGCTGGAGTAAACGTTGTGATAAAAAATAACAACCAAGCAAACGTATTTCCTAGTCTAAACAGCTCTAAAGCCGTAGAAGTTTTCATTCAAGAAAACGATTTTATGAAAGTCAACCAAGTAGTGGAAGATTTTAAAATGGGATTGTAGGCTGCATGAAAGCATTGCGATTTATATTTACTTCTGTACTATTACTATTAGGTGTTATATACAGCATTTATTTAAGCTATGTATATTTCAATCAATCTGAAATGGTTTTTAGAGCCAGCAAACTTCCAAATGATTACCAATTTCAATTTCAAAATAACTTCGAGGAAATCACCATTCTGTCTTTTGATGGTGTTAAGTTAAATGGATTATTGTTTAAATCCAAAAACCCAAAAGGATTAATTTTTTATCTTCATGGCAATGCTGGTTCGCTAGACAGCTGGGGAAATCATGCCGATATATACACTCGTTTGGGCTACGATATTTTCTTTTTAGATTACAGAGGATTTGGTAAAAGTGAAGGCGAAATTGACGATCAAGAACAGGTATATAAAGACATTACCATCGCTTATGAAACGTTGATGAAACGGTATGATAAAAACAAAACGATTATAATTGGTTATTCAATTGGAACTGGAATCGCTGCTTATTTAGCATCAGTCGAACAACCAAAGATGTTGTTGCTTCAAGCACCCTATTTTAATTTTACAGAATTTACTACTAATAGAGTTCCTTTTTATCCAGATGTATTAAAGAAATTTAGTTTTGAGACCAATAACTATATGGTGAAAGTAAAAGCACCTGTTTATATTTTTCATGGCAAGCAAGACAATTTGATTACATACGATAATGCACTCCAACTTCAAAAGCTTTTTAAACCAAAAGACAGTTTGTTTGCTCTAGAAAGCCAAGGACATCGTGGTATTAATGATAATTATGAGTTTCAAGAAAAGCTTCAAGAGATTTTGAAATAAAGTGCATATACTATTAGCTTTTACACTCTGAGCGAACCTCTAAAACCTCTAGCGGCGTAGTACGAATCTGCACCATTATGGTATATAAAAATGGTGTTGTATCTAAAATCGCCAAAGATGGCACCGCCTAATTGTCTAATAGCATCGGGTGTTTTGAGCCAGCTTGATGTTTTGGCATCTACTTTTTCTAGTTGTTGTAAGGTTCGGTAAGCTGCTTCATCCAAAAGTGAAATTCCCATTTCTGCCGCACTATCCATTACAGAGTTTTTGGGTTTGTGTTCTTTTCGTTTTTCTAATGCTTGACGGTCATAACAAAAACTTCTGCGACCACTTGGGCTTTCTGCCGAACAGTCATAAAAAACAAACTCTTTTGTTTTAGCATCATAGGCTACAACATCGGGTTCTCCGCCAGTGCGCTCCATTTCGTTCAGCGACCATAGTTTTTTTGGCAAGGTTTCTAGTTTTTCTTTTACATTGTTCCAATCAATGCCTTCATGGCGGTGATTATTTTTCTCAAAACGAAGCTTCAAAGTGTTTAGCAGTCCTTCTTTTTCTTCTGATGTTAATTCTTTGTTGTTGTCCATAAGATAGTTTTTGTTGTAGTTGTGTAAATTTAACGCAAAAGTATAAATACACAAAACTGCTTTAAATTTTGTTTTTTAAAAACTAAAAATAAGTGATTTCTTTAATTTTATTGATTTAATTGAAGTATTATCCGGGTTGTATAATTTTGTTTTCCATCATTAAAAGTAGTATATTAGCAATAATTCAAAAAAAACTATTTAAAATTATGAACATCAATGCTATAACAAATCTAATAACTGATAAATTAACAAATTGGACACAAATATTAATTAAATTGCTACCTAATATTTTATTGGCTGCAATAGTCTTAGTAGTTGGAATCTTTATATCAAAATACATTCGTAAGACTGCTAATAAACTAATATGTAAAGCTTCAAAGAATTTAACTTTAAACAAACTTTTTAGTTCGATAATTTATTTTACTGCAATTGGCATTGTATTTTTTACTGTTTTAAGTATATTAAAATTAGACAAAGCAGTTACTACGGTATTAGCAGGTGCTGGTATCCTTGGATTAGGATTGGCTTTTGCTTTTCAAGATATAGCTGCCAATTTTATTTCGGGCATATTTATTTCATTTCGAAAGCCTTTACGAGTAGGTGATATTGTTAAGATTGGTGAGTATATGGGCAAAATTGTTGAAGTTAATTTGCGAGACACTGTGATGGAGACATTTCAAGGTCAAACGGTTATAATTCCAAATAAAGAAGTGTTTCAAAACCCAATAGAAAATTATTCACATCTCAAAATACGACGTTTTGATTTAAGCATTGGTGTTTCCTATGGCGATGATTTGGATATAGTTCAAGAAATAACATTGAATGCTGTTAAAGATATAGATGGTCTATCTAAAACACACGAAGTGAAAGTGTTTTTTACTGAGTTTGGCAGCAGTTCTATCAATTTAACCCTAAACATGTGGATTAATTCTGCCGATCAACCGATTTATAACTTAGTTGGAAGTGAAGCTATCAAACGCATCAAGAAAGCTTATGAAGCTAACGATATTATGATACCATTCCCTATAAGAACATTAGATTTTGGCATTAAAGGAGGAACAGCTTTAAACGAAATGCCTGTTCAATTTTTAAATAAAGCTCAGTAATAGAACAGGTTAGTATTTCTTTACTAAAAATCAATGCACTTCAGAAAATGGAATGTTCTCAATTCTATAAGATTCCCAACCTTGAAAATCAAAATGCCACCATTCATATTTATAGACTTTAAAACCATTGGCTTCCATTTTTTGTCTTAACAAATCTCTGTTGTTGCGTTGTTCTTTAGTTCCGCCAGTAAAATCGGGATAAGCGTTTTCATTCATTTCGTCATAATCGCTGGTCATGGCTACTTGTTTTCCTGTTGTTAGGTCATATAAGGTCAAATCTATAGCGCAACCTCTGTTGTGTCTTGAACCTTTTTTGGGGTCGGCTACGAAGTTCTTTTTATCTTCAGGCGTGTTATCCCAAAACACTTTGGTTACACTCCACGGACGATATCCATCAAAAATTAATAAACCATAGCCCAAAGGTTCTAGCTCAGTATTAACTTTTACTAATGCTTCGGCAGCTGGGCGTTGCAAAAATGCTCTGGCTTCAGTATATACTGGTCGTCCAATAAAGTTGTTATTCGTTGCATAACGAATGTCTAAATGAATACTTGGGTCGAGTTTTACCAATTCTACTAAATCTGATTTTTTGAAAGTTCCTTTTTCAAATGGTGGTTTGATGGCGCAACTAAAGAGTGCTAATAAACAAAGTACTGCAATCGTTTTTTTTAAATAATAAAGTCTTTGGATAGGAGCAAAGAGATATTCCATTTTGTTTTTTATTTGCAATTACTATGGCTTGATTATCATTAATTTAAAACCTATTTATTTCACAATTATAAAGTACATTTTGATGAATTTAGAGTCTTGTTCTAAGCTACATCCACTCTCCATTTTTCAAAAATAACTAAAAAAGAATAGTTTATAAAATTTGTATTGACACAAAACAGACACAAGTTAGAAATAAAAAATCCCCAAACCTTAACTATTTATTAAAGATTGGGGATTAAATTGTGACCTCGACTGGATTCAAACCAGTAACCTCTTGAGCCGTAATCAAGTGCGCTATTCAGTTGCGCCACGAGGCCTTTTTTTGTGGGTGCAAATATAGGTATTATTGTGAAAGGTGCAAATGGTTTTCAAAATAAAATTTAATATTTATTAATTCTACAATGCTTTTTTTGTGATATAAAACCGCCAAGCTATAATGGCAAGTTGCCACTTTTTTGCTTTTGACAAATCTAAATTCCGTTTTGTAAAACTGGGTAACAAGAGTTTATTGATTTTAGCTATTATTTTATACATAATGAGTTCGAATTAAAAAAACGTTTAGTCAGTTAAACCAATCGGTTTCAAATTTATTTTTTTTATCTCAATAAACAACTAATTTGTAGTAATCACAATTTTTTCAATTGGTGTTCCTATAGCTACTTCATCTTTTGAATTTGAAACTCGCACCGATTTTATTTTCTTAAAGTCAATATTGTCAATTGTTTTTAAAGGATTTGATTGTTGCACACCATTTAGAATAAGTATAGGCGAATTTTCAGTGATTTTTACAGATGGAAATTGTGGAACTTTAAAATAATTTAGTTCAAAACTATAGGTTAATTCATCACCATTATCATTGGTAAATATTACATAATTTATTTTAGCATCTTCCGTTTTTGGTTTTTTAGTCGTCCAATTCGTTTCAATGACAACAACTTCATTTTTACCTATAACATTGTATTTTTCTAAAGATTTTGCATCTTTTAATACTTTCATACTAACCAAACTATTTACATCTAACTCTTGAACATCCTCTTTTCTCATAAGAAATTGATCATCAACATAAATAACAGCATCATCTTTTAAATTTTCAATGAATGTTATTTTTTTTTCTTTTTCATCATTTTTTGGCAACGTCTTCATTTCGTGGTTATCGTAAAAACCAATCTCATTTTCCCCATTTTCTTTTCTATACACTTTCATAAATATTGGTCGAATTGGAATTGTTCTTATTTGTTCCGTTTTACCTTTTTTTCCTTTATTGTCGTTATAGGAAAGTTTTAGTTCAATAATTTCTCCTTTAGCATTTCTTTTTATATAATTTACTTTTAAATTAATATTAAAACGTTCTTTCAATGCAGCTGAATCACCTTTTAAATCAATGTCTGAACTAATTTTATCGATTACTAGGTTTAAAGTGTTTTCAGTGTCATTTGGGTTTGATTTTGTTTTATCAACTTTTTTAACTTCTTTAGCTTGAATTTTATTTTCGCCTTTTACTTGCGCTTGAACTTTTACTTGAAAAAAGAAAACAAAAGCAACAAGTAAAGGCAGCATGGAAAAATATTTCCATGAATTGATTTTTTGAGATGGATTGGTGTTTAACATAACGATTCGTTTTTTGATTAATGATTTATTGAAATGATTGGTTATTGATATGCAATTTTGTGTAGCTACTACTTTAAGTAATGTTTTTTGGTACTTGTTTTTATTTTCTAATAATTGTGTAGCTTTTTGATCGGCAATAAATTCTAAATTTTGAAGTAAAGCTTTGTTGTATATCCAAATAAATGGGTTGAACCAAAAGAAAATACAAATTAGTTTAGTAACCAAAACATCAATGGAATGCTTTTCTTGACAATGAATTTTTTCATGGCAAATGATACTTTCAAATTCTTCTTCAGAATAAAGTTTAGGATTGATTACAATAGTATTAAAAAAAGAAAATGGAGCACTGTTTTCATTTACATAGATTAGTTTATAGCTTTTACTATCAATTACTTGTCCTTTTGAAATCATTTTATAAAGTGAAATAAAACTCAGGAACATTTTCATCAATAAAAACAAAACAACAAACAGGTATCCAATCCAAATTAGTTGTGTCCAATCAAAAGTTTCTTTTACAGAATTTTCATTTATAGTTTCAATTGTTGCAGTTGTGACATCGTTTAAATTTTGAAAATTGATTTTAGGCTTTTCAATAAAAACTACTTTTGTAATAAAGTAAATAGGCAATAGCAAAGAAGTCAATAATCCAGTTATTAAAAACCATCGATTGCTTGTGAAAAAAGTTTCATTTCTCAATAATAGAATATAAGCGAAGTAAAATGCAACCATCAAACCAGAAGCTTTCAAGACATATAGTAGTATCGTTTCCATCTTATTTCTTTTTTTCGATGATGTCCAAAATTTCACGTAATTCATCGGCTGAGATTTTTTCTTCTTCTGCAAAAAAAGACACCATGCTTTTGTAGGAATTATTGAAATACGTTTCGATAGCTGTATTCATAAAACGCTTTCTATAGTCTTCCATTTTTACAATTGGATAATATTGGTGCGTATTTCCAAAGGCGTTGTAAGCCACAAATCCTTTTTCTTCCAGATTTCTAATAATAGTCGAAAGTGTGTTATAGTGCGGCTTGTCGTCTTCAATTTCTGCTAATACTTCTTTTACAAATGCTTTTTTGAGCTTCCATAAAATTTGCATGATTTCTTCTTCCTTGTTCGTTAATTTTTGCATGATGATTGTTTTTGTTTAATACAACAAAGCAAACATACAACTATTTTTTTAGTTGCTAAACTATTTTTATAGTTAATTAACTAATTTTTTAGTTTTGAATGAAATTAAAAAAATCAACACATTGAATATTAGTTGTTAAAAACAAATTTTGTATGTAATAGTTAAATTTAGTATTTGGATTTATTTTGAAGTAAAACTAAAAAATAACAACTGTATAAAGTCTTGAAATGCGAAATCAATACCCGCAACTAATTTTTTTTCTCGGCGTTGGTTAGTTTCAAAACCCAATAACACATTCCTGTTCCGAGTAGCCCAAGTAAACCCATGAAAAGCCAATTAGCTTGATAACCCCAATTAGCAATTATTTCCATTCCAACTTTTGCGCTTAGAATATGCGCTAAACTAAAACTCATCGTAAAAATTGCCATATATCTGCCTTCGTGACCTTTTGGCGCACGACTCATAGCAAATGAATTGGAAAAAGGAAATGCAAACATTTCGGCTAGTGTCATAAATAACATCATAATGATTAATATGCCTGCCCAAAAATTGATTAGCATAAGAAACAAACTTATTGCCATGGCAAAACATCCTAAACAAACAATTTTGACTTTGTTGATTTTGTTTCGCTCAATATAACTAACGATTGGCATTTCTAGAAAGAACACTAAAATACCATTTAAAGTTAATAGCAAACCTGTTTGTAATTCGGTTAAATTGAATTGTTCTTTGTGATAGAGCGGAATAGTAGTGAATAATTGAAAAAATAATATTCCGGTAATCAGGCACGTTCCAAGGAAAATCCAAAAGGGTTTGTCTTTAAAGACTGAATGCGTTAATACATTATCAGGATCTTTTTTATCAATGAATTTAGATTTCTTTTTTTCTTTTACTAAAATTGCAAAAATAATAATTGCCAAAATGCAAGTACCACCATCAGCCCAAAATAAACCCTGATAACCAATATTCATAATGATTAGTCCACCCAAAGCTGGTCCTGCGGCAAATCCTAAGTTGATTGCTAAACGTACTAATGTCAAGGCTCGTGTTCTATTTTCTGGTTTTGCATAAGCTCCAAGCGAAACAAACATAGCAGGACGAAACATATCGGCAACAACCATTATTAGAAACATAGCGATGCATAAACCTTCGAAGCTAGTAATGAATTGTAGTCCAAAAAACATTAAACCGCTCGTGAAAAGGCTAAAAATCATTATTCGATAAAAACCTATTTTGTCTGAAAGTTTTCCTCCAAGCCATGAACCAAGCATAGAGCCTAAACCAAAACAAACCATAATCCAGCCTACTTGACTATACGAAAAATGCAAATCTTCTTTAAGGTATTTGGATAAAAAAGGCAGCACCATCGTTCCGGCTCGATTAATAAATGTAACCAAAGTAAGTATCCAAATTTCTCTAGAAAAACCTTTGTAATTTTCAATATAACGAAAAAAAGCTGCTTTAACCATAGGTTTTGATTATCGTGGCAAAGGTAAAACTTTGAAACGTTGTGACTTTGAAAGTTTTCAAGTATTTTTGTTAAAATTACTTCAAATGAAAAATCTATTTACATTATTTTTGGTATTTTCCATAGGTATTCTTTCGGCTCAAGAAAAAAAAAGTGAAGCTTCAAAAGAGTTTCAAGACAATTTGAACAAAGAATATGCCGATGTTAACGAAAGTCCTTTAACCAAAGAAGATTTAGCCGTATTTAAAGGTTTAGATTTCTTTCCAATTGATGAAAAATATATTGTTTTGGCAACTTTTATAAAATCTAAAAATGAAAAGATATTTCAGATGAAAACTTCTACTACTAGATTGCCACAATATAAAAAATATGGAGAATTACACTTTGAATTAGAAGGAAAATCGTTTGTGTTAAATGTTTATCAAAATATAGAATTAATTAAAAAGAAAGATTACGAAGATTATTTGTTTTTGCCATTTTCAGATGTAACCAATGGTAAAGAAAGTTACATTGGCGGACGTTATATTGATATGCGAATTCAAAAAGAAAATATTTGGACAATAGATTTTAATAAAGCTTACAATCCCTATTGTGCTTATAATCATAACTATTCTTGCCCAATAGTTCCCTTAGAAAACGACTTAGAAATTGCAATAAATGCTGGTGTTAAGAAATTTCACGAATAATGAAATACTACAATCTACATACACATACTTTTACAAATAATCCCAAAGTTGTAGAGCTTGTTAATCAATATCCTTGGGAATTTGACAATACGATACCACAGTACTCCATTGGCATTCATCCTTGGCATATTGATGAAAACCGATTAAAACAAGATTTAAAAACCATTGAAGAAAAGTTAGCTTTACCAGAATGTCTAGCTTTGGGCGAATGTGGTTTAGACAAACGAATTGAGATTCCGATAGCATTGCAATTAGAAGTTTTTGAACATCAAATTGTATTGGCCGAAAAATTCAAAAAACCATTACTATTGCATCTAGTTGCTGCCTATGATGAATTGATTGCACTCAATAAACGATTAAAAATTTCTGTTCCTGTCGTATTACACGGTTTTTCAAAAAATGAACAAGTTGCCAAACAGCTTTTGGATAATGGATTTTATCTTTCTTTTGGGAAATATTTATTACGAAATCCTGAATTGAAAACAGTATTTCAATCGATACCCAATGATCGTTTTTTTTTAGAAACAGACATGATTGAAGAAACTCTTGAAGAAGTTTATGTTTTAGCAGCAAATTACAAAGGAATTGATTTAGAAGAAATGAAAACAGTAGTTGCTACAAATTGGAAAAATGTTTTCAAAAACACTTTTTAAATAAATTTACTCAAAATATCTTTCCGCTTTTTTCTTTCTTCTAAAATGGTTTAACTATTTTTGCACTTCAACAACACACAAGACACAATGCAAGAAATAACTTCATTAAATGCCATTTCTCCAATAGATGGAAGATATCGAAAAAAGACAGTAAGTTTAGCACCTTTTTTTTCAGAAGAAGCACTTATAAAATATAGAGTTTTAGTAGAAATTGAATACTTCATTGCATTGTGTGAAGCTGATTTACCTCAATTAAATGGCATCGAATCAACTGCTTTTGATTCCTTGAGAAAAATTTATACTGAATTCTCTACTGATGATGCACTTCGGATTAAAGAAACCGAAAAAGTTACCAATCATGACGTAAAAGCTGTAGAATATTTTATTAAAGAAAAATTTGAAATCTTAGGTTTATCAAAATACAAAGAGTTTATCCACTTTGGGTTAACTTCACAAGACATTAATAATACTTCCATACCACTTTCGACTAAAGAAGCTTTTGAAAGCGTGTATATGCCGAGTTTAATTGGAGTTATTGCAAAATTAAAAGAATTGTCGATAGAGTGGAAGGACATTCCAATGTTGGCTAGAACTCACGGTCAACCTGCATCACCAACACGTTTAGGAAAAGAAATTTTAGTATTTGTAGAACGTTTGGAAGAACAAATGCGTCAATTATTTAATATTCCATTTGCAGCAAAATTTGGCGGAGCTACAGGAAATTATAATGCACATCATGTAGCTTATCCAAACATCGATTGGAAAAAATTTGGAACACAGTTTGTCGAAGAAACATTAGGATTACACCATTCGTTCCCAACGACACAAATAGAACATTACGACCATTTTGCAGCGTTTTTTGATGCATTAAAACGTATTAATACGATAATAATTGATTTAGATAGAGATATTTGGACGTATGTTTCGATGGAATACTTTAAACAAAAAATAAAAGCTGGTGAAATAGGTTCTTCGGCAATGCCACATAAAGTAAATCCAATTGATTTTGAGAATTCCGAAGGAAATTTAGGAATTGCAAATGCTATTTTTGAACATCTTTCAGCCAAACTTCCTATTTCAAGATTACAACGTGATTTGACTGATAGTACGGTTTTGAGAAATATTGGAGTTCCAATTGGACATACTATTATTGCTTTTGATGCTACCTTGAAAGGATTAAATAAATTATTGATTAACGAAAGTAAATTTGCAGAAGATTTAGAGAAAAATTGGGCTGTAGTTGCCGAAGCTATCCAAACAATTTTGCGTCGAGAAGCTTATCCAAATCCTTATGAAGCTTTAAAAGGTTTGACACGAACAAATTCCTCTATTACTCAAGAATCAATTCACCAATTCATTAGTACATTAGAAGTTTCAGATGAAATTAAGGCAGAATTATTAAAAATTACACCTAGTAATTATTTAGGGATATAATATTTTAATTTTTATAAATTTACTGCTACCAAGCCTATTAATTATTTTACGAATAGTATTGGATTAACTCATAACGTTTACTATTTTAGTAAAAATTACTTTTATGCCAATATTTTTAGCTGCTTCAGTAGTTCATTTACCTAATTTGATTAGTGACTTAGGACTAATTCTAGTCACTGCTGCAATTGCTGTCTTAATATTTCGAGTGCTTAAACAACCTCTGGTTTTAGGATATCTTTTAGCGGGTTTTTTAGCGGGCAGTCAATCCGATTTTTTCCCAACGGTTAAAGATATGAACAGCGTTTCTGTTTGGGCAGAGATTGGTGTTATTTTCCTTTTGTTCAGTTTGGGATTGGAATTTAGTTTTAAGAAACTAATGAAAGTTGGAGGCACAGCTTCAATTACCGCTTTAACACAGATTATTGGAATGGTTGCACTAGGCTATTTAGTTGGTCATTGGATGAACTGGGGAAAGATGAACAGTTTGTTTTTGGGTGTGATATTATCCATTTCTTCCACAACAATTATTATAAAAACATTTGATGAACTAGGTGTTAAAGCACAAAAATTTGCTGGAAATGTAATTGGAGCATTAATAGTTCAAGACATTATGGCAATTTTAATGATGGTCTTGCTATCAACGGTTGCTGTTAGTCAGCAATTTTCTGGAATTGAGTTATTACAATCGGTCTTAAAGTTAATTTTCTTTTTAACAATTTGGTTTGTGGTTGGAATTTTTTTCATCCCAACATTGTTAAAGAAAGCAAAGCATTTATTGACCGATGAAATGTTATTAATAGTTTCATTAGCATTATGTTTGTTGATGGTATTATTTGCTGCAAATGTTGGTTTTTCTCCAGCTTTAGGTGCATTTATAATGGGTTCAATCATTGCAGAAACCACACAAGCAGAACATATTGAACATTTAGTAAAACCTGTAAAAGATTTATTTGGAGCTGTTTTTTTTGTATCTGTTGGAATGCTAATTGATCCTGAAATGTTAGTAAAATATGCTATTCCAGTTGGAATTTTAACCTTTGTTGTTATTATTGGACAATCATTCTTGTCAACTGTTGGAACATTATTGTCTGGTCAACCTTTAAAACAATCGGTTCAAACAGGAATGAGTTTATCTCAAATTGGAGAGTTTTCTTTTATCATTGCAACTTTAGGAATTACATTAAAAGTCACTAGTGATTTTTTATACCCAATTATAGTTGCGGTGTCAGCAATAACGACCTTTACTACACCTTTTATGGTGAAATTATCAACACCTTTTTCAGATTATTTAGTTAAACATTTACCAAAACGATGGACAAAAAGAATAGAACGATATAGTGCAAATACACAAGCCATTCGTTCTGAAAGCAATTGGCGAATTGTATTAAGAGCTTACCTTGTGCAAGTTATTATTCACTCGACTATAATAGTTTCTATAATTTTAATTTCATCAAACTACTTAATACCAATGTTACCTGAGTCAAAGTTTGCTCATATTATAGTTGCTTTTATAACTTTAATAATTATTAGTCCTTTTTTATATGCGCTATCCTTGCGAAGAGTTGCTATTGTGCAAGTAAATGAATTATTGAAAGAGCGAAAATATCGTGGTCCGATAATAATGATGGTATTTTTACGAGCACTACTTACATTAGTGTTTTTAGGTTTTTTTCTAAACGTATTTTTCTCGCCAGTCATTGCATTTATAGCGTTAATAATTTGTTTGGTGGTATTTTGGTTATTCCCAAAAAAACTAACGGCTCGATATTATAAAATTGAAGAGCGTTTTATTAAAAATTTAAACAGTAGAGAATTAGCCAAAGCAAAAAGAAGTAGAAGCGACTTAACACCATGGGATGGACACATGGCAACCTTCGAAATTGCAAGAGAATCAAATATTTCTGGAAAAACTTTAGAGGAATTAAAATTGCGAGAAAATTTAGGGATAAATGTGGCATACATCAAACGTGGAGATATTATAATTAACATACCAAGTAAAAACGAACGAATTTTTCCCGCTGATGAAATTGGTGTTATTGGAACTGACAATCAGGTTAAAGAATTAAAAATATTTTTAGACCAAAATGAAGCTGAAGAAAAACCAGATTATAAAGAACCTGATATTGTTTTGAGACAAATTAACTTAAAAAATCAAAGTTATATTGGTAAAAGTATTAGAGAATCGAATCTTAGAGAAAAAACTAGCGGATTGGTTGTAGGAATAGAACGAAATGGAAATCGATTTTTAAATCCTGAATCAACTTTAATATTATTGGATGGAGATATATTGTGGATTGTAGGTAACAAAAAACTTTTAAACGAATTGACACATAACTAGTCTTTAAATCCAATCGGGTTTACAGACTAGTTATGTGCTAAAATAGTCTATCTAGAATAATTTGGTGCTTCTTTAGTAATCGTTACATTGTGTGGATGACTTTCTTTGATACCACTATTGGTAATTCGAACAAACTGACCAGTTTCTTGTAGTGTTGGAATATCTTTTGCTCCACAATAACCCATTCCAGCACGAAGACCACCAATAAATTGTTGCATACTTTCGTTTAATTCACCTTTGTATGGCACACGACCAACAATGCCTTCGGGAACTAATTTTTTAATATCATCTTCAACATCTTGAAAATATCGGTCTTTTGAACCTTCTTGCATGGCTTCCACAGAACCCATTCCGCGATAGGATTTGAATTTTCGTCCTTCAAAAATAATTGTTTCTCCTGGCGATTCTTTTGTTCCTGCCAAGAGTGAACCAAGCATTACAGAACTTGCACCAGCAGCAATCGCTTTTGGAATATCTCCAGTATAACGAACACCACCATCTGCAATTACAGGTATTCCAGTTCCTTTTAAAGCTGCAGCTACTTCTAAAACAGCCGAAAATTGTGGAAATCCAACGCCAGCTACAACTCTTGTAGTGCATATTGAACCTGGTCCTATACCAACTTTAACAGCATCGGCACCATTTTCAACTAAATATTTTGCTGCAGCTGCCGTGGCTATATTTCCAACTACAACATCTAAATCTGGAAATTTTGTTTTTACTTCTTTTAATATAGCTACAACACCTTTGGTATGACCGTGTGCGGTGTCAATAACGATAGCATCAATTCCTGCGTTATACAATGCTGTTGCTCTATCAATAGCGTCGCCAGTTACACCAATTGCAGCAGCTACACGTAATCTTCCAAATGTATCTTTATTAGCAATTGGCTTTTGTGTAAGTTTTGTAATATCTCTAAAAGTAATTAAACCAACTAATTTATAGTCTTTATTTACAACAGGAAGTTTTTCAATTTTATGACCTTGTAGCACAACTTCTGCTTGTTGTAATGATGTTCCTTCGGCAACAGTAACCAATTTCTTTTTGGTCATTACTTCAACAATTGGTCGTTCAAGGTTTTTTTCAAATCGAAGGTCTCGATTTGTAACAATTCCTTTTAAAATTTGATTTTTATCTACAATTGGAATTCCTCCAATACCAAATTCTTTCATAGCATTTTTAGCATCAATAACTTTTGCGGTTAATGGCAATGTTACTGGATCGATAATCATTCCGCTTTCTGCACGTTTTACTTTACGAACTTTGGCAGCTTGTTGTTCTATGGTCATGTTTTTGTGTAAAACACCAATTCCACCTTCTTGTGCCATTGCTATAGCCATTGCGCTTTCGGTAACCGTATCCATAGCTGCGGATACAACCGGTACATTTAAAGTAATATTTTTGGAAAATTTGGATTGAATAGTTACTTCGCGTGGTAAAACTTCAGAATAACTTGGAATTAAGAGTACGTCGTCATAGGTTAAACCTTCGCCAACGATTTTAGAAGTGTGTGCGTTCATTGCAATTTGTAGTTGTAGTTAAATTGCATGCAAATATAATGAAAAGTTTAAGAGTTTAATGGTTTAAGTGTTTATTTTGTTTAAAGACTTAGAAATTCTTAATGATATTTTGTAAAAATCTTCAACGCTTCGTTATATGAACTTTCAAAACTCATAGCGCTACAATTAGTAGCTACTTTTTCGGCTGTGAAGTAGGATAGGAGTTTTTCGGTAGGCATGTTTCCTGTTAAATCGTCTTTTGCCATTGGGCAACCACCAAAACCTTGAATTGCTCCATCAAATCGTGTGCAACCTGCGTTGTATGCTGCAGCCACTTTTTCATGCCATTTATCAGGCGTAGTGTGAAGATGCGCTCCAAATTCAATATCAGGATATTTTGGAATTAAATTAGAGTATAAATAGTCAATAATATCTGGTGTTGAGCTACCGATGGTATCTGAAAGAGAAAGGATTTTAACACCCATTTTCGCTAATTTTTCTGTCCATTGAGCTACAATATCTACGTTCCAAATATCACCATATGGATTTCCAAAACCCATCGAGAGATAAGCAACTACTTCTTTGTTGGTGCTCTTAGCTATATCAAGTATTTCCTGAAGTGTAACCAAACTTTCTGCAATGGTTTTGTGTGTATTTCGCATTTGAAAATTCTCTGAAATAGAAAAGGGAAAACCCAAATACTGAATTTCAGAATGAGCAGCAGCCAATTCGGCACCTTTAGTATTGGCAATTATGGCTAATAATTTGCTTTCTGTTTCCGACAAATCCAATTGAGCCAAAACTTCGGCAGTGTCTGTCATTTGTGGAATAGCTTTGGGCGAAACAAAACTTCCAAAATCAATTGTATCAAATCCAACACGAAGTAGCGATTGAATATAGGCAACTTTTTTCTCCGTAGGAATAAATTCTTTAATACCTTGCATGGCATCGCGTGGACACTCTATAATTTTGAGTTTTTTCATCGACTTCAAATATACTAAAGTATTCTATTTTACGAAATCGTTTAAGCAAACAATTTGAATCAAAATTTTATAGATCAATTTTTGAATAATTTTTATAAAAAATTACACAATAATGTAATAAATTCGATTATTACATAATTAAGGAATAATTTAAAATATTACATAAAGAAGTAATAATAAGAATTATTACATTATTAAGTAATAAATTTGGAAATTATAAGATACTTTTTTACATTTGAAGTATGCATAGTATAATAACAGGCGACATAATTGGTTCTAGAAAATCAAAATCAATTGATTGGATTGATGGATTAAAAGTGCTATTAAGCAAATTTGGGTCAACACCAAAAAATTGGGAAATCTATCGAGGTGATGAATTTCAACTAGAAATTAATGATGCAAGTCAAGCAATAGCAATTGCTTTGCAGATTAAAGCTTTCTTAAAAAGTATAAAACTTGATGCAAGAATGAGCATTGGTATTGGTAGCAAAACCTATACCGCACAAAGTATTTCCGAAAGTAATGGTAGTGCTTTTGTCTTTTCGGGAGAAGGTTTTAACCGACTTAAAAAGAACAAAATAAATCTTTCTGTAAATTCTGAATATAAAGAATTTAACACCGAAATAAATTTAATGTTGCGTTTAGGCTTGACTTTTATGGATAATTGGACAGCTCAGTTGGCAGAATATGTTTTAGTTGCCATGCAAAATCCAGATTTATCACAAGAAGAAATTGGTCAAAAACTTGGCATCAATCAAGCTGCGGTAAGTAGAAGAAGAAAAAGAGCTAATTTTGATGTAATGCTTGAGAGTATTGTATTTTATATTGAAAAAACAAAACAATTAAAATAATGGTTGTATTTGTAAAATTATTTTTAGCACATATTCTTGGAGATTTCATTCTTCAGCCTAGTAAATGGGTGGAAGACAAAGAACAGAAAAGAGGAAAAAGCTTCTATCTATATACACACACTTTTTTACATTTTTTGCTTACTATAATTTTAGTTGCCAAAACTGATTTTGTAGTATATGGATTAATTTTAGCCATTTTTCATGGAGGAATAGATTATGCTAAATTGACTTTTCAAAAAACAAAAACCAAACGAAATTGGTTTTTAGTTGACCAAGTTTTACACGTTATAAGTATCGTAATTATTGGCTCTATTTATCTAAATTTAAAGTTTGATTATTCTTTTTTAAATACCAATTTTTGGGTGATTGTTACTGCAATACTGTTAATTACAAAACCAACTTCAATTATTATTAAAAATATTATTTCGATTTGGACACCCGAAAACAAAGATAAAAAAGACAATTCTCTACAAAATGCTGGAAATTTTATCGGAATTTTAGAACGCCTATTTGTGTTTTATTTTGTTTTAACGAACCACATTGAAGCTATTGGATTTTTATTAGCGGCAAAATCAATTTTTAGATTTGGAGATTTAAAAGAAGCAAAAGACAGAAAATTGACGGAATATGTCTTAATTGGAACTTTATTGAGCTTTGGAATTGCTTTTCTTTTAGCAATTGTTGTAAATTATCTAACTATTCTTTAAAATAGCTTTGTTAATTTCTTTAACCAATTTTGGACCTTCGTAAATAAATCCAGTATATAATTGTACCAAACTTGCGCCAGCATTCAGTTTATCCAAAGCATCTTGTGCGCAATGTATTCCACCAACACCTATTATCGGAAATGCTTTATTGCTTTTTTCAGAAAGAAAACGAATAACTTCCGTAGAACGATTGGTAAGTGGCTTTCCTGACAAACCTCCAATTTCCACTTTATTATTTGATGTTAAACTCTCACGAGAAATAGTAGTATTCGTAGCTATAACACCAGCAATTTGAGTTTCATTTACAATAGCTATTATATCAAGCAATTGTTCATTTGTTAAATCAGGAGCAATCTTAAGCAATATTGGTTTTGGAACTTGTTTTTCAGCATTCAAATTTTGCAAAACTTGTAAAAGTTTCGTAAGTGGTTCTTTTTCTTGAAGTTCACGAAGATTTGGCGTATTTGGCGAACTAACATTTACTACAAAATAATCAACATAAGCATACAGTTTTTCAAAACAAATGATATAATCATCAACTGCATTTTCATTTGATGTTACTTTATTTTTACCGATGTTTCCACCGATTAAAATAGTTTTATTTTTTTTTAAATGCAACACAGCTTCATCAACACCATCATTATTAAAACCCATTCTGTTGATAATTGCAGCATCTTCTTTTAAGCGAAACAACCTTTTTTTGGGGTTTCCATCTTGGGGTTTTGGAGTAACTGTTCCTATTTCAATAAATCCAAATCCAAAGTTGGATAATTCTTTATATAGTAAAGCATTCTTATCAAATCCGGCTGCTAAACCAACTCGATTTGGAAATTTCAATCCAAAAACTTCTGTTTCCAATCGTTTATCTTTTATCACATACATTGATTTAAAAAGTGATGAAAATCCTGGTAGTTTGGTCAAGAATCGTATTAAAGAAAACGTAAAGTAATGTACTTTTTCAGGATCAAAAAGAAACAGTATGGGTCTAATTAGTAATTTGTACATTTTGTAGTGTGTTGAGCTGCAAAAATAAGATTATATCTTTAGTTCATCAACTTTTTATAATGATATAGTTAAATTTTATTAGATGCTATTTTTTTGAAAATAAAATATTCTATTTTTGGCAAAAAATTAAAAAAATGAACTTACTGAATAGTAATCTGAGTAAAGTTACTTTACTAATAATTTCTTTAACTTTCTTATTACTCGTTGGTATAGTTGACTATTATACTGGTTCAGAAATTTCATTTTTATTATTTTATTTAATTCCTGTTTTTTTCTTATCACTTCATAGAAATTCCAATAAAAGATTAATAATTATCAATTCAATAATTGGTGGTGTTATTTGGTTTTTATCTGAATATTATTCAAGAAACTATACAAATGACCTTATTCCTATTTGGAATGCTTTAGTTCGATTATTTGTTTTCTTACTTTTCGGAATGTTACTACGATTACTGAATGAACGTTTTTTAAAATTAGAAGTCGTAAACAAACAATTGCAACTGTTAAATATTGAAAAAAACAAATTCATTGGAATTGCAGCTCATGATATAAAAAATCCAATTGGAACCATTTCGTCGTTTTCCGATTTACTCATCTCTGATTTTTCAGATAAAATGGATGATGAGGCAATAGAAATGATTGGATATATCAAAGAATTAAGTTCAAATTCATTACATATTTTAAAAAATGTTTTAGATATTTCAAAAATTGAATCAGGAATTATAGAAATTAAAACGAATAAACAAGATTACATCCAGTTCATCAAAAAACAAATTTTTTATTATCAAATTTTAGCTAAGAAGAAAGATATTAAATTAATTTTTGAGAGTGAATTAGAGAAATTCATATTTGAATTTGATGAAAATTACTTGGGAGAAGTCATCTCAAATTTATTGACAAATGCTATTAAATTTTCTAATAAAAATGCAGAAATCATCATCAAGGTTTCCTCCAATAGAGACAAAAAACTAAAAACAGAAATAATTGATTTTGGAAAAGGAATTCCAGAATCGGAACATTATAAATTATTCAATTATTTTCAAAAAACCACAACGCAACCAACAGACGGAGAACAAAGTACAGGTTTAGGATTGGCTATTTCTAAAAAAATAATTACCGAGCACAAAGGAATTATCAATTTTACTAGCGAAGTTAATAAAGGTTCTAACTTTTATTTTGAGTTGTAAAAATTAATTTCAAATCGATTACTTTCTTTTAAATCATTAAATTATTGTAGTATTTTAGCAATTCAATTACAATAAAAATGATTTCAGAAGCACAATTTCAAAAAGAGTTAGATTTAATAATTATTAACGGAATTCGGGAAGACATTGGTCCTGGTGATTATAGTTCGTTGGCTTGTATTCCTAAAGAAGCTAAAGGAAAAGCAAAACTTTTGGTAAAAGACAAAGGAGTTATTGCTGGAGTTGAATTTGCCAAAATGATTTTTAAAGCTGTTGATGAAAATTTAAAAGTAGAAACCTTTATTAATGATGGAGCTAAAGTCAATTTTGGAGATATTGTTTTTCACGTTTCTGGAAGTTCACAATCCATTTTAAAAGCTGAACGTTTAGTTTTAAATTCAATGCAAAGAATGTCAGCTATTGCAACAAAAACCAATCATTTTGCACAACTTTTAGAAGGAACAAAAACTAAAGTTTTAGATACTCGAAAAACTACACCTGGTTTTCGGGCTTGCGAAAAATGGGCTGTTAAAATTGGTGGAGGCGAAAATCATCGTTTTGCATTGTATGACATGATTATGTTAAAAGATAATCATAATGATTTTGCTGGAGGAATTTCAAAAGCAATTCAAAAAACACAAACTTTTTTAACAAAAAACAAACTAGATTTAAAAATTATTGTTGAAGCTAGAACTTTAAATGAAATAAAAGAAATACTTCAAAACGAAGGTGTTTTTCGAATTTTAATTGATAACTTTAATTTTGAAGATACCAAAACTGCTGTTGCTTTAATTGGAAACAAATGTCAAACGGAATCTTCTGGAAACATCAATGAAAATACTATTCGAAGCTATGCAGATTGTGGTGTTGATTATATTTCTTCTGGTGCTTTAACACATTCGGTTTACAACATGGATTTAAGTTTAAAAGCATTTTAATAATGAGTGTTCCATTAAATCAAAAACTAAAAAAACTAATCTTAGTTCGCCAAGTTTTATATATTACTAAAAAATTAAAACTGCCTTGGCTTCAAGGTTTGTCGTTTTATGATTTAATGAAAATTTACATCACTGGAATTATTGACGGTGCTATTTCATATCGTGCAGCTGCTATCGCATGGAGTTTTTTTATGGCACTATTTCCATTTGCCTTATTTATTTTAAACCTAATTCCCTATATACCAATAGATCATTTTCAAGACGATTTTTTAGCCTTTGTTCAACAAAGTGTTCCACCAACAACTTACGATGCCATATTTACTATCATTAATGATATTTTGACCAAAAGTAATACAGGATTAATTTCAACTGGTTTTTTTATGGCTATATTGCTGATGTCTAATGGCGTAAATGCTGTTCTTGGTGGTTTTGAAAGTTCAAATCACATTCAAATAAGTTCCAAACGAAAGTTTTTTAGACAATATTTTGTAGCCTTAGCACTTTCCATTTTATTATCATTAGTGTTGATTATTACAGTTGCTGCAATAGTTATTTTTGAATTCTTTATCCAAAAAACAAAATTACAAGACGTACTTTCGGATGATATTCCGCTTATTGAAATGGGAAGATATATTTTTGTAATTTTAATGATATTAATAACAACTTCATTACTATTTAAATTTGGAATCAAAAGAGAAAAAAACAGAGCGTTTATTTCCATTGGCTCTGTATTTACAACCGTATTAATCATCATTTCATCTTATTTTTTTGGAATTTGGGTTGTTAAGTTTTCAAAGTACAACGAGCTTTATGGTTCCATTGGAACACTTCTTGTAGTAATGTTCTATGTTTGGATAAACTGCATGATTTTATTATTAGGTTTTGATTTGAATGCTGCCATCAATAAAATTAAAAGAGACAAACAACTTGAACTAGAATTATTATGAAATTAGTGTTGTTTTTTATCGTGTTTTCAACCTCCATTTTTGCTCAAACTATTGAAGGAAAGTGGAAAACCATTGATACTAAAACCCAAAAAGAATTATCCATTATTGAGATATATAAAAAAGACAATCAATTCTATGGCAAATTACTCAAAATTAGTAACGTGTTGAGTTCACATGCTGATTGCGAAAAATGTTCTGCTAAAATCAAAAATAATTCTCTTATTGGAAAAAATGTTATTGTTAAAATGCAAAAGCAAGACAATCAATACAAAGGAAAACTAATCGATCCTTTTAGTGATAAAAGTTACACTTGCGTGATAAAAATGCTGTCTAACTCTACACTTGAAATTAATGCATATAGTGTTTTACCATTATTTGGAAGAACTCAAATATGGAGAAAAATTAATTAATCATCTAGTCAAAAAATGAAAAAAATAGTTTTAGTTTTATTGTTTTATTTTACTCAACTTTCATTTTCTCAATCTATAGTGGGTAAATGGACGACTATTGACGATGAAACCGGAGTAGAAAAATCTGTAGTTGAAATTTATGAAAGTGGTGGTGATTTTTATGGAAAAATTATTGAAATTAAAGAAGTGGAACATCGAAATAAAAAATGTACAAATTGTAATGGCACCGACAAAGACAAGCCAATTTTAGGATTAATTATTATAAAAAAATTATCAAAAGATAACGATGTTTATAGTGGTGGAACTATAACCGATCCTAAAAATGGTAAAGAATACCGGTGCAAAATTATTTTAGATGGAAACGACAAGCTTATCGTTAGAGGTTATATTGGCATTTCACTTTTTGGTAGATCACAAACTTGGAAAAGAAAAAAATAGTGGTATTGATAAATTATTTTATTGAAGTAGTTGTTCCGCTTTCACTTGATAAAACTTTCACCTACAGAGTTTCTGAAGCTGAATATTTGTTTTTAAAGAAAGGAATGAGAGTAGCAGTTCCTTTTGGTAAAAATAAAATTTATACGGCTTTAGTTGTTGGTTTACATCAAACAGCTCCATTACTTTATGAAGCCAAAGATATTCATGAAATCATTGATGAAAAACCAATTGTCAATGAGTTTCAAATCAAACATTGGTTTTGGATTGCTGAATATTATATGTGTTCTATCGGCGATGTGTATCGAGGTGCGATGCCGTCGGCTTTATTGCTAGAAAGTGAAACAATTATTACTCAAAAAAGCAGTACCTCCATTGATGAAAGCACTTTTTCAAATGATGAGTTTTTGATTTATGAAGCGTTGCAACATCAGTCATCATTAAAAATTCAAGATGTAATCGCAATTCTAAATAAAAAAACGGTTTTGCCTATTATTCAAAAGTTAATTCAAAAGGAAGTTATTTTATTACATGAAGAAATTCAAGAAGAATACAAACCAAAACTTATAAAATACATTCGATTAGCGGATGAATTTTTAAAAGAAGAAAAATTAAATGAACTTTTAAATACTATTTCTTCGGATAAACAAAAAACACTATTACTCACTTATTTTCAGTTAAAAGCTCAAGAAAGCAAACCAATTTCTACTAAAAAATTGGTCGATACCGCTTCGATTTCATCTAGTGTTTTAAAGAAATTGATTGAAAAATCAATTTTTGAAGAATTTCACATTCAAGAAGACAGAGTTAATTTTAGAAATAATAAAGCCGAAAATGAACTTCATTTAAGTCAACCCCAACAAATTGCTTTCGATGAAATTAAACAAGTTTTTTTGTCAAAAGATGTTTGTCTTTTGCATGGAATAACAGCAAGTGGAAAAACAGAAATTTACATCAAACTGATAGAAAAACAGCTTGAAAGTGGAAACCAAGTTTTGTATTTATTGCCTGAAATTGCACTAACCACACAATTGGTTTCAAGACTAACCAAGTATTTTGGAAATAAAGTTGCTGTTTTTCATTCTAAATATTCCAATAACGAAAGAGTAGAAGTTTGGCAAAATGTATTAAATAGTTCTGAAAAGGCACAAATAGTAATAGGAGCAAGGTCTGCTTTATTTTTGCCGTTTTCCAACTTAGGATTTGTCATTATTGATGAAGAACATGAACAAACGTTTAAACAGCAAGATCCAGCACCACGATACCACGCTAGAGATGCAGCTATCGTTTTGGCTAATTTTTTTAAGGCAAAAGTAGTGTTGGGATCGGCAACACCAAGTATCGAAAGTTATTACAATGCTACTTCAGATAAATTCGGTTTAGTTTCATTAAATCAAAGATTTGGAAATTTCCAACTACCCGAAATTGAGTTGATAGATTTAAAAGATAGCTATTTTAGAAAAAAAATGAAAGGTCATTTTAGCTTATTGCTAATTGATGCCATTTCGGAAGCTTTATCCAACAATGAACAAATTATTTTATTTCAAAATCGCAGAGGATTTTCTCCAGTACTAGAATGCTTGACATGTGGTCATGTTCCGCAATGTCCACAATGTGATGTGAGTTTGACCTACCATAAATTTAAAAATCAATTGCGTTGTCATTATTGTGGCCATTCAATTGCTAAACCTACAAATTGTCATGCATGTTCAAGTATCGATTTGGAAACTAAAGGTTTTGGTACGGAACAAATTGAGTTAGAATTAGCCGAATTGTTTCCTCAAAAAATCATAAAACGAATGGATCAAGATACCACTCGTGGAAAATATAGTTTTGAAAAAATTATTGATGGATTTAAAAATAGAGAAATTGATATTTTGGTTGGTACACAAATGCTTGCCAAAGGGCTGGATTTTGATAATGTTACTTTAGTTGGCATAATGAATGCTGACAACATGCTGTATCATCCCGATTTTAGAGCTTTTGAGAGAAGTTTTCAAATGATGACGCAAGTTTCAGGTCGTTCGGGAAGAGCCGAAAAAAAAGGAAAAGTACTTATTCAAACCTATAACCCATTGCATAATATCATTCAACAAGTAACGCATACTAACTATATAGGTATGTATAAAGAACAGTTATATGAACGTCAGATTTACAACTATCCTCCATTTTTTAGACTAATAAAAATTACTTTAAAGCACCGTAATTTTGAAAAAAATAAAGAAGGTGCAATGTGGCTGTATCAAGTGTTGCGTCAAAATTTAGGATTTCCCGTTCTTGGACCAGAAGAACCAGTAATTTCCAGGATTAGAAACGAATATATTAGAACCATCTTAGTAAAAATTCCAACCGAAACCTCAATGCAAAGCACAAAAAAAACTATCCAGAAAATACTGAATAGTTTTGATATGATTGCACATTACAGGTCTATAAAAGTTACTGTAAATGTAGATTTTTATTAAGCAATAGCTAATGCTTTGATTAAATCTTCTTTTTTGTTTCTACTCAAAGGTATCTTAGTAACACCAATTTCAGCAAATTTACTATTAAATCGCTCTACTTTATCAATATTAATAATATACGATTTGTGAACTCTTATAAACTTTTCACTTGGTAAATCTTTTTCAAAAGCTTTCATAGTAGATAAAACAAGGTTACTATCTTCTTCGGTAACCACTTTTACATAATCACCATAAGCTTCAATCCACTTAATTTTATTAGTATATACTTTTAATTTCTTTAAGTTGCTTTTAATAAAAATATGTTCTCCTTCCTCTTCTTGGTTTTCCTTTTTAAGCATGTGGAATTCCATTGCTCTTCTAACAGAAGCATTAAAACGATCTAGAGCAATCGGTTTTTGTAGGTAATCCGTAGCATCATAATCAAAAGCCTTCATAGCATACTCAGCTTTTGAGGTAATGAAAATGATTTGTGGTTTGGTTTTTAAACCATCAAGAAAATCAAATCCACTTATTACTGGCATTTCAATATCCAAGAATATTAAATCCACAGTATGAACAGACATGCAATTTTTAGCTTCAATTGCATTAGAAAAATCTCCAACTAAATGTAAATTTGGATGATTATTTACTAACTTTGCAATGATCATTCTCTGTATAGAGCTATCATCAACTACGACACAATTTAATTTCATAATTTACTTTATTATAGATTTGGTTCGGTAAAAGTATATAGAAAAAATCAAACAACCTAACATTTCGTCGATTTTTTTTGCTTTTAATCGATTTATTTTACTTTTCGACGATTTATTAACATTTGTAGTAAAATAATAAAATGTTATTCTTACTTTTGCGCCCAATTATAAATTTTAATCATATTATTATGAATCATTACGAAACTGTTTTCATCTTAAATCCCGTTTTATCTGAAGTTCAGGTAAAGGAAACAGTAAGCAAATTTGAAGATTTTCTTACTGCAAAAGGAGCAAAGATGGTATCAAAAGAGGATTGGGGCTTAAAAAAACTAGCCTATGAAATCCAACACAAGAAAAGTGGTTTTTACCATTTATTTGAATTTCAACTTGCAGGCGAGCATTTAATTGCTTTTGAAACTGAATTTAGACGTGACGAAAGAGTAATGCGTTTCTTGACCGTAAGTCTTGATAAACATGCAGTATCTTGGGCAGAAAGAAGAAGAGAAAAATTAAAAACTAAAGCGTAATTACTATGTCAACTATTGAGCAAAATGCAAAAGGAAAAAAAGACGGAGATATTAGATATTTAACGCCTTTAAACATTGAAACTTCAAAAACTAAAAAATATTGTCGTTTCAAAAAATCTGGAATCAAATACATCGATTATAAAGATGCTGACTTCTTATTAAAGTTTGTAAACGAACAAGGTAAAATTTTGCCACGTCGTTTAACTGGAACTTCTTTAAAATACCAAAGAAAAGTTTCTGTTGCAGTAAAAAGAGCGCGTCACTTGGCTTTAATGCCTTATGTAGCCGATTTATTAAAATAATATTAAACAATTAAAGTTGTTGGTTTTCAATAATATGAAACCTAACTTCTTCTAAAAAAAGGACAACAACATGGAACTTATTTTAAAACAAGACGTTCAAAATTTAGGATTTAAAGATGATGTAGTAACGGTAAAAAACGGTTACGGTCGTAATTATTTAATTCCACAAGGGTTTGCTACACTAGCAACTCCTTCTGCTAAAAAAGTACTAGCCGAAAATTTAAAACAAAGAGCTTATAAAGAAGCTAAGATTGTTGCTGATGCAACAACTTTAGCAGAATCAATCAAAGCTTTAGAAATTAAACTTATGGCAAAAGCGGGTGGTGAAAAATTATTCGGTTCAATTTCAAACATTGATATTGCTAATGCATTAGAAGCTGCTGGACATTCAGTAGATAGAAAATTCATTACTAGTGGAATTGTTAAAAGAACAGGAAAATATACTGCTTCAGTACGTTTACACAGAGAAGTAATTGTTGAATTACCATACGAAATTATTGCTGAGCAAGCATAATAAATTTCTACAAATACATTAAATCCCAATTTTATGAATAATAATTTTGGGATTTTTTATTGCTAAAAACCAAACATTTTTTAATTTGAAATACAAAAGACTTACTAAAGAACAATTTGAAGAGCTTCATGTTGAGTTCTCAAACTTTTTAGCCACCCAAAGCATTGATAAAAAAGAATGGGACACTATTAAAGCTAATAAGCCCGAGGTTGCCGAACAAGAACTTGACGTTTTCTCTGATTTAATTTGGGAAGGTGTTTTAAAAAACACTCATTATTTAGAACATTTTTCCAAAAATCATATATTTTTATTTCACTGTCAAGAAAAATTAATTCAATCAATTGTGTTAAAATCATTAGACACAACTATTGATTTTATGAATAAAGAAGGACTGCAATGGTTGAGTGACAACATGTTTACTGAGCAGGTTGAAATACATTTAGGAAAAAAAGAATATGAAACACTACGAAACGAATCAATTTTTAAATTAATTACCGAAGGTGCTATTTTATCCGATGGGCAATTGTATCTTCAAATAAACGGGATAATTCAATCGTAAAGAATGATTATTTTAAAATTAATTGGTTATTTTAGTACTCAAATTTGATACTAAAATAGCCAATTTTTTATGGATATTCAGCAAACTATTTCCAATCTTAGAGATGATCTCAATCAGCATAATTACAATTATTATGTTTTAGATACACCAACAATTTCCGATTTTGAATTTGATCAAAAGCTAAAACGACTTCAAGAATTAGAAGCTCAAAACCCAGAGTTTTTTGATGAAAATTCTCCAACACAACGTGTTGGTGGAACAATTACTAAAAATTTTGAAACCATCGTGCACGATTATAGAATGTATTCATTGGATAATTCTTATTCTAAAGAAGACCTGATAGATTGGGAAACTAGAATTCAAAAAGTACTCGGAAATGTTGCTTTGGAATATACTTGTGAATTGAAATACGATGGTGCGTCCATTTCTATTACCTATGAAAATGGAAAATTAATTCGAGCCGTTACTCGCGGTGATGGTTTTCAAGGGGATGATGTTACGAATAATATTAAGACCATAAAATCAATTCCACTTCAATTGAAAGGGAATTTTCCAAAAAGATTTGATATTCGTGGCGAAATTGTACTGCCTTTTGAAGGTTTTGCAAAAATGAACCAAGAATTAATAGAAATTGGAGAAACTCCCTACTCAAATCCAAGAAATACCGCTTCGGGAAGTTTGAAACTTCAAGACAGTAGTGAAGTTGCCAAACGACCACTCGAATGTCTGCTTTATTTCATTGTGGGAAATCATCTTGGTTTAAAAACACAGTTTGAAAGTTTAGAAGCCGCTAGAAACTGGGGTTTCAAAGTGCCAAAAGAAGCAAAATTAGCATCAAATTTAGAAGAAGTTTTTGCATTTATTGAATATTGGGATAAGCACCGACATGATTTACCTTATGAAACTGATGGAGTTGTGATTAAAGTAAATAGTTTTCAACATCAAGACGAATTGGGCTACACAGCAAAAGCACCACGATGGGCAATGGCATATAAATTTAAAGCTGAAAGAGTTTCCACTACTTTAAATTCAATTGTGTATCAAGTGGGAAGAACAGGCGCGATTACGCCAGTGGCTAATTTAGAACCAGTTCAATTAGCAGGAACAATTGTAAAAAGAGCTTCATTGCACAATGCCGATCAGATTGAAAAATTAGATATTCGTGTTGATGATACTGTTTTTGTAGAAAAAGGCGGCGAAATTATTCCTAAAATTATTGGCGTTGATTTTGAAAAAAGGGCTTCAATCTCGAAACCAACAACTTATATCACAAATTGTCCTGAGTGTAACACCAAATTGAATAGAGTAGAAGGTGAAGCGAATCATTATTGTCCAAATTTTTATGGTTGTCCACCACAAATTATAGGAAGAATTGAACATTATATTTCTAGAAAAGCAATGGATATTGACGGACTTGGTGGCGAAACGATAGCTTTGCTTTTCAATAATGGTTTAGTAAAAAATTATGCTGATTTATATGAATTGACCGTGGAACAAATTTTACCATTAGATAGAATGGCGCAAAAATCGGCAGAAAATTTAGTCAATGGCGTTCAGAAATCTAAAGAAATTCCATTTGAAAGAGTTTTATATGCCATCGGTATTCGCTATGTTGGTGAAACTGTAGCCAAGAAATTAGCCAAACATTACAAAACTATTGAGGCATTGCAACAAGCAACTTTAATGGATTTGGTTTTGGTTGATGAAATTGGAGAAAAAATTGCACAAAGTGTGATAGCCTTTTTTGAAAACGATGAAAATGTAACTACCATAAATCGATTAAAAAAGTATGGTGTGCAATTGGAAATTATTGAAAAAACAAACCCAAATGCAACTTCAATATTAAATGGAAAAACATTCGTTGTTTCTGGTGTTTTTAGTTTGTTTTCTAGAGATGAATTAAAACAATCTATTGAAGATAATGGAGGCAAGGTAGGCAGCTCTATTTCTACGAAAACAAATTTTGTAATAGCAGGTGAAAATATGGGTCCAGCAAAATTAGACAAAGCAAATCAATTGAAAATTCCTATTATTTCTGAAAATGAATATGTTAACTTGTTGAAAAATGGAATTGAATAAAAAAAAACACTATTTTAACAACATTAATTTGATTAAGATGTCTGATAAAGAAGCTAAAATTCCATTACATCTATTTGTTGTTTCAAGTTTAGTCTATATAATTTCTAACTTTATGGAAATAGAAATAGTTGGTTTATTAGTTAAACCAATAATTATTCCATCTATTTTTTTCTATTATTTAATGACTAAAAAGAATAATATTAATATTTCTTTTTCATTAATTTTTATATTGTTTTTTATTGGAGATATGATTATTATGCTCTATTCGCAAGAATTTATGAGTTTAATATTAGCACCATTTATGTTTTCATACATCATTCTCTTGAAATTTATTTTTGAAGATATAAATTTTAAAGCAAAAAGTATTTATACTATTTTTTATGCAGAATTAGTGTTTGTACTACTGAGTTTAATTCTTTATTACATTTTGGATTTACCTGTAGATAAGGTTATTAATAATAACATACTTTTTCTTTTTTATGGAATTTTATTGATAACTTTAGTAACAATTTCAACCTATACTTATTTAAGTAATCAAAACTTTAACACACTTAATTTGTTGTTGATGGCAATAGCAATGCTGACTTCAGATTTGTTGTATTGTATCAATAAGTTCATTTTTAGTTTTTATATTATTGATAGTTTGAATTTGCTAGCACAGTTTGCTTCCTATTATTTTATGGTTGTTTATTTTAATTCACGAATAAATACAAACACAATTTTGCATTTAAAAAGAGAATAAATGAAACGTTTTCTTGGAAAAAAAATATTTCGTCTTTTTATCATTGCTTACTTTACAGTAGCTATGATAGAAATTGTTGCGGAATATTTTAATGATAAAACTCTAGTTACCCTATTCAAACCAATTTTGATTCCATTATTGATAGGTTACTATTTTTATAAATCAAGAAAAAGAAGTTTTTTATTTATTGTAGCTCTTGTTTTTTCTTGGATAGCTAATATTTTTTTTATTAACGACACCATAAATTATATCATTTTAGGATCTGTTTTTTTCTTAATATATAGAGTGATAATTATTTATTTAGTGATTCGAATGGTAAAAATGCCAAGTAAATTACCATTATTAATTGGGGCAATTCCGTTTCTTTTCATTTATGCAACTACTTGCTTTTTAACCTTTGAGGATTTTGGTGAAAACATTTTTTTGTTTATCATTCATGGAATATTTATCATCTTTTTAGGTGGTTATAGTTTAGGAAGTTATATTGTATATTCCTCCAAAACTAATTTAATCCTCTTTTTAAGTACAATGCTATTCGCTTTATCTCAGTTTGTATTTGTGCTAAAAATTTATTCAGAATATGTTTATTTTTTACACGCATTAGCGATGTTGCAATTTGTAGTGGCACAATACTTATTGACCAAGTTTATGCATCTAAAGGAAAAACCAAAATCAAAATATGAGTTTGCAAATACTATAAACGAATTGTGAAAAACATTATGGTAAGTAAATTAAACATCCTAAAAGGTTTTACAATATTGTATTTTATTATTTCAATTATTGAAATAACAGCAGAATATTTGTCTAATAAGGCTATGATTATAGCGCTAAAACCTTTAATACCATTAGTAATAATTATTTTATATTTTATTGAAAGCAATAAAAAAAATAAGCTCTATGTAGTTGCAATGTTTTTTTCAATACTTACTAACCTATTGTTTATTCCAAGTATTGCTGTTTTTCTTTTTTATGGAATAATAGCTTTTTTAATACATCGAATTATTATTATCTATTTGTTAGTAAAAATAAACCCTATCAAAGATTTCATTCCTTTTTTATTAGCAACAGCTCCTTTTCTGTTGGTTTTCTTTTATTTATTTATAGAAACAGAAAACATCCCCGAAAACAGTTATGCCATTTTAGTATTACAAAACATATTAATGTCAATATTTGCAGGAATTGCGCTGTCTAATTATGTAATGAATGACAACAAACAAAATTCAATTCTATTAATAAGTGCATTCCTTTTTGTATTACTTCAATTTGTGATTTTTATAGAAAAATATTTTTTAATCTATGAATTAAAAGAAATTTTTAGACCGATGGCAATGCTGTTGAATGTTTTCGCTTTTTACACTCTATTTAGATATATAATTGAAACAGAAAAATTAAACAACGATTGATTTGGCTTTACTTGATATTGAATTATTTTCATCAAAATAAAAATCTATTCGACCAAGATTTAAACCATAACATCCTACTTGATTAACAATAACCTTTTCACCAATATTATTATCTAAAACAGTAGGTTTGTTTAAAAAAGTATGTGTATGACCGCCAATAATTAAATCAATATCTTTAGTTAATGTAGCCAATTTTAAATCACAAATTTTATCAGGCTCATTTTTATATTGATAACCAATATGCGATAAGCAAATAACCAAATCACATTTGTAATTATGTTTTAAAATTCTTGCCATATCTTGAGATACTTCAACAGGATTGTTATAAATAGTTTCTTTATAATTCTTTTTATCTACTAAACCATCCAATTCAACACCCAATCCAAAAACACCAACTTTAATTCCATTTTTGTTAAATAGTTTATAAGGTTTCACTTTTCCGTCTAAAACCGTGTTTTTAAAATCATAATTAGCAGAAACAAAATCAAAATTTGCGTTGGGTAATTGTGCAAATAAGCCATCGATTCCGTTGTCAAAATCATGATTGCCAATGGTTGCCAAATCATATTTCATCATACTCATCAATTTAAACTCCAATTCGCCACCATAATAATTAAAATATGGTGTTCCTTGAAAAATATCGCCTGCATCGAGTAGCAATACATTTGAATTTTCCTTGCGAATAGCATTTATTAGTGCCGCTCTTCTAGCAACACCACCGCCATTAGGGTTTTTGGGATGATTTGGAGGAAAAGGATCAATATAACTATGAACATCATTCGTATGTAAAATAGTCAGATGCTTGGTGTTTAAAGTTGTAAAACTACTTAGAGAAACTCCCGTTAAACCAACTAAAGCAGAAGTAGCCGCTGTTTTTTGAATAAATTCTCTTCTTTTCATATTTTATGAATTTATTTCTAATTTTCTTTTTTAACTCTAATAGATTGACTTGCAATAATTTCGTTATGAGTCTTGAAATAGTCAATAATCATATTTCTTAATTTGTAGTCTAAATCATATTTATCAATTGCTTTTTTAAAGAAAAGCATATTATCACCACCATTTAGCAAATAATCCGAGGTTACAACATAATAAACTTCTTTTAGATCAAGTTTTTTTCCTTGAATAAAAATGTTTTTTGGATTGTTGTCTTTATCAATAGTAAAAGTCATACCACTTAGAGGATGTGGTTTTTTCTCTGAAATAAAGTATTGTATCATTTCGAGTAATTGTTCGCCTTTTAATCCAACAACAAAGGCCGAATTTTCAAAAGGCATTACTTCATAAGCAGTTCGAGCAGTAACATCTCCAGCCGAAATTATTGAGCGAATACCACCATGATTTAAAAAACAAATAGCAATATTTTTATTCTCTTTCAATTTAAATATAGGAGTAGCCATTTCTAAAGTAATGTCTGAAATGAAGTTTCCCATTGGTGTTTGCCATTCACCATTTTTATCCAATGTTTTAGGAGCATGTGATAATACTAAATTTAAATCGCTATCAATATGTTCTCTATATGGTTTTACAAAGCTTTCAATTTCAGTGCTTTCTGATAATGTGTCGGTAATTTCAATATTTTTACCTTCAATTTTACTGACCAACTGTTTTTTTTCGGCACAAGAAAAAAGAATAAAAAATGTTAATATTAAAACAATTTGTTTCAATACAACGTTATAGTTTTTTAGTTTTACCATCGCTAATACTAGTAAATTTTAGTAAATTTGTAACTTAAGTAAAGGTACTATGTTTTTAAATCATATCAAGGAATTTCTATTTAAAAAAATAGTTAAAAAAAACATAACCAACGTCAAAAACACACCTAATGATTTGTTAATCAAAACTGTTGGGATTATTTTTGATGAGAATTATTTTTACGAAAAAGAAGGCTTGTTAAATGAATTGAAAAAAAATGGAATTGTTGAAAATAATTGTAGCATCCTAGTTTTTAAAAATAATAGTAAAAAAAATGAAACTTTTAGTTATCCTATTTTCACCTATAATGATATTGGTTGGAGTGGAAGTATTTTAAAAAAAGAAGTGCAACATTTTATCAGTCAACCTTTTGATTTATTGATAAGTTATTATGACACAGAAAAAGCCGCTTTATTATCCATTACTAATCAATCAAAAGCCAATTTTAAAGTTGGGTTTTCTACAATCGATAAACGATTAAATCATTTTATGATTACTACAAATGCAGAAAATTACAAGGTATTCATCGATGAACTTTTTAAATATTTAAAGATTTTAAACAAAATATAACATGCAATCATTAATTGGAACTGGCGTTGCGCTAGTAACTCCGTTCAACAAAGATTTTTCAATAGATATTGAAGGCTTAAAACGAATTGTGAATTTTCAAATAGACAATGGAATTGATTATTTAGTAATTTTGGGAACAACAGCAGAAAATGCTACTTTAACTTCTGATGAAAAAGAAATAGTTATAAAAACTATTGTTGAAACCAATAAAAAAAGATTACCACTAGTACTTGGTGTTGGTGGAAATGACACTCTAAAAACAATAAAAGAATTACAGTCTAGAGATTTGTCAGATTTTGACGCAATACTTTCTGTTTCACCTTATTATAATAAACCAACTCAAGAAGGAATTTACCAACATTATAAAGCAATTGCTGAAGTTTCACCTTTGCCAATTATTTTGTATAATGTTCCAGGAAGAACAGCAAGCAATGTTTTACCTTCAACGGTAATTCGATTAGCAAATGATTTTAAAAATATTGTTGCCATCAAAGAAGCTGCTGGTGATATTGTACAAGCCATGCATTTGATTCACAATAAACCAAAAGATTTCTTAGTGATTTCTGGAGACGATATGATAACTTTACCCATGATTTTAGCTGGAGGAAGTGGTGTTATATCTGTGATAGCTGAAGGTTTTCCAAAAGAATTTTCCGAAATGGTTCACTTAGGTTTAAACAGAAAAGTAGATGATGCTTATAAAATTCATTATCAATTATCAAAAGCTATCGACATGATTTTTGAACAAGGAAATCCAGCGGGAATTAAAGAAGTTTTTAAACATCTCGGAATTTGCGAAAACACGGTAAGATTGCCATTGGTTTCTGTGAATGACGAATTGTCAAATCGTATTAAAATATTTATAAACAACCTTTATTCTGCTTAGATTTTTTAGTACATAAAAAAATATTTTGTATTCCATAATTAATACCTAAATTTGCAGTTGGTTTTAAAAGTGTGCAAAGTCAATAAAACCATTAGTAACCAAACAATAAATGAAAAAAATATTTATCCTTTTTGCTTTTATTACGCTTTTTTCTTCTTGTAATCAGTATCAAAAAGCATTAAAATCGGAAGACATATCCGTTAAATTTATTGAAGCTACAAAACAATATGATGCTGCAAAGTACAGTAAAGCTATTCGTTTATTCGAACAAATTGCACCAGCCTATAAGGGCAAACCAACAGCTGAGCGTTTATTTTATATGTATTCACAATCATTATACAAAACAAAACAATATTATTTAGCTGGATACCAATTTGAAAGTTTTGCTGCAAGTTATCCTAAAAGTGAAAAGGTTGAGGAGGCTTCATTTCTTGGCGCAAAATGTTTTTCAAAATTGTCACCTGTTTATAGTTTAGACCAAGTAGATACCTATAAAGCTATTGATAAATTACAAAGTTTTATTGATAAATACCCAAACTCTACCTACATGAATGAAGCAAATAGTGTTGTTAAAGAGCTTCGTGAAAAACTAGAGAAAAAAGCATTTGAAATTGCAAAACAATACAATACTATTTCCGATTTTAAATCAGCAATGGTTGCTTTTGATAATTTTATTTTAAATTATCCTGGAACACCTTACAAAGAAAAAGCTTTATTTTATAAGTTTGATTCGGCATATCAATTAGCTATTAACAGTGTTCCTGCTAAAATGGAAGAACGATTATTGGATGCAAAAAAAATGTACAATAATTTGATTAAATTTAATAATTCTTCGGAATTTAAAGATAAAGCCGATACGATGTTGGCAAGAATAGATAATGATTTAAAACAATTTTCTAAAATAAATTAGTGATGGATTTAAAAAAGACGAATGCTCCTGTAAACACAATTACCTACAACAAAAGTGTAATTGAAGAAAGAACAGGAAATGTGTATGAAGCAATTACCATTATGGCAAAAAGAGCCAATCAAATTAATTCTGAAATTAAAAAAGAATTAATTGAAAAATTGGAAGAATTTGCTACCTACAATGATAGTTTAGAAGAAGTATTTGAAAACAAAGAACAAATTGAAGTTTCTAAGTTTTATGAAAAACTTCCTAAACCTCATGCTCTAGCCGTTCAAGAATGGTTAGATGATAAAATCTATTACAGAGATACTAACCAAGACTAAATAAAATGTCAGTTTTAAGCGGAAAAAAAATAGTTCTCGGAGTTTCCGGTGGTATTTCTGCCTATAAAACAGCAACATTAGTAAGATTATTTATAAAAGCAGGTGCAGAGATACAAGTTGTCATGACACCTGCTTCTAAAGATTTTGTTACACCGTTAACATTATCTACTCTTTCCAAAAATCCTGTTCATTCAACTTTTTACAACGATGAAGATGAGAATGCCCAATGGAATAATCATGTAGAGCTAGGTCTTTGGGCAGATTTTATGATTATTGCACCAGCAACAGCCAATACACTTTCTAAAATGGCAACAGGCAACTGTGACAATATACTTATTGCAACCTATCTTTCTGCCAAATGTCCTGTTTACTTTGCGCCAGCTATGGATTTGGACATGTACAAACACAAGTCAACGCTACACTCTTTTGAGAGATTAAAGGAGTATGGAAACATCATGATTCCAGCAGAATCAGGTGAATTAGCCAGTGGTCTTTTTGGCGAAGGAAGAATGGCAGAACCCGAAAATATTATTTCATTTATTGAAATGGATATTCAAAGTAAATTGCCACTTCGAGGTAAAAAAATCTTGATTACCGCTGGACCAACGTATGAAGCTATTGATCCTGTTCGCTTTATTGGAAATCACTCTTCTGGGAAAATGGGTTTTGATATTGCAAATGAAGCTGCCAAACAAGGTGCTGAAGTAATTCTAATTTCTGGACCAACACATCAAACCTTAAAATATTCAAGCATAAATTTAATAAAAGTCATTTCAGCTGAAGACATGTATCAAGCTTGTCAAACTTATTTTGGCAACGTTGACGTAGCTATTTGTGCAGCAGCAGTTGCTGATTATAAGCCAAAAGTTGTTGCTGACCAAAAGATTAAAAAATCGGATGCTGAGTTTTCTATTGCACTTGAAAAAACTAAGGATATTTTAGCATCATTAGGAAAAGAAAAGAAACATCAATTTTTAATAGGTTTCGCTTTAGAAACCGAAAATGAAATTGAAAATGCTAAATTAAAAATTCAAAAGAAAAACTTGGATTTAATAGTTTTAAATTCATTACAAGATAAAGGCGCAGGATTTGGAAAACCCACTAATAAAGTTACTTTTATAGATAAAAATTTCAAAATTGAGCCAAAAGAATTGAAATCAAAAGAACTTGTTGCAGAAGATATTTTGGAAAAAGTTGTCTTAAGTTTTAATAATTGAAACAAAAGTTATACTTTTAATTCCATTCTTTCGTTATACTATAAATCCGAATCATGAAAAAAATTATTGTTTTTATATTTTTATGTGTTACAAATTTTTCAAATGGACAACAACTCAATTGTACCATCCAAATCAACACTGATAAAGTAGCTACTACAAATGTTCAGTTGTTTAAAAACATGAAAACTTCCATTACTGATTTTGTAAATAAAACCGATTGGACAGGTGAAACATTAAAACAGCATGAAAAAATAAATTGTTCGATGGTAATTATCATCAATAGTTTTGAGGATAATAATTTTTCGGCTTCAATACAGGTGCAATCAACAAGACCAATATTTAATTCTACTTATTCATCACCCGTATTCAATTACAATGACAATGACTTTGGGTTTAGATATACCGAATTTGAAAATCTAATTTTCAATCCTTCAACCTTCGATTCCAACTTAGTATCAGTATTGGCTTATTATAGCTATATGATTTTAGGTTTTGATGGCGATACTTATGCCTTAAATGGTGGCACAAAAAACTTTGAAATTGCGCAACAAATACTAACGACTGCACAACAAAGCGGTTATAAAGGTTGGAGTCAATCAGACGGTACTCAAAATCGCTTTTTCTTGATAAATGACATGTTATCAGGAACATTTGATTCTTTTAGAGACACAGAGTATGCCTATCACAGGCAAGGTTTAGACCTAATGACCGATGATGTTAAAATTGCTAAAGAAAATGTAATGAGTGCTATTAATTTATTAGCAAAATTATATTCGGTAAGACCAAATGCCTTTCTAACTCGTGTTTTTTTTGATGCCAAAGCCGATGAAATTGTCTCTATACTTTCTGGTGGACCAAGCGTTACTTTAGCAACTATGGTTGATACTTTAAATAGAATTTCGCCAATCAATTCCAATAAATGGGCAACTATTAAGATTTAATTCCTTTATTACAAATACTTTTATGATTGCTTCACTTTCAATTGAAAACTTTGCTTTGATTGAAAAATTAGACATTAATTTTTCAGAAGGCTTTTCGGTGATTACAGGTGAAACGGGTGCTGGAAAATCAATACTTCTTGGAGCTTTAGGTCTTTTAATGGGAAAACGCGCTGACTTGTCTTCGCTTAAAAATGAGCAAGAAAAATGTATTGTTGAAGCTTCATTTTCTATCAAAAAATATAGCATACAAACTCTTTTTCAGGATAATGATATTGATTATGAAGACGAAACAATAATTCGGAGAGAAATTCTTCCTTCAGGAAAATCGAGAGCTTTTATAAACGATACTCCGGTTACTCTAAACGTTTTACAAGAGATTAGCCTTCATTTAATAGACATCCATTCGCAACATCAAAACCAAGAATTGAACGATGAGAACTTCCAAATTGAAATCCTTGATGTATTAGCGAACAATATGGCTTTGGTTTTGGAATATCAATCCAGCCTAGAAGACTTCAACCTTGCGAAAGGCAAACTGAAGCAGCTAGTAACTCAAAAGAATAGTGCTTCCAAGGAACAAGATTACAACTCATTTCTTCTAGAAGAATTAATTGCTGCCAACTTAATTGCTAGCGAACAAGAAGAACTTGAAGCGGAATTGGAGAAGCTAAGCAATGTTGAAGCTATCAAAGAAAATATAGAAAAATCTATTGCTATTGCAACCGAAGAACAAATAGGTGTCATTCAGAATTTAAAAGAAATTAAAGCGGCTATTGCCAAAATTGCTGCACTATCTAATGATTATGCAGTTTTGTTCGAAAGAATTTCGAGCACAATTATTGAACTTGATGATATTATTTCGGAATTGAATGCTGAACACGATAAACTAACCCACGATCCTGAACGGTTGGAATTCATCAATCAAAAACTGCAACTGTTGTATTCGTTGCAAAAAAAGCATCAAGTAAAAACAGTTGAAGAATTGATTACCATTAAAAATGATTTGGACGCTCAGTTCAGTTCGTTTGAAGATATCGACAATCAGATAGAGCAACTAACGCTTCAAGTTGAGGCGTTGAAAACAAAGACAGACGGTATTGCTACAACCATTTCATCCAATAGAGCAGGAGTAGTACCGAGTTTAGAAGATCAACTTATCAAAATTTTGGCACCTTTAGGAATGCCCAACGCACGGTTTAAGTTTGAAATAAACGCAACCGAAACCTACTTTGAATCGGGTAAAGATGAAATACAGCTGTTATTTTCGGCCAATAAAGGCACTAACTTTGGTCTGCTTAAAAAGATTGCTTCGGGCGGAGAAATGTCCCGAATTATGCTTGCTGTAAAATCCATCTTGGCACAAACAAAGAAATTGCCAACCATTATATTTGACGAAATAGACACCGGAATATCTGGAGATGTGGCTAACAAAATGGCCGACATAATGTCGAAAATGAGTACAGATTTGCAACTTTTTGCCATAACACACTTGCCACAAATCGCTTCTAAAGGCAAAAACCACTACAAAGTCTTTAAATATATAAAGGACGAAAACACTTTTACCGAAATTAAAAAGCTTGACAAAACTGAACGTATAAACGAGATTGCAGAAATGATTTCTGGAAAAAACTTAACCGAATCGGCAATCACTCATGCCAAAGCTTTATTAAGCTAGTCTCTAAAAACAGCCATTTGAGTTTTTTTGTTTAAAAAATCAAACAAAAAAAAGCCTCTAGTATCGTTTTTATTTACACACAAAAATATAAATTGATTACTTTTGTACAGTAACTATAAAAACCCAACATTATGATTATAGAACCAAGAATGCGCGGATTTATTTGTTTGACTGCTCATCCTGATGGATGTGCTAAGAATGTAAAAAATCAAATTGAATACGTTAAATCTAAAGGAAAGATAGACGGTGCCAAGAAAGTTTTAGTCATCGGAGCTTCTACTGGTTTTGGTTTAGCCTCTCGAATTTCAAGCGCATTTGGATGCGACGCCGCAACAATAGGTGTCTTCTTCGAAAAAGAACCATCTGAAGGAAAGACCGCAACTCCGGGTTGGTACAACACTGCTGCCTTTGAGACAGAGGCAACTAAAGCAGGTCTTTATGCCAAAAGCATCAATGGCGATGCCTTTTCTGATGAAATAAAGCAAAAAACCATCGATTTGATTAAGAAAGACTTAGGTCAAGTTGACTTAGTCATTTATAGCTTAGCATCTCCAGTTCGTATGCATCCAAAAACTGGTGTTTTGCACCGTTCTTCGTTGAAACCAATTGGTCAAAAGTTTACTAACAAGACCGTAGATTTTCACACTGGAACTGTATCTGAAGTTTCCATCGAACCTGCTAATCAAGACGATATTGACAATACTGTTGTAGTGATGGGTGGCGAAGACTGGGCTATGTGGATGAACCAAATGAAAGAAGCTGGCGTGCTAGCAGAAGGAGCAATGACCGTTGCTTATTCGTATATCGGTCCAGAAGTTACCGAAGCGGTTTACCGAAAAGGTACCATCGGACGTGCAAAAGACCATCTTGAAGCAACAGCTTTCGAAATCACGAAAGACTTGGCATCAATCAATGGAAAAGCATATGTGTCGGTAAACAAAGCATTGGTAACCCAAGCAAGTTCGGCAATTCCAGTGATACCTTTATACATTTCGTTGTTGTATAAAACCATGAAAGCAAAAGGAATACACGAAGGATGCATTGAGCAGATGCAACGATTGTATGCCGATAGGTTGTATGCAAATACAATTGCTTTGGATGAAAACGGGCGTATTAGAGTTGATGATTGGGAGATGAGAGATGATGTGCAAGCAGAAGTGTCTAAACTTTGGGAACAAGCTACTACCGATAATTTATCTGAAATTGGAGATTTAGCCGGATACAAAAACGACTTTTTAAATCTATTTGGATTTGGATTTGAAGGTGTTGACTATACAGCAGAAGCAAACGAAATGACGTTAGTTCCAAGTATTTAATTTTTTTAAATTTAAAGACTAAAAAAAACTCGCATTAATTACTTGCGAGTTTTTTTATTTTATCTTACTTTTATAGGATTAACTTTTTAAACTAATTTATATTATGAAAAAAATTACATTATTAATTTTAATGTTAGTTGGTTCAGTTTCTACTTCATTTGGTCAATTTACCGAAGGTTTTGAAACAGGAATTCCTCCAACATGGACTGTCATCAATGGTGGTGACACTAATACTTGGGAGCAGAATATAGATCCACTCTTTGTTTTGCGAGGTACTTCTTCTGCAACCATTTCGTTTTCATCTGATGCACATGATGATTATTTGATTACTCCAGCAATTGAAGTTGTAGCAGGTGTTAACGATCGTTTTTCGTTTTGGGCAAGAAGCTATGATCCTTTGTATCCAGAAGAGTTTGAACTTTTAATCTCTACAACAACACCTGATGCTGCTGGACTTATTGATTTTGTTGATATAGTAGCACCAGATAGTAGTTTGCCTACATATACTTTATATACGTATGATCTATCGGCTTATGTTGGGCAAGTAATCTATATTGGTATGCATTCTACTACTGCTGATATGTGGAAAATTTCGGTTGATAAAGTAGTAAATGATACTGCACCAACTGCTGTACCGGATTGTGCTGCAAACCCAATTTCAACTCCAAATGCTACTTGTGGTAATTTTGCTACTACACTTTCTTGGGATGAAAATGGTAGTGTTACAGGATATATTTTAACAGTTGGAACAACTACTGGAGGAACAGATGTTCTTGATGCAGTTGAAATAGGTGATGTTCTTTCTTATGTTCTTCCTACACAAGTACCTGGTACTTCTTATTATTGGACAGTTGTTCCAGTAAACGAAATTGGTCCAGCAACTGGATGTACCGAGAATACATATACTACTGCTGCTACAGGATGTTACTGTACTTCTGAGCCACTAAGTAATGATGGTTTAGGAATTACTAATGTTCTAGTTGGTACAACAAATTTCCCAACAGGTGATGTTACTTATTTTGATCATACCGCTACAGTAGCTGACTTAACACAAGGAATTAGTAATAATATCCAAATTTCTTTTGCAACAGGATATGATTACAACACTTATGTTTTAATTGATTTTAATGATGATTTTGATTTTGATGATGCTGGTGAAGTAGTATATACAGGTGTTTCATCTGCTGATAATCCGACTACATTGGATGCTTCATTCATTATGTCAGCTACAGCTGCATTAGGAGAACATAGAATGAGAATTGTAACCGCTGATGTTATGCCAACCTTAAATCCTTGTTATTCAGGAACATATGGTGTTACTTTAGATTTCACAGTAAATATTTTACCAGCTCCTGCTTGTATTCCTCCAACAGCACTTACGGCAACTAACATTACAGCCATTTCAGCTGATTTAGGTTGGACTGAAAATGGAACTGCAACATCTTGGGATATAGAGTGGGGTACTTTAGGATTTACAGCTACTGGAACACCAAATATTCCTGCTGCAACAAATACTCAGAATTTACCTGGATTATCACCAAATACAGCATATAGTTTTTATGTACGAGCAAATTGTGGTAGTTCTACAAGTAACTGGTCAGGACCATATACTTTCACTACTACTTGTGTAGCTGCTAACGTTCCATTTAGTCAAGATTTTGAATCAGCAACTGTTCCTGCTTTACCAAACTGTTCTTCCCAGCAAAATGTTGGAACAGGAAATTTATGGACTGTTCAAGCAAATGTTGAATATGGTTTTACAACTAAACATTTACGTTACAAATGGAATACAACAAATGCTGCAAACACTTGGTTTTTCACTCAAGGAATCAATTTAACAGGTGGTACAGCATATTCAATTTCTTATGACTATGGATCAACAGGAACAACGTTTCCAGAAAACCTAAAAGTTGCTTATGGAACTTCAAATTCTGCTGCAGCAATGACAACTGTTTTAGCTGATTATCCAGGAGTTGTTAATGCTACACCGCTTAATGCAATTGTAGAGTTTACACCAGATACTTCTGGTATCTATTATTTTGGATTTAATGCTTATTCAGATGCAGATCAGTTTTATCTATTTGTAGATAACATTGCTGTTGATGTAGCACTAGCAAATAACTCTTTTGATAATTCAAACTTTAGTTATTATCCAAATCCAGTAAAAAATGTTTTAAATTTATCATACAACCAAAACATTTCTCAAGTTGAAGTATTCAATTTATTAGGTCAAAAAATGGCTTCTAATTCTTTTGATGCTACAACTGCACAAGTAGATATGACAAGTTATACTTCTGGGATTTATTTAGTTAATGTTACTTCAAATAACACTACCAAAACCATAAGAGTAATTAAAGAATAAAAACTATTTTTTTTAGTAATTAACCACCTAGAAATAGGTGGTTTTTTTTTTTGAACTATCTTTGTTAAAAAAGTAACGAATGTTTTTTTCAATAATTATACCTGTCTATAATCGTCCAGAAGAATTAGAAGAATTACTTTCTAGTTTACTTTTATTAGAGTATAGCAAAGAATATGAAATTGTAATTATTGAAGACGGTTCGACTTTAATGTCGGATGGAATTTGCTCAAAATTTCAAAATAAACTAAATATTTCATATTACTACAAAGCAAACTCAGGACCAGGAGATTCTCGAAACTATGGAATGAAAGTAGCCAAAGGCGATTATTTTATTATTTTTGATTCTGATTGTTTAATTCCTCCAAATTATTTAAATGAAGTTGAAACAGAACTAGAATCAAACTTTGTGGATTGTTTTGGAGGTTCCGATGCAGCACATTCCTCGTTTACAAATATCCAAAAAGCAATTAATTTTGCTATGACATCGTTTTTAACCACAGGTGGTATTCGTGGTGGTTCTGAAAAAATAACTAAATTTCAACCAAGAAGTTTTAACATGGGTATTTCTAAAGTTGCATTTGAAACCTCAAATGGTTTTGGTAATATTCATCCAGGCGAAGATCCAGATTTATCCATTCGTCTATGGAAATTGGGTTTTAAAACTAGATTGTTTCCAAATGCATTTGTATATCATAAACGCAGAATTGATTGGGAAAAGTTTTCTACACAAGTAAATAAATTTGGCAAAGCAAGACCAATACTAGATTCTTGGTATCCAGAATACAGTAAAATTACTTTCTTTTTTCCAACACTTTTTGTTTTAGGATTTCTATTTTCGTTTATTATGACTTTTTTCGATGTGAATATTTTTATCATTTTATATTTTATATATTTTGTTCTAATAATAATAACATCAACCATTCAAAACCAATCAATTGCTATTGGTTTTTTATCAATTTATGCCGTCATCAACCAATTTTGGGGATACGGAATAGGATTTTTAAGTTCGTTTATAAGAGTTCGAATCTTAAAGCAACAACCTGTTAAAGCATTTCCTGAATTATTTTTTAAACCAAAATTATGACAAAAATAGTTGGATTAACTGGTGGTATTGGCAGTGGAAAAACTACTATTGCCAATTATTTTAAATCATTTGGCGTGCCAATTTACATTGCCGATGATGAAGCTAAAAAACTAATGCATTCTTCTAAAATTTTAAACAAAATAAAAAATCAATTTGGAGAAGAATTAGTTACAGACAAACAATTAAATAGAGAAAAACTAGCACAAATTGTATTTTCAAATCCCGAAAAACTAAGTCAATTAAATCAAATTGTTCATCCCGAAGTGAAAAAACATTTTTTAAAATGGTTTGAAAAGCAAAAAAAACATTCATATATCATCAAAGAAGCAGCCATTTTATTTGAAAGTAAAACAAATGAAGATTGTGATTATATTATTACTGTTGTTGCGCCAATTGAAACTCGAATTCAACGAATCTTAGAAAGAGATACTACTACTAGAGAGGCAATTTTAGAAAGAATGAAGAACCAATGGAGTGATGCAGACAAAGTTGCAAAAAGTGATTTTGTTATTCATAATGAAGATGTTAATGAAGCACTAAAAAAAACTTATGATATTCATAATTTATTGAATAATCTCTAAAAGAAACCTAAATTGTTAATGTTTGGTTAATGTTTTTATAGCTTAAATGTTAAAATACTAAATTTGTTTAATGAATAAATTGTTTTTCAGACTACTGGTACTATTAATGAGTCTATCCTTAATTGGTATTATCCTTGTACAGGTTTATTGGTTTGATACATCTTTTAAAAATAATGATGAACAATTCAAATTTCATGCAAAACAAGTTCTTGGAAATGTTGCCCAAAAGTTAAATAATATTGAAGCTTATGATTTTTATCAAATCTATAATAAAGTAAAAGACAGTATTGGCAAGACACCACAAAAAAGCGATTTTTTGGAGTTGCGTTTTTATCAAAGAGATGTTAGAACTAATGAAACGATTGTATATTCAAACAGCATAACTTCAGAAGATTACGGAATAACTTCTGCTTATTATAATAAAAATATTGAGCCTTATAAAATCAAAAACTATACTTCGAAACGAAAAACAGAAGTGTATAGTGGTTCTGTGGATAACACCTTAAAACCTAATGTTTCTCCTGATTTAAAGATAGAAAAATCGGGAAAACTAGATTTATTAGATAATGCTCAGTTTGAAACATTTTATAAAGATATTGCTGCATTAAAGCCAATTCAAGATAGAATAAGTAATGATGCTCTACAGAAATTATTATCCAATGAATTAAAGATTTATGGTGTAAATACTCCTTTTGAATATAGTATTTATAGTAATGGATTAGCTACTAAGATTCAATCAGAAGCATTTAGGTACGACAAAGATGCAGTATATTCAATTCCAATTTATGTAGATAATGAAGGAACAAATAAATATCAATTGCTTATTAGCTTTCCACAAAAAAAGAAGTTTTTAATTTCTGAATTGATTGGTATTGCAGTGCTTTCAACCATATTTACTCTGATTATCGTTATTGCTTATTCTAGTGCTTTGAGTCAATTAATCAAACAAAGACAAATTTCTGAAATCAAAACCGATTTCATTAATAATATGACACACGAGTTTAAAACACCAATTGCAACCATTAATTTAGCATTGGATGCCATTAAAAATCCAAAAGTATTTGAAGACAAAGAAAAAGTAAACCGATATCTTCAAATGATTAAGGACGAAAATAAAAGGATGCACGCTCAAGTTGAAAATGTGTTGCGCATCTCAAAGTTGGAAAAGAAAGAACTCGATATAGAAAAAGAAAATAATGATATACATGATATTCTTGAAGATGCTATTGAACATGTAAATTTGATTGTTGAAGATAGAGAAGGTAGTATTATCAGACATTTCAATGCAACTAGAACATCAGTTTTATTGAATGATGTACATTTTACAAATGTTATGGTCAACATTTTAGATAATGCGATTAAATACTCTTCAAATATTCCGATGATAGAAGTTTTTACCGAAAATGTAAAAGAATTTATTATTATCAAAGTAAAAGACAACGGAATAGGAATGAGCAAAGTGGCACAAAAAAGGATTTTTGAAAAATTTTATAGAGAACATACTGGAGATGTTCACAATGTAAAAGGTCACGGATTAGGATTAGCCTATGTAAAACGAATAGTTGAAGACCACAACGGAGAAGTTTATGTAGAAAGTGAAAAAGGAAAAGGAAGTACATTTATAATAAAGTTACCACTGATTAATTAAAATAAACGCTATGGAAAATAAAAATAAAATATTGCTGGTTGAAGATGATCAAAATTTTGGAATTGTATTGAGAGAATACCTTACACTACATGATTTTGAAGTGACTTTGGCAAAAAACGGAATGGAAGGATTTGAAAAATTTAAAAAAGACAATTTCGATTTATGTATCTTGGATGTCATGATGCCTTATAAGGATGGATATACCTTGGCAAAAGAAATTCGTGAAAAAAACAAAGACATACCATTAATCTTTCTTACTGCAAAGACCATGAAAGAAGATGTGATGAAAGGTTATAAAGTTGGAGCCGATGACTACCTAAACAAACCATTTGATTCAGATGTTTTGTTGATGAAAATCAAAGCGATAATTCAACGCAAAGCATCGGAAAATAAAAATGAACCTGCTAAATTTGAATTTGAAATTGGAAAGTTTCATCTGAATTCAAAATTAAGATTCTTAACTTTTGATAAAGGAGAACCAATAAAATTATCGCCAAAAGAATCAGAATTGTTAAAAATGATGGCAATTTATGAAAATGATTTAATGCCAAGAGAATTAGCATTAACCAAGATTTGGAGAGAAGATAATTATTTCACTTCTAGAAGTATGGATGTCTATATCGCAAAATTGCGTAAATATTTAAAAGACGATCCAAATGTTGAAATCTTAAACATTCATGGTGAAGGTTTCCGATTGGTGATAAAAAAATAATAGGGTAGAAGAATGGCTTTCAAAATTTTGAAAGCCATTCTTTACTTAAACACTATTTGTAAAGCAAAATTAGTTTTTTCGTTGCTTTGCACTTTGTATATTGATTTTTTATTTTCAGTTTTTTCTTGAATGTCAAAAATATCATTTAAAGACAATTCTTTAAGATAATTCATTTCAAAACTTTGAATTTCTTTTTGAAAAATCGTTTCTACGGAGACGTAATTTAAACACCATTCAAGATATTTAACGCTATTAGCATGATTTACAATATCCAAATCAGAAAGTTGTACTTTTTGAGTAGCAATTGTTTCAAAATCATGTTGTAATTCTATCTTAGAAAAAGGCTCGTTAGTGGCTCTTTCAGCAAACTTCTCAAAATGTTCATGTGCTAAAGCTAAAGATTCGGGTCTTCGGGTATTAGTATTCATAACAACCCAAAATGTTTCGCAGCCAACAAGCTTTTCATCACCTTGATAGATTTCTAAACAACGAATCGAACGTGAATTCTCTAATGAATTAACCCAAGTTTTAACTGTTATTTTATCTTTCCATTTGGGCAAACGATGAATTTCAACTCGCATTTTACTCAAAACCCAAGCTTGATGATATACCTGCATATCTCTAAAGCTAATGCCACCAATTTCTGAATGCAAAGCAGCCGTAAGCTGAAGGATATTGCACAAATCAGTATATTTCAAATAGCCATTTGGGTAACATTGCAAAAAGGTAATTTTCCATTCTTTTTGGAGCCTTGAAGTAAAATCTGGTGAAATGGGCATATCGTTGTGATGTTTATTGTAAATAATACTAAGATTACATGAATTTATATCCTAAACCAATTTGTATTTGATTTGACCTACTAAAATATTCTTGAAGCGATTCTGTTGTATTCACTTCGTAAACATTGTTTATGTAATTTATATTTAGACAAATAGCATTTTTTTTGTTTATATTATAATTTATAGAAGCACCAATCCTAAATTCATTTCCATCTTGTTTTCCGCGTCTTTTTCCACCTTTTTTAATTACTAGTTCAGAAGAACCAAAACCAATTATAGGTGAAAAAGAAATCTTTTTCATTACTTCAAATTCATATGATAAAAAAGCAAAGTAAGAATTGTGTTTTGAAATTGGATAATTACCAATTAATTCTGTTTTTTCCACATTATATTCATCACTATCAGTACCAAATCCGAAATAAAAACCTTTAAATGTGAGCAAACCCAATTGGGCAGAAAATCCAATATTTGATGAATGTGCATCAGCTAAGGCTGTATTTCCATATTGGAAAGGTGCATTGAAACCAATAAAAAAATAAGGTTTAAAATCTAACTTAGAATCTTTAGTCAATATTTTTTCTTCTTGGCTGAAAGCATTATGAAAACTCGATGAAATTATGAAAATATAAATCAATTTTATTACTTTCATCATTAATAATTTATTGTTGTTTCAAAATTTTCATCGCCAATAAGATATTCGTTTGAGAAACTTTCAATAGTTCCAGATTGAATATTTTTTACTTCATAAAGCAATTGAATGGATTGATTTTTTTTTATAAAAAATGCACTTTGATTGATATAATTTTCATTTTCAGGATAATAACTAGCAACACTTGAATAAATACCTTCTATTTTAGAAGAAATTATTTTTTTATTCATATTTGTTGTAAAATAATTTACAGACATATAAATTGCTTCTTCGTAAGTTAACTTATAAATTTTAGGAATTATTAGTTCAAAATTTTCAAAATCTTTTTTTTCAATATTATTAATCGAAATGGTTTCAAATCCTAAATTTTCATCAAAAGGAGTACTTATGTTTATTTTATATTGATCAAAAATAGGTGATGGAAAAACCAATCTAATGTTCCCATTTTCATCCGAAGTACCATAACTTATTGTTTCAGAACTTGAATTATATCCAAAGTTATTATAAACATTAATGTTTAATCTGATATTTTTTAAAGGCACATTATTAGAATTAACAACTTTCGTTTGAAAAACTAATCTTGTTTCTGCATCATAAGGAATTGTGCAAGAAAAGAATAAAAGCAAACCTAGAAAGGAAATTTTTTTCATAATAAATGAAACTATTATATGACTATTTATTCGAAGATGTAATCTTTTTAATTGGTTGCGTTAAATATCTTTAAAATTAGAAATTATCTCTTTTAAATCAGTTTTATAATCAACCCAAATTACATTTTCTGTTCGTTTAAACCAAGTAAGTTGTCTTTTTGCAAAACGTCTTGTGTTTTTTTTAATTTCGTCTGTGGCAAAATCTAATGTTATTTTTCCATCAAAATAATCAAACAATTCACGATAACCTACAGTTTGCAATGCATTCAGGGATTTGTTTGGGTATAATTTTTTTGCCTCTTCAAGCAAACCTTCTTTCATCATCATGTCAACTCTTTGGTTAATTCGGTCATACATAATTTCTCTTTCGGCTTCTAAACCAATAATGATAGGAGTGAAGTTCCTTTTGATTTTCTTCTGATTTAGAAAAGAAGAATACGGTTTCCCACTACCGATACAAACTTCAACAAATCGTTTCATTCGTTGTGGATTTTGTAAGGTTTGTGGGTTTTTAGTTTTTAATTCATTGTAATAACTACTATCTAATTCTTTTAACTTTTGCTGCATATAAACAATTCCAAACTGTTCAAAATCAGAATTTAATTTTAATCTAATGTTTTCATCAATATCTGGAAAATCATCAAAACCTTTTAGAACTGCGTCAACATACAAACCTGAACCGCCAACCATAATTTGAATGTTATTTTCTAAAAATAATTCATCTAATTTAGTAATCGCTTCTTTTTCAAAATCACCAACAGAATAATTTTCAAAAATAGATTTGTTTTGAATAAAATGATGCGTTGCATTATGTAGTTCTTTTTTATTTGGAACAGCGGTACCAATAGTCATTTCCTTATAAAATTGACGGCTATCACAAGAAATAATATCACAATCGAAATGTTTTGCTAATGAAATACTCAAAGCAGTTTTTCCAATTGCAGTTGGCCCGATTAGGGTTAGTAAATAATTATTTTTCATTTAAAATATGTCCACATTTTTGACAGTATTTTGCTTCATTCAAATGACTGTCTGAACCACATTCGAAGCAATGTTTTGTGTTTAAAGTTGTAATTGCAGTATTGTTTTTAGCTAATTCTGCTGTTACAATTCCAGTTGGTACGGCAATTATTCCGTAACCTAAAATCATTACAAAAGATGCAATAAACTGACCTAAAGGTGTAATTGGCGAAATGTCTCCGTAACCAACAGTAGTTAGGGTAACAATACACCAATAGATACTTGTTGGAATACTTGTAAAACCAGCTTCTCTACCTTCAACTACATACATAATTGACCCAATTATCACACAGCTAATTAATACAAAATACATAAAAACTACTATTTTTCCACGACTAGCAATAATGGAGTCTTTTAAATGCAAAGATTGAGAAGAAAACTTTGGATGGTTTAATATCTTGAACAATCTCAATAATCGTAAAACTCTAATAGCTGTAAAAACGCTTGTTCCAACAAAGAAAAAAGACAAATACATAGGTAGAATCGATAAAAAATCAATGATTCCATAAAAACTAAAAATATATTTGAAAGGCTTGTTAATAGTAATGATTCTTAAAATATATTCCACACTAAAAAAAAGAGTAATTATCCATTCCATTATTACCAATTGGTCATGATAATGAGCATCAAATCCTTTCACAGTTTCAAGCATTACAAACAGAACGCTTAGAAGTATTAAGCCTAGCAATATTAAATCAAACATTCTTCCCCAAAAAGTATTTGTACCATAAATGATAATGTGCGCTTTTTGACGAAATAAGGTATAAGATGATTTTGCTTTACTCATTATAGAGTTAGTTAATTATTCTAAGATATGTTAAAATTTTATGATTTTCATTACTTTATTCCTTTTTAAGTATCCTTGAATAATAGTTCGCGTATCCCGATTGTTTTGCATCGGAATGATAATGTTTTTTAGAATATCAACATTGTTTATTTGATAATTTAAATCATAAAAACAATATCCTTTATAAATACCCGATTCAATTAAAACAGCGCAACGTTCTTCTATACTTCTGCCTCTATCAATAATAACCATATTGTCATTTTCAAATTTCATTTCTGTCATGAATTTATTTACACGAAAGTTATAATCATCTGGCGTTTCGTTTCCCAAACAGGCACCGTTGCATTCTTTTATTTTATATTGAAAACAACCGTTTTGGGTTTCATATAGTCCTGTAAATTTTTGACATAAATTGTATTTCTCAGTAATTTTGAATAATGCATTTTTGCCTTCTTGAATGGATGTAAAAGAAGTAATTTCTTTTTTTCTTCCATCAGCTTTTAATAATTTTAAATTCAAATAACCCTTTTTATCTTTTTCAGCATATAAAGCCCATTGAAAAATACTTTTCCGTTGCGAGCGATTGTAAATAGGTTTGTTGATTTTAATTTCTTCGCTCTCTTTTAACAACGCAATCAATTCACTTCCAGTAACCTCATAAGTTACAGCAAAAACTTCGCGTTGAATTTTTTTACTTTTTCCAGATGTTCCTGTAAAATGTTGATTAACTCGTTTTTTGATGTTTTTACTTTTACCAATATAGATTAAGCCGCCTCTTTCGTTATGAATATAATATATTCCAGTTTTGGTTGGCAAACTTTCGACAATATCTAATAATTTAGGAGTCAGTCCGGATTTGATTTCCTTTTTAATTAGTTCCGTTATAATTTCTTTTTTGCTGTCTTTTGCCAAAAGCATTTTAAACAATTTCACAGTTGCCATAGCATCTCCACTAGCACGATGTCTATCGGTAACTGGAATTCCTAATGCGCGAACTAGCTTTCCTAAGCTATAGGAAAGTTGACCAGGAATTAATTTTTTAGAAAGTTCTACCGTACAAAGCGTTTCTTTGACGAAATCATAACCCAAACGTGTGAATTCGGTTCGCAAAATTCGATAATCAAATGAGGAATTATGTGCCACAATAACGCAACCATCAGTAATTTCGATAATACGTTTGGCAACTTCATAAAATTTTGGCGCAGAACGCAACATAGCATTGTTGATACCAGTCAATTTTACTACAAAAGGTTGAATCGGTTTTTCAGGATTCACCAAGCTGATGAATTGATCAACTACTTCGTAACCATCAAATTTATAGATGGCAATTTCCGTAATTCCTTCTTCGTTGAATTGTCCTCCTGTGGTTTCTATGTCGAGTATGCAATAAATCGTTTAAAAGTTTAAGGGTTAAAAAGTTGTTGATTATCGTATGCCAAAGATACTACTACCAATTCGAACCATAGTGCTTCCGCATTCGATAGCTAGTTGGTAATCGCCACTCATTCCCATGGACAAGGTTGTAAGTTGTAGATTTTGGGTTGTAGGTTGCTTTGATAATTTATCAAAAATAGATTTTAAATGTTCAAATTCTCTTTTTATTTGATGCTGATTATCAGTGAAAGTAGCCATTCCCATCAAACCAATTACTTTAACATTATTAAATCCTTTAAATTCTTCTGAATTTAGTATATCATTTAACTCATTCTCGTCTAAACCAAACTTTGTTTCTTCTTCAGCGATATGAATTTGAAGTAAACAATCCACATTTTTTCTCCAACGAACGGCTTGACGATTGATTTCTTTTAGTAGTTTCAAACTATCAACACCATGTATTAATTTTACATAAGGAATCATGTATTTCACTTTGTTTGACTGAACATGACCAATCATGTGCCATTGAATGTCTTTTGGCATTTGCTGGTGCTTTTCGGTCATTTCTTGTATTTTATTTTCGCCAAAAATGCGTTGTCCAGCATTATATGCTTCCATTAAATCGGAAACTGGTTTTGTTTTAGAAACAGCAACAAGTGTTACGTTAGTGGGTAATTGCGATTTTAAAGATTGTATATTGTTTGCTATTGACATTTTATTGTTTATTTCCCTTTATCCAACCATGCATTTTTTCTCTATTATCATTAATTAATGTATCTAAAGAATGATTTATTTCATTTTTAATTTGATCGAGATTGTCTGGAAATGAACACAACTTTTTTGTTACATTTTCTTTAAACAAAATATATTTTGAATCTTTAGTATCATAATCTCTAATAATTTCAATTGTTTTATTATTAATGACATTATCTGATAAAATTAGAGTAAATAAAGGTTTGCCTATTTCAACAGCATAATTATATTCCATTTCAGTATAAGATAATCCAGTTTCCTTGTCTATACTTCCGTATCTTCCGCCTAGTATTAAAAGATAAATATCAGAGTCGTCAATCCATTTTTTTATAACTTCCCATTGTGACTTATCTCCTGCGGTAAAAAGTTCCATGCCAGCAGGTATGTGTCCTTTTTTTAAGATTGCTTCGACGGCAGCTTGTCTTTCTTCTATTAAGTCTGTGAATGTAGATGATATAAAGATTTGGTATTTTTTGTGATGCTTACTATTTCCAGAAATTTTATCTCTTAAATTTAAATCATTATCAATTTTTGTAAAATTTTTATTTGATATTGCTTTTTTAATAATCTTTTTTGTTTTTTCATCTAATATTTCTATGTTCTCTAAAGACAGAAGAAATCTATTGAAATCTTCTTCTTTTTTTACTTTATCTAAATAAAATAAAAATCCCAAAAGAATTAAATCACAAAAATCCCTAGTTGCATCAAAGATATTATTATAGTGATTATTAATAAAATCTCGATAAATTATATCAAGACATATTATAAAATTTTCTGCATAAATATTAAAATCAATACTTATAAGATTTATAACGCTCTCTAATTCATTTCTTTTATTGTTTGCAATGTCCCATAACTCATCAAAATCATTTTCCTCTAATTCCAATTTAAAATCTCTTCCAAAAAAATATTCGCCAATACCTAATCTTTGAAGATTAGCAGATAATGGTTTTAAATCAGGGTGAACTTTATATTTCATAAGATATATTTACAATTCATACACCATCAAGCCACTTCTGAACTTAGGTTCGATATAAGTACTTTTTGGAGGCATAATTAAGTTGTTGTCTGCCAGCGCTTTTATTTCCGAAATATCACTTGGAAACAACATAAATCCTACAGCAAACTCGCCTTCATCAACCAACTCTTTTAAAGTTAAAACAGATTGTTTTCCAGGTATATAGTCAATACGCTCATCATTTCTTAAATCGTCGATTGCTAATAATGGCTGCAAAACTTTATCGTATAAAATTTGTGCGTCTAGATTGTTTAAAATTGTATTTTTGTCTTCGGACTTAGATTCTTGCTTATAAAATAGAGCATAAAAATTTCCATCCAAATACATTCCAAATTCAAATTTGCTTTGAGGTTTCCACAATTCTTGTTCCTTGTCTTTAATAATAAAATTTTCAGTTAATTTTTCAAGAAAATCAGTTGTTGAAAAACCATTCAAATCTCTAATGATTCTATTGTATTCATATATTTTAACATTGCTTTCGGCAATTAAAAAACTCATAAAGTACTTTAAATTAGTATTTCCTAAATGATTGTCTTCATCATATAACAATTCGGCAGAAGCGGATCGATGGTGTCCATCGGCAATATATAATTCAGGGATTAATTCAAACTGGTTTTGTAACCAAGAAATTTCATCATTGGTTTCAATCTTCCAAAGTTGATGTTTCTCTTTATTGGTTGTTGAATAATTATAAATTGGCCGTTCAATTTTTTTGTTTGCAATCCAAGAATTGATGGCTTCATTATCCGGATAAGTTATCAGTACGGGTTCTGTGTTAAAACCTGTTTGGTGCAAATAATCTTTAAATAATTCTACGCGATATTGCAATGTGTCTTCGTGTCTTTTGATGACGTTATTTTTATAATCATCAATTGAAGTTCCAGCCACTATACCAGTATATGTACTGTTTTTAGTTTGAATCTCATACAGAAAAAAGACAGGATTCTCTTCTGATACAAAAATACCTTCGTTTTTAAAATCTTGGTATTTATGCGCTACTCCTTTAAAACGCTTATCTAGAGTGATTTTTTGTGCATTTACATAAGCTGGATTAATAACATGTAAAAACGAATAAGGATTAAAGTTCAACCAAGCTGCTAATTCTGCTTGCGAATAATCTTCGTAATTTCTGCAAGTGACTAATGCTACTTTATCTGGCGATGGGCGAACAGCTTTGAATGGGATTATTTTACTCATGTTATTTAACCACTAAGGTCACAAAGTTTTACACAAAGTACGCGAAGATTTTTGTGAGCTTTGCGCCTTCTTCGTGCACTTTGATGTTATTTTATATAAACTGCTTAGAAACTTTCTCCGCTTTTTTACTTTCGGAATAATCATAAAAACCTTCACCCGATTTTACTCCTAGTTTTCCTGCCATTACCATATTGACTAAAAGCGGACAAGGTGCATATTTTGGGTTTTTGAAACCATCATACATTACATTTAAAATAGAAAGACAAACATCTAAACCAATAAAGTCTGCTAATTGTAATGGTCCCATTGGATGTGCCATTCCGAGTTTCATCACTGTATCAATTTCTTGAACGCCTGCCACACCATTGTATAACGTTTCTATTGATTCGTTAATCATTGGCATTAAAATTCTGTTTGCCACAAAACCTGGATAATCGTTAACTTCTGTTGGTGTTTTGCCTAATTTCACAGATAAATCCATAATTATTTTGGTAACGTCATCAGAAGTTGAATAGCCACGAATGATTTCGACTAATTTCATGATTGGCACTGGGTTCATAAAGTGCATTCCGATTACTCGCTCTGGATGAACGACTTGTGCAGCAATTTGCGTAATAGAAATTGAAGATGTGTTTGAAGCCAAGATTACATTATGGTCACAAACATCGCTTAATTGCTTGAATATATTCATTTTTAAGCCTACATTTTCAGTGGCAGCTTCCACAACCAAATCGCAACCTACAATTCCATCTTTCATGTCAGTGTAAGTGATTATATTTGAAATGGTTTTGTGCTTATCATCTTCTGTGATAGTTCCTTTTGTGACCATTCTATCTAGGTTTGCGGCTATTGTTGCCATTCCTTTTTCTAATGATTTTTCGGAAATATCGATTAATTTTACAGTAAATCCTGATTGTGCAAACGTGTGAGCAATTCCGTTGCCCATTGTTCCTGCACCAATTACAGCTATTTGTTTCATTATGTTTGTTTGTAAGTTATAAATTTTATATTTATTAAATCTGCTGGATTATTTGGATTTTCAACTTTTACATCTTCAATCGAAATTATGGTTAAGCCTTCAATTCGATCTCTACTATCTTTAGGAAGCTTATAATATTTATCCTCAGGAATTAATAAAAAACATTGAAATTTACCGTCATTTGAGTAATTATGAATATGTTTGAATACTTTATATGGAGGTTGTAATAACCACATTCCTCGAACTCTAAGGTTTGTTATTTTTAATGGGTCAACAAAATTCACTCTTCCTATTTCATTTGTTTCAGAAAAATTAATATCAGGTTTTTTTTCTAAACCTTCAGTTAAACTATTTTTTACACTAATGTAACAATTTTCATCAGCTGCATAAATTGAACCATATACAAACCACAACGAACTTAGTTTATTAGTGCCTTTTGGTATATGACCAATGGTATAAATAAAATCTTTTTCAGTCCACTCTTCTGATTTTTTACAATGATTATTAATTAATGTACTATTAGAGAAAAGTTTTGCTTTTGGATAGGAGCTATTTAATTGCAAATCCGTCGTTAATGATTCTACTTTTTTTATTTCTAAAGCATCACCATTTTTAAGCATTAAATCTGGTGGATTATTTTTTGAACCTTGATATGAAAATACTTCATTGTATTTTTTAAGCCTTATATTTTTATCATCTTCTAAAAAAGTATTTGTGAAAGCATCTTTTATGAATGACTCTAATCCTTCACCCATGTTGTTTGCTCTATTGTTTCCAAAAGTTATTTCATTAATAGTTAAATCTTCAATTATGGAAATATTAACAATTGCATCAAGAATATTTTTCATACAGCAACATTAATTTTGTTGTTAGATAAATGAAGATTCTGTAACATCACTTCATTTTGAATTATTTGATTTCTAATACTTTTAGCTAAAAATTCTGCTAAATTTACTGGAACAGCATTTCCAATCATTTTGTATCCAGCAACAACTGAATTATAATAAAAAATAAAATCATCAGGAAACGTTTGAATTCTTGCACATTCTCGAACACTTAATCTTCTATATAAATGTTCTTTTCCAGGTTCAAAAATTCTAATGTTTTGCTCAATAAATTTCATTTTTGGAGCTTGTGGGTGAATTGGCGCATGCCTTGCTCCAGCTTGTATTGTAAATGATTGTTCTTTCCATGTTCTAACTCGATTTCGAGACATAAAAATTGAAGAAAAATCTCCAGTCATGTATTCGTGATTTGGAAATTTACATTCAACACCATTAGTTTTATTAAATTTTAAAGCAGGTAAAACAGAATCTTTTAAATCAGTTATAACTTCTTCTAAAGTAATTTTTTTAAAGTTAGATTTTGGAAACTGAAATTTAAATTTTAAGTCTCTTCTAATACCAATAAAAAAAACTCTTTTCCTATCTTGGGGAACATTATAATCACAAGCGTTAAGCATTTCAAATGAAAGTTCGTAACCAATACCTGCATTTTTAAATAATTCTTTAATGTTAGTTAATGCTTCAGAATGTCTTCCTAATAACATTCCACTTACATTTTCAGCAAGAAAAAATTTTGGTTGTTTAGCTTCTAATATTCTTATAAAATCATAAAATAATTGACCTCTTTTATCACTTATTCCTTTCATAGCACCAGCTTCACTCCAACTCTGACAAGGTGGTCCGCCAATTATTCCATCACAATCAGGAACTTCATCGGAAGAAATATTAACTATACTTCTTTTATCTAAATATGTATCAGAATGGTTTTTTTCATAAGTTTCCCAAATTTCTTTATCGTATTCATTTGCCCAGATTACATTAAAACCAGCTTTTTGGAAACCTAAATCTAAACCTCCAGCACCAGCAAAAAAAGAAACTATTTTCATATAATTTTTTTAGATTTGTTAAATTTTAAACAAATTATTTTTCGTTCATCGAATCAATAATCATATAAGCCACTCGAAGTGCATTTGTTCCATCTTCTAAAGTAACAATTGGAGTAGTGTTGTTTTTAATTGCCTCTGCAAAAGTTTCAAGTTCATCCAAAATGGCATTGTTTGGTTCAACTTCTGGATTGTTGAAATAAATTTGCTTTTTTTCGCCTTCAGCATTTTGTAAAATCATATCGAAATCTCCGGGAATTTCGGGAGCGTCTTTCATTTTTACAACTTCGCAAATTTTATCTAAATAATCAACTGATATGTAGGCATCTTTTTGAAAAAAACGCGATTTTCGCATATTTTTCATTGAAATTCTACTCGAAGTAATATTGGCAACACAGCCGTTTTCAAATTCAATCCGAGCATTGGCAATATCTGGCGATTGGCTTAGAACGGAAACGCCACTGGCATGAACAGCTTTCACTTTTGATTTTACAACACTCAAAATAGCATCGATATCGTGTATCATTAAATCCAATACTACAGGAACATCTGTGCCACGAGGATTAAATTCTGCCAACCGATGCGTTTCAATAAACATAGGGTTCTCGATTTGATTTTTAACCGCCGAAAACGCTGGATTAAAACGCTCTACATGACCAACTTGACCTTTAACTTTATATTCTTTGGCTAAGGCTATAATTTCTTCTGCTTCTTCAACTGTTGTAGCAATTGGTTTTTCAATAAAAACATGTTTCCCTGACTTTATGGCAACTTTGGCACACTTGTAATGCGAAAGCGTGGGAGTTACAATATCAATAACATCAACAGCATGCATAAGTCTTGCGATGGTGTCAAATTGTTTATAACCAAATTCAGCAGCAACTTTTTTACCGTTTTCTATGTTATCATCATAAAAGCCAACGAGTTCGTATTTAGTAGATTGTTGTAATAATCGTAAGTGAATTTTTCCGAGATGACCAGCACCTAAAACGCCAACTTTTAGCATAAAAATAAATTTTATCAAAAGTACTAATTATAAAATAAATTCCAATATGAAAATTTCAAATTCCAATTGTAGAATAGCCGAAATTATTTGATGTTTCCAATTTGTTTATTGGATTTTTTAAATCTATTTTTACGAAATAATTTTTCCCAAATTGAAAGATACCAACAAACATCAAGGTCTCAGAAATCAATTAACAAAACAATTAGAAGAAAAAGGAATTACGGATAAAAATGTTTTAGACGCTATAAAAAAAATTCCACGTCATTTGTTTTTGAATTCTAGTTTTGAAGATTTTGCCTATCAAGACAAAGCATTTCCAATTGGTGCTGGTCAAACCATTTCACAGCCTTACACTGTGGCGTTTCAAAGTCAATTATTAGAAGTGAAACAAGGTCAAAAAATACTAGAAATAGGAACAGGTTCTGGTTATCAAACGGCGGTTTTGTGTTTGCTTGGTGCCAAAGTATATTCGGTTGAAAGACAAAATGAATTGTTCAAAACAACTTTAAATTTATTGCCTAAATTAGGCATTCGTCCAAAACATTTATCTTTTGGTGATGGCTATAAAGGCTTGCCAAATCATGCACCGTTTGACAGTATCATTGTAACTGCAGGTGCGCCAACTATTCCAAAAGCTTTAATGGCACAATTGAAAATAGGAGGAAAGTTAGTTATTCCTGTTGGTAATACAGACCAAATCATGACCATGTTAATAAGAAAAAATGCCACGCAATTTGAAAAGCATGAATTTGGTGATTTTAAATTTGTACCTTTATTAGAAAATAAAAATTAAAGAATTTGAAAACAATTTTCCTAATCGTTTTAGTTTCATTTTTAGGTTATCCACAAGGTTACACGAGTTATTTTACAGGAAACCCAACTAATATAACAACAACTCCAGAATTTGGAGTTTGCATGATGGGTGGCGCAACGGAACATGATAACGCTATGCGGTGGCTGTTGCAAAAAGCAAATGGTGGTGATGTTGTTGTGCTTCATTCTCATCAACATCAGGAACAGGTCCATCTGTTAGTTGCTCATTGGCAGTTAATTAAATAATTTTAATGTCTTTCCAAACCCGTTTTCTCAATCTTTAAATATAGAAAACGCATTAAATACAACCGTAGAAATCTACGATAGTTTTGGGAAAAGGGTTTTTGTTGAAGAAGTTTATAACTCCAGTTCAATTGATACCTCTCATCTTTCAAGCGGATTGTACATTATGAAAATTGAGAAGTAAGGAAAAATTAACACTAAAAAAATAGTGAAAAATTAATTCCACTATTTCGGTTTGATGATATCTAAATATCGTTGAAGACTTTCTTTTTCCGTTTGTGCAATAAATAGCAAAAATTCTTCTTTATTATTTTTGGTTTGAGCTTTTTCCAAAGTTTGATAATATTTCATTCTAGTGTCATAATCTCCTTTTATATTGGCAATTACATAACCACTTTGTAAAAGAATTAAATTCATTACCAATCGAGAGGTTCTACCATTTCCATCAATAAAAGGATGTATAGTAACCAATCTTTCATGTAATTCTGCTGCTAAAAGTATTGGATGAAGTTTGTTTTTATTTTCAGAATACCAAATAAAATAGTCTTCCATTTCCTTTGCAACTAAAAAGGGTTGTGGTGGCATGAATTCACTTCCTTTTATCATTACTTGAACACGACGATATTTTCCAGCATCTTCAGGAATAATTCCGCGTAAAATAAGATTATGAATACTCAGTAATTCTCGCTCATTAAATGCAAAATGTTTGTCAATTAATTCTTTAATATATTGAATAGCTTCCACATGATTGATGGCTTCCAAATGTTCTCGCATACTTTTTCCAGATATAGTTAAACCTTCATTGATTACCAAATCCGTTTCTCGTAAAGTCAAAGTATTTCCTTCAATTCTATTGCTCTCAAAAGTATATTCTAATTCTAATGCTTGTGCAATTCTAAAACTATAAAAATTTCTAAATTCATCAATTTCATTTTTCAACTTTGTGCATTCTTCAAGTAACAATTGTATTTTTTTTGATTGTTTTTTTGGGCTAATTCTATAACTGTTTTCAATATCTTCTCGAACCAAATTCATGGCTTTTAATACATAACCATCTGTACCAAATTCATTTATAATTTTTTCTTTCAACCAAGCTACCATCAATAATTCGTAATCAATGTCTAAAGCTGAAGCTAATTTATTGATTTGTTCTTTTGTTGGGTTTCTTGTGCCATTTTCAAATTTACTAATCAATGCTTGATCAATAGAAAGCAATTGAGCCACTTCTTTGGTTTTTAATCCTTTTTGTAAACGAGCATTTTTTAATAAATTCTTCATTATTATGTATATTATTGTCTTGACAAATTTAGTCATATTTTTTTATCCAAAAAAATCATTTCAATATTTTTTTAATTAAAATGATTTTTTAATTCGATCTAAATCGCGTTTGCTATCTTGTTCTTTTAAAGATTCGCGTTTGTCATAAGTTTTTTTACCTCTTGCTAAAGCTATTTCCAATTTAGCCATACCTTTTTCATTAATATATAAACGAATTGGAATTATTGTTAACCCTTTAGTTTCAATAGCTCTTTCAAGCTTTTTTAATTCTCGTTTGTTGAGCAACAATTTACGTTCACTTTTGGCTTTGTGATTAAACTGATTCCCATAGAGGTATTCATCAATCTGAGTATTAATGGCAAACAATTCATTGTTTGAAAATTCGCAAAACCCTTCTGTGATGTTAGCTTTTCCTAATCGTAATGATTTTATTTCAGTTCCAGTTAAAACAATTCCAGCCGTATAAATCTCAATTAGTTCATAATCAAATTTAGCTCTTTTATTAAGTATGTTAATTGTTTTTTGCATTGGATTGCAAATGTACTAACAAAAGCAGCAAACTACAATAAATAAATTATTTCGTATCATTTTACTATTTTTTTTTAGGAATAACTAATTCTGAAGATCGAATTTGAATAATTGTCAAAACTTCAATGTTCTTGATTTTATAAAATAGTAATTGAAAACGAATATTCTTTTTTTGATTTAGACTCTAAAACTTGAATACCTTCTTTTTCAAAAAAATTTCCTGTACTTTCAGAAGTATCAGAAAAACCAACCCAAGGTTCTAGACAAATAAACGGTGCTCTATCTTTAGTCCAAATGCCAAAATTTGGGAAATCAGCAAAACTAAATTTTAAAAAAGGAATGTTATTTTCAAGTAGTTCAATTTCTTTTGAGTGCATTTGCTTGATTATCATTGCATCTTTTTGGAAAAGCGAATAGGTTAGAGGCAACTTTTTATTTTCTAAAATTACTGTTTCAACTTCATTAGAAATTAAATCATCTTTAAGAATATAACGATTTATAGTTTCATCAGTTTCAAATTCTAATGAATAATCTTCAAATTTTTTGGGCAATGCAAAAGCGGGATGTCCACCGATAGAAAAAGGAAGTTTTTTGTTTCCGTTATTTATTACTTGGTATGTGATTTTTAATTCTGCATCAAATAGTTGATATTCTATCTGTAATACAAAATCAAATGGATAATCTATAAATGTCTTTTTATCCGAAACCAAAGTAAAACGAACTCCATCAGATGTTTTACTTAAAACTTGAAATTCTAAATCTCTTGCAAATCCGTGTCGTGATAGTTTATACGATTCTCCATTATACAAATAGGAGTTGTTTTTTAGAGTACCTACAATTGGAAACAAAATAGGGGAGTGCTTACCCCAAAATTTTGGATTACCTTCCCAAATATATTCTCTTTTACCATCATGAAGTGAAAATAACTCTGCACCTTTTGAGTTGATAGTCGCTTTTATTTTTTTATTAAAAATAGTTATTAATGACATTTTGCTTTTAAATTTAGATAAATATATACAAAATGTTTCTTTTTGTTTTAAAAGGTTAAAAAATAATGTGGCTAAAAGAAATTACAATTTACAAATATGTAAGATTAAACTATATTTAAAGTAAATAATTATGTATTTCGTCGATTTTATTTGTTGTTTAAACGATGATTGATGTATTATTGCTGAACCAAATCAAACAATACGTTCTGTCAATATTAATCAATAAAGTGTTT